>JACCEB010984833.1_pt1 | contig 70453 bp, 55 predicted proteins | sample 7454761 | NCBI WGS metagenome assembly JACCEB01 (sample SAMN15323454, study PRJNA562643) | freshwater metagenome | isolation source: river surface water | place: USA:Blue River Watershed | collected 2017-08-18 | reverse complement strand
TTTCGAGCTAATTGAGGTGTATGATATAAACGGAAAAATAGTTCAATCTTTCCAAAATCAAAACCAAATTAATTTAGCACATCTTAGTAATGGAGTATATATCATCAAAATAAATAATCATCATTATTCTAGGGTAATTTTAAGAAATTAGTTTTTATTGAGGTGTTTTATTGAACTTGATCGTTAGTTATTAAAAAACGGAATAAAAGTTTTATACCAAATAAATATTAAAAAGAGCTTTATTATTTTGATTACAGATTAATGTACTTTCGATTTACTTTTAAAGAACAGTGAGGTTTTCTAAAACTAATAGTTCTTTAAAAGGCTTAGTTTCAAATTTAATTTACTTTAACCCTTAGTTAGATTAATATTGGGTGTACAGAACGACAGAAAATACTTAGGTTTTACTAATATTATAGTTTACTTTTACAACTTAGCACCAAAAACTAGCATGTCGTCCACTTGTTCTGTTTCTCCCATCCATTCTTGCATGGATTGTTTTAAGTTTTCTTCAATTACAGAACTGTTGTTGTGAACCCAAAGTGATAAATTATTTTTTAATAAACCAATTTTGTATTTTTTCCTAAATTCAAAACCTAATTGGTCTGGATAACCATCCGTAAAAGCAATTATCCAATCGTTTGGCTGAACTTCAACTTCCATGATTTCATAATTTTCATGCTCTCTGTCAAATGGGTCATAACCTACTGGAAGAGAACTACTTTTTAAATCGATTAATTCACCGTTATTTTTTATAATAAGTGCTTTTCCATTGGCACCACAGTATCTTAATTTTCCGTTATCCTTGTTTAAAACAAATAAACTTAGCTCAATACCATCTCTACTAATATTATCACTGGTATTGATGTATTTTTTTAAAAAAGCGGATAATTTTTTAATAATTTTATCAGGTTCGTGAATTTTACCAACTACTACAATTTCATTTAGCATAATAGAGCCAATAACACTCATTAATGCACCAGGAACTCCATGTCCGGTACAATCTGCAATTACCCAAAAAGATTTGTTTGTAATAGGGCATTGATATGCCCAATAAAAATCGCCACTTACAATATCTTTAGGTTTGTAAAATAAAAAATGATCTTTAAACATGTGTTTAAAGTATTTTTGAGGTGTTAATACAGCATCTTGTATTCTTTTTGCATACTCTATACTATCAATTACTTCTTTGTTTTTTCGTTTAATTAATTCGTTTGTTAGCTCTAGTTTTTTATTTGCTTCTTTACGTTCCTTATTTCGTTTATTCATTAAGATTATTACTATTACAAAAGAGATTGCAAACATGCTAAAGATAGAAACGGCTAGTAAAATCTGACTAGTTTTTTGCTTGTTTTTTATTTTTTGCTCTAACAATTCTTTTTCCTTGGTTTTGGTTCGGTATTTTACTTCCATTTCCGAGAAAATTTTAGTTTTTTCTTCCGAGTATAAAGAATCTTTTAAAACGGTAAATGCTTTTAAATTTTCGTATGCTTTTTCGTGATTTCCTTTTAATTCGTATACGTTTGCTAACATTTGGTAGGCTTGCGTTAGCTCTTTTAATGCACCTGAGTTTTGTGCTACTACAACGCAATTATCTAATATTTCTCGCGCTGTAACATAATTACCCATTAAAATATCAATTTCGGCGCTAATTAGTAATGCATTTGTTAAGCCTAATTGGTCGCCAATTTCATTAAATAGTTTGATAGAATAATCTATATAACCTTTTGAAGAACTAAGATTTTGTTTGTAGATATTAGTTTTAGCTATGTTACAATTAGATTGTGCAATACCTGATTTATCTCTGATTTTTTCTTGAATCATTAAAGCATAGTAATTGTATTCTAATGATTTTTCAAATTCACCTAAATTTCTATAAACATTACTAACTCGGTTATATAACTGAGCAACCGATTTAAAATCTTTTTCTTTTTCGAAAATTACAATAGCTTTTTTAAAATATCTAATTGCAGTTTGGTTATTTTTTAGGTAAAAATGAGTATTTCCTAAGTCGCTATAACTTGATGCGATTCCTATTTCATAGGTCAAACTTTCAAAAATTTCAATAGATTCTTGATAATATTCAAAAGCTTTTACCAGATTACCCATAGCAGCATAAATATTACCTTGCTCGGATGTGGTTTTACCAATAAATAACTTATTGTTAATTTTTTGGAAATATTTTTCGGATTGTTGTATATGATTTAGTGCAGTGTTTAATTTTCCGCTAGTACGTTCTACCTTTGCTAAATGATATAGGGCAATTGCTTTTCCCTTGGTATTTTGTAAATTTTTGGCTAATTGAAAACTTTTTCCTGCATATTGTTTACTTTTTAATAGGTTTTTATCGAAATAATAATCTGCCAATATCATCCAATTTTGAATAGCTTGTGTATCTTTTGGTGAAAGTAATATGATTTTATCTAAACTATCCGCTTCTGTTGGCGATTGGATAGTTTTAGAAAATGTTTTACTTAAAACAAAAAAACAAACTAAAAATAGGATTTTTTTAAGCATTCTTAAAGTTACAAATTCTATATTTAATAATCTACAATCAAAATATTTTTTTTAATTAATCTCTTTCTCTTAAAGCTTTTTTCACATCATTTTGTAATCTACGCATATAAGTTTCTAAGATGTAATTAAAATAACTTTTGGTTGATTTGGTAATACATTTAGTATATAATTTTAATCGATGGCGAATGCTATCATCAAGTGCATCAATTCTAATTTTTGCTTCATCCCAATCACTACTATTCACTGCTATTATACTAACATGATTTTGAATGGATATATCAATAGCTAAAGCAGCTTTTTCACCTCTATCTATCACATCTTCATAAACATCTGTGATATCTAAAAATAAATCTTCAGTTTGTATAGGGAACAAATCAATAACTTCATCAGGGATTGAGTAATTTAACTCACGAGCTTTTTCAAGTTCATCAAAATAATTTTGATCTAAAAATTTATCCGGATTTCTAAAAACATCTTGCCAATCAATATAATCCTCCCATAAACCAAAACGATGGTAATTGTTTCCTAAATCAATTATTGAAAATGCTTTTTTATCTCCAGTTACACGGCTACCTCTACCAATCATTTGATGGTATAAAGTTAAAGATCTTGTAGCTCTATTTAAAATAATAGTTTCCACACTTGGTTCATCAAATCCTGTAGTTAAAATTCCTACAGAGGATAAAATTGCACCTTCGGTATTTCTAAACCATTCTAGTATATTTTTTCTTTCTTGTTCACTAAAAGTGCTATCTAAATGTTTTACGTTTTTAATTCCAGATTCTTTAAACATATCATAAACCATCCAACTTACCCTAATTCCGGGATTAAAAATTAATGTTTTTTTCCCCTCAGATCTTTCCTTGTAAGCCGCAATTAATTTTTCTTGCATATCAAACCCACTGTATAATCGTTCGGCAGATGCAACGGTATAATCTCCATTCATCCCTACTTTTAAACTGCCTAAATTAACGTCGTACGTATATGTAGAAGGTTCGCATAAATAGCTTTGTTTTACCAAATCTAGGATAGAGGAACCAACAATTAATTCCTGATAATTTTTATTTAAAGGTAAATTACGGTTAGAGCTTAATGGTGTAGCCGTTACGCCCAACATATGAACATTACTAAAGTATTGGAATATTTTACGGAAAGAGTTATTGTGCGCTTCATCTACAATCACTAAACCTATATTTTTTATAAACTCGTGGTCTTGTTGTAATCTATTGTTTAAGGTTTCAACCATTGCTATAAAGCACTGATAATTTTCCTCATCGTCTACAATTTTAACATCCGAATTAATTATGTAGTTGCTAACTCCAATACCATCTAAACAACTTGATGTTTGATGTAATAACTCTATACGATGTGTTAAAATTAATACCTTTTTTTCCTTTTTTTGAATGTATTGATGCGCAACATGTGAAAAAATAATAGTTTTTCCTCCTCCTGTAGGTAATTGAAAAAGTAGATTACCTTTATCACCAGATCGATCAAAAAAATCTAAGATATCTTGTAATGCTTTTTGTTGATAAGGATATAAATTTTGTGTAGTAATTTCTTCTTGTATGTGCGACATTCATTTTGAATTAGAGCGCAAATTTAGCGCAAAAAAATCCTATTAAAAATTTTAATTTCAATAAAATTATTTGTTTGATGTATTTATGTTTGGAATATAATCTAATTGGCAATTTATTTAAATCATTTTTTGTATGTTTTCATCACTTTTAAACTTAATTTAATCATCGTTTTAAATGATAAATCTGGATGTGCAACTTGGTTTACTGTACCTACGATAAATAAATTTTCTTTTGGGGCATAGTAGGCTAGTGCTCCTGATAAACCGGAATGTCCGATGAAGTAAGGAACTGCTCCTGTAGGATTAAAAATCCAAGGTAATTTAAATAAATGAATGCCTATTCCAGATTGCATTGGGAAAAATATTTTATTCCATTTTTGCATTTCTTTGATGTATTTTTCTGGAAAAATTTTCCCCGTAAAAAATGCTTGTATAAAAATTAGCATATCTACCGAATTAGAAACTATTCCGCCGTCGGCTCCAAAAGATTCCATTGCTTTTGGAATTTGTAATGGATTTTTTTTGTAATATAAATCTATAGGTTTATTCGTTTTGTTTTCTAGAAATAAGTAAGTGTGATTTAATTGTAAAGGATTTATTATGATTTCTTTACAGTTTTCCGAATAGCTTTTTTTTGTTATTACTTCAATTATTTTACCTAAAAGCTGGAAGTTTGCATCAGAGTAATGCGCTTTGTTTTTTGTGCCAGGTGCAAAGTGAGGTTTAATTTTCTTCGATATTTCAATGGCTTCTTCAAAGCTCCATTTTGTATCTTTTCCTTGCATTAGTTTTTTTTCTAAACTTTCTCCATTTTCATCTTTGTCTTGGAAATAATCTGGCAATCCAGAGGTATGAGACAATAAATGTTTTATTGTTATATCTTGTGTATATTCTCTGCCTTTATACACATGTAATTTTTTTAGTATTTTATCATCTAAGTACTTTGTTATTTTATCTTCTAAATGTAATTTGTTATTATCAATCAAATTAAATATTATAGCACTAGTAAAAAGTTTAGTTGTACTAGCAATAAAATAGTTTTGGTTTGAATCAATATTTCCTGCAGCGCCCACCCAAATTAAACTATCTTTTTGTACCGCAAAAGTTGTCCCGAATACTTTTTTTTGATCAACAGTTTTTGTTAATATTGATTGTAATTCTTCCTGTAATTTATTTTCTTTTTGCCCCAAAACTGATAAAAATATAAATGTGATGTAAAGTGTTAATTTGATTTTCATATTTTTTAAATGATTTTAAAACAAAAAGCTGCTAATTTGGGTTAGCAGCTTTTTTAAATAGGATGTATAAGATTTATAAGCCTAGTAATACTTCTTCTGGCTCTTTACCGCCAAACAATAATTTAACTGGGTTTTCGATAAACTCTTTTACAGTTTTTAAGAATCCAACCGAATCCTTACCGTCAATAATTCTGTGGTCGTAGGATAATGCAATATACATTATTGGGCGGATTTCCACTTTGCCATTTATAGCAACTGGGCGCTCTACGATATTGTGCATGCCTAAAATACCGGATTGTGGAGGATTGATAATTGGTGTAGATAACATACTTCCAAATACTCCACCATTAGTAATTGTAAATGTTCCTCCAGTCATTTCTGGAACAGTTAATTTACCATCACGCGCTTTAATTGCTAAGTTTTTAATTTCTTCTTCAATTTGTGCCAAGCTCAAACGCTCTGCATTTCTAACTACAGGAACCATTAAACCTTTTGGTGAACTTACTGCAACTGAGATATCTGCATAATCAAATTTTACCACATGGTCGCCGTCAATCATTGCATTTACATCAGGATATAATCTTAATGCTTCGGTTACAGCTTTTGTAAAGAATGACATAAAACCTAAGTTTACACCATGAACTTCTTTAAATTTATCTTTGTATTTTTTACGTAATTCCATAACTGGCAACATATCTACTTCATTAAATGTAGTTAACATTGCTGTTTCTTGTTTTACGCTTACTAAACGCTCGGATATTTTTCTTCTTAACGACGACATTTTTACTCTTTCTTCGTCTCTTGATCCACCCCATCCTTGTGCAACTGCACTTGCATCTACTCCAGAGGTAATGTAACTTAAAACATCCGAATGTAAGATTCTGCCATCTTTTCCGCTTCCTTTAACCGCAGTTGCCGAAATATTATTTTCACGCATTAATTTTGAGGTTGCAGGTCCGGCATGACCAGTTGCATGACTAGCTTTTGCAGGTGTTGCTTCAACTTTTGGTGCTTCCTTAGGAGCAACTGCTTTTGTTTCTGCAACAGGCGCAGGCGCAGCAGGTTTTGCACTACCTTCTGGTTTAGCAGCACTGGTATCAATTTTTGCAACAACGTCGCCTACACGAACAGTTGTTCCAGCTTCAACTAATATTTCGATTGTTCCAGCAGCATCCGAAGGCAAACCTAAAGTTGCTTTATCAGAATCAACCTCACAAATATCCTCATCTAATTCTACATAATCTCCATTAGATTTTAACCAATTTGCAATTTCTACTTCGGTAATGGATTCACCCGGACTAGGAACTCTAATTTCTACTATCGACATGATTATACTTTTTTAATTCGGTTATTAAACTGTAGTTTTTTCAATTATTCTAGATTGTGCAAAAATCTTATCAAACAAGTTGTTAGCTCTTAAAATAGATCTTTTTAAAGAACCTGCAGCAGGTGCAGAGCTTTCTCTAAGTGCTAACACATCTAATTTAACATCAGGGAATTTACGCAACATAAAGCCCCATGCGCCCATATTCTCTGGCTCTTCTTGTACCCAGAAATATTTTTTAGCATCGGAATATTTAGCTAATACCGAACGAATTTGCTCTACTGGTAGCGGATTCAATTGCTCGATACGTACTAAAGCTACGTTGTTTAATGCCCCAAATAATTTTTCTTTTTCTACGATATCATAGTAAATTTTACCCGACATAAACATAATGGTATCTACTTGTTTTTCGTTTCCTCTTGGATCATCGATTAACTCTTGGAATTTACCATTTGCCATTTCCTCTAAAGTGGAAACACATGTTGGATATCTTAATAATTTTTTAGGTGTAAATACTACTAATGGTTTGCGGAACGGACGTTTTTGTTGGCGACGTAATGCGTGGAACATGTTTGCAGGTGTAGTACAATTTAAAATTTGCATGTTGATACCTGCACACAATTGTAAAAATCTTTCCAATCTTGCACTAGAGTGTTCAGCTCCCATTCCTTCATAACCATGAGGTAACAACATTACTAAACCACTTTGTGTTTTCCATTTATCTTCACCAGCACTAATAAACTGGTCGATCATGATTTGCGCACCATTGTTAAAATCACCAAATTGTGCTTCCCAAATTGTTAAAGTATTTGGATTAGTTAAAGAGTAACCATATTCAAAACCCAATACACCATATTCGGATAATAAAGAGTTGAATATACGTAACTGTGCTTTTTGATTCGCCTCGATGTTATTTAATGCACAATAGGTTTCCTCAGAATCTTCTGCTTTTACAATAGCATGACGGTGAGAGAATGTACCTCTTTCTACATCTTGCCCTGTAAATCTAACGTCATTTCCTTCTAAAATTAAAGAACCATAAGCCAACAACTCTGCCATTCCCCAATCAATTTCATTTGTTTCCAAAATCATTGATCTTCTTTTTTCAAACTCTTTTTCTACTTTTTTAATAAATTTCCATCCATCAGGTTGGTTGTAAATAGCGTAAGCTACTTTTTTCAATGCTTCTATATCCAAACCAGTTTCTGGAGATTCTACAAAATCAGCAGGTGTTGCATGGCGGAATCCTTCCCAGTAATCTTCTAAAAACGAAGTAACTCGTGCTCTTTGAATTTGTTTTGCTTCTGCAATTCTTTCTTGTAATTCATCTTGGAACTGTTGTTCCATTTCTTTAGCCATTTCTTGTTCTAACAAACCTTCTCTCATTAATTTATCTACATAAATTTTTCGAGGATCGGGGTGATTAGCAATTGCTTTGTATAAAATTGGCTGTGTATATCTAGGCTCATCACCTTCATTATGTCCGTGTTTACGGTAACATAAAATATCAATAAATACATCTTTGTTGTATAACTGGCGATATTCCATTGCCAAATTTATTGCATGAACTAAAGCTTCAGCATCATCTCCATTTACATGGAAAACTGGTGACAAAGTTACTTTTGCTATATCAGTACAGTATGTAGAAGAACGGGCATCTAAATAGTTAGTTGTAAATCCTACTTGATTGTTAATTACAACATGTATTGTACCTCCAGTTTTATACCCTTTTAACTGTGCCATTTGCACTACTTCGTAAACAATACCTTGTCCGGCTACAGCAGCATCACCATGGATTAAAATCGGACAAACTTTGTTGTAATTGTTGTTGTAGTGTGCATCAATTTTTGCACGGGCAATTCCTTCAACTACAGGATCTACCGCCTCTAGGTGCGATGGATTTGGAGCTAAGGTTAATTTTACATTTTTGCCAAAATCTGTTTGGATATCACACGTATATCCTAAGTGATATTTTACATCACCATCAAAAATTCTGTCATCATCTTCAAAATCTAAAGATTCAAATTCGCTAAATATTTGTTTGTAGGTTTTGTAGAAAATATTTGCTAAAACGTTTAATCTACCACGGTGAGCCATTCCAAAAATAAACTCATCAATCCCTAACTCTGCACCTTTTTCAACTACCGAGTCTAATGCAGGAATTAATGTCTCTGCACCTTGCAAGGAGAAACGTTTTTGCCCAACAAATTTTTTATCTAAAAATTGCTCAAAAACAACTGCTTGATTTAATTTTTTAAGAATTTGTTTTTTTTGATCGATTGTAAAATTCGTTCGATTGGTATTACTTTCGATTTTTTTTCTCAACCATTCTTCTTCTTCAACATTTCGAATATAAGCAAACTCAACACCTATACTTTCACAATAAGTTTTTTCTAAATGCGCTACAATATCACTCAGTTTAGCTGCTCCAATACCAATTTTTTCACCAGCATGGAATACCAAATCTAAATCTGATGCTTGTAAACCAAAATTTTCGATAGCTAAAGTTGGCGAATATTTTCTTCTTTCCCTTACCGGATTGGTTTTAGTAAATAAATGCCCTCTTTTACGATAAGCATCAATTAAACCTAAAACTTTAAATTCCTTTAAAACATTATCCGGAACTTCTGAGTCGAAATGTGCCTTTGCAAAATCGAAACCTTGAAAAAATTGAGCCCAAGTGGCATCCACCGACTCTGGATTAGCTAAATACTGTTGGTATAAAGCCTCTATCGCGTTTACGTCCGCGTTACCTACAAATGAAAATTTATCCATACAAGGATTTTTACAGTTCAACACGCAAATGTAAAATATATTATTTACAAATTATAGTGTATAAGTGTAATTTCCTATAGAAAGTGCTTATTTTGGATATTATTTAAATTAATTTTAACAATTACAGTTGGTGAGTTGTTAATGTATTGGATTGATTTATAAGATAATCAAACGATTTTAATCCCAAATCACTATTGTACCATTTTGTTATATTATTTTCTTGATTTTTTAATAATATCATTGGGAATCTACCTTGTGTTGTGTTTAAAAATTCTTCTTCCGAAATCGTGTCTATTTCGAAAATATCTCCTAATTTTTTTTGGAAAATTTTTAATTCATCGTTGTTTAAATCATTTAAAATCAGAGTAATATTTTTAGTTTCATACTGATTTTTCATCAAAACAAGTCGCCTAATGAGTTCTTCACAATGAGAACAATTTGGATCGGCAAAAACCAATATTGGTGTAGAATAATTTTTGAAAATTTTCTTATTTATATTGCTTTTTTCAATTTTACCTTCAATTTTCCAATCGTTTTCGTATATTGGATTAAGCCAAAATGCAATACTAAATAAACTAATACTAACAATTATTCCAGTAATTTTTATCCAAAGTATATTTTTTTTAAAAAGCCAATATAATGTAATTGAACAAAGTAAAATTATAAATATATAATAAGTTAATAAGGCATTCCAGTTATTAAAATTTAAGTATTTAACCAATATTTCTGCTGGAGTACTTACACTTTTATACATAATAGGGTTTTAAAAATAGATATACTAAAACTCCTGTAAAAGTAACATATAACCATACAGGATAAGTATATTTTACAATTTTACGATGTGCAGATAAATTACCAAGCCATGCTTTGTAATATGCAAATAAAATTGCAGGTAAGGATAATCCTGCCAAAATTATATGTGAAGCTAAAATAAAAAAGTATAAACCTTTATTTTCTCCTCCATATTTTGCATCTCCATTGGTAATGTGATACAAAACATAACTAAGTAAGAAAAACACCGATAAAATCATTGCTAAGGTATTTAATCTTTGGTGCATAGCCACATTTTTTTTCTTTATCATAACCAATGAGCTAATTAATAAAACAAAACAAGTTCCGTTTAAACTTGCGTTTAATAGAGGCAATAATTTTGTAAAAGCTGGAGCTTCATCCGGTTTAGGTATATAATGTAAAAGGGTTACTAAACCAAATACAACTATTGTAAATACCCAGATAAAAATGGTAACTTTTTTGTTTTCTTCTCTAACTACTAATTCCATAATTATTTCATTAAAATTTGTAAATCTTTCATTAATTTATCTACTTCGGCACTGTTGGTCCCATCATATAAACCACGTACTCTTTTTTCTGTATCAATTAATATAAAATATTCGCTGTGCACAAAATGATGTTCGTTGTCTAAATCCTCTAATGCTGTAATTAAATAACTGTACGATATATCATAAATTGCTTTTTTATCGCCTGTTACAAAATTCCAATTGCTAAAATTTGCTCCCTTTTTTCGCGCATATTCTTTCAATACTCTCGGATTATCTTTTTCGGGATCTACAGAGTGCGACAAAATTTTAACATCTAATTTTTTTTCCTGTATAAACTTTTGTACTCTAACCATTTCATTTGTCATAATCGGACAAATTCCTGGACAAGTTGAATAGAAAAAATCTGCTATGTAAACACCAGGATAATCCTCTTCCGTAATCCAAACACTATCTTGATTTAAAAATCTAAAAGCAGGAATTGTGTTGTAAATAGTATCTTTTCCAAAAACATCTTTTTCGCCTAAAATTGGTAAATATTCTGGTTTGTTATTGTTATTAGTACATGAAAATATAATTAATAGAGCACTAAGGTGTAGGACGTTTTTCAACTTTTTTATTACGTGGTGCATATTGATTATTTAATATTTTAAGCATTTTAGGAATATCTCTTGCCGTTTTTAAATCGTTTATTTTACAATATGCGCGGATAATTTTTTCTTTATCCACAATTATGTAAGGAGGTAAACCATTTATACTATCAACCTCTGTTCTAAAATGATTTTTAATTTGCTCAAAATTACTGTTATTTGTATAAGTAACAATCCATTTAGGAAATTTTTCGAAAAAAGGTTTTGGGTTTTCACTCCATTTAAATTGTGATGTATCGCCCTCTAAAATGGTTAATACTTTTGCATTATTGTATCTTTCCATCACTTTTGTTAAATACATTAAATGTTTTTCCCAATTAAATTGATTGCTTAAAGGATGAAGTGTTACTACATAAATTGATGAATCTTTATGTGAAAATGTGAAATTTTGATGATTACTTAAACTTATTACTTCAAATTCCGGAACTGTATAAAACAGTTTCTTTTTAGCGTCTATAGCGTGTAATTTGGGCAATGTGCCAATGCCTTTACCCATAAAAATTAGTGCCATTCCTATAAAGAATGGCACTATAAATAATCCTATTAAAAGATATCTTTTGTAAGATTTTGAAATTGGAAGTTTTTCCATGAGGAAAATTTATTTAAAAATTTGAATCCAATCAAAATTGTTATTGTGGTTAAATACCGCAGAACCCTCAACCAATAAAATAAATATTAAGTAAATAATAAAGAAAATGTAAGGATATAAAATCACTTTTCTAAAGCTTTTTCTTTCATGTCCTAAGTGCATAAATTCTTTAATAATGTACCATGCCTTAAATAAAGTTAATACAATATAGCCATATTTTATTATAACCCAAGTTCCTGGAGTAACCACTCTTTTACCCATAAACACACCTACTATAATTTCTACAGCTGTAATTACTGATAATAGTATAGTAACTTGTACAATTTTTTTTCTGATTTCAACACCTTTTTCTTCACTATGGTGTGCATCTAACGAATATTCAATAATATCATCTCTTTCCATAAAGCAATATTTTTTAAAATTTATATTAAGTAGAAGAATGTAAATACAAACACCCAAACTAAATCTACAAAGTGCCAGTACAAACCTCCTTTTTCAATCATTTCGTAGTGTCCTCTTTTTTCGTAAGTACCTAAAATTACATTAATAAACAATATGATATTGATAATTACACCACTAAATACGTGGAAACCGTGGAAACCTGTTACGCAAAAGAAGAATTGTGCATATTGAGGTGGACCATAAGGATTCCAACCAATTCTTGCATTGTCTGCCCAAGTGTTTATGTCACCATCAGGACCAGCGATGAACGTTCCCCATTCCCAAACCTGAGAACCCAAGAAAATTAAACCCCCAACAATCGTCCAAGCCATCCATTTAATAACGTTCTTTTTATCCATTCTATGTCCAGCTTCAACAGCTAAAACCATTGTAACAGACGAAACAATTAATACAAATGTCATAAACGCCACATAAGCCAAAGGAAAATGTCCATGCGAAAAAGGAATGTGAAAAAACACTTCCTCAGATACAGGCCAATCGGCATAAGTGTAACGTAAAAAACCAAGTGCAACGATAAATGCACCAAATGTTAAAGCATCCGAGATTAAGAAAAACCACATCATCATTTTTCCGTAGCTCATGCTAAAAGGGGATCTACCACCGCCCCATAATTCCTTAGGATCAATTGCCTTAGACGCTTCTCCTGCCATAATTAATAATTAAAATTGAATTACAAATTTAAAAAATTAGCCTACAAAATACAATAGGCCCAACAAAGATAACCACAAAAAATCTAAAAAATGCCAATAAATTGCACTAACTTGCACACCTATGTAATTATTTTTTGTGTACTTACCTCTTAAGCTATTGATATACAATATAATAAGTGAAATTAATCCACCCAATAAATGTATAACATGTAAGCCTGTTAAAATATATAAATACGAACTTGCATGGTTACTAGCTTCAATATTCACTAAATTAATAGGTTGTTGTAGTCCTTTATCTTTAATATTATAAAAATTTCCATCTACGTATTGCAATGGTTTTCCGTTTTGCATAATCACATAATCTTCGCCATAAACAGATTGATTGTTTTCCAATAAATAAACCACTTTATTTAATCCACCCAAATAATGTCCTTTTGCGTTTAGTTCTTTCCATCCTTGATATTGAAAAAACACAAATACCAACCCTAAAAGCAAGGTAATTAAAATTGGATTGCTTCCTGATTTTCCGTTTTTATAAGATTGTATAGCCCATATAAAAGTGGCACTACTGGCTAAAATTACTAGTGTAGATATAAAAAAAGCTTTGGGTAAAAATATCTTTACCCATGTACCATCGGATCTTTGTACAATGTATGCACTAATTAATCCACCAAAAAACATGGTAATGGACAACAAAGCAACCCACATCAATTGACGATGCGATTTTTTTTGAATTTCGAATTTTTCTTCAGAGGATAAAGCCATATTATATTAATTTATCTATAATCATTGCTAATAAAATAACTGGTAAATATATAAATGAGCTAAACATTAATTTAGTAGCCCATTTATCTTCTAAGGTTTGATACAGTTTTATTGCAGGAATTAACATAATAACACCGCATACAATTACTGAAATTACACTTACAATTCCGCCAACCATAAACATGGGTGTCATGGGGATTAGCGAAATTGGAATCATAAACAGGGTATAAAATAATATCTGGAATGCACTTTGTTTATTTTTTTCGCCACCTGAGGGCAACATTATAAAACCCGCTTTTTTATAATCTTCATCCAATCGCCATGCAATTGCCCAAAAATGTGGAAATTGCCAAATAAACTGTAAGGCAAATAAAGAAATTGCCTGCGGACTAAACTCTCCTGTTGCAGCTATCCAACCAATCATTGGTGGCAAAGCACCGGGAAATGCGCCTACAAAAACCGACCATGATGTGCGTTGTTTAAGAGGTGTATATACCCATGCATATAAAATTAAACTAATTAGTCCTAAAAGTCCGGTTAATAAGTTTAAAGCAAAAGTTAAAATTAAAACGCCAATCACACCTGTTAAAATTGCAATTAACCAAGCTTCTTTTACCGTCATGCGATTTTGAGGTAAAGGACGATTTTCGGTACGTTTCATTTTAGCATCTAAATGTATTTCACTAATTTGGTTTAAACCATTAGAAGCTCCAGTGATTAAAAATCCACCAATAACAACACATATTAATTTATACCAAGAAAAAGAATCGGTTTCCCAAGACGATAAAATGTAAGTAATAGCAGCCGAAAAAACAACTAAAGTTGCCAGTCGGATTTTTAAAAAACTTATATAATCGGATCGTTTAGATCGTGAAACAGTTTTAGCCAAAACTTAAAATTTTGGCACAAATATAAGCTATTTAAAAAGTTTTCCTATTATTTTTAAAATCCTTTTGTAATATTTAGGAAGCTTGGTTTACATTTACGATTAATAATTTTACATTTTATGTAAATTTTATTTACATATTAAGCTAAACATTTATGTAAAGCTTTTACATTTTATTTGTAAATACTTTAAAAAGTAATGATTGTACTTTTGAAAGCATAAACCAATAAATCTACTATTATGCAATCCTTAACTTATCGTTTAAACTTAAACAAAATTCAAAAAAACAATCTTAAATTATTTGTTTTAATAGCCATTTTATTTTTGAATTTTTATGTATTCGCATCTAATCCTCAAGCTTTAAATCATCCAAGTATTCGATACGATGGAGTTTTTTATCCAATAATTACCGAAAATAAAGTGGTATTTAACCGACATTTACAAAGTATGAAATCCGATTGGGAATCTGGTATTGCAGGCGAATGGATTAATCAATGGGTAATTAGCCAAACCGGAATTAAAATCCGTTTTAAAACTTCAAGTCCAACTATTCAGCTTACATTCGAAAAAAGAGAAGGAGGAGGAGCAATTGGCAATAGCCCAACCAACGGATTTTCTGTTTTTGTTAAAGGAAATGAGATTCAAAAATTTTCATCCTTAAATTTTACGATTCAACACCCACAGCCAGGAAATCCCGAAATTTTTGAGGTGAGTTTACCCAATTTATGGGCAGTAAATTTTACTAGATTGGAATTAGAAGATGGTTATGAGTTAGAAAATCTAAGCGATTTAAACTTACCTATATATGTTTCTATTGGTAATTCTATTACACACGGCACAGGTCAATATGTTTCTAGCGCAAAAACTTACCCATTTATTTTAGCTCAAAAATCTAATTGGAACTTGCATAATTTGGCTGTAGCAGGAGCAACACTAGGTTGGGCAATAGCTAAAAATATAAAAAATCAAAAAGTAGATGTAATTACAATTTTATTAGGGTTTAATGATTGGAAATATACTACATCACCATTACAAAATAAAAAATTAGAGTACGAAAAATTATTAGATTCTTTGCGACACTATCAACCCAATGCAAAAATTTATTGCATCACACCTTTGTTTTCAACTGATAAAAATGGCAGTGCACCATATTCCTTACAAGAGTTTAGAGATATGGTAACAGAATTGGTAAATGCAAAACAACAAAACGACAAAAACTTATGTTTAATAAACGGTCCTTCCATTTCCGATGCAAGTATGTTAGCCTCAGGCGATCCTGTACATTTAAGCGAAAGCGGAGCAAATAAACTTGCACAAAATCTTTTTACAGAGATAGAAAACTGTAATTTAACTTCCATATTTCCTGTAAAACCTGCATTGCAAAATTGTATAGAAATTGAAAAATTAAACAGTACAGAAATACATTTTAAAACAACTTGTACAGGAAATCATACAATTACTTTAGTGTCTTTAGAGGGTAAAATAATATATCAGGAATCAATAGATGTTAGTTCTAGTAATTTAAAAGTATTTAATATGGATAAAAATTTATTGAAATCTGGATTTTATCTTTTAATGATTTCAAATAATATTTCACAAAAAACCGTTAAAATTATAGTTGAATAGAAATGTTATAACATTAAATACTTTTAAAACGGATTAGTGGCGTGGATGGTAATTTCTGGAATATAACCGCGATTGTCCATTTCTATACAACTTAAAATAGCATGGGCAATTTCGGTTCCACGTAATTTGTTAGCTACCTCTGGCCGTTCAGCACGATTATTTTGTGCAAATGCAGTAGTAACTTCGCTTGGATTTACCAATACAACTCGAATATTAAACGGACGAAGTTCGGCTTGCCAACATTGAGTTAAACCTTTTAAGGCAAATTTACTGCTCGCATATACGCTTCCATTTGCAAAACCTTTACTTGCAGCTGTACTAGCAATATTAAAAATATCACCCGATTTTTGATTTTTAAAAATTTTTGCTGCTTTTTGCGCCACATACGTAGCGCCAAAAACATTAACAGCATAAACTTTATACATATCATCCATTTTAATGTCGGTTAAACTATCCCATGTATCACCAATACCCGCATTGTTAACCAAAACATCTAAACCTTTCCAGTTTTGTTCAATCCAATCAAATAAATCGTCAATTTCGTTAATATTAGCCACATCGCACACCACAGCTTTTGCACCAATTTCATTAGCTACTTTGTGTAATTTTACGGCATCTCTACCCGTAATTAAAACTTCAGCACCCTTTTGAATTGCAGCCAAAGCTGTTGCCTTACCAATACCAGAGCTTCCGCCCGTAACCAATATTTTTAAACCTTTAATTTGCATTTATTATAAATTTTGGATGACTAACTAACTCGTTTGTTAAGGCTAATTGTAAAACCTCTCTAGCATCATTTACATACTTAAAGTTTAAACCTTTAATATAATCTGCGCCAATTTTTTCCACATCGTTTCGATTTTCTTCGCTTAAAATAATAGTTTGAATATTAGCTCTTTTTGCAGCCAATATTTTTTCTTTTATGCCACCAACAGGTAAAACTTTACCTCTAAGCGTAATTTCTCCAGTCATTGCTAAACGCTCCGCAACTTTTTTTTGTGTAAAAGCACTTGCTAAAGCAGTTAACATGGTAATTCCTGCCGATGGACCATCCTTAGGAACAGCACCCTGCGGAACATGAACGTGAATATCAGCATTTTCAAAAACAGTAGTGTCAATTCCATATTCATCCGCATGTACTTTTAAATATTCTAAAGCCAATTGCGTACTTTCCTTCATTACATTACCTAAATTACCAGTTGTAGTTAATTTGCCTTTACCTTTGGATAAACTTACCTCAATAAATAAAATATCGCCCCCAACAGCTGTCCATGCTAAACCAGTAACCACACCCGCATAATCATTTCCTTGATATTTATCCGAGTTACGAGGCGCACCCAAAACTTTTACTACAATATCATGAGAGATTTTAGGATCGTTTTTACCCTCCATTACCAAAATTTTTGCTTGGTTACGCACTAATTTTGCAATAGATTGATTTAATCCGCGCACACCACTTTCACGAGTATAGCCATCTACGATAAACTCTAATTCTTTTTTCCCAATTTTAAAATCTGATTTTTTTAAACCATGTTCCTCCAATAATTTAGGGATAAGATGTTGTTTAGCTATTTCCACCTTTTCCTCTAAAGTATAACCTGTAACTTCAATAATTTCCATACGATCGCGCAAAGCAGGTTGAATGGTGCTTAATTCGTTACAAGTAGCAATAAAAAACACTTTAGATAAATCAAAATCATGCTCCACATAATTATCGTAAAAAGAACTATTTTGTTCTGGATCCAAGGTTTCTAACAAAGCCGATGAAGGATCACCATGTGTATCGCGATTAATTTTATCAATTTCATCTAACACAAAAACCGGATTAGCAGATTGTGCCTTTTTTAAGTTTTGTATAATCCTACCAGGCATAGCTCCGATATAGGTTTTACGATGTCCTCTAATTTCTGCCTCATCTCTTACACCACCCAAACTCATGCGCACATATTTTCGCCCGATAGCCTCAGCAATACTTTTACCTAACGAAGTTTTACCAACACCTGGAGGGCCATATAAACATAAAATAGGCGATTTCATGTTGTTTTTTAATTTTAAAACAGCTAAATGTTCTAAAATTCGTTCCTTAACATCCTCTAAACCAAAATGATCACGATCTAAAATCTTTTTAGCTTTTGCTAAATCAAAAGTATCTTCTGTATATTCATTCCACGGTAAATCCAATAATAACTCCAAATAATTCATGTAAACCGAAAATTCTGCAGCTTGTGGATTTAACCTTTCCAGTTTTTGTAGTTCTTTACTAAAATGTTTAGCTGTAGCTTCACTCCATTTTTTTTCGGCAGCACGATTTTTTAAATTGATAATTTCTTGCACATGTCCACCATTACCCAATTCCTCCTGAATCGTTTTTAACTGCTGATTTAAGAAATATTCGCGTTGTTGGTTATCAATATCTGTTTTTACTTTGCTTTGAATTTGGTTTTTAAGCTCCAACATTTGTAACTCTTTAGTTAAATGTCCTAAAACTTTTAACGCACGTTCTTCTATTAAACCTTCCTCTAACAACAACTGTTTTTCGTTGGTTTCGATATTTAAATTTGAACCTATAAAATTTATTAAAAAAGCCTGACTTTCGATGTTTTTTATTGCAAATGAGGCCTCGGATGGGATGTTTGGCGACTCTTTTATGATTTTTAATGCCAAATCTTTGATAGATGAGATTAAAGCATTGTAATTTTTATTCTTTTTTGGACGATTTTCGGGAAAATGGTCAACTTTTCCAATTAAATAAGGCGTTTGTGTAACAATTTCCTTTATTTCGCAACGGCGTTTTCCTTGAATAATTACAGTAGTATTTCCATCGGGCATGCGTAAAACTTTTAAAATAAAGCCAATAGTGCCTATTTTAAAAATATCATCAAAACCTGGGTCCTCAATTTTATCATCTTTTTGCGATACCACCGCAATTGTTTTATTCCCTTTGTATGCTTTATTAATTAATTTGATACTTTTATCGCGCCCAACCGTGATTGGTATTACAACACCAGGAAATAAAACAGTGTTTTTTAAAGTTAGTACTGGCATTTCCAAATTATTTTCGGAAATAAAATCGCCTTCTTCCTCTTCATTAGTAATTAAAGGAATAAATTCTGTATCGTCCTCCATCATTTCGTCGGATAATAATTTTTTAAAATCGAAAGGTTCTACCATTTTTTTTAACTGACAATTTTACATCCTAAGAGGTAAAATTTATATAAACATTCATAATTTGTAAACTAAATAAAACACCTTTTAAAGGTTATTTTATTTTTTATCTAATTGTTCAATTTGCTCTAAAATTAAATTTGCTTCTGCAACTTTTGCATCTGCCTTTGTTCTATCAACCTTAGATAAATCAAAGGATTCCTTCATTAATTTTTGGTACTGCTCTTGTAATTTCTCTTTATCTGATTTTTTCTTAAAAAACGAAAACATAACTTTTGGCTTAAAAAATTTTGTTGCAGTATAGCATTGTGCGCTAATTGTTTTCAATAGCAGTGCCATATTGTATTATTGACAATATGACAGACTTAATACACAAACGAACAACTAAAAGAACTTGTATTCCCCACTTGGTCCTTAGCTTCTACTTTTAAATCGTGTTTTGCGCCAGCAGGAATTTCACCATCAAAATAATGTGTTAAAGTTTTGTTTTTATACTCGTACTCCAATAAAATCCATTTACCATTTACCCATGCATTGTATTCCTTAATCCCTGATAAATTATCATCAATTTGTAAAACAAATTTACTTTTACCAGTTAAATTACTTCCATTTTTGATGTCAACACCAGTAATTAAAGGACCTTTGGTGTCCAAATGCAATGTAAAATCGCCAAACAAATTAGTTATAAAAAACAAACTATCTTTTACAATATATGTAGGTATAATTTTTTTACGCTGATGTACATCTTTACGTATAACAACAATTTTATCTTTATTGTTTTTAAGATAATCAGGAACCTTCATGCCAACTCTGTAAGGTAAGTGAAGCGGGGTGTAGGAATGATGAATTTTAAAAATTTTAGATTTATCATGCGAAGGATTGGGTACAACATTAAATTCAAACTCGATATCATCATACAATGCAAAAGCAGGCATTTCGATATGTATAATACTGTCCTTGTATTTATTTTTTTTATCGTACTTAAAATACATTTTAAAATGATCAGGTAAACAAACAATTGGATAATCTGATTTTTCATAACTTTCTAATTTAAAAGTGATTATAGAATTGTTTCCGTAAACATCTGCAATTGTATAATGTACTTTTTTTTCTTCGTTAGTAGTGCAATTTAGCTCACCTTGATTTTTATGAAAAGGATAATTTTTTAGCTGATTGTTGGGTAAAATATAATTACGATGAACCCATCTGCCATCACGTAATCTCCCTTCATAATCGGTGTGTGCATTTATATATTTACTATCCTCGAAAGGAATTTTATCGGCTGTAAATTGATAAATTTTTTGGTCATTTATTTCCAATTGGATATCATAAACTCCACATTTGTTTTGATTTCCGTTTAACATATCGTTAGTTTGAACACCTAATCCTATTGTTCCGTGTACTTTAGGAACAGAGGCAATTGTGTAAATATTATCCCTAAAAATTGTTGGAAAATATTGAGGCGTATTTTTGTAATTTACAAATGATTGAGGTGTTAAGGGGAAAATTTTTATACCTTGTATACTTGGCGGAATATCATCCTTAATAGCAAAGCCAAATAATAAAGGATTTAAGGCAACTTCGGTTTTAGTATCTCTAATTTCGAAATGTAAATGTGGTCCGCCAGAACCTCCAGTATTACCAGAATAAGCTATAATTTCTCCTTTTTTTACAAAAATCATTGTACTATCTAATTCTTCATCTAAGGCATAACTTTGTTTTTGATATTGCTGTTGATGAATAAATTGCTGTATTTTAGTTCCAAAGCGCTCTAAATGTCCGTAAACACTTGTAAAACCATTTGGATGATTGATGTATAAAACCTTACCGTAACCATGCCACTGAATTTTAATTCGGGAAACATATCCATCAGCAACAGCTATAATCGGAATTCCAGTAATTCCTTTGGTTTTAATGTCTATTCCTGCATGAAAATGATTGTTGCGCAATTCAGCAAAATTCCCCGATAAATTTAATGGAATGTCCATGGGAGGACCAAAATAATTTTTTGGGTATTCTTGCGCATTTACAATTAGTGAAACTAAAAATATCAAATTCAAATATATTTTCATTAAGTGAAATTTAAGCAATAATTATTTGTTAAGCTGGTTATTTAATTTACCAATTGTTACAAAAACTGGATGATCCATGTCGTAACAAATTTTAAAGTCGTTTTCGGATTGTAATAACCAATTTTTCGCTTCATTTCGGTTTAAATCAAAATAAACACTTGCTAAGTACAATTTTAAATACCCATTACGTTGTTTATCGTTTGGATTTATATTTAGTTGTGATTTTAAAATTTCAGCAAATTTTTCGTTTGCTTGATGAGTATCAAAAATGCTTAAAATATCCTGAAACATTATCACATCCTTAATTTCTAAATTTAATAAATTACCAGTTGTAATTTCAGCCTCTTTCCAGCGTTTTTTTTGCATAAAACAAACTAATAAATTTTTCATAACCTCTTTTTCTTCGGGCAAATAAGCATCCGACAATAAATAATAAACAATTGCCGAATCGATTTGATTTTTTTGTTGATACAAATTACCAATAGTAAATGCCATATTTCCCAAATGTTGATTTTGAGATGGCGGAAAAGTTTCTAGTGTTTTTTTACTAAAATCAATAGCTTTTTCAAAATATTCGGAATTATTTTGATTTTTTAAAGCCATTTCGTTATACAAAACAGCTAATTGATGCAATGAATTTATATTTTTTGGATTAATTTGATATGATTTTTCAAAAAGTTCTATCGATTTTACACTGTTTCCATTTATCATCTCAAAAAATCCTAAGCCGTAATAACTTTTATCGCTGTATTTTTGTAGTTCGTGTGCTTTGGTGTACTGTTTTTCAAATAATCGCACCAATTCTTGTCGGCTTACCAACCAGTTTTTTTTGTACAACAAAAAAACGTCAAAATAATAATTTCCTAAACTAATATATAAATCTCCATTTTTAGGATTGTTTTTTATAGCATTAATTAAAATTGTATCTAAAGGAATATTGTAAAAAGTAGCACTTTGTGGATTTTGAGAGTATCTTTTTTCAATCAAATTTTCATCTTTATTTAAATTATTAAAGCTAAATTCCTGATGCATTTTGCTTAATGTAAAATAGGTAAGTACAAAATTTGTTGTATATACTAAATTATCAGGAGTTTTTGGTAGTTTTTGCAATTCGTTCCAAGCGGATAAAAATTGATTTTCCTCAACTAATTTGTCGATTTTTTTGAAATTTGAACCTATAGTTTGAGTGGAAATGATTAATAATAAAATTAAGGCTTTTAACATCTAAATTTTTTTAAAAATTAATTTACAAATATACAGTATTACCAAACTTAAACATAGCTATTTTTTGTGTAAAACAATAAGTTTTCAACGTGATTTTCTTATTTAAGGTATATTTAGAAATAACTTATGCTTCAGAACTAGAATTAGCTTTTTACGGTAAATTAACATTTAATTTACATTCATTCAATATATAATTTTATAAATTTGCCAAAAAAAATATTATGATAAAAAATGTATTCGTTGTCCTAACATTATTAATTCTAGTTAGTTGTTCTAAAGAAAAAGTTCTGACTTTAGATGATTATCCTTCGGAAATTAAAACTTATTCACAAACATATTTCCCAGAAAATCAAATTATTCAGGTCATCAGAGACTCGGATGGTTTTACTAGAACTTATGATGTTGTTTTGGAAGAAAATATCCAGCTTGAATTTAATAGAAAAAAAGAAATTATTAAAGTTGAATCAGAAAACAAAATTCCAGATAGCGTTATTCCATCATTAATCCTATCATATGTAAAATCTAATTTTGCTAATAATTATATTGTTAGATGGGAAATAGATAATAAAAACCATGATGTTGAATTAGATAATGGCATTGAATTAATTTTCGATAACAAATACTCTTTTAAAAGAATTGAAGATTAATCTAAACATTTAACTTTGATTATCAATATTAATTTTAGTAAAGTACAAATCATTAAAATAATGATTTGTACTTTACGTTTATATTAAAGGGAAAAATAAGTTTTTTAAAAATACATTAATTCAATTCAAAATACTTTTACTACTACCTAATTTCAAAAGCTTTGTTGAAATTAATCTATTTTCTTGTGATATAATGAAAATTTTAATTATAAAGATTCATTTATAATCGTTGTTTGTAAATAAATCTTAAGAAATATTAAGTTTAAAAAAATTAGCAACCTATTTAAAATATTACGTTAACTTTGAGTGTTTTTTTGCCTGTTAGCTTAGCTAATATAGGCAATATTAGATGTAAAGAATTAAGTGGGGATACATAAATTTTAAAATTTTGATTACCAGTAAAATAACAGAATTATTAACTCTTAATGGAGATGAAAGGATTGCTTTAAATGAAGCAGGGTTAAATTATCAAAATTTACCACCAATTTCTTCTACTCCTTATTTAAATAGAGGTACTTGTACATGTTCTTTTAGTGATAATCATCAAATTAAAAATTTTGAATCTGAAATTTCTTCCTTACAATCCAATAATTTTCATCAAATTCTTAGCCAGCAACTTAAGCAAGTTTTAGATTTACAGCAAGATTATGAAATTTATTTTGCCCCTTCTGGTACAGATTTATGTTATTATCCCATTTTATTTAATTGTATTTTAAATGGTTACGACAAAAAACTATTGAATATAGTTACAAATATTGATGAATTAGGTGGTGGTTTTCAAAAAGCTTACGAGGGAAAATTGTTTTTTAACCAAAACGATTTAATTCGTGCTTATGGTTTACCACAAACCATAGATTTAAGCGAAAATATAAGTACAAAATTTATATCGTCCCGAACAAATTTGGGTGAAGTAAAAGCTAAAAACAGCTTAATTGTTAATGAAATTAAGGAAAAATATCAAAATCATAATTTAATAGTTAACTTAAATATTTGCAGTAAATCTGGAATTGCAGATGATTTAGCAATTTTAGCTGATTTGCAGGATTACAGCAATAAATTAGTGGTTGTTGATTGTTGCCAATTTAGAAACGATAGAGAATTACTAAACGATTTATTGGCTAAGGATTGTATGGTAATGATTACAGGAAGTAAATTTTTTGGTGCTCCACCTTTTTGTGCAGCTCTATTAGTTCCTCAAAATATTCAAAATCAAATAATCGAAAAAAGTAAAGAACATTATATTCCTGATTTTTTTACACGTATTTTTTCAAAAGAAATGTTTCCAGAAACATTACCATTTTTGCAAAATCAATTTTATCCAATGAATTGTAATGGTTTATTTATGCGTTGGAAAATTGCTTTAGAAGTTATGGAAAAGTATTTTAAATTAGGAAATGCAACTAACGAGGTTATAAACGATTGGAATAATGTTGTAAGTACTTATTTAGAGAAAAACAACACTATTTTTGAAGTAATGCCGGTTTGTATAAGGAATTTTAATTCGATTGTTTCCTTCCGAATAAAATCACCTTATACCAACGAATATTATTCTAAGGATAAATTAATCGAAATTCGTAATTACTTAGTTCTTGAAAACGCTTTGTATAATAATGAAAGTGTGAAAATTTCAATCGGCCAGCCTGTTGAATTTGAAAACGGATCATTTTTAAGAGTTGCAATCGGTGCAAAAAACATTATTGACATTATCGAAAATCAAGATTCGTTTGATGCGGATATTTTTATTTTAGATCAAATAAAAAATAAAGTTTACCAATTACAGTAATGCATAACTCTGCCGAAGTTTTAGAATTCGCCTTACAGAATAATTTTATTGATTCGGAAGAAGATAGGTTATTGTATTTCTATAATCTTGAATTTTTATTTCAAAAATATCAACTAATTAAAAATTCGTTTCCCAAAAATTCATCACATACAATTCCTGTAAAAACTGCTCCTTTATTAGGATTGTTAAAAATTGCTGTTCAAAATGGAATGGGATTAGAATGCGCCTCAGAAATCGAATTCGAAATGGCTTTACAAGCTAATGCTAAAACAATTGTAATAAATGCGCCTTTAAAAACTCCACGTTTAATTAAATTGTTAGATAATTGTACCCAGCAAATTCATGTTAATGTAAACGATTTAAGAGAGTTAGATAAATTTGATGATGTTTATCAAAAACATTTTATATCGATTAGAATTAATCCGTTGGTGGAGATTCAAACAGCTAATTATTTACAAACAGCCAATCAGTTTTCTAAATTCGGACACTTAATTTCTAAGGAACACGAAATCTTATCTTATATCCAAAAATATCCTTTTGTAAAAGGTTTACATGTGCATACGGGTTCTAATTTTACAGATTTTTCGCCTACTATTTTAGGGATTGAAAAAGTGTATCACTTGGCGGAAAAAATTAACACCATGTATCCTAAACAAATTGTTAGCATTAACATTGGTGGTGGTTTGGCGGCTAGTTGCAATTTAAATAGTTTTTCTAAAGAATTGTTTGCTAAAATCCCTAATCTACAAAGTGGGAAATATCATTTGTTAACCGAATATGGCAGATTTGTTTATCAAAATGCTGCTTTCGCTGCGTCGATAGTTGAAATGATTAAAGATCAAATAGATAAAGATTTAATTCTTTGCCATTTTGGAGGTCAAGCTTTTGTTCGCGAAATTTACACCAACGATAAATATCAAGGTGAAATTAGTGTGTTGCAGCACCAAAAAAGCAACAAGGTGAAAAATTACGCTATTGCTGGACCTTTGTGTTATGGAGGAGATTTTTTAGTAAACCAAATCCATTTACCCGAAGTACAAGAAAACGATTGGATTATATTACAAAACGTAGGCGGAAATTCTCTTGGATTATTTTCTAAACACTGTTCACAAGCCTTCCCAAAAGTTTTAGCTTATCAAATAGTTAAAAATAAAATCCAAATCTCAGTATTAAAACAAAAAGAACAATCCCAAGATGTAATACAGTTTTGGGGGTAAAAGTCGTGAAATTTTTCTTGTAAATTATGAATCAAGTGTATTTTGAAGATAAAACTTTTGAAAAAGTAAATTTTAAGGATAATATATTTGAAAAAGGTGAATATGAATATTGTAATTTTGTAAATTGCGATTTGTCTGATTGTGATTTATCTGATTGTAAGTTTTCGGATTGTGTATTTTTTGATTGTAATTTAAGTTTAGCAAAATTAAGTCAAACTGCGTTTCGTGATATAAAATTTAAAGATTGTAAAATGTTGGGGTTAAGTTTTGACAATTGTAATCAAATTGGACTTTCGTTTAACTTTGATAATTGTATTTTAAATCATTCCACTTTTTTCAAATTAAAAATTAGAAAAACAATTTTCAAAAACACTAAACTACATGAAACTGATTTTTCCGAATGTGATTTAACAGATTCTGAATTTTATAATAGCGATTTATTGGGCGCTACTTTCGATAATACCATAATCGAAAAAGTAGATTTTAGAACTTCATTTAACTATTCAATCAACCCAGAAACAAACCGAATCAAAAAATCAAAGTTTTCTCTTTCTGGTATTTCAGGACTTTTAGATAAATATGATATAATTATTGAATAATTTCAAATTTTTACAATATACAAATATCTAAAGTTATTTAGTTAAACTAATTCATAAACTGAAAGCAGATATTTATAAATTGATTATATTTGAACTATGCTTACAAAAAGTGAAATATTAGCCAAGTTATCCGAATTAAAACCAATACTTTACAGAGAGTATGCTGTTAAAGAAATTGGTTTATTTGGTTCCTATTCCAACAATACCTTTGATGAATATTGTGATATTGATATTTTGATTGAGCTTGAAAAACCAATAGGTTGGAAATTTTTTACATTAGAATTATTTTTAGCTAATATTTTTAATAAAAAAATTGATTTAGTAACAAAAAATGCTTTGAAAGAACAGATTAAAGACCAAATTCTCAATCAAGTAAATTTTGTGAAGTGAAAATGGAAAGTCGTACATATTTAATGTATTTGGAAGATATGAAATTAGCAATGGATAGAATTGCAGAATATATCGAAGGCTATTCATTTATCAAATTCAAAAAAGATTATAAAACTGTTGATGTAGTAATTCGCAATTTCGAAGTAATTGGTGAAGCTTCCAAAAATCTACCTAAAGAATTTAAGGATTGATATACAGAAATTCCATGGAGTGAAATGTATTTATTACGCAACAAGGTTTCTCATGAATATTTCGGAATAGATTATGAAATTATCTGGGATATTGCTTCAAATTACTACCTCAGAACAGGAAAGAATTAGCAATAATTATTAATAATGAAATAAGTAATATTAAAAACTCCTAATATTTATCCGCAGAGTTTTTTCGGGTGGATGGTGGTAATTCTTTGGCTAACAACTTAGCAACTACAGGAAAATACTCTTTTTTTAGGATATACATATCGTTTAAAGTGTTAGGAAAATTAACCTGTACAACACCTTCGTTTAAATAGGTTCCTTTGTTATCAATTAAGCAATAATGTACTTTTATAAATCTAATATACTCGTTATTGATAAAAGCAATGGGATCGGAAATATCATTTTCGATATCTAATTCGGTTACAAATAAAAATACATCAGCACCGTATTTTTGATTTAAATAATTTAAAATTTCAGGCTTAACCAATACAACTTTTGCATATTTTGGTATAATAACACGCTTAGATTTTACTTGTCCGTCCTCAATTTTAGTAGTTTTTTCGGTTTTTGGTTTTTTATTTTTTTGTTTATTATCCTCTTCTGGTTCTGGAAGAGGAGTGAAAGCATAAGAAATTGAAGCGTATGTTTTGTATAAATCCTTTAAACTGTCGGCGTTGTGTAAAAGTGATAAAGTACGATGATGGTATAAAAATTCGTTTTGAATTTCGGAAATCAATCCATATCTAAAAAAATTTACAATTTCGTTATGCGATTTATTGGATGTTTCGGCAAAGTTTTTTTGAATACCACATAAATATCTATTTTGCTCGAAAGGAACGATTAAAACTTTGTTATAGGCTTTTACAGTATCTCGCGGTGATGCAACAGTTTGGCTTTTCAAGAAATTAACTTGAAATAAAAGTGATATTAAAACTACTATAAAATACCTGTTCATCAATTTTAAATAATTGTACTAAGATAACGTGTAGTTTATGAATTAACAAATTTATAACAATTAGTTTTTGTAAATAATCTCAACTTTTTGTGCATTATACGGAATGTTAAATTGATAATGATTTCCAATTTCCTTAAAAACAATATTATTTTTACCAATTTTAATCGCTTTAATTTCTTTTTCTTTGGATAATAAAATGGTTAAATCATGATTAAACATTGTTGCATTTAAAGTATATATTATTTTAAATTTAGTAGATGAATTGGAATTTTTAATAATCTTAATTTGTGTATTATTTTTTTGTTGATGATATTGAGTTGCTTTTGCCATTGTGGTTATCCATAATTGATTTTGGTGCGCTTTCACAGTATCTAAAATTTCACTTAAATACTTTTCGGGAATTGGGTCCCAGCCAGCTGGATTATTTTCATTTTCTATCGAATGAATCATGAAAGTTAATAAACCACCACCTTTAGTTACATAATCCAACCAATTACCAACTTTTTTAGGTGTTACTACACGCCAAATTCTTACGGTTTCTAGTTTGTAATAATCGTTAGCTTGTTTTATAAAATTATAATTTAAATTATTTTCGTTTGGCGCATTAATTCCTCGGGCATTTATATGATAAATTTTTAAAAACTGTATCAAATCGTTATTTTTTACACCCATTGGGAAAGAAAAACTTAAGCATGGATTACCAGGAATGGAATCCATTAAAATTTTGCGAGCACCTAAAATTTCATTTTTTGCTTTCTCTATATCAATTGCAGTTAAATCTGGATGTGTTAAAGTATGATTAGCTATTTCGCAACCATTTGCAAATGCTTTTCGCATTATTATAAACGCATTTTTTTGATATTTTGTGTTTTGAATTGTTACAAAAAAAGTAGCAGGAAGTTGGTGATTTTCGAGTTGGTTTACAACAATATTAGCATGGCTTGGTAACCAGTCATCAAAACTAAGTACTACTGCACCACTTTTGTTTTCATACCAATTTGCAATAGTTATTTCTTGCGCTTTAATTGTTGTAGTTAAAAATATTATGATCAAAATTACTTTTGCTACTTCTTTAAACTTGTTTTTCATTTTCGCTGTTTTTCGATACTTTAAAAGTAAAAACTTTTATCCTTTAATATAGTTTTTATCATCCGACAATATTAGGACAAATACATCTATTTGTTAATAACTTATTAAATGCAACCTTTTTAAAATTACAAACGTTAGTATATTTGTGCATTAACTTTTGTTATTAAATATGAGAACTTTACTCCTTACCATACTAATTTTTAACACAATAACTACTTATGCCTTAGTTGTTGAACGAAATGTTTTTCCGGCAGAGGTTTCTGTAACTCAAGAAATACATATAAAAATAACGTTTAAAAATGTTAAATCTAATGGTTACGCCAAAATAGTTGAGAATTTACCTGCTGGCTTTAAAGCCGAAGTAAAAGAAACTATGGGGGGCGTGGTTATGTCGGACGAAGGAAAATTGCGTATTGTTTGGTTATCATTACCTCAAACTAATAATTTTGAAATAAGTTATAAGCTTATCAATACTAATCAAATTAGCGGAAAATTTAGTGTTGATGGAAAATTTAATTACATAGAAAACGAAGAACGCAAAACACAAGGTATCGAAAAATCAAATTTTAAGATTAATCCAGTAAAAAATAAATCAGAAGAGGTTAAAGAAGAGCTTTTAACAAGTGATGTGAAAACAAAAGTAGAAAGTAAAGAGGCTTTAAAAGAAACAAAAACAAACGCAAACTTTACTAATAATGATGAAATTGTTTATAAAATACAGTTAGGTGCCTTCTCAAAAGAAAAACCAGCTAACTCCTTTGGCGATTTACCTAATGTACACTTCGAAAAAATAAATAATTTATACAAATATTACAGTGGTAGTTTTACCGACGAAAAATCTGCAAAAGAATTGATTGAAAAAGCTAAAAATAGTGGATATCCTGGCGCATTTTTAGTACGATTTAAAAACGGACAAAGATTGTAATTTAGATGTGTGGAATTGTTGGTGTTGTTCACAAAAATAAAACTTTAGTTGATAAAAATTTATTGCAAAATGCAGTAAAAACTTTAGCGCAACGCGGTCCAGATAATCAAAGTATTGAGATTTTTAATCATGTTGGTTTAGGTCATGCCAGACTTTCTATCATAGACACATCAACTTCTGCTAATCAGCCTTTTACAGATTATTCTGGTAGATATACTTTGGTGTATAACGGCGAAATTTACAATTACCAATCATTAAAATCCCAATTGCAATTTAAGGATTTTAAAACGTCATCGGATACCGAAGTTTTGTTGTATTGGTTAATAGAAAAAGGAAGTGAAGGAATAAAACAGTTGCATGGATTTTTTGCTTTTTGTTTATTTGATCATCAAAATGAAAGTTTTTTATTAGCGCGTGATCGCTTTGGTATAAAACCTTTATTGATTTATGAAGATGAACAAAAATGGGCTTTTGCCTCCGAAATGAAAGCTTTATTTGCCTTAGATATTCAAAAAAATTTAGATATAGATAGTTTACACCTTTATTTTAAATTTAATTATATTCCATCGCCTTACTCCATTTTACAAAATGTATTTAAATTGCAAGCAGGAGAATTTATGGAGGTGGATAAAAATGGTGTAAAAACCACACAAACTTATTATAGTATTGGTGAAGAAGGAATCGGAAATAGTAGCTTAAATTATGAGAATGCACAAAAGGAATTACGAAAAAAATTAGAGGAAAGTGTTTGCGAGCGTTTAATTGCTGATGTTCCGCTGGGTACTTTTTTAAGTGGCGGAATAGACTCATCTGTAATTACTGGTTTAGCTTCTCAGCATGTTAAAAATCTTAATAGCTTTTCTATTGGATATGCAGATGAACCTTTGTTTGATGAAACACATTACGCAAATTTGGTGGCAAAAAAATTTAAAACCGAGCATACTGTTTTTAAATTATCTAATCAAAATTTATTTGAACAATTAGATAAAGTATTGGAGTACACAGATGAGCCTTTTGCCGATTCATCAGGATTAGCAGTTAATATTTTGTGCGAATTAACTAAAAAAAATGTAACTGTTGCATTATCGGGTGATGGTGCCGATGAGGTTTATTCGGGTTATAACAAACATTTAGCTTTGTTTCAAGCCAATCAAAAAACAGCTAAAAATACAATAATTAAATCTATACATCCATTAACTTCAGTTTTACCTCAATCTCGCAATTCCAAAATAGGCAATTTAAACAGACAATTGGCAAAATTTGGTGAAGGTTTACGTTTAAATCATATAGATAGATATTGGCTTTGGGCGGGATTAAGAAATGAAGACGAAAACAATAAACTAATTATCCCGCATACTAAGCACTACAAAGAGCGTAAAGATGAAATTTTAAAATATTTACAATCTCCAAACGATTTTAATCAAGTGCTTTTAACCGATTGTAAATTGGTTTTACAAGGCGATATGCTTACAAAAGTGGATTTAAACAGCATGTGCCAAAGTTTAGAGGTTCGTGTTCCTTTTTTAGATCATAGGGTAGTGAACTTTGCTTTTCAGTTGCCAAGTAAATATAAAATAGATGGTACTTTTAAAAAGAAAATAGTACAGGATGCATTTAGAGATTTTTTACCAAAAGAATTGTATAAACGCCCTAAACATGGCTTTGAAGTTCCATTATTAAATTGGTTTAAAACCGATATGTACGATAAAATTTTTAACCAATATCTTCATCCAAGCTTTATTATCGAACAAAATATTTTTGAATGGGCAGAGGTGGAGAAATTACGTAAAAAACTTTTGTCTAATTCTCCCGAAGATTCCACAGCAACCATTTGGGCTTTAGTAGTTTTCCAGCATTGGTATAAAAAATATATGTTATAGCCTTTTCATGTATAAATGGCAATATTCATCACTGTAAATTAGTTCATAATTTTGCTGAACACTTTGCTCAATAGTTTCCTTGCATTTTAGTTCCTCATTAATATAATCAACCAATACAAAAACATAATCTATAACATAGGGAGTGTTTGATTTTTCTCCTTTCCAATCTAAACAATCTGGAATAGAGTTTTGATTTCCTAAAAGTGTATTGGGCATTTTTTCTCGATTCCAAAGTACTGGAAAATAACCTGTTGAGGCTTCATAATTATGCAAAATAACCATTGGTTTATCAATCCCTAAATAATTAGAGTAATTTCCAGATAACCAATTTGCAGAGAAATTGATGGGTAAAACTACTGCATTTTCGGGTATAAATTGAGATGCTTTTACTATGGATTCAACAATTTTATATTGCGATTTTACTACTTTGTTAAATCCAAAATTATGCACAAATGCAATTGGTATAATAATAATTAATACTGTAATTTTAAACCATTTTGAATAAACCGAAGTACTTAATGCAAAAAAGAAAAATAGGAAAAATAGATAGCAAAAACGAACTGAAACAAATCCTGCAGCACCATCGCTATCTGGTAAAATAAACAATAAAACCAATGATAAAAATGCAACCAAAAATAAAAAGTCGTTTATTTTGATTAGGCTTTCTTTATGTTTAATGTATTTAACAATTCTAATAATTATTAACGTTAAAAATAATACTCCCAAAACACCATTTATCACTCTGTTAAACATTGCTTCACGGTTGTAATCGTAAACTATCCATGGGCGAATATCTAAAATCCATGTCCATAAAGTTTCGGGGGATTCATAAAACGACATCCCTGTGCTGGGACGTTTGTAAAAATATAAAACGAAAAATATTAAAGGAACAATAGCTGAAGCTAACAAAATTGCAGATTTATGAATAAAGAATTTTACTTTGCTGGTAGGAAATAATTGACTTAAACTTAAAGCTTTAATTAACAAATAAATGCCCATCACAAATAACAAAAATGCAAAAACAAAAATATGCGATAAATAGGTGACACAAAGGATTAAAAATAAGGTTAAAAATTCACGAACATTTATGGGTTGAGTACATTTTTTTATCCAATAATTTAAACCAATTATCATAAATACTAAAGCGATTGAATAATTGTAAAATCCAAGCAAAAACAAAAAATGATAAGTAAATAAAAATACAAAATAGCTCATCCAAATATTTTGTGGTGCTATTGTTTTAATAAACCTCCTAAATACTAGAGGAAAAGTAATTAAATAAGCAGCTAACAAAACTTTTTCGGCAACAAATGCGGGTAGATAGTAATTTAAAAAACTAAGTATAAAATGTCCTGTCCAATTGGGTACAATTTCGGGATTAAGTGTGTAAAATTGATGGACAATACTGCTGTGCTTAAATAATAAAGTATTGATTATTTGTGAGTTGTATAAATGTGCTCCACCGTCCATGGAAGCTAAAATTCTACGGTAAAATCCAGGAACTAAATTTAAAATTATTAAAAGATAAAAAATCCATTCTTCTTTAATGGATTTAATTAAAAAGGAAATTTTATTTTTAAAAAAGTAAAATAGGTTCTTCATAGCAATTAGCTACCAAATATAGAACATATTTTACTCTTTCAATAAAGGTTTTTAATTATGTTACTGTACAACTATTTTTGCGCTCCAATTGGATTGTAAATCTTTCAATAAATAAATTCCTTTTGCTAAATGATTTGTTGAAATATTGGTTTGTAAATAAACAGATTCATTCCAAACTATTTTACCATTTAAATCCAAAAGCACCAATTGCGTTGTTCCTGCTACTTTTACCATTAAATTATCTGTGGTAGGATTTGGAAATGCTTGTATCAAATGTGGATTTTCCAACTTTGATTGTGTATGTGTTACAATTTCATTTTCTATTTTATGTATGTACGCCAATGCGCTATTGAATGCCGCATTGTAATAAATACAATATTCGCTAGATATATAATTCCCAATATTATCTTCAAACGTACTACACGATGCTTGAGGTCCGCCCGATAATCCACCTAACAATTCATAAGCATAAGGTACTGTACCTGGATTATTTTTTTCGTTTGTAAAATGCGTCCAAGCATTACTCGATTTTCCAAAAGCTGCTGCGTGATGTGGTCTTTTTGGATAACCTCCACCCATTTCGTTATAGCCAATTAAAAAAGAAAAATTTTTGGGTGCATCCGTACTAATTCCATTGTGCGAACCTAAAATAAAATCGATATTTCGTTTGGCAAAATTATATGCTACAGTATTTCCATTTAATCTGTGTAAAAGTGCAGCTAAAAGTGCAGCATTTCCTGCGTCGCGTAAGGAGCCCCAACTGGTATTGTGATAATATCCACAATCGTTAACTGCATAATTGTTTACTCTCCATACCAATGGATTTAAATAAGTAGTTTTTTGGGTTAATTCATACAATTCATAAAACAACAAATGATCGATACTAGAGTAAGTAAAAGATGTCCATTTATCAGCCAATTGTCCATATTCTTCCGCTTGTACTAAATAATTATTTTCGTTAGTTGCTCGGTACAATAATACTGCACCCATACCCATTTCGTCAAAATATTTAGAGTATTGTTCGCGCATAAATCCATAAAAATTATCTTCAATTCTTGCATCACCAGTTGTAGCCGAATTTTTTCTACCAATAGTATAGTATTTTTTTGCAGCCTCAATACATTGTTGTGCGTAACTTGCATCATAATCCTGATATACAATACCCATTAATGCTAAAGCCGCCGCAGCTGCTCCCATAGCATTTGAGTGTCCTTCGGTAGCAAAATAAACAGCTCGTTTGTTTGTTCCGTTATACAGCAATAAATTAGACGCAGAAATTGGTTCGTTAAATCCGTTGTGGTCTCGCCCATCACCAACTTGCCAATAAACAGTATCGCCATGTAAACATTTTAACAAATAATCGGTTTCAATTTTTACCTCATCTAAAACATCTGGAATCCCGTTTCCTGGTGCTTTGGAATAAGCTGCCGAATAATTATCGGGGTAAACCTCGGGGAATTTATCGTATCCATACAAATACAATAATGCAGTATAAGGTCCTGTTACATGGAATTTGATATAATCTCCGCAATCGTGCCAACCGCCCGATAAATCTTTATTTACAACAATGCCATCGTTGGTAAATGCTCCGCCAGAGCCCTCTGGAGTAATCCAAGATTGCGTATTTCCACTTCGTTGCGCACCTAAAAACCTAGTAGATAAATGTAAAGCTTTTGCGTAATCGTGTTGTGCATTAATTGATAAATTTAATAAGTTTAAACCTACTAATAAGTAATGTAAAATAGCTCGTGTTTTCATATGTGTTTTGTTTAGGGTTTTTCAAATGTAAATTCTAAAGTTTAAACATGCTAATTTTACCTACCCGACAATCACAGGACAACTAGATAATTCGAAGAAAAAGGCTTAAACTTTTCTTTCAAATTAAACAATAGTAATAAAAAATGGTTATTTTAGTCTAAAAATGAGTTATGTATAAGATTATATTATTTGTTGGATTTTCAATTGTTTTTTGGCAATGCAACTCACCTTCACCTTCAAATAATAATTCGCAAAATTTATCGATATTTCCAATTGAAGCCAATAAGCAAAAAAATGATGTTATAGAATATTATAATGAGTACAAAGATTTGGATACCACCAGTATATCTCAAGGTGCAGTAAATAACGGAAAGTTAATCAATGGAGTGATTGTCCCATTTTATGGTGAAAATTTTGAGTATTTTGATTCCAAAAGCTATTTGGCTGGCAGGGCATTTTTAAATTACCAAGTTTTAAAATCGGTTTTACAAACTTACAAGGAATTGCAAAAAAGGTTGCCTAATCGTAAATTTTACATCATGGAATGTTCCCATCAACACGGCGGAAAATTGCATCCGCATATCACGCATCAAAATGGTTTAAGTATAGATTTTATGGTGCCTAAAACAAAAAACAATGAGGCATTTTACGGTTTGGATACCTTAGGAATTAATCATTACAGTTTAGAGTTTAATACAAAAGGCGAATATCAAAAAGATCCATCGATTTCCATCGATTTCGAAACTATGGCTAAACATATTTTAACTTTGCAACAACATTTGCTACAAAATAAACTAAAAATTGCAAAGGTTATTTTTAAAACCGAACTAAAAGAAGCTCTTTTTGCCACAAAATCGGGTGAAATTTTACAAAAAAGTGGCATTTACTTCACAAAAAGCCTAACTCCATTAATAAATTCCTTACACGACGATCATTATCATATCGATTTTGAGTTTATTAAGTAAGCAGGTTCTGGTTTTAATTAACAGTAGATAATTATTATTTAAAGTGTAATAAAATAGTGTAAGTTATTTACGTACTTTTGTTTTTCATTAAAAAATACACGATGCCGTTTAGTAAGTTAGGATTAAACTCTTTGTTAACACAAAAATTAGTTGATTTACAATATCAAAAACCTTTTCCCATTCAGCAACAAGCCATTCCAGCCATTTTAAAAGGATTGGATGTGGTGGGAATTGCACAAACAGGATCTGGTAAAACGGCTAGTTATGTTTTGCCTATTTTAAATAATTTTAAACTCAACTCAGAGGAAAAAAACAGGGCTATTACTACCTTAATTTTAGTACCCACAAGGGAGTTGGCTGCACAGGTGGAGGAAGTGTTTAAAGTGTTTAACTCGGCGCTTCAAAATCCCTTAAAAATTATGTCGGTTTTTGGCGGAGTTTCCATCAATCCCCAAATGAAGGCTTTGTATGGTATTCATATTTTAATTGCTACCCCTGGGCGTTTGTTGGAATTGATCGAGCACAAAGCTTTACAATTGAATAAAGTAAGTACGTTGGTGATTGATGAAGCAGATAAAATGCTAAACTTAGGTTTTAAGGACGAAATGGATGCTATTATCCGTTTGATGCCTGCAAAGCGACAAAATTTATTGTTTTCGGCAACCTTATCCGATAAGGTTAAAGAAATTAATCAGCTGATTTTACACAATCCTATAATTTTAAAAATTAGCGAAAAGGACGAAAATTTAGATTTAATTCAGCAAATTGCCTATTACGTTCCCGAGGAAAAAAAAGGACCTTTGTTGAGGCATATACTACAGCAAGAAAATTACACCCAAGTACTTATTTTTACATCTTCCAAGTTTAAGGCGGATAATGTTGCTAAAAAGCTACAAAAAAACGGATTTACAGCAACTTCCATCCACAGCAAAAAAAGTATGGGCGCACGTACTAAAACTTTAGAAGATTTTAAAACAGGGAAATTACCCATTTTGGTTTCTACAGATTTATTGGCACGAGGAATTGATATTGCCTTTTTACCTTGTGTAATTAATTACGAATTACCTCGCTCTCCTCAAGATTTCGTGCATCGTATCGGAAGAACAGGCAGGGCCGAAAATCCCGGAGTTGCCATCACTCTTTTCTCGGATGAAGAAGAACAACATTTTAATGTAATCCAAAAAAAGATGAAAAAAAGGTTAGAAGTAATCCCTTACACAAGCATAGATTTGTAACATTGAAAAAACATAATTTTTACACTTTGTTTTGGTGGATGTATCCAATTATTGATTATTTTTTGGATATCCATAAAAAGCATTTGTACCTACAAATACAAAAATTACCTCCGGGTAAGTTATTGGAGGTGGGGGTGGGAACGGGGAAGCATTTACATAAATTACAAAAACACAAGGTTACAGCTATTGATATAAACGATGCAATGATTAAGTTGGCGCAAAAGCAAAATTTACCTCATATAGAATTTATAATAATGGATGGCGCCAAAACTACTTTTGCTGATGAAAGTTTTGATTATGTACTTTTATCGCACATTTTAGCTGTTGTAAAAAATCCCAACGAACTGATTAATGAAGCCCAAAGAGTTTTAAAACCCGATGGCAAGATGCTGATTTTAAATCATTTTACGCCCAAAAATCCATTGGCAATTGCGGATTATTTATTTCAACCATTCGCAAAATGGTTTAATTTCCAATCCTATTTTATTCTTCAAAAAATAGATACAATTCCACAACACTGCATTCAATATCAACAAAAAATTGGATGGTTTAAATACTATCAAATACTAGTTGTAGGCAAAAAATAAAAGGCGATACAAAATCTAAACTTAACATATTACTGTTGGTAACATTATTTATTATCAAAACATTAGGTGGATTTAGTTTTTATTTTTGAAATGCAAAATATAAAAATTCCTATCTGATGCATGTAATGAATAAAGTTTTAGTTGTTGTTGTGGCTTGTGGATTTATAGCTTGTGTTCCAAAACGTAAGTTTGATGATTTGAACACCAAATATCAAATGGAAAAAGAACAACGTGCCGAAACAAATAAAAAATTAGGTGAGGTTGAGGCTAATTTAAATGAATTATTAAAAAAGCGCACAGAAGAAGAAAAAAGAATGTCGGCTTTGGTTAGAGATACAAGTGTACAAGGTATGTCGTTACGCCAGCTTACTAAAAATTATGATCAGTTGGATAAAACCTATCGAGAATTATTAGATATTCAAGAAAAAGTTAAAAAAGGAAGTCAGGCTGAAGCGCAAAGATTATTGTTAGAAGTTGAGCAATCTCGATTAGATTTACAAAATAAAGAAGAGGAGTTAAACAAAATCCAATTAAGTTTAAAAGATAAAGAAAATCGTTTGGCTAATTTAAAAAAGGAATTAGAAGCACGCGAACAAAAAGTAAAGGAATTACAAAGTATAGTAAACAAACAAGATTCTGCATCTAAAGCTTTACGCAATAAATTACACGCAGCATTGTTGGGTTTCCAAGATAAAGGTTTAAGCGTAACTATGCGAAACGGAAAAGTTTATGTTTCGTTAGAAAACGAATTGATGTTCCAAAGTGGTAGCTGGGAAGTTGGGACGCAAGGCCGACAAGCTTTAAAGCAATTGGCGGATGTTTTAAAGGATAACCCAGATATTAATATTATGGTGGAAGGACATACAGATATTGATAAATTTTTAGGTAGAGGAGATATCAAAGACAATTGGGATTTAAGTGTAAAAAGAGCTACTGAAATTGTGAAAATTTTAGAGCTTAATAAAGTAAATCCAAAAGCAATTTCCGCAGCAGGTAGGGGAGAGCATATACCATTGGATCCAGCAGATACTAAAGAAGCCAAAAAGAAAAACAGAAGAACAGAGATTATTTTAACTCCAAAGTTGGATGTTTTAATGGATTTGTTAGAAAAATAATTAAAAATAATCAACCGGTTGGAATTCCAGCCCTGATTTTGCAGAAGAAGAGGTGCTTGCCACCTCTTTTTTATATTTGTACTCATGAGGAATTCGATACGATATATATTTGTATTATGGCTGCTAAATTTTGTTGTTAAAGCACAAAAAGAAGTAAGTTTTGCGCATCAAAACATTAGCTTATTACCTTACAGTTTGCAAAACAATAAAGAGTTAGAAAGTTTAGATTTATCCTATTCTACAATCGAAAAATTACCCGAATGGTTAAGTAAATTTCCAAATTTAAAATCGGTTAATTTAAATCACACCAGATTAAAAAATCCATTAAACGATGCTCAAATTTTATCAGATTGTAAAGAATTAGTTGAGGTACAATGGAATTATGGTCATTTAGCATACTTTCCTATTCCCTTAGCTTATAGTAAAAGATTACAAACCTTGCAATTGGAAGGAAATGCGATTTCATTTTTACCAAAAAACATACAATGGTTACCCCTTAAAAACTTAAATATTGCAAACAATTTAGTGGATACTTTGCCAAACGAAATAATAAAAATGAAGCAATTACATGAAATTAATCTTTCTTTTAATCCTGCATTAAATAATCCATATAACTATAAAATTTTAGCAAAAGTTAAAGCCTTAGAAAACTTAATTTTACAAGGCATAAAACAAGTGCCAAAAGAACTAGGAGAGGTTAAACAATTGAAAAAACTTGATTTTTCTTTTTCTTCTTTTACTAATTTACCAACTGAAGTTAAAAATTTACCTCAAATAGAAAGTGTTAAAATTTATCAAACACAAACTATTGAGGTACATGAATTTATCGAACAAATTAGTACTTGGAAAAAAACAAAAACTTTGATTATTGGTTCGCCTAATTTTAATCGTTTGCCTTTTAATATAAATAAATTACCCAATTTAAAAACCTTAATTATACAAAACAGTTGCTTAAATCAAAGTCCGGCTATAATCCAAAAATTGCCACTTCAAAACATAAAATTTATACAATGTAATTTTATTAATTTAAATGATGTTTTGGGTCCTTTTTTACAAAATAACAACATTAAAAACATTGGTTTACAACAATGTACCATTCAAAATTTTTCGTCCGATTTAGATTTGGGTAATAAGGATAGTGTATTATTTACTGATAATAAAATGTTTGATTTTCCTTTTACCAAAGGAAGAATTCAGTATCTAAATATTAAGGGAAATTATATTACTCAAAAATCCTTACAAAATTTATCAATCCTTAAAATAGAAGGTGCTGTAGAAGGAAATAATTTAAGTTACACTAAAGAATTTGTTAGTGCAAAAAAAATCCAATCCGATTCCTCCCACACTGCATTTAAAGTAACAGTTTATGCTAATATTGGAGGAATTTTTCCGCTACCCAATGGAGCACAATTACATGTACCTAACGATGCATTTTTAGATATTAATCATCAAACACTTAAAGGAGATGTGGTAATGCATTTTACCTATTTACAAAATGCTAAAGATATTTTGCTAAACGATATTCCATTGTGGGACAAAAATTTACATGCTTTACATTTTTTACAAGGGTTTAAATTGGAGTTATACACCAACGGAAAACCTGCGTTTGTGAGTACCAAAAATCCACTTAAAATTGTTTACCAAAGTGGTGTGGAAAATCCTTTGCTTTTACAATACAATTCATATAAAAGCCAGTGGGAAACCAACGATAAAATAATTAAAGAATGCGATTTAAAAAACGAGGTTATTACATCTAATCCGTTTAAGATATTTATGCTAAATCAAAATAAAAATTTTGGGGATGATAATCAGGTTAATTTATATAGAGGAAATGTACAAATTAAAGTAAAACACAACAAACAAAAGGAAAGCATGAATTTTGATTTGTTAGCAGATGCGGATTATGGATTAAATTTAGCAGGTTTCAACAACAATTTTACCTTAGCTTATCCCGAATTAAAAACCTATCAAAATATTCGATGGAATTATATGGGTAGAAATTTAAATGAGGATTTGATTAAATTACTTAATTTATCTTTATCGCCAGAAACCGATAAAATTGCTAGGAAAAACACATTTTTAGTAAAAACGAACCAGTTGAGTAATGTATTGTTGTATCCCAATCCGGATGAGGACAATTATATTTTTGAGTTTGCATCAGCTACAGATACCGTTAAGATTCCGGTTTTACCCTATATTGCTATAATTAAACCAAAAAAAATACAGCGTTGGCACCGCAAAAGATATGAAGAATATGAGAATAAATTATCCAAACGCCAGCAACAATGGGCACAATTGGATAGTGCTTTTGTGAAAGCTTTGTTGAAAAATCAAAAAAAATTACAGCAAATAGCACAAAATTATACACCTGATAATGCAGAAAATACTAATCTAAAAAAAAGTATAATTACTCATAGCACTTTTATTACTCAAACAGGTTGGAATATTTTAGCCAAACCCTTAACAGAAAATGATTGGGTTAAGATTGAACCTACTTTTTATATCAACAACAAACAAAATTTTAGTAAGGATTGTTTGGTGTATCATCCCGAAAAAAAGTACTTTTACTGGAGTAACACTAAGGAAATTTGGATGCCAAAAGATACCGAAATGCAGGTTTTTGTTAAAGTTGGTAAACAATTTGTTTATTCATCCACTTTACAATCCAATAGTTTAAAAATAAATTTAAATAAAGTAGATTAAATGAGGAGGTATTTACTTTGCTTATTTCTTTTTTTAAGCTCCAAAATTATTTGGAGCCAAAGTGCAAACGACTGGCTTCAATTGTCCAATACCAATCATAAATTACTAAACGAATTGATGTGGGATGCAATTAATGATTTACGCATACAAAAAGGAATTACACCCTTGGAAAAAAATAATCATTTGGTACAATTAAATAAAATTTATCATTCGGAGCTTGAATTTAAAAGGTTTATCGAGCCGCAAACCATCGAGCGTTCTATTAAACGTTCCGTTTATAACAAAGCTTTTAAAATTGGTTTTACAGCAGGGATTATTGATGTGGCATGTTCCGAAAATTACGCAATAAACTTTGATGAAAAAAAAGAGTTTTTTTATGATTTTAACAATAAAGAAACCGAACTAAATTTATTTTACGGACCGATTAAAAAATCCGAAAGAAAAAACGCGCAAATCACTCCAATCCCTCATCATACCTATCAAAGTTTTGTAAATAATGTATTGCAAAATTTAAGCGCACAGCAAAAAAAAGTATTATTAAACCCCGTTTTTAAATGGGGCGAAGCGCAATTTCAATGGAACTACAAAAGTTTACATAAAAACAAAACAATTCCTACCATAAAACTTATTTTTTTAGTAGCCAGCTACCAAACAGCTTTAGTGCGATAAAATATACAAAAGGATTTATTCGAATGATTGAAATTTAATCTTTTTAGCCTGTAAAATATGTCGGTTATTATGGAAAATTACTACTCTAAAGGTATCTCCTAGGCGTAATTTTATCCATTTGGATATAGAAATATTTGTTTTAGTTTTGGTTAAATTTACATTTTGTGCTTGGGTAAGTAAATCTAACATATTATTTTGTTGTGAGATAAATTCATCAATAACAGCCATTGTTAATTTACTTCCTTTGGGATTCATGGATGGAAAAGTTTTCATTTTATTAATTTTTTCCTTGGGTTGCATAGATTTGGCAAAATAATCGCCTAAAATTCCAGATTTAAATTCGTTGGAATTAGGGTATTTATTGTTTTTAATTTTTTGGGAAATTTCAGGAATATAAAATCTGCCATATCTATTTAAATGTTCAACACACTCTAAAATACTCCATTGTGCATCATTTGATTTAAAATTTAATTTATCAATAGTTAAGGTTTTAAAAAACTCTGCTTGTTTAATATTTAGTAGTGTGTCAACCTTTAATTCCTCCAATAATTTTTGCTTATCCATGATGTAAATTTTAAACAAAAATAAATCAGTATTTCGGGAATAAAATTGATTTAAATCAAGAGTTTTGTTTGCTTTTTAATCTGGATAATGTTTCTGGAGTCATTCTTAAATATGATGCAATATATTTATGCGGAATTTCTTGGAACAATTGCGGACTTCTATCTAAAACTCTTTGGTATCTTTTGGAGGGCGAAACAATTAAAATATCTTTTTCACGCTCAATTTGCTGATAAATTAATTGCAATAAAGTTTGCTCCCAATCCATTTTAAAATTTTCATTTTCGGCTATTATTTGATTAAATTTTATTTTGGATATTACTTTTAATTCGGTTTTTTTTATAGCTTGTATATATAAATCCGATGGTTTTTCACTAATAAAACAATCCAAAGCTGCAATTATATTATTTCGATAACCAAAACGAATAATCATTTCTTGCTCATTTTCCTCAATAAACAGTTTTACACTACCTTCAACAACAAAATAAATATTTGTATCCTTACTCCCAGATTTTTTTAAATATTCGTTTCTTTTTAAAACCAAAGTTTTATCCCACAAATTACGTTCGTTTATTGTGTTTAGTATATTTTGCATACATTTAATAGCTTTAAAATGCACACAAAAGTAGCATAATTTATTTTTAAAAAATGGTAATTTATATTCAAACCATTTGTTGCTTGTATAAATTGTAGTAGTGTCCTTTTTGAGCAATGAGATGTTGATGATTGCCTTGCTCTATAATTTTTCCCTTTTGAATAACTAAAATTCTGGAGCAGTTTTTAATAGTGGATAAACGATGAGCTACAACAATAGAAGTACGATTTTGCAATAAGCTTTCAATTCCTTTTTGAATTTTTTGTTCGGAGATGGTGTCTAATGATGAAGTAGCTTCGTCCATGATTAAAATGGAAGGATTTTTAAGTATAATCCTTGCAAAAGAAATCAACTGTTTTTCGCCCGAAGATAAGTTGTTACCTTCTTCGCCAACTTCTTCGTTTAATCGATGAATAAATTGAGTTGCACCAATGGTTTCCAACGCATAGATTATTTCATTGTCGCATGCGGTTAGTTTTCCATACAAAATATTTTCGCGGATTGTTCCCGAAAACAAATATGAAGTTTGTAATAAAATTCCTAAATTTTTTCGATAGGAGAGTAGTTTTTTAGTTTTGTAATTTTCGCCATCAATACAAATTTCACCTAGCGTTGGTTCATAAAAGCGAGCAATTAAATTGGTTAAGGTAGATTTCCCTTCGCCAGTTGGACCAACTAAGGCAATGGATTCGCCCGCTTGGATATGTAAGTTTAATTCCTCAAAAATCACTTTATCGGGCACATATTGAAAACGCACATTTTTAAATTCAATTTCGCCTTTCATTTTTGTAATTTCCACGCTATTGGGTTCATCCGCAATATTTACGGGTTCATCAATTAAGGAATAAATACGTTCTCCAGCCGATAAACTATCTTGTGCAGCCGAGTAAAAACGAGTAAGTTCCAAAATAGGCTCAAAAATCATTCGGGCATAACCAAAAAATGCCGCCAATAAACCTACCGTAAAACCTGTTTGCGCATTTACTACTTGGTATCCACCGTAATAAATTACCAAAGCAGCTACTATGGAGCCAGTTAAAACTACTACAGGATTGTACATTGCGGTGTAATAGGAGGAGCGATAAGATGCTACACGTAAATCGTAGGTAATATTTTTAAAGTCCTTATAGGTTTTTTCCTCGTGTACAGAGGCTTTGTTTACCTCAATTCCATTAAAATTTTCGGTTAAATACGCTGCCATTGTACTGTATAAACGCCTAGCTTTGCGGGCATAAATTAAAATTAAGGAGCGAATTTTTATCGATAAAATAATCATGATTGGTAAAACCGCTACCAATATTAAAGCCAATTGCCAGTTGTAAAAAAACATCGCAATTAAACTTACTAGTATCATGATTGCTCCTAAAATAAGCGAAATAAATCCGAAGGAAATAATCTCGGAAACCTTGTCTACATCGGAAGTTAAACGAATACTTAACCATCCTAAAGCAGATTGATCATAAAAGGAATAGGGTAAATGTTGTAATTTGGCAAACATTTGTTCTCGTAAATCAAAAATTACTTTTTCCTTTACTTTTCCTGCTAAATAAGTAAAAATTGCCATGCCAATTATTTGCATAACAATTACCACCAGGTACACTACAATAAACATATAAAAAGTGTGCATTATCGTATCTGTAAACGTTACTTTTCCAGCATCTTTGTACTGTATAATAGTTGGTGTAATAAAATTATCGATGTATTTATACCAAATTAAGGGCATGATTCCATCAATTACAGCAACTAAAATACACGAAAAAATTAAACCGTAAGTCCACTTTTTATACTTAAAACTATGCTTAAAAATTCGTTTGATAAAAGGCATTAATGCCCTTTTTTTATGGAACTCCTCTTCCTGTATAGTTTCACTCATTTTAATTCGCTATTTCTAATTGTATTTCTTCCTCTAAATGGCTTTGGATATCTTGTATGCTTTGATAAAAAACCGAGTTTTTTAATAAATCTTTTTGTGATCCTTGTTGTGCAACTTTTCCTTTATCCAAAACAATTATCCAACTTGCTTTTTGTATAGAGGCAATACGGTTAGCAATAATTATGGCTGTTTTACCTTTTAATGAATTATCCAATTCGTTTAAAATTCGTTTTTCGGTAATAGTATCCACAGCCGAAGTGGTATCATCCAACACAATTATGGTAGGATTTACCAAAATGGTTCTCGCCAAGGCTACTCTTTGTTTTTGTCCGCCAGATAAGGTTACACCCCGTTCGCCTACCAAAGTATTAAAACCCTTATTAAATTTGTCTTTCATTTCGATAGCTTGCGCAACAGCTGCTGCAGCATCAATTTCATATTCCATTGCATCCATTTTAGTGTAATTGATGTTTTGCTGAATGGTAGAAGAAAACAAAAAAGCCTTTTGAAAAGTCGAACCTATTTGAGCACGTAAAAAAGATTTGTTGTATTTTTGAATAGGTATATCGTCGATTAAAATTTTACCATGAGTAGGTTCGTAAAAACGTAAAAGTAATTTAATGATGGTACTTTTCCCTGATCCGCTTTCGCCAATGATAGCAACTTGGGATGCACTAGGGATAATAAAACTTACATCCTCTAACACGTTTTGTTTACCGTCATATGTAAAACTAACATTTCTAAACTCAATTTTACCTGAAAGCTTTCCCGTTTTAATTTCACCTAAATCTTCCTCTAATGGCTTTTCGATTATTTCGGATATTCGTTCCATTGCCACTAAAGCAATACCCATTCGCGATAAAATTCTTCCTAAATGGCGCATCGGCATCGTTACCATTCCTAAATACGAATTAAAACCTAGCAATTCTCCAACACTTATATCACCTTGTAATGTAAAATATCCTCCAATAATTACCGAAATAACCAGCTGTATATTACAAATCAAATCTGTTAAGGGCCAAAAATAGGCTTGTAATTTTGCTTGTTTTACACCCATTTTCATTTTAGCTTTGTTTTGCTTTTTAAATCGCTCAATTTCATATTCCTGATTTGAAAATGCTGCAACAACTCTGATTCCGTTTAAGTTTTCTTGCACCATAGAGTTTAATTTATCGGCTTCTTTTTCATGTTCTTCCCAAACAGCTATCTCTTTTTTAAAAAAATAATAACTCAAAACGAAAATAAATGGTGCTAAACAAACCGAATAAAATGCATAGTTTGGGTGAATAAAATACATCATGATAAACGAAAAAATAAAGGTGGCACTTAACCGTAAAAAATTGATGATTTGTTGATCGATAAAATCTTTTATAGTATCTACATCACCTGTACATCGTTGCATTAATTCGCCTTTTGAAATGGTAGAAAAAAAAGAAAGAGGTAAATGTTGAATATGGTTAAACATTTTATTGCGTAACCTAAATATGGTGCTTTGCGTGGAATGGTGTTTAATGGCAGATGAAATAAATAAAAACAAACTGCGTAACAATGAAATTACCATATAAATTATGCCTAATAACAATAAAATTTCGCCAAAGTTGCTTTCGTTTAGTTTGGGTAATAAGTAATCGAAAAATCTAGAAACAACATCATTATTTTTACTCTCTGTTATTTTGTTTCCTGTTATATATTTCCCTATGACATTATCTACTGCAACTTGTAATACTTTTGGCTCTAAAGCTCGGGCAATAATGGAAACGAGTAATATAATAGTTGAAAAAATATAATACCATTTATACTTTCCTAAAATCCTGTAAATATCTTTAATGTTTTTAATCATTTGGTTGCTTAAATCGGTCAAAACTACCAAATGGATATTTTTAAAAGGTTAAACTTTAGTTAGGATTTTATCCAATTTTACTATAATTTTAATTGAACTCAGGTTTTAAGATATTTTTTTTCCGATATAGCGAATTACCGAACCTTTACCTATATGATAAATACCTTCGTTTAATTCAATTTCATTTTCGCTACAACTTATACAATGTAAATCTTTAAAATCGTTTAGAATTTCATCAACCGAAAATAGCATATCTATATCTTTTGGACCGCCTACATTTGGATTTTGTGCGTTAAATTGGATATGATTTTTACTAAAACCTTCTAATATTAGTAGTCCATCTTTTCTTAAATAAGAAGCTAATATATTATGACATAAAGATATTTTAGAAGTTTCAAAATGCGCAAAAATTAAAACGATTAAATCAAATTGATTGGCTTTGAAATCTAGTGTTTCTATTTCACCTACATGATAATTTATGGTAACATTTTGTTTTAATGCTAAATTGTTGGCTTTGTTTTTTCCTTCTTTGCTTATATCAAACGCTTCAACTTCCCAGCCTAATTGTGCGGCATAAACTGCGTTTCTTCCTTCGCCTTCGGCAGGAAATAAAGCTTTGCCTGGGCTTAAATTTTGGATTTGTTCTTTAAAAAATCGATTAGGTTGCTCACCGTAGGCGTACTCTTTTTGTTTGTATCGTTTGTTCCAAAAATCTTGCATCATAATATAGATATAAACTTGTATAAAAATTAAAAGGGTGTATCACTGTTGCGATACACCCTCCTAAACCCTTAACTATGAGAACTACCTTATTACTCTGTTTCAAAGATAGCTACATATATTTACTTTATTTGTTGTTAAATGACGAACGGAAAAAAATTAAAACTAAAGTGTAATTTTTGTGTTCCGAAACGTTTATGATTAATTTTTTTATCCAACATTATGGAAAAATCCCTCTTTCCTTGTAAGTTTGCTCTATTCGAGTTATAGCTACAATGTAAGCCGCTGTTCGCCAATCGGTTTTGTAATTAATTGCAGTAGTTATTGTTTTATTGAATGCAATTTTAATTTTATCTTCAATATTCAACAATACTTCTTCAATCTTCCAAATTTCACTACGTTTATTTTGCAACCATTCATAATAGCTACCAATTACACCGCCCGAATTACATAAGATATCTGGAATTATACTGATATTTTTTTTCAATAAAATTTCTTCTGCTTCTGTATCTGTTGGTCCGTTTGCTCCCTCGGCAATAACTTTAGCTTTTATACTATTTGCATTGTCTTTAGTAATTTGATTACCCAATGCAGCAGGAACTAAAATATCACAATCTAATCCAAAAAATTCTTCGTTTGGAATAGCATTAGCTTTAGCATAACCCGCAATTTTTCCGTTGTTTTGTAAAACATGATTTTGTAAAGCAGCAGGATCTATTCCAGATTCATCGTAAATTGTTCCACTAGCATCTTGTACAGCAGTTAAAATAGCACCTAACTCGTGCATGAAATGTGCTGTCCAATAGCCTACGTTTCCAAAACCTTGAACAATATATTTTTTGCCTTTTAACTCGTAATTATTGAGCTTTGCCCATTGTTTTAAGGCAACAACCACACCAAATCCAGTTGCTCTATCTCTACCTTCCAAGCCACCAGAGCCCACTGGTTTTCCGGTAACTACGTGTAAATTTTGCATTCTGGTATTAGGAGATTTTGTAGAAACGAAAGTATCTGCAATCCATGCCATAATTTGCGGATTAGTATTTACATCTGGAGCAGGAATATCAATTTCTGGTCCTATGTTATCTCCTAATGCAAAAGTAAATCTTCGTGTAATTCTTTCTAATTCGGCTTTGGAATATTTAGAAGTATCAATTTCAACACCGCCTTTACCTCCTCCATAAGGCAAGCCTGCTAATGAACTTTTCCAAGTCATCCAAATTGCTAAAGCCCTAGCTGCATCAATATCTAATGTTGTATGATAGCGTAAGCCTCCTTTGTATGGCCCTAAAGCGTTATTGTGTTGAACACGATATCCGGTAAATACTTCTACAGAACCATCATCTAATTTAACAGGAAAATTTACTACAATTTCATTATTGGTTGCAATAAGCATTTTGCGCATACCTTCATCCAATCCAATTGCATCAGCGGCACGATTAAACTGTTTTAAAACGTTGTTGTACATGCCAGTTTTTTTTGGGGCTTGATCTTTCATAATAGTGTAGATTAAGGTTAAAATCAAATGTGATTTTCATAAAGAAATCACAGTAAATTAATTACGTGGCAATATTAAATTAAGTTATTAGATTTTATAATCTACAACTGAATTTTCGATTTTTTATGATAATCTTAAGAATGTATTGCGTTGGCACACTTCATTCCATCAATTGCAGCGCTCATAATTCCGCCGGCATATCCAGCTCCTTCTCCACATGGAAATAAACCTTTAATTTGTGGGTGTTGTAAATTTTTTGAATCTCTTGGTATTCTAACCGGACTAGACGTTCTGGATTCTGTTAAATGTAAAACAGCTTCATTTGTGTAATATGATGGTATTTTTTTTCCAAATATTTTTAAACCCATTCTTAGAGATTGTGCAACTACTTTTGGTAAAACTTCATCGGAAATAACCGATTTTAAACCGGGTTGATAAGATGTTTGAGGTAAAGTTGCTGACAATTTACCTTCTACAAAATCAATCATACGTTGTGCAGGAGCAGTTTGTCCGCCACCACCATATTCAAAAGCTTTTTGTTCTACTTCTTTTTGAAATTGTAAAGCTGCTAATGGGCCATGATTTTGGTAATTTTTCCAATCTTTTACATCAATTGCAACAACAATTCCCGAATTTGCATAAGGGTTATTTCGTTTACTTGGCGACCAACCATTGGTAACTATTTCGCCTGGTGCTGTAGCACAAGGTGCAACAATTCCGCCCGGACACATACAAAAACTAAATACTGCATTTAAATTGGTTTGGGTAACTAAGCTATAGGATGCAGGAGGTAAATATTCTGGTTTAGGAGAACATTTGTATTGAATTTCATTTATTAAATCCTGAGGATGTTCAATTCTTGCTCCCAATGCAAACGGTTTAGCTTCAATTAAAATATTTTTTTTGTGAAGTAGCTCAAAAATATCTCTAGAAGAATGACCTGTTGCTAAAATTACATTTTCTGCTATAATTTCATTCGAATGATTTACCATTACACCTTGAATGCAATTTTCTTGAATAATCAAATCGGTAACTTTAGTTTCAAAATGTACTTCACCACCATTATCTAAAATATATTCGCGAATATTTTCGATTATTTTAGGCAATTTATTGGTTCCAATGTGTGGATGGGAATCGATAAAAATATCAGGGTTTGCACCAAAATAAATTAACCATTGCAAAATTGATTGTATATCACCACGTTTATCCGAGCGTGTATATAATTTTCCGTCCGAGTAAGTTCCGGCTCCTCCTTCTCCAAAACAGTAATTAGATTCTGGATTTACGATATGTTCTTTATTGATTTTTGCTAAATCTCTGCGGCGATCTCTCACCTTTTTCCCTCTTTCTAAAACAATCGGAATACAATTGTTTTGGATTAATTGTATTGCAGCGAAAAGTCCGGCCGGACCAGCACCAACAACAATAACTCTTTTTTTATTTTGTTTTCCTGAATGCGAAATTGGTTTGAAAACGGAGGATTGAGGTAATTTACCCTCTGTAGTATATTCAACTTTTAATTGATAATAAATTGTTTTTTGTCGGGCATCAACCGAGCGTTTTACAACTCTAAACTCAGAAATTGAATCAATTGATATTTTAGCTTGATATGCAATTGATTTTTTAATTTCTACTTCAGAATGTATATATTGAGCTAAAACTCTTATTTGAATTTCGTGCACTTTATTTTTTTCCTAGAGATTTTTTTGTAACATATTCAGCAACTTCCTTAGATATAACCATGGCTTTATAAATACCAATTACATCTGCTTTATCAAACCCTTTTTTTTGATATTTAGGCACGTCTTTTTCTGCATCTTCAGCCGATGCGTAATAACCAACTGTATAAATTAATATTTTTTGTTTGTCATAAACATAAACTATCTCTTGTAAATCTTCAACTTTTTGTGGAACAATTCCATTGTTTAAATTGGATAATAAGTATATTTTATAAAAGGGTAAATCTGTTGGGTTAAAATCGGGTTCTTTTTTCTCAATTATTTCTTCGCTTTGTTCTAAAATTTCTTTTGCAATTTCATCAGCAATTTCAATATCAGCTAATACTTCTTTTTCTAGAATCTCACTATTTTTTTCTTCAATCTTTTTTTGTTCTTCTTCTTTTCGTTTAGTTTCAAGTTCCTTTTTTTTGTCTAATGTATAAATGTTTTTAGGAAGTGGTTTTACCTCGTCTTCTTTTGGTAAAAGTTTTTCAACTTCTTTTAAATCAACAGGATTATCAACTACTTGTGGTTTTACAATTATTATTTTATCCTCTTTTTTTTCTTTTTCGGTTAAAACTTCTTTTTGTTCTTTAGTTTTTTTATTAGACGAAGCTCTTTCTAAAGCCTCCATCCTCATAACAATTAAAATGGAGTCTGGTATTGCTTCTTTTCCAATCTCTCTATATAATAAATCTCTATTTTTTAAAGTATTTTTTTTATCTAAGCTATAAACTTGCTGATTTAGTGTTTCTTCATCAATTTTACCTTTAGCTATTTTTTCTTCTTCTTTGGCAATATACTCTTGTCCCTCTTCAATACCTAATAATTTGCCATTTTTAAAAACTCTAATCATGGAATTTTTAATTCCAATTTTTTTAACAGAGGCTAAACGAATTTTACATCCCATATAGTTTTCGTAATAACCTCCAGCAAAATAACTATTGTATCCTTCTGGTAAAGAGTATGTTGTAACTCCTGGTATCTCTGATACTTCTTGTGGAGTTTCACCTTTAGCAAAAGTTCCAATTTGTACCCTGAATAATAAATTTAATGCACTTAAGTTAAATGCTAAAACTAAAAGTATGGCTGTGAATTTGATTTTTAACATAATAAAATTTTGTGCAAAAGTAGTTTAAATTTTAAAAAAAGCAATGTTTTAATTGTAAATTATTAATTATCAGCCTTTTTTAATGTGAAAGAAAAAGTAGAACCTAATCCAACTTTGCTTCTCACGTTAATTTTTTGGTTATGTGCTTCTATAATATGTTTAACAATGGCTAAACCTAATCCCGAACCTCCAACTTGGCGGCTTCTATGCTTGTCCACTCGATAAAATCTTTCGAATAATCTTGGAATATGTTCTGATTCTATTCCAGGACCATTATCGATTACTTCAACTAAAATAAGTTCGTCTAAATCATGAAATTCAATGCTTACATATCCTCCTGAATTTCCATATTTTATAGCGTTAATAACTAAATTGGTTAATACTTGAGATATTTTATCTTTATCAGCATGAACCTTTATAGGTTGATCGGATTTATATGCAACTTTAACAGTGATTGCTTGATCTTGAGCTTGCATTTCTGTACCTTGAATAACTTCTTTGGTTAGTTCAACAATGTCAAAATCAGTGTATTCTAATTGTAAAACTTTCGAATCTAATCGTGTAATCGTATCCAAATCATTTACGATACCAATCATACGTTCGATACTATAGGAAGCTCTTAAAAGATACTTTCTATTAATGGATTCGTCTTCTAATCCGCCGTCCAATAAAGTATGCACATATCCTTGCATACTAAAAATAGGTGTTTTTAATTCGTGTGCTATATTCCCTATAAATTCACGTCTAAATTCTTCTTGTTTTTTCAGAATTGTAATTTGCGCTCCTTGCACTTTTAACCAATCGCTAACAGTGTCATCAACATTTTCTAAAGGGTCAATATCTGATAAATATGAAAAAGGAATGTTTTTAGCTGCCTCAGAATCCATATTCATTACTTTTTTGTAAATCAAACGGATTCTATCGAAAACAAATTTTTTGATTAAATATATAGATAATAAATATATTAAGCCAAACGAAAAAACTAATAAGGCTAATATTTTCCAAATTACTTTTATTTCAAAATCAATTACAAAGGCAACTACAAAGGAAATAATTGCGGATCCAAGTGCAATTATCAGTGCTAAATTTCTTGGTTTATCTAAATTACTCAATTCTGTTATATTTTAAATTTATAAATTATTTTATTTCAATTAATATTTCTTAGGTTTGATTTTTTAAAACAACAGAAATATTAATCATATAATCGGCTAATTTTTCGCAAGAACTAAATAAATCTTTATAAAATAAGCCAGATTTTAGTTTATATTCTCCTTTTTCCATGCTTTCAACATGTTGATCCAAAACTTCGTTTCGCTTTTCGTTTATGGCAGTTTCCATTTCTTTGGCTTTTTCCAAGTTGATTAAGGAAGGTGATTTATCGATATTTTCTAATAAAATTATTATACTTTTATCCAACATATCTAATAAATCATTTAAATTGGAGCGTTGTTTTTGTATAAACCATTGTTTGGAATCTTTTTTCTTCTCTAACAACAACGACATTCTGTAATAAATATCTCCCATTCGTTCTAAATCAGACACAACACTTTGTAATCCTTTTACTTTTTTTGATGCATTTTTGGTCATTGAACTTTGTGCAACACGAATTAAAAATTCTGCAATTTCTTCCTCCATTTTATCCGTAAGTTCCTCCATAGAACCTATTTTTTGCATTAAAGTTTTAAAATTTTTATCTTCTGTTTCGTTAACTAACTTTTTGATATTGATATTCATATCGCGAATTACTCCAGCAAATTTGTAAATTTCTTTTTTTGTTTCTAAAAATGCTGCTTCGGGGCTTGAAATTAATTCCTGACCAATAAAATCTAATTTATAATTATTTTGTTCTACTACTTTATCCGGTTTAACCATTGCAATGGAAGCTTTTTCGATATATTTTACAAACCAAATTAAAATTAAGGTATTGATTATATTAAAAACAGTATGGAACAATGCTAATGAATATCTATCAGCTTCAGCTGTATCAGCAGGAATTTCGCTTAAACTTGCTGCCATTTTAGCAAATAAAGCATGAATAAAATCTAAAAATGGAGTAAAAATAAATAACATCCAAATTACACCTATTACATTAAATAACAAATGTGATCGTGCAGCGCGTTTAGCGCTCGCATTTCCAATTATTGCAGCCAAATTTGCAGTAATAGTAGTACCAATATTTTCCCCTAAAACAATAGCAGCCGCTAATTCAAATGGTAATCCTTCACCTATAAAAGTTAAAGTTAGTGCCATTGCCGCACTAGATGATTGAACAACTATGGTTAATACTGTTCCAATTAATACAAATAATAAGGTGCTGGATAATGAATTGTCTGCTAAACCATTTATAAAAGATATAAAACTTTGATTTTGTTCCAAATTTAAAACTTCAACTGCATTTTTTAACTCGGATAACCCTAAAAATAATAATCCAAATCCAACTAAAAATTCTCCTGCAGCTCTGGTTTGTTCTTTTCTAAAAAACAATAAAGGAACTCCAATTGCCAACATAGGTAAGGATAAATCAGAGAGTTTAAATTTATAACCTAAAAATGCAATAATCCACGCTGTCATTGTTGTACCAATATTGGCCCCCATAATCACAGAAATTGCCTGTCTCAAATTTAATAATCCTGCGTTTACAAAACTTACCAACATTACTGTTGTTGCAGAAGAGGATTGAACTATTGAAGTTGTTAAAAATCCAGTAAAAACACCTGTGAATCTATTAGAAGTCATTGCTTCTAAAATTGTTCTCAACTTATCGCCAGCAGCTTTTTGGATACCGTCGCTCATTATTTTCATTCCATAAATGAAAAAACCAACTGCGCCTAGTAGATTTAGAATTTCGTAAAAACCAAAGGTCATATATTATAATTTTCAGCAAATTTATAATTTCACCTTAAGTTTGAATACAAAAATGAATGTAAATATAGAATTGGAAAAAAAAATAATTTTACATTAACTATTAGTTAACATAAAATTAATATTGAATTAATTTGATAAGTAAATTGTAAGGTTTGTGGTTTCGCCTTCTTGAAGAGATAAACGACCTTTTCCCGTTCTTCCAGCTTGTGAAACATCAACATTTATAACGGATGGATGTTTGAAACAAATCTCTACCTTTCCAGACCCATTAGTTGAATATGTTTTTGTTGTTGTGAAATCCTCATTACATGGAAAAAAACCATTAGTAGCGTTTTCCATAGATAATACTACATTAGCTGATGAAACAGGAGCTTTAGTAGCTAAATCTAAAACGGTAATCACTCCCTTAGTTTCTTCTTGAGTACAAGAAGAAATTAATAGTGGTAAAAATATAGCCGCAAACAAAATCTTTCGCATAGTTTTAATAGGGTATATTTAATAAAATATATCATTTATTGATGACAGCTAACAAATATATGTAGAATATTTAAATCTTCAAAACAAAAATTAATGTTAAAATAAATATTTTGCAACTAAAGGCATTTTCCTTCCACTTCCAAAAGCCTTATAACTAACTCTTAAAACTGGGGGTGTTTGGTATCTTTTATATTCGTTAAAATTTACCAGTTTTATTACTTTTTCCACAATTTTTGGATCGAAACCTTTTTCAATTATTTCATTTTTAGATTTAAAATCATCAACATACAATTTTAAAATAGCATCTAAAATTTCATAATCAGGTAATGAATCGCTATCTTTTTGGTTTGGTCGTAATTCTGCTGAAGGCGGTTTAATAATCGAATTTACAGGGATTAATTCTTGGTTTCTATTTATCCATTTTGCGAGTTCAAAAACATCAGTTTTATAAACATCACCTAAAACAGATAATGCACCACACATATCACCATATAAGGTCCCATAACCCACTGCTGCTTCACTTTTGTTAGATGTGTTTAGTAAAATATAGCCTTTTTTATTTGATATTGCCATCAATAAAACGGCTCTTAAACGGGCTTGAATATTTTCTTCAGTTAAATCGGGTGTATAAGCTTCAAAAACATTTTTTAATTTATCTTCATAACTTTTAAAAAGGCTTTCTATTGATAAGTTTTCGTAAATTCCATTGTGATTTTTTACAATATCTAAAGCATCTTTAATTGAATGACTGCTTGAATATTGTGAAGGCATTAAAACTCCTAAAACATTTTCGGCTCCTAAAGCTTCGCAGGCCAAAGCATAAGTTACTGCGCTATCTATTCCTCCACTTAAACCTAAAATAGCTTTTTGTAATCCTGATTTTTTAAAGTAATCTTTAATTCCTAAAACTAAAGCTTTTTGTATTAAATCAATTTTAGAATTAGGATTTTTTGATTTTTGCGATTTTGTTTCAATTAATTTTTCTTCAAAAAAAATTAAGTTGTTTTTTATATTACCTTTTTCATCTATCAACATACTTCCGCCATCAAAAATCAAATCTGTTTGAGCACCCGAATAATTACAATAAACTATTGGAACAATGTAAGAAGTAGAAATATGATGTAAAATTTCCATTCTTTTATCGTGCTGACCAACATGAAATGGTGAAGCTGCAATATTGATTATAATCTTAGCTCCTTTATTTACTAATTCCTTAACAGGGTTTAAATTATATAAAGGTTTATCATTAAACATCCAAATATCCTCACAAATTGTTAAGCCAACTTTTGTGTTTAATATTTCAACAGGTTCAAAATTTGTATTGGGTTCAAAATATCTGTATTCATCAAAAACATCATAATCTGGCAACAAAGTTTTATGCACTGTTTGTATAATTTTTTGGTTGTACAATACCACTGCCGAATTGTGTAATTTTTTCCCCCAATTATTTTTATTTACTGAGGGTAATCCCACAATAACGTATATATCTTGTGTAAAAGGAAGTATTGTTTGTAATCCTTTATTACATTTTTCAACAAATGAATCAAAATGTAATAAATCATGCGGTGGATAGCCACAAATGCTTAATTCTGGGAAAATAATCAATTTTTTGTTTTGAGTTTTTGCTAACTCAATATTCGAAACTATTTTTTGGCAATTTCCATCTATATCACCAATAATTACATTAATTTGAGCTACTGCAATTTGATCTAAAAAATTATCCATTCAACAAAATTAAACTAAATTGATATTTATACAAATTTAAAACACAACACAGATAAAATTTTTCAATTTAAGATTGCTCATTTATTTGTTTGGTTAAATTTGTATTTCTCAAACTCAAATCATGTCTTTAAAATTATTTGCAGCTGTTCCACCTTTTACTCAATTAAATACACCTTATCCTTCTACGGCTTATATCAAAGGGTTTTTAAAAACGCAAAATATTGTTTGTGATCAGGCGGATTGGGGATTAGAATGTATTTTAGAGATTTTCAGCCAAAAAGGTTTAAAAGATATTTTTAATTGTATTGCCAAAAAAAATATTGATTTATCTGATAATGCTCAACGAATTATTGCTTTACAAAATGATTATTGTAAAACAATTGATTATGTGATTGGTTTTTTGCAAGGAAAAAATCCAACGTTGGCATTGCATATTTGCTCGGGCGATTTTTTACCTCAGGCTTCAAGATTTGAACAAATTGAGGATTTAGAATGGGCTTTTGGCGAAATGGGTTTACAAGATAAAGCTAAACATTTAGCAACGTTGTATTTGGAGGATTTATCCGATTTAATTATCGAAGTTGTAGATGAAAATTTCGGATTTAGTAGATATGCCGAAAGATTAGGAAGATCGGCAAATAGTTTCGATGAATTGTACTTACATTTAAAAAGTTCGCCAACATATATTGATGAGGTTTTATTTAAGATATTAAATGATAAATTTAATGCCTCAACACCCGATTTGTTGTTGTTATCGGTTCCTTTTCCTGGAAATTTATATAGTGCTTTTAGGGTTGCGCAATGGTTTAAAATTAATTATCCAAAGGTTAAAATAGCTTTAGGGGGTGGTTTCCCAAATACGGAACTACGCAGCTTAAATGATAAAAGAGTGTTTGAATTTTTTGATTTTGTTACTTTAGATGACGGAGAAGCTCCTTTAATCGAATTAATAAAAGCTATAGAAAATAACGATTATTCTGTATTAAAAAGAACTTTTTTACTCGAAAGTAATCAAGTGATTTATAAAAACAATTCTGTTTTACCCGATTTTAAACAAAATCAATTGGGAACTCCAGATTATACCGGTTTGTTTTTGGATAAATATATTTCGGTTATTGAAATTGTAAATCCAATGCATAAAATGTGGAGCGATGGTAGGTGGAATAAATTAACTATGGCGCATGGTTGTTATTGGGGCAAATGTACTTTTTGCGATATTTCATTGGATTACATTAAAATTTACGAGCCTGCTACTGCTGTTTTAATTTGTAATCGTATGGAAGAATTAGTGGAGCAAACTGGTATAAATGGTTTTCATTTTGTGGATGAGGCGGCTCCTCCTGCATTAATGAAAGCTTTGGCTCTCGAAATTATTAAGCGTGGTTTAGTGGTTACATGGTGGACTAATATACGATTTGAAAAAAGTTTTACTAGGGATTTATGTTACTTATTGAAACAATCGGGATGTATTGCTGTTTCGGGCGGTTTGGAAGTAGCCTCTGATAGATTATTACAGCTTATTGATAAAGGTGTTAGTGTAGAGCAAGTTGCAAAAGTAACCAATCATTTTACACAAGTAGGTATAATGGTGCATGCCTATTTAATGTATGGTTATCCCACACAAACCATTCAGGAAACCATAGACAGTTTAGAAATGGTAAGGCAAATGTTTGAGGAACAAATTCTTCAATCGGCTTTTTGGCATCAATTTGCCCTTACTACACACAGTCCGATAGGTTTAAATCCTGATGCATTTGGCGTTACTAAAAAAACTAATCAATTAGGTGATTTTGCCAATAATGATATTGAATTTATTGATAAAACAGGAATCAATCATGATAAATTTTCGTATGGATTAAAAAAATCATTATTCAATTTTATGCATGGAATTGGATTAGATGAATCTTTACAATCTTGGTTTGATTTTAAAATTCCAAACACTAAAGTTAAACCTAATTTCATACAAGAATGTCTTTTAAAATGGGATGAACCTAAAGATAATGGTGTTTTAATTTGGATGGGAAAACAACCCGTTATTCAAAATAAAATTGTAGAAAAAAAAGGTAAAAAAACAGAGTTAAAAACATTCGTGATTCAACAAAAAACCGAAACGATTTATTTAGATTTTAAATCTGATGAGGCACTTTTTTTAGTAGAATTATTCTCAAAAATTGCTATTGATAAATCTAAAGGTTTACCATTTATTGAAGTAAAAAAAATGTCAGAAAATTATATTGAAAGTTTTATTTTATTTTGGAATTCTAAAAATGTAGATAATTTAAAGCAAAACGGGTTAATTTTAATTTAAAATTTTAGTTACCAAACTACATATTAACGTTTGTATATCAACAACTTTATTGCGTTAAATACTTTTTTAATAGTAATAAAAGTAATTTTGTTGGGTTGTAATTAAGGTATGAAACGCTTAAAAAAAATATTCCTAATTGTTTTTTTATCCTTTGTGCTGCTAATTTCTAGTGCAGTTATTTTGGCATATATTTATTCGGATAAAATAGAGGCTATAATTATCGAGAAATTAAATGCCGAACTTAAAGAACCTGTTTATTTTGATAAAATAGAATTATCGTTAATTAAAAAATTCCCTTATGCTGCAATTAATATTACCCAAGTAGCTTGTCAGGGAACAAATCCAAACACACCTGCTTTAATTCATGTTCAGCATGTGTTTTTGTATTTTAATTGGTGGGAAATTTTTAAAGATGATATTAGTGTTGAGCAAATTTCGTTTGAAACAGGGAATATGCATATCCAAAAAGATGCTAAAGGGAATTGGAATTATGATATTTTTTATCAAGATACTACCGAGCAGCAAAAAAATAATGGTTTAGATATTAAACGTATTATTGTTAAAGATGTAACTGTTTCGTTTAAAGATGAAGAATTGAATCAAAGTTATATTTATTACAGTAAAAATTCCTTGGTTAAATTAGGTGTTCATGAGCATTTAACCGTTTGGGTAGATTTTGATGGAATTATTAAAAATGCGGTTGTACCTAATTTTGAAATGAGTAAAGAATTGCCGTTTATAGGTGAGGCAAATATTGATGTTGGTGATGAAATTAAAGTAGATTTAAAAAATGCTGTATTAAACAAGCAAAAAATTAATTTTGAGGGAGTTGTAAATGATTATTATTACTTTAAATGGGGTTTTTCTGGGGCAGATTTATTGTCTATAGTACAAATGTTTCCTAAGGATTTAAAAAATGTGGCTTTTTGGGATGATGCTAAAGGTGTGGTAACTTTAAGTGGTGTTTCTACTAATTACCCCAATCAAAATCAATTGGTTGTGCATTATAAATTTGGTAAAGTTTTTTTAAAATTAAGTAATGAATATCCTATTCATGATGGTGAATTTAGCGGAGATTTTACTTGGAAAAATTTAGATAAATTTAATTCATCAGTATTAAATTCTCAATTTAATTTTAATATATCGCAATCTAATTTTAGTGGAAATATAAATATAAAAAATTTAGAAAATCCTTATTTAAAGGGTGTGTTAAATGGATCGTTTAATTTGGAGGATTGGATGCAAAATATCCCTAAATCAACTATATACTTACTAAGTGGCAATTGTAAATTTAATGTAGATTTTGAAGGCTTGGTTAGGTTTGGTAATGAAAATGAGTGGTTAAATGATGTGAAAAAAATAAAGGCTGATGGTGGTGTATTTTTAAATAATGTAAATGTTCAAATGGACGAAAAAGGTACTTTGTTCCAAGATATTTTTGGAAAATTGGATTTTAAAGGAAAAAACATTGAAGTTCAAGATTTAAAAGGTAAAGTAAATTCTACAAACTTCGAAGTTAAAGGTTATTTTAACGATTATTTAAGTAGTTTACTAGAAGATGCTCCTTTAAAAATACAAGCTAGTGTAGTTGCTAATCAATTAATTATGGAGGAATTTTTATTGCCAAACGAAACTTCTAATCAGGGTTCTGGAGAATTAAAATTACCTTATTATCTTATTTTGGATTTAGATGCAAAATTAGATAAGTTTAGTTTTGGTAAATTTTCGGCTAGTGCAATTAGTGGAAGTATTAGTTTAAAAGAAAATATGCTAATTCTTAATCAGTTAGAGGCTAAAATGTGCGATGGAACGATTGTTTTAAACGGCAATTTAAATCAACAAAATCCTCAAAAAATCACTTATAATGCTCAAATGGATTTAAAAAAGGTAAATGTTAAAAAATTATTTTATGCTATGGATAATTTTGGACAAGATTTTTTGTTGGATAAGCATATTAACGGACAATTAAATAGCACTATTAATTTTATTGCAGAATCGGATAATTTTTTAAATATCAATTTAGATAAAATTTATACTAAAGCCAATATTCAAATTCAAAAAGGAACTTTAAATAATTTTTCACCTTTAGAGGAGTTACAAGCGTTTCTAAAACAAGATTTCGGTATGTATTTCGATTTAACTAATTTACAATTTAATAATTTAAGTAACGAAATCGAAATTATTAACCAAACGATTTATATTCCAGAAATGGATATTGCTTCATCAGCAATAAATTTGAGTATGTCGGGTACACACACTTTTAATCACGATATCAATTATTTATTTAAAATTCGCTCTTCAGAAATTGCCAAAGCGCGAAACAAAAATGAAATTGATAAAAAGTATGGTGTAATTTACGATGATGGTAAATCATTGATTTTACCTTTAAAAATGTATGGAAATATCGATGATCCTAAGTTTAGTTACGATTTAAAAACTACTCAAAAAAATATAAAAGAAAATATTAAAACCGAAAAAGAAGATTTGAAAAAAACATTGGAACAGGAACGTAAAACTTGGAGTAAAAGCTATCAAGATTCGGTTAAAAAACAAGAAACAAACAAAAAAACACGCATTGAAGTGAAGTGGGAGGATGAATAATATTTTCTTTATGTAAAATATATTCCTTTAAAAATTCTGTAAAATAATCAAAAGTTTGTAGTTTTGAAGTTCATCATAATGTATTGCTGTGGAAAAAATAGAAACTACTGTATTTAAAAGCCCTCAAGAAGGTTCGGCTTTTGTTGCGCAAGAAGTAATTAATGTGATTGCCGAAAACAATAAAATGGGTAAAACTACTGTTTTAGGTTTGGCTACTGGTGCTTCGCCTATAAAGTTTTATCAGGAATTGGTTCGCTTACATCAAACTCAAAATGTTTCTTTTAAAAATGTGGTAACTTTTAATTTGGACGAGTATTATCCAATGGATCCTGCTGCTATTCAAAGTTATCACTATTTCATGTATCAAAACTTATTTAATCATATTGATATTTTACCTAAAAACATTCACATTCCTAATGGTTTAGTGGATATTAAAGAGGTTAATGAGTATTGTGAATCTTACGAATCGATTATTGATGGTTATGGTGGGATTGATATTCAAATTTTAGGTATTGGCCGTACGGGGCACATTGGTTTTAATGAGCCGGGTTCAAGTCCTAAATCTAAAACAAGGTTGGTTACTTTGGATAAAAAAACCCGAACAGATAATGCTAAAGATTTTACCAGCGAAGATAATGTACCACGCCGTGCAATTACTATGGGTGTAGGTACAATTTTAAAGGCTCGTAAAATTTATTTGTTTGCTTGGGGTGATAAAAAAGCTGAGGTAGTTAGGGATTCTGTAGAAGGTCCAAAAAACTGGAATGTTCCTGCTACTTTTTTACAAGATCACCCAAACACAGAGTTTGTTTTAGATACTTCTGCTGCACAAGAATTAACTAGAATTAAAACGCCTTGGGTTAATGGTGTATGCGAGTGGAATAACGAAAATAAAATTAAAGCGGTTTGTTGGCTGGGATTACAGCTAAATAAACCTGTTTTAAAATTAACAGATGAGGATTACAATCAAAACGGTATGGGCGAATTGGTTGCGCAAATTGGTTCTGCTTATGAATTAAATTTAAGTGTTTTCCGTCATTTACGTGATACTATAACAGGTTGGCCTGGTGGTAAACCTGGAACGCAAGAAATTAATACGCCAGAAAGAGCTGAACCTTTCCCTAAAAGGTCTCTTATTTTTAGTCCGCACCCAGATGATGATGTTGTTGGTATGGGTGGTACTTTGGTGCGTTTGGTGGATCAAGGACACGATGTGCATGTAGCTTATCAAACTTCGGGTAGTAAATCAGTGCATGATGAAGATGTATACATGCATTTGGGTTTATTTTCGGATTTGGCTAATTTAATGGAGAGTGATTCTAGTAAATCTGCTGATAAAGTAAAAGCGCTTAAAAAATATTTGTTAACTAAAGTAGGCGATGAGGCTACTTTAAATTTGGTTAAAAAGTTTAAAGGTATTATCCGTAGGGCAGAGTCGGCTTCGGCTAGCAAATTTTGCGGTGTAAACGAAAGTAATATGCACTTTTTAACTCTTCCGTTTTACGAAAAAAACACCTTGTCTAACTTAGCTTTTGATCAAGAAGATGTTGATATTGTAGTTAAATTGTTGCAAAAAATTAAACCGCATCAAATTTTTATATCTGCAGATTTTGTAAATCCTCAAGGAACTAAACGTTTTTGCTACGATATAATTATCGCTGCTTTAAACCAAGTAAAAGCCGAAAAATGGTCGAAAGATTGTTGGGTTTGGATGTACAGAGGAGCTGAGCAAGAATGGCAAATCAATGAAACGCAAATGAATGTTCCTTTAAGTCCTGATGAAGCTTTAAAGAAAAAGCAAGCGATTTTAAAGCATTATTCGCGTAAAGATGGCTCGTATTTTACTGGCGACGACAATAGGGATATTTGGAAAAAAACAGAGGATAAAAACAAGCATACTGCTGATGTTTTAAATATTTTAGGCTTACCAGAATATGAGGCAGTAGAATGTTTTAAAAAGTTAAATTGGCGCTAAACATTTAATTTTCTCTTAATATTAAAATAAGATTTAACTAAAAAAACAAGCAATAATTTTTGTTGCTTGTTTTTTTTTTATAAATTTGGGGCATTACATAAACAATTAAACAATTAATTATGAAAAAAATTTTACTTTCTATCTCAACTTTAGCATTAGCTTTAACTGCTAACGCACAAATGTCTGCAAATGGTGATGGTTTTACAATCAACAATAAAGATGCAGCTTCAAACTGTTTAATTAACGTAGGTTTACCAAACAATGGTGGTATCATGAACGGTGATCAATCTACTTTTCAAACTATGCAATTAACAGCTAATGGTTTAACTTTAACATCTAAATCAACTATCGGTCAGTTTGGTACTGCAGCTTGGTTTCAAATTCATTCTGTTGTTCCAGGAGTTATTGGCGATGGTTCTGATGACCAATGTTCTAAATTATTTGGTCAAAGTAAAGGTGTTGATTTAACTAATCAAACTAAAGTTGGTATTAAAGTTTCTTCAAGTGTTGCTCCAGCTACTTTAGAGTTATTCTTAGGTGGTGAAGGTGAGTGGAGTCCTTCTTCTTCAACTTTTTCTGCTGATTTAGTTGCTACTATCGAAATTACTGAAGCTAACAAATTAGATACTTATGTAGTTGATTTCGCTGCTTTAGATGCTACTAAATGGGGTAACTTTGCTGGTAAAAACAAAGTTCAATCTGTTGGTTATAGATCTGCTACTGCTGATGCGGTATTTAACGTAGAGCAAGTATTATTAGGTTCTATGTCTCCAGCAAATTCTTCAAACAATGTTGTTGCTAAATCTTTAAACGTTTACCCTAACCCAGCTTCAAATGTGTTAACTGTTGAGGTTGATGCAGTTGCTGCTTCTAGTGTTGAGTTAGTTGATTTGTCTGGTAAATTAGTAGCTACTCAATCTGTAGGTGCTGGTTTTAACAAAGTACAATTTAACGTAGCTAACGTAAACGCTGGTTTGTATTTCTTATCTGTAAGATCTGCTAACGGTGTTGTTACTCAAAAAGTAATCGTTAAGTAATTTAAACTTACAAAATATACTAAAGGTGCTTGTGCAAACAAGCACCTTTTTTTGTATAATCAAAATCTAAAATCTTTCATTTTTTAAACACCATGAAAATTAATTTATTTTTTATTGCATTTTTAGCAATAATTTTCTCTTTAAATGCTCAAATGTCTGAAAATGGTGATGGCTTTGTTATTGATAATACTAATAGGGCGTCTAACTGTATTATAGATATTGGCTTACCAAATGATAATTCTTTAATGAACTATACTAATCAATCAGGATTTGAGATAGTCCAATTAACTTCTAATGGACTAGTTTTAACATCTAAATCTGAAATTGGAACTACTGGGATTCCTGCATGGTTTCAAATTCGTTCAATTTTTGACGGAGGAACAAGTACTTTAGATGATGATATTTGTTCTCCATTAGATCTTCTTGATATTGGTGTAAATTTAACAAATCAAGCTAAATTTGCAATTAAAGTAGCATCTTCATTAGCATCTTCAAAGTTAGAAATTTTTTTAGCAAGTGGTCATGAGTTAGATTTTACTGATTTTCAATTTTTACCTACATCCTCTACTTATTCAAGTAATATAATAGCTTCGATTGATATTAAACAAGCTAATAAATTTGATACTTATGTTGTAGATTTCGCAACATTAGATGCAACTAAATGGAATAATTTTGAAGGAAAAAACAAAGTCCAATCAATTGGGTATAGATCTGCTACTTCAAATGCAATTTTTACAATTGAAAAAGTTTTAATTGGTTCTGAGTCCCCTGCAGTATCAACTATTAATGTTGTTGCTAAATCTTTTAGTGTATACCCTAACCCAGCTTCAGATGTATTAACTGTTGAGGTTGATGCAGTTGCTGCTTCAAGTGTTGAGTTAGTTGATTTATCTGGTAAATTAGTAGCTACTCAATCTGTAGGTGCTGGTTTTAACAAAGTACAATTTAACGTAGCTAATGTAAATGCTGGTTTGTATTTCTTATCTGTAAGATCTGCTAACGGTGTTGTTACTAAAAAAGTAATCGTTAAGTAATTTAAACTTACAAAATAAACTAAAGGTGCTTGTGCAAACAAGCACCTTTTTTTATGTCCGATAATGCTTGTTTTCTAAAATAATCATCATCGGATTTTTTCTTTTTAGTTTTTTTATTCCTCAATATTTTTTAATTCTTTTCGTTTTCTTTACATTTATCCAAGTTATTTTTTTAATGTGTATAGTAGTTTTTTAGTTGCTACAATACTCGTGTTATTTTTCTTTTATTATTTAATTTACAGTAGCTTATGCGTTTGTTTTGGATTATGATTGTGATGTTATCTATGTTGGTAGCATGTAAAAATTGGAATGTGGAAAAAATAAAACCCGAAAGAGTGCAAAGTCATCAAAAGGTACAAATTCCAAATTTGCCTAAATATGAAATTGTAAAAAATGATCCATCACTAACCCAAATTTACCGTTTGGATAATGGTTTAACTTTGTATTTAAGTCCAAACCCTATCGCGCCGCGTATTCAAACTTTAATTTCTGTAAACGCTGGTAGTATTCACGATCCTGCCGATGCAACAGGATTAGCGCACTATTTGGAGCACATGTTGTTTAAAGGTACGGATAGAATAGGTACGGTTAATTACGAGGAAGAAAAAAAGTACTTGGACCAAATCGAAATTTTATTCGAGCAATTGCGCAAAACTCGTGATACTTTAGCACGTAATCAAATTTATTTACGCATAGATTCTTTATCTCAAATTGCGGCAAAATACTCGGCTCCTAACGAGTTAACGATGTTGTACCAAGCTATTGGCGCTAAACAAACCAATGCGTTTACAGGGAGCGAATACACGGGTTATGTTAACGATATACCTTCCAATCAATTAGAAAATTGGTTAAAAATTGAGCAAGAACGTTTTCGTAAACCAGTTTTGCGTTTATTCCATACGGAGTTGGAGGCGGTATATGAGGAAAAAAATATGGGTTTGGATGACCCCGACCGACAAATGTATTACGCAATGATGGAAGCGGTTTTTCCATCACATAACTACGGACAACAAACTACTATTGGTACAGTGGAGCATTTAAAAAGTCCGTCTATGAAAGCCATTCACGATTATTATTACGCTCATTATGTGCCCAACAATATGGCGGTGCATTTAGCTGGAGATTTTAATCCTAAGGAAGCTTACGAATTAATTAAAAGGTATTTTGGCGATTGGAAACCAGGAAATCCGCCTGCATATAATCCTCCTGCCGAAAAACCTATTACGGATAAAGTGGTGGTTAAATTGGAATCTACCGAGGCGCCGCAATTATCTATTACCTATCGTTTTAACAATCAGGAAAATCCCCGCGCAAAATATTTGGCTACCATGGTGGATATGTTGTTAAGTAACAGTAAGGCTGGTTTAATAGATTTACATATCAATCAGCCGCAAAAAGCTATTGGTGCATATTCATACCATTATCCTTTAAAAGATTATACTTTACATGTTTTAGGTGGCGAGCCTACTAAAGGACAAAGTTTACAGGATTTGGAAGCTTTAATTATGGAACAAATCCAAAAAATAAAAAAAGGCGATTTTCCGGATGCTTTGATTACTGCTGTGGTAAACAATTTAAAAATGGACGAGTTAGAGGGCTTGCGTAGTAACCGCAAACGTATGTATGCTTCTTTAGATGCGTTTAGCAAAGGTATGTCGTGGCAGGAAAAAGTGGCTTATTTAGATATTTTAGGGGCTATAACAAAAGAGGAAGTGATTGCTTTTGCTAATCAAAATTACCAAAATAATTATGTGGTTGTTTACCGCAATCAGGTGGAGGAAACTGCCCGGTTGGCTATTCCAAAACCGCCTATCACTCCTTTGGAAGTAAGTGATAACAATCAATCTAATTTTACCAAACGTTTTTTACAAGAAAATAATCCGCCTAAATTATTGGTAGACACTACACGTGCCGATCAGTTAATTGTTGTGGACAGTTTAAAAAATAAAGCGAAATGGATTTACCGTAAAAATTCGAGGGATGATTTGTTCGAAGCCAAAATTTATTTTCCAACTGGAAGTAATCAAAGTAAAACGATTGTTTTTGCGGCGGATTTATTACAACGTTGTGGTACCGATTCTTTATCGGCTCAACAAATTAGCGAGTTGTGGTACAACATGGGTGTAAGTTACTCGGTGGCAGTAGGTGGAAACCATACTGTGGTAAGTTTTAAAGGTTTAACCAAACAATTGGAGCCTGCTGTAAAATTGTTTTTACATCAGTTAAAATATTGTGTGGTTAACGAGGAAATTTTTCAGGCGGTTAAGGAATCTGTAATTCAATCGCGCAATAACATTTTAACTTCTAAAAAGGAATTGATGTGGACGGGTATGCGCGATTATTTGGTGTATGGCGAAAATTCTCCTTTAAAATTCCAGTTAAGTAACTCCGAAATTCAAAATCTTAAAGCCAAAGATTTAATTTCCGAGATTCAAAAAACATTAAAAACGCCTAATCAGTTTACGTATTATGGCGAATATGAAGTGGAAACGGTGGAGAATATTTGGACTAAATATTTCGATACAAAATCTCCTGCACAAAAATTAAATAAGGATTTTAACAGACTAGAAACTGCTAAAACGGAGTTGTTTTTTATCGACCAAAACAGTCAGCAAGCCGAAATTTTGTTATTGAGCAAAGGTGCGCCAATGCAAACTAAAGATTGGGCAATTCACGAGTTGTTTAACGAATATTTTGGAGGAAGTATGTCGTCGATTGTTTTCCAAGAATTACGCGAAAAACAAGCTTTGGCATACCAAGTTTACGCATCGTATGCATCGCCTAAAAAAGCAAACGATTCCAGATATATTATTGCATACATTGGTACGCAAGCCGACAAATATTTTGATGCTTTGGTAGGTATGAAAAATTTATTGGATAATTTAATTATAGATTCTGTTAAGTTCGAACAAAGTAAATTGGCGTTAATTCAGCGCATCGAAAGCGAGCGAATTCCAGAATACAGCGCGATTGCTATCTATTTAAATGCGCAAGAACAAGGTGTACCTTTAAATAAAAATCAAATTTTATTCAACGAGCTACCAAGTTTATCTATTCAGGATTTAAAAAATTACTTCGAAAAATACATTCAAAACCAAAATTACCGTATTGGTATAGTTGGGCCAAAATCCGAAATCGATTTACAAAAACTAGAAAAATTTGGCAAGGTTAAAACCATCGAAAAAGCTATCTTGTTTCCGTATTAATTTCAATTAAATATAGAAAGAAGATGAATAGTATAAAAACATATAAACACCTGTCAGGTTTCAAAAGCCTGACAGGTGTTTATATGCACATTGATGCATTATAAATTATTTGGTAAAACTATGAAAAGTAATTATTTATTAAATATTGCAATAGTTATATTTTTAGTATGTATTGCTTTTATTTTACAATGGAA
>JACCEB010315727.1_pt1 | contig 70861 bp, 70 predicted proteins | sample 7454761 | NCBI WGS metagenome assembly JACCEB01 (sample SAMN15323454, study PRJNA562643) | freshwater metagenome | isolation source: river surface water | place: USA:Blue River Watershed | collected 2017-08-18 | reverse complement strand
CTCCTTACCTCCCAGACACCACACCACTCACCACTCACCAAAATACGAAAATACGAAAATACGAAAATACGAAAAACACACAAACTCCGAAAACACACAAAATCGAACATGCGAACACTTTTCACACCGGCGGAATTATGTATTACAAATGGATAAGCACGGAACACTGCGCTGCAGTGCGCACTACGAAACTACAACACTACATACACTACAACAATTGCACACACTTTTGCTTCTTCGCAGCTGGTTGCACGTCGCAGTCCGCCGACGCTGCAGAAGAGGATGAGTACCCCACGAGACGTCTGCCCAGCGCAGTGAGAATGGGTGGCGCCACCTCTCGAGTTGGCGCAAGCTTTGCACCGTACGTGTTCGGACGCTTCCCAAACAGCGTCACACGATGCGGCCAATGCGTCGTCATGCGCAGCGCCTCGAAGGCGGCAATCTTCTTCGACAACATTTTGCTATCGCACCACGCGCGCGGGGTGTAACACACATACGACACCACGCGCACGTTTGGATCACGCCGACCCTTTTGCGCCTCCACCCCGCAGTGAATGGTGCGACTGTCCCACAGCACCAGCGATCCCTTCGGACACTTGATGCGACGCTCCACGCAACCTTTGGACACGTAGAACGCCTCTTGCTCCGCGGTCAATTTGTACCAATCCTTCTTCTCCGTCACGCCAAACGTCTCGCGCAACTCCTTGTGCCATCGATGGCTGCCCTCGTACAAACACAGCGTCGCGTCACCCTCGCGCACGTCCACGCCGGTCACCCACCCCTGCGCGCACTCGAAGGTGTTTCGCTGGAAACTCTGGTCACAGTGGTGCCACGTCTTGCGGAAAAATCCGCGCCCGGTCACCTCGCCCGGCAAGTGCACACTTGCACCGTCGAAACTCGCCAGCAAATCCTCCGCCGCGCACCCCCACAGGGTCGCGAACACCGCCACCACCGCTGGATGTTGCCGCACTTCCCAGCACATGGCGCTGTGCCCCACCTGAAAGTGTTGCAGCAGCATCGAATGTGACGGAAACAGGTCGAACAGCGATCGGTAGGTCGACGGCGACGCACGCACTATCGGACACTCCCAATCCTGCGTGATGTGTTCCAAGAACGCCCACATCCGATCCACCATCGCATCACACTCTGCATCGCTCAGCACCTGCGGCACAATCGCCACGCCGTACTTTTCCAACGTCGCGCGCACCCCTGCCGCCGTAGTCACATATCTATCAAACTCATACACTGGCATATTATCACTACTTACACTGTCACTGTTATTGTGGGTCTCATTCATCTTGTCCACCGTTTATCTGCGTCTGTCTTCTTTGCCTTCTTTGACTTCTTTGCCTTCTGTCACCAATAGTTTTATGTATGCCAATCCGCCCACATACCATCACACTTTTCCCCACACCACACATCTGTCGTCCACAACACTGTTCGCGCATTCGGACATTCGGACATTCGGACATCCAGATGTTCGGAATCCATTGTTGGTACACCCGTGTACCAACGTCATTCTAGATCTGCATTGCCACCCCTTTTACCTCCACTTGTCGTGCCAATCAATCCAGATATTTTCGTTACCCATTCGCCGCAATCCAACCGCAAACCACCAATCTAGATTGCCACATTCACACACACACGCACACACACACACACACACCGCCGCAAACGATCAATCTAGATTGCCACGCACACAACAACAAACCAGAAACAAGCAATCCAGATTTGCACACACACACAACTTCCGTCAGACAAACAATCCAGATTTGCGCTTACAACACTCGGCAAACAACCAAATCCAGATTTGCGCACACAACACTCAGCAAACAACCAAATCCAGATTTGCGCTTGCAACACTCGGCAAACAACCAAATCCAGATTTGCGCACACAACAAAAGGAAACAACCAAATCCAGATTTGCGCACACAACACTCGGCAAACAACCAATCTGGATTTGCGCACACAACACTCGGCAAACAACCAATCTGGATTTTGCAAGCAGTGCGCAACTCAAATGCAGATCCAGAATTCCCCAAACACAGTACTGTTCTGGGCCAAAATCAAACAAATCCAGATAACATTCACTCGATTAATCGATTACGTTGAAATGGCGGCAATACACACACCAACACAAACACATACAGATACACAAAGACAGACACACGTACACACACTGACTAAACATGCACACACGCACAAAAAAAACAATCACGCGGCTTCCGCAACTAAATTGCACATTGCCTCAGTGTATTCCTTATGTATGTTTTGCTCTACCTCAACAGGTCGATCGATGTTTCCGTCGGCCATTGCGCGCACACCCTCGTTCTGCTGATGCTGCAACAGCACTTCCGATGCAATGCGGTAAAATAGCCGATCTTGATCCAAAAACAGCAACACTTTAACATCTGGGAACATGTCCAACTGTGTTCGATTGTTGTGCATTGCTTGATATTCTCTTTCCTCACTCATTTCTTCTTTTATTGTGTGTACCAAATTTGCTAAAAGATATTGCGACATTACGACAGAACAATGTGATGTTATTTGAAAAGTTAACAATATGTGACACATTGTACACCACCTCTTCCAACACTACCCACCACCTTCTCCTAAGAGCATGTGTGGTCTACAATACACATGTCTTTTCTCCGAAGACTCCCACCACCCGCAACAGCATGTGTTGTCTACAATACACGTGTCTTTTCTCCAAAGACTCCCACCACCCCCCACCCCCGCAACAGCATGTGTGGTCTACAACACACATGTCTTTTCTCCGAAGACTCCCACCAATTTGGTCGGATTTGCATATTCTGAAAAATCCCATCTCCTCATAATTCAATTCAACTTTTCAACAAGTAACTTTGTGACCACTTTTGCTCTTTGCATTTTTTGCATTTGCTTTTTTTTGTTTGCTCTTTTTTTTCTATTTTTCCCTTTTGTAACCATGAACCGTAACGCTGCTATGACTGGATTTGTCCCATTGTCTTCCAGAAAACGTTTGAACCCAAACAATACTGAACCCTATTTCACCTCTATCAAGAAACCAAGACAATTGGTGGCAACCACTGAAATCATTGAAATCATCGACCTCACCCTTGATGATGATGAGGATGAGAAGGATAATATTGAAACTCCATCTCTGGTGGTGGTTCCCGTTCCTATTCCAATTCAAAAACCATTGGAATCGAAATCATCTGAGCCTGAATCTGAATCTGAATCATCTGAATCTGAATCCTCCGAGTCTGAATCGGAATCGGATGTTGAATCCGAATGTGAAGTGCAGACCAATACCAAAGTGGTCACCAAATCCGAATCCTCTGAATCGGAATTATCTGAATCTGAATCCTCCGAGTCGGAAGATTCGGAATCAGATTCCGAATCTGAATGCGAAGTGAGGACCAATGCCAGAGTGGTCACCAAATCCGATTCTGAATATGACTCCGAATCTTCCGACTCCGAAGAGGAAGAGGAAGAGGAAGAGGAAGAGTACGAAAGTGACGGCAGTGAATGGTATGAAAATGAAGATGAAGAAGTACGAGAACAGGGCATGTGGTACCGAAATGCCAGCAATCCTCCTGTGCTGAAAAATGCGGACCAATTGCAACACCTCATCTATATGTTCCACCAGTTTCCCAAGAAGTACAAACACTATTTTGGCAACACCACTGTCAACGAATGGGATGTGTCCAATCTCACTTCCCTGGACGATATGTGCAAATTACTGTCACACAATTTCAATGAAGACATCAGTGGTTGGGATGTGTCCAACGTGCGATCTGCCAAAAATATGTTTGGTAAATTCGATCCGAAGTCCAGCAATCCATGCTTCAACCAACCATTGGACAAATGGAATCTGTGCAACTTGGAAGATGCCACCAATATGTTCAAGGGATGCACAAGTTTCAACCAATCCCTCCACTCTTGGAGATTGCCCAAATTGCAACATGCCAATCATATGTTCAGAGGTTGCAGCAATTTCAACTGGAAAAGAATTGCCGTCACTGTTTCACAGTGGAATTTGTCTGCCGATTTAAGCAGTGAACCAGTATCGTATTTTGCTTAAATGTTTGTTTTTTTTGAAATTGTGTTAGTATTTGTTGTTTTTGAAATGCACACTGCAAATGCACTTTGTAACCAATTTAATTCAATTTTTTTGCATGCAATTTTATCTTCCTTTGCATTTCACACTCAATCCAAACTCACTCAATCTAACCTCACTCAATCCAACCTCACTCAATCCAACCTCACCATCTCAACAACTTCAATCTAATCTTTGCACAAAAAACGGCATGTCGAATGCTGTGGTGGCAAAATATGTCACATAGTGTGACCGATGTGTGCGAGGGAGTGTCGAGGGAGTGCACCCCCTCTCTCCAGAAACACTGCACACTTGTCGTCTAGAACACACATCTCACGTGGTGTGTGTGTGTCACTGGTTTTCCCACGATCATTCGCACCTTGTCATACATAATTTTATTTTTGATTAACTTCACTTCTTTTTGTGAGCAGATTCCCATCCGTTGGTTTGTTCCTGTTTCAAGTTTCAAGTTTCTTGTTTCTTGTTTGTTTGCTTTCTTTTGTTTTCTTGTTTTGTTTTTTTTTGTTTTTTTTACTTGTTGTGACAATGTCTGGAGAGAAGTTACCCTTGTACACGATCTGCAATGCCAACATTCACCATTTGGTCAATGCGTATCTGAATGAACACCACACCCGCAATGACATCTTGCGTGATCACGGATCGATCGAGGAGTGGGATGTGTCCCAAGTCACTGATCTCAGTTACCTCTTCAGTGGTCGATACAAGTTCAACGAGAATATCGAAAACTGGGACGTGTCCAATGTCACCAGTTTTCGAGGAACCTTTTTCGGCTGCCGATCCTTCAACAGTCCATTGGTGGATTGGCACACTCCCTCCGCCACCGACATGTCCCGCATGTTCATGGGTTGCAATGTGATGGATCAAAACCTCATGTGCTTCGAAACCAGCAATGTCACCGACATGCACCAAATGTTTGCCGAATGCCACAAATTCGACCAAATCATCTACAATTGGGATGTCAGCCAAGTCACCAACATGCGCCTCATGTTCCACCGCTGCTACGAGTTCAACTCCCCATTGTGGCAGTGGGATGTGCGCAAAGTGCGCGACATGAGTGGTATGTTCCAAGAGTGCCGCAAGTTCAACCAATGTCTAAACCCATGGATGGTGTACCAAGTCCGAGACTTCTCGCACATGTTTGATCGCTGTTCCGCATTCAACCAACCGCTGCACAAGTGGTACTTGCTGAACGTGGAAAACATTTCTCGCATTCTCCACAAATGCCACTCCTTCCAACACTTTCACGCCTGCAACAACATCCGCAGCGCAGTGTTCCGATTGTGCGACGAAGACGAATGTCGCGACTGGGCCAATCCATCTCCATCCACTGTCGCCGCCGGCTTTCCGTATGACGTCCCAACCCAAATCGATGTCATCGAATCTGCGGCGACTGAACGTGGAACGACAAAACCTGCTTCTGCTCTTGCGCATCCTTCCATGGAAGAAGAAGAAGAAGAAGACGAATTTGTATTGCCTGGCAATGCAGTGGTTCCGCTGGACCGCGAAGCAATGTGGTTCGGCTTTGTCGACTGCAGATCAAACGCTGCTCAGGACGTGGCAGCCCCATTGGACATCGAGACTGCATCCATTGCCTCCTGGTCCGAAATGCCAACCCAACCTGACTCTGAATTGGAAGGGGATGATGATGGTCCGCGCATCAAACGCCGCCGTATCTCCAACAACGATGGAGATGAAAAGGTTGAAGAAGAGGAAGCAGATTCTTCCTCTTCTTCGGATTCTTCGGATGAAGAAGATGAGGTGGATGAAGAAGATGAGGAAGCATTCAATCAATTCATCCTTGACCAGCAAAACGTGACTCTTCCTTCCCCTCCGCCCGGAAGTCTTCTTGTTGAGGCAGCGGAAGATGGCGATTTGGAATTGATCCAAGAATTGTTCCACAATTATCCTCTCCTTGATGTCAACAGTCAATCGCATTTCTTTCGCAGCACTGCATTGCTGGAGGCAAGCAAACACAATTACCCAAAGGTGGTGGAATTCTTGTTGGAGCGAGATGCGGACCATTCCATTCCAGACCTCTTCCAGTTGACTCCTCTTGCGTATGCTGCGGAGCATGGTTACTTGCGCATCGTCCAACTTCTCCTCCATCGTGGTGCGGATATGGAACCCTGCAACCGAGCTGGAAAAAACAGTTTGTTGTTGGCTTGCGCCGGTGGACATGAGAAAGTGGTTCATGAATTAGTGAACCACGGCGCAAATGTGAATGTTGCAGACAAGGATGGATGCACTGCGCTAATGTACAGCGCACGAAGTGGCTTTTCCAACATTGTCAAGTATTTGTTGAAGAACGGTGCCGACGCCTCCGCAAACACTTTGCACGACCGATCGCTCTTGAACTGTTGCGCAGAAGCAGGCAAAGCCCACATTGCGGAAATCTGCATTCATCGAGGTTTGGACATCGAACATGCCGATGTCGACGGATGGACACCTGTGATGGATGCCACCGTCAACGGACGAAGCAAAACTGTCAAGTTGTTGTTGGAGTATGGCGCTGACTCAAAATCCATCCATCGCATCACAGACCATCGAGGTAAGAATTTGGACACCTTGAAACTCGCAATGCAATGGTCTGCAGACGATGCAGGTATCTGGTAAACTGTATGTGTTGTGTGTGTATGTTTGTTGTGTATGTTTGTTGTGTGCAATGTTTGAATGTGCATGTTGTACATGTGTTTGATTTGAATGCTGTGCTGCAAAGAATGCAGCAAAGTACATGTAACCCAGTAATGATGAACAATCGTCAATTGATTTCCGTTCATTCCCTTCCTTTCTTCATTTCTTCCCTTCCTTTCCTATCCCTTCACCAATTGTTTGGCCAAAAAAAACGGCCCTCTCTAAAGTCGGCAAAAACACGGCCCTCCGAAACATCCAAAAAGCGAAACTCCGGAAAATCCTCCAGAAAATCCTCCAGAAACTCCCCCCTCTCCGAAACACACTGCAAATTCTCCAAACCCCACCGCACAACCTGGGAGTGAGAAAAAGATCCATTTCAAATCCATCGCATTCACATTTATTTGTTTTTCTTGTTGCTTCGTTACAACATTCTTATACTCGATCACCACACCACAGGTGCTGTCATTCTTCGTTACATTCAAACGAAAAACATCATGTCGCACATTACATCATCGACCGCCATGTTCTCTTCTTGTCCAGTGCCAGTCGGCGAACTTCGAGCATCCACTGCGAACGAATGGTTTTCTCAGCACGACATTGGCAATCTGGAAGCAATGGAAGGAATGACGGACGACGAAAAAGAAGGAAGAGACGGAGGAAGTGATGAAGGAAGTGATGAAGGAAAAGATGAAGGAAAAGATGAAGGAAAAGATGAAGGGAACGGAGAAGACGACTCGTCATCGTTGGTCGTCATGGCACGAATTGCCGATTGTATTCGTGCGCAAAGGACGAAGACAATGACAAAAACAAAGACCATTGCGAAATCGAAGCAATCCACGAAATATGTGCCAAGTCCAATTGCAACTGTCGTCCGCAAGGCAAACGCAGATCGCAAGGGAAATGCAGCATCCAAACGTGCGCCGTTGTCCCACACCGCGCAAGTAGCACAAGCGGAAGCCAGTCGCATTAATTCCACGCAGCAACCATCTGTCACGACAAATGATGATGTCGACATGAATGAATTGGAGGCGGAACTGATCGAGGCATTGTTGGACGATGCTCCCTCTCGCACCCTTCATCTCACACACCTGTTGTTGCTGATTGACCAATTCGATCACTTTCCCGATCCATCGATCACGTCAGACACTTCGACCGTGCCTTCCAACAACATGAAACCGGAAACACACCCAGCGACAACCGCAACCGCAACTACAACAACCAAATCAAACTTAACCGCCTCCTCCATGAGCGAATCGCAATTTCCGCAGATCGTGTTGTCGGATTACACATTGTTCCGCACCCTGTTTGACTCGGAAGTGGCGCGCTTTTTAACGCAGGATGACTTTGTGTATTTGATCAGCATCTTTGACCGCGATTTCGCATCTGCACAACGCAAAGGGGAAATGTCGATGGATTTGCACCAGATGCGCGACTGGTACGTGGAACAGTGCAGTCTGACACGAACGAAAGACATCAGTTTTGCAGGTGGCAATCGTGACCCCAACGTGATGGCATGTATTCGCGCTGTTTTCCTCATCGTAGCCATGCAACAAGCAATCAAAATGGATGTCTGTGTCGGAGGCATGACCCAACGGTGGATGGCGCCACCCGTGTTGCGTGCCATCCTGCAACGCATTTTTAATGCGCGCCAATTGCCCGAATTCACTTCGCGCAACCAGTGGCAATTCTTTGAGCGCCTGTTGCATACCTTCGTCGTTTGCAGAACCGTCTTGCGCATCGATTACTCCACCGTGTGGTGTTCCAAGCGCATCATCCTGAATGCATGTTTCTTCTTCGCCGACTTTCGCAAACGCTTTTTCTACGGAATTGCTTTGGTCAGACACATCGACGCACTCTTCGATCACTTTTTTCCCAAGACTCCTTCCGCCGCGATGGAAGTGTAACGTCGCCACAACATGTTCCCTTTAGTGTAAGATGGTTGGTATGTCGCATGTGCATATTTGTAGATTGCGTGCATGAATTGCGCGCCGTAGTATCAAACACCTTAACATTTTAACACTTTACATCATAACGCATTCACACTTTTCACATATTTCATTCACAATTCAATGCAATCCACAATACATCAACATGAAAGTGTTAATTACGAAATACCGAAACATCGAAATTTCGAAAATTCAAAAAAACTGCCATCACTGCCACACGAACACTGTTGTAGAACACAGATGTGTTCAGCTCTGGGACGCAGGGTGTAAGCCATTCCACCCCCACACCCATGGGCCCCAAGGTCTTCATAATTTTATTTTTTTTCTTGCTCTCATCGCAACACTAAAATACTCACACCACAACAGCTCTCAATTGCAATTTGTTGTTTCTTTTTCCTGATCTTCCTTCAATGTCCTCCGTTGTAACTGATACTGCCACTATTACCACCCTTGTGCCACTCAAGAGAAAGCCTGGCAGACCACCCAAGACAGATGTCAATATGCAAGTCGTGTCCCCTTCGGTTCCCTATCACTGTCATTTGTGTCCATTCACCGGCACAGACACAGCCAGCATGTCACACCACTGTCGTTCTTCGCGTCATCTGAGTTTGCTTGCGAAACACAATCCGGAAGAATATCAAACCTTCATTCGTGAGTTTCCCACCTTCCATTGCGACCCTTGCAATTTTGTGACCGGACTTGCCACCACGTACAACAAACACATGAAGAGTTTTGCACACATGCGATGCACTATGGATGCGCATTTGCGCAGTGAGGGATTTTCCACCTTACCCATCTTGCGCAAAAATGCACCGAAAAATCAAGACGTGTCGCAAGATGCGACCACCAAACCCAGTGTGCGTGCCCACAACAGTACCCCAAAGTCCAAAGGCAGTCCAAAGAATGTTGGCGATATCCTTGTTCCTGCACACCCACAAACTGTGCATCCATCTCCTACCCCCGCCGCCATGAAACACCACCGCCTGTCGGAAAGTGACCGAGTCGATTTCTACGTTGACATGGTGACTGCGCAAAACACCATGAAGAATTCCAGCTTTGTCTTGCGCAATGGAAAACACGGCCGCGGCGCCTTTGCGCAAGAATGCAACTTGGAGCAACAACGACAAAAGCAATGGATGTTGCTGCGCGAAACCTGCGAAGAGTACTATGTGCGCAAACTCTGTGGCAACTTCTGCACCCCAGTTTCTCAAGGCGCAAATGAACAAGCAGGAGAAGAAAAGGAAGAAGACCTCGTGCTACAATTGTTGGAAGAATCACAGCGCGAGTTGGCACAAGTGGGGATGCGCGGCGTGGGATGGCAATTGCCGCCCACCCAAGTCATTCTCCCCACCTTTCCATTCAGCCAAGTCAACCTTGAAGAGATGGACGCTACCGCCGCCGCCGCCGCCGCCGCCGCCGCTCGAGAACGCGACATGCATCGCAAACGCAAACTGACCTTCAAATTGGAAAGCCACGACGAAACCCACATCCAAAACAAAGAGAATAAATCCAAAAACATCGTGACATCCACACCACAAAACAAGCGTGCAAGAAGCAAAGACATGCAAGAGTACACCAGCACAGTTCCCTTGGCGAAAGTGCAACGAGTCTCTGTCGATGAAGAAGAACCTTGCCTCCTACCACTGTTGCAGCCAGTGCGATCCTCTCCTTCATCTGCCTCTTCTCGATCCCCTCCATCGTTATCCAACGAGCACGTGGATCTGTCACCCTTTGTCTCGCATGACATCATTTCCATGCTTGTGTCATCTGCCATCGCATAACTTTGTATTCAGCATGTTAAACTTGAATGTGTAAAGGAATAAATCAAAACAAAACCAAAACTGAACTTCATTTTTCACATTTTTCACATTTTTTACATTTGCACACTTGTCTAAACAAATTATCACTGTCGATTGTTGCACGGGATTGAATCGATTGAACACACAATTACTCAGAATGTCACTTCTTGCGCCAACTCACAAAGAATCAAAATTTCCCCTCGACAACAGTGAGATCACATACGAAAATGCACATTCGTTGTTGCATGAACAAGCTTCGGACACAGACATGGACACGGAAGAAGGCGCGGCGGACACGGAAAACCACCATGAACTTTCTTCAGAAGAGGAAAATTGCATATACTTCGCAGATGAATTTGACAGCAAGTGCTTCGGGCAGCCTGGTCATGTCGTGGAGCAGTGTCCCAAACCTCGAACCATCTCCAAAAGAGGCACCAGGAAATCCACCGACAAGAATCTGAAGAACGGCAAATCTCGCACCACATTGCGCAACTATGCCAACGCTCCCTCCACGGCATGCACAAAGTCTTCCTCCAAGTTCTCCAAGTTGTCTAGCTGCAACACCAAAGTTTCCCAGTTCAACAAAAAACACAAGAAGCTCACCAAGCAACGACGTTACGACAGATTGCACAAAATATGGGAACGAGAAGAACACACTGTCAATCCTGCGGAAAATGCGGTGACGAGAATGAATTCACCTGGACCATGGCGAAGAATACGATTCGCGCTCATGAGAAAAATTCGCAGAGAAAAGTGGGCAAAGGACCGCGAACATTTCTCATGCCCACTTTGTCCACACTTGCATTTGCAATCTCAAGCTGCTGCGTATCTTGCAGACCAATCCAAATTTGCATTCTTGCATCCAAATTTCAAAAACTATCAAATGAAAGAAAAGAATGGGAACAGTTTGCTCATCGAAATTTTGCCAAAGAAAAACAATCCCAAAGCCGCTGCGAGAAGAAAAGCAAAACGTGCAAGCAATGCATAACATGCTCTCATTTTCATCTTTTTTGTGGATGTCGATTCTTTCTTGTTTCTTGTTTCTTGTTTCTTGTTTCTTGTTTCTTGTTTCTTGTTTCTTGTTTCTTGTTTCTTGTTTCTTGTTTCTTATCATTGTAACTCTCAATTTGTTCACACTGACTGATCCAAGTCTTCTTTTTTTCAATCAACACTGCACACAATCAACACTGCACACAATCAACACTACACACAATCAACACTACACACAATCAACACTACACACAGATACACACGCGAACACGGAAAAAAAACAAACAAAAAAGCAGCAATGCATGCAAACATACACACTTTGTTCAATTGGGGCAGCTTTGACCTCCTCGATCGAACCAAACCGGACAAGAATCTGCCGGATTTTTTCATGACACCTATTTCGGAGCGCCACGCAATGTGGTGGTTGATGACGGAATCAAATCTGTGTCGCAATCTCGCAATCGAAGCAATGCATTACTGTGCACCACGAAAAATCAACCTGGTGGGAGCACTGATGGCATTGGCCGAATGTGCGAACCAAAACTGCAACCGGTGGAGAAAGTTGTTCACCATGTTTGTGGAAAATTGCGGGATGCCGTGGGAGTGGCGATTCGAACAAAGCAATTCGCAAACACCATCGCTGGATTCCATCCACTTCGCCAAAGTGCATTACCTCGTCCGTGATCAAAGCAATCAGGATGTGAGTCCGTTGGCAATCTTTTCCCGCGGGGTGTACGTTGGGTTGAACGTCTTCCTGAAAGATGTGGATTGTCCCATCCGTGGCCGCGTGCACGTGTTTTCCAGTGCAACAATGTTCGTGCAACACAGAAATTTCATAGACATCACCATATTTCAAAACCGTGCTCGAACTCAATATCTTCCTCTGACATCGACCAGGCCCGCAAACCACTTTGTCACCCCGGACTTCTATTTGGACCACAAATCGTTGACCATGGACAACCTGCAGCGCATTGTGCGCAAAATCGGACGAAGCGCGCAGTGGCGCAAACACAACGAACAGTGGGTGATGAACGTCATCTACAACCACAACCTCACGCTGATCGAATCCATGACCCAGATTTACACGTTGATGCTGCGCACGTACACCGCGCCGCAGCAACCCGCCGAGCGCAACCATTTTGTGTCCAGTCATCTGGCGGAAATCATCATGTGCCATGCCAATGCAAATAGAAACACCAATACCACCAATGCCAATGCTGCTGCGACGACAGTTCGGGAAGAGGAAACGACTGCCGACAGCCCCTGGAAACAGTTGCAGTTGCTGGATTTCGGCGGAGGGAATGGCAATGTGTTAGCGGCGCTGCAAGAAGAGTTCCAATCAACCCAGCAGTACACGTGCATTGAAACTGCCACGGATTGGCAAGAACAATACCTGTTCAATCACCCAACCATTCGCTACTGCTTCTGGGACAACGAATCCATCGACACCGTCGCCACTGCGTCGCAAGATGTCGTGTTGTGCATGGTGTCATTGCACCACATGAAGCCCGACGTGCAAGAAAAGGCGCTGTCCGAAATAACGCGAGTCTTGAAACCCGGCGGATTGCTCATCCTGAAAGAACATCACGCGGTCGCCAGCACGGTCACCTGGCTCATCGAATGGGAACACCGATTGTACCATTTGTTAGACATGTGCAAGGCCGCCAAGGACAACAAACCCTTGATTGCTGACCACGCGGCATCCATTCGACACTATCTGCGCACCAACACCTTGTTGGTCCAGACGCGCGACCACTGGGAAGCCCGCGTGTTGTCACTGGGATTCGAATCGATCCACCTCGCCGACAACACATTCAATGCAAGTGACGAGGCCATCCACGCGCTGGACAGCGAAGTTGGGTCGTTGGGCGCCAATCCCACCAAATTGTACTGGCAAGTCTTTCGCCGGCATCTCCTCCCACTTCCATCGTCGACCCTTTAGCGGCGCGCGCGTTGTTTCCACTGTTTCTTTTTTCCGACCACAGAGTATCCCTTTTCTTGTTCGCTGCGAAACACCCATCACAGTCGGTTCCCTCATTGCAAACACATCAAACACATCAAACACAATCCACCGTAGACCACTGCCATGTCTGAACTTGTTGCCCACTCCAAACGATCCGTCGCCGCTCCTCCTGCGGCCACCGCCGTCGCAACCACGACCGGCGCATCCGACCCTGCTGCCGCAACCAACGCGGCTGCTGCAAATGGCGCTGCCAATGCAACCCCCATCCCTTCAGACGTGACAGCCCGCAATGCATTGCGTCTCTCCATCTCCCTCGACAAACCTATCGTCATGGACTACTGGCTTCCGTCCTTGAACAAGACAGCCTCCGTCGGCGTCCGCGAAGGAGGCGAAAAAATGTTGGTGAAATCGGCGGAAGAGTACACTTCCTCCATCGCCAAGATGTACCGCGCGGACAACGAATTCATCGTCATCACCGAAAATTCCATCTACATCGTGTCCAAAGAAATTCCAACACGACGCATCGCGTGAAACTCCACCGCACTCTAGTATCATCACCCCATGCGGGTGTTCTTTTCCCTGTTATTTTTGCGCAATGCCATTTCAATGTGTGCACAATGACCACCATTGCCGCATTGCGCAAAAAAATTAAATTCCGGCGGCAACATATCCACGCTCTTTGTTGTTCTTTGTCGTTCTTTGTCTTTTTTTTTCGCGCATTCACGATGCCCAACGGACAATTTTGGTACGGCAAATCGGTTGGATTTCCAGGCTTCCTGGTCAAGAAACAATTGGGGGTTGGCGCGCGACGCTCCACCCGCTTCTTTCCCGGAGCCTGCGCCTCTTCCACCACCACTGTCTTCAACGAATATCGCGCCAGCAACAACGGTGTGGGAGCACAAACCATTGCCAATCGCCGCGCCAAAAATCGACTCGCAACCATCTGCAACCCTCAACATCCATGTGGCAAATTCTACCTCACCCTCGGCAACGCCAAGCAGTAGCAGCAAAAGCAGTAGCAGCAAAAGCAGCAGCACAGCATCCAGTTACCCACTTCCTTCCCTGTATCGTAGCATCTATGTAACCACTTAACTCTGTTCCACTTCACACCGCATACACCGTTTCTTTCTTCCTTCATCATATCCATCTACACACTCCGCACATTGTCCCCCCTCCTTCTTCCTTCCACTTTTTTCCGCACCCATCCCTTCCACCAACCATCGTTGAAAAAAACGGCCCGCCACCCGTTTTTTTCATCATTTGAAGCTGTCGAGAGCGAGCGATAGTTTGCTCAATGGAGGATGTGTGCATGCAATCTGTGTCGCGGAAGTTCATCGACGTCGCGAACAACGACGTCGTTTGTTGCCGCGGCGCTTCGTTCGACAACGACGCAAGCTATGGCGGCGGGTGGTTTTGCGTGGAGCACCACGACGGTAGCGACGACTGATTGCGCCACGCCAGCGACGACGACGCCCACCCCTTCTCGTGTTCATGCCCATGACATTCATCGTGTGTGCGTACAATGCGTCTTTGTTAAAGTTGGTAAAGTCGCTCACCTTGTTGTACGCGGCTCTATTCTTCAATGTCTGGACATCAGACGTGATGTCCTTCACCTTCTGTTCGTACACATTTTTGATGTTGCCCATCAATGCCATCATTTCTTCCTTTTGTTCATTCAGCACGTGTATCTGCTTCTCGATCAACTCCAAATCATTACGCTGTTCGGGTGTGAGATTTGCGCCTCTGGGAAGTGCGGACTCGAATATTTTTTTCAATGACCTCCGATTGTCGTACATGGCGTTCATGATCGACTCTTGTTCCCGGACACTTGCTTGCACAGACTGTATTGCTTTTGTCGCCAATTTGGAGCCAATCTCCTCGTGCAATTGCATCAACTCATCCACCAACACACCGATGCGTGTTTGTTGCTGCGCCAATTGTTGTTCCAACGTCGCAAACTCCTCGTCACTCAGAACAGTTTGACCTGTCTTATGTGCAGCCATTTGTCGATACATCGTGTCAAAACGATCAATCTCTTGTTCCAATGCGGCAATTTTGTTCACCATGTCAGTTTCCCCCAACGCCAACATGTTCTCACGAAAGGTCATTCTCGCATGTTGTATCTGTTGCATCTGCGTTTTGTCGGTGCCTGGCAAATGCTTTGTCAGATTCTCGTCTGCAAAATACATGCGCATCAGCTGCTGGTATTCAAACGCAGTCTTCTCGGCATCCGTGAAATGGGCCGGCGCAGCTTGAATTCGGTAGCCTTCTCCGTCATCTTTGACCTCATTTGCTTTTGCGAACGCCGGGTGTGATGGCTGCGCCTCTACAACAGCAGGAATAACTTGCGCCGGCGCATTGGTTTCAGTGTTTTCAGCAGCAGTAGCAGGGACAACCTGTGCTGGCACAAACTGCATTGGTGCAATTCGCTTTTTCTTGGAAGGAGGCTCTCCGCTTGACATCTTCTTCTGCTTCTCCGTGTTCAATGATGTGGACAACGTTGGGACTGTATGTGTGTATGTATACATTTCCCTGCAGAAAAAAAAAGCGTTTCCCCCCCCCTACCTTCACCATCCGCCGCCAGGACCAGCACCATCCGCCACTGCCACCGCTTCCAACAACGCTTTCTGGCCACCTTTTTCCAGCGACACTGCCTTGGTGATGTTGCGGATGATTTTGTTTTCGTGTTCTTCGCGGGTGTGCGCATCGTTCCCACCCACCGACTCCAACACCATGCGGTCATACTGCCCGGACATCGCGGAGCTGCCGGAGCGACATTCGGGATGTTGTTCGCAAAAGGAGTGCAACAGGTGCGTGTTCTTCGCCGCAACGTGTTGAATGACGGTGCGCATCTTGCGCTTGTGTTCGTCGTCGCGCTCCCATCGATCTTCGTCTTTGATGTACAGGGTTTCGCGTTTCTTGTCGGTGCAATGCACCGGGCGCTTGCACACATCCATCGAATTCAAACTCTTCACGATGATGTTGGAGATGCCCTCCACGAACCCCAAGCGCCCGACCGACTCCAAATCCGCCAGTTGCAGTTTCAGCGACTCCACGAAATCCCGGATGTTCATCGCGTCCTTGCAGCGCTCGTTCAAAAACACATTCAAGTTGAAAGTCTTGTTGTGGCTGTTGATGTTGTTCGAGTGAATGTGCACCCCTTGCTTCGACGCCATCTCCATGATGGTCTTGTTCTGCTCTAAAATGATGTTCGTCAACTCCTTGTTCTGCTCCAACATGTTCACGATCAAATGCGGCGTAATCTGCTCTGTCATCGTGGCGGACGGCGGCGACAACGACGAAAAAGCAGCAGAAGAAGAAGAAGATGAAGAAGAAGATGAAGATGAAGATGAAGAAGAATGTGCAGAAGGAGAAACTGGGGAAGGAGCGGAAACAGACGACGACGACCACGGCACACACTTCTTCTGGTGCTTCCATCGACCCACCCGCGACTTGTATGGGCGACGACATCCCTCGCACACAAAAATCGCTGTCTCCGACGCCTGCCCCGAAAGAAATGTCTCATTCTGTGTTAACAAATGGTTAACCAATGTTAACTGCGATGGGCTCTCGTGCGCACAATGCGGGGCGATGGTCGAATGTTCACACGATACACCGCGCGGTAAATCACGTGGTTGAAAATGTCTCAAAAGATGAGCAAAATCGGTTAACTGTGTGTTAACCGTCCCAGGCACAGCAGGGATGGTGTGCTGCGCGCGCACCTCCGACGCCAACAGACCCTCCGTCTCTTTGTGGCGTTGTTCGCGATGTGTTTGAGTGAGTTCGCGCTCTTTCCGCAGCACATCTCGTTTGTCGCGCAACGAAAACCATCCCAATTCCAGCATTTCCCAGTTGTCCCATCCCCCGGATTCGCGAATCACGTCATAAATGTGCAGCGTTCCACTCTGGCGGCACGCGGATTTGTGGTACGACTTGCGCTTCACGAAATTGGTGGTATGGCCAACGTAAAACTCCGACACGCGCACATCCTTGCAATGCAGCAAGTAAAAACACGTTCGAGTATAGTCTATGCAGTCCTTTGGCATCGCAGCACTTCTCGTTTCGTCAATCTCCGCAACACACCCACAAGGGATTCTATATCCTTTTGAGACAATTGTCTCAAAATGTCTCAAAATCCATTCGTTGCCTCCAACTTTCCCCCGACCATCCTTCGAAATTAGAGGAATTCCTCTAATTCTGTGCCGAAGTCCTTGTGGTGTGGTGTCTCCAATGTCGCCAAATTGTCGCACGAGGTTGCGTGCGCAGTCGACGGTTTCCCCATTTTCCGACCCGGGGTCCAAATCCGATGTTTGTCGAAACGGCGCGGACTTCAGCCCTTGTGGCATTTTGGACATTTTAAATGTCCAATTTTCAAAAGCAGCCGTACTCTTCCCCGAATTTCCAAACATTTACACTTTTCCACCAAAGATTCCTTCGGAATTCCCGGATTTCGGATGTTCTGACGACAAGCGGAGAGGGTGGTGGGGATGGGAAGAGAGAAGAAGCAAAAAGGAGAAAGGTTGCATGTCGCAGCGCGAATTCTTTTTTCGCGACAGGAAGTATACGCATTTGTTTCCACGCGCGCAGCATCCATATAGCACATCGCGACCGACGCCGCCGCCGCTACCACAACTACTACTACCACCACATCTATCACGGTTGCCATGGATTTGCAACCCTTTGCCAACTTGATCTTTTGGTTGGTCATCCTGACCACGGTGGGGGTGCTGTATCGCCGCTACGACCAAAAATGGCAACTGACGGACGACCAAACCACCTTTCGCGCCATCCAGCAGTTCTTGAACCGGGACCGCGGGAGTCTGGAGGCCAGCACCTTGCCGATCTTGTGGATCCACATCCCTTACGAATACAACGCCCGTCAATGGGAGAGTTTTGGATCGCGCAGCAGCATGGAACTCAACCAACCCTACTTGTTCCTCACCGTGCGCAGCATTCTGCAGCGATGCCAAGACGATTTCACCATCTGCATCGTCGACGACCGATCCTTCGCCAAATTGCTACCTGCCTGGGAGATCGACCTCGCCAAAGTGGCCGACCCACTCCTCACCAAACTGCGCCAGCTGGGCATGATGAAATTGTTGCGCCACTTCGGCGGAATGCTGTGTCCCCTGTCCTTCGTGTGCATGCGCAACCTGCGCCCCCTCCACGACGCGCAACTGCGCCAGCAAAAGGAATTCTTCGTTTGCGAAACCGTGAACCGTGGCATCACTTCCTGCGAACGGCCGTTCGCACCCAGTCTGGAGATGTGCGGCGCACCGAAGGGGAGTGCGCTGGTGGAGGAATTGTGCCAGTTCCTGGAACATTTGACGTCCCGCGACGCCACGGACGCCTCCGTCTTCTTGGACCAAGCCAGTCAATGGTGTCTCGAACATGCCTCTCGCCTGAGTGTCGTGTCCGGCCACGCCGTCGGCACCCAATCCTTGCACGACGACCCCGTGTTGCCGGAACACTGGATGGCGCGCACACCTATCGCGCTGCACCGTGATCTCTACGGAGCATGGATTCCACACCGCGCGCTGGCGGAACGCCCCGCCTTTCGATGGATCACCTGCTTGTCGGAAGCGGAAGTGTTGAAGACGGACACCTTCTTGGGCAACTGTCTCCTGTTGGCTCTTTCTTCCGAGACACATCCCTTTGCCGACCCCAAAGCTGCTTCCCTTGCAACCGCGGCGGCCCCATCAGCCCCATCATCGTCGCCGTTGGCCGCCATGCTTCCCGCCCCATTCATCGCCTTCTGGAAAGTGCCATCGCGCGCACCCGTCTGGGGCGTGAAACCCATGTTCCTCGGAGACTCCTTGCGCAGCCATCACGGCGCATTGGCCAATGCCGCCATCTATCCCTCCGTGCCCATGTAGGCGGCAAAATATGTCACAACGGCAAAATATGTCACAACGGCAAAATATGTCACAAATTCCACCCCCCCCCCTTTTTTCTGTGCAGAATGCAACCAATCATCCATTGCAAGATTCGCACGCGCGCACCAACATGGATCTCAGACGCAACTCCACACTCAACCTCGGCAAACCAATGGCGCGACAAGTGTTGCCACATCCCGTGAAATGGTCTGCGTGGATGCAAGTCAAGCAATGCATTCGCCGTTGGTGTGCGCAGCGGGGAATTGTGGTGCGAGAACATGGTCGATGCATCCAATCTATTCTCCAGTTTGCGCGACCTGAACGAGTGACGCACATTCATTCGAAGGAGGCGCGTCGCATCCATCCGGAAGATGACAGTCGCGGATCCACTTCGCTGTTTCCCTGGATTGTTTCCGTGTGTCGATTCCGCGATGATCGAGCATAAGATGAAGCAAGATCACACACACACACTGTTCGTTCCAATTCGGGTTGCGTCTTTCTCTCGCATTGGTAACATCCACCTCCTTCCCGCGCCACACACACACACAATCGCCGCAATGCAAGACTCTTCCGCTAGCACCACTTTCATGCTTGCCTCCACCATTCTTGCGCTGGGTGGCCTTGGGTTCATGCTCTTTAGCAACTCCGACGGCGAAACCAAACGCGGTGGCGGCAAATCCCGCGGGCATCTGCCGCTGTTAGAGGACGATTTCGATGCGCACGACGACGGAGCCATGGACGAAGACGACTTGGATGACTTTAGCGACGATCACTCCTCCTCCGACGACGACGAAGATGATGACGGAGAGATGGAAGATGCCGCAAGTCGTCCTCCTCGCAAACGTGCCAAGAAATCCGACGACGTTGGAACTGCGGGGTCTTGGTTGGACTCGTCTCTCTTCTCCTGGGGAGGCGGCGGCGAAGACGAAGACAAGGCCAAGAACACCAAACGAAAGGGTAAACGAAAGACCGACGAAGACTTGGAAGACTTCGATGAGGGAGAGGGGGAAGAAGATGAAGACGACGACGACTTGTCTGATTTCGACGAAGATGACGACGATGAAATCAGCGTGGATTTGGATGGCGAAGTTGCTTCCGTCGATGGCGACGACCTCTTTGACGAACCACTTTCCCCCTCCGCCGCCACCAAGAAACGTCGCGCCACCGCCAACACCGCCAAGAAGCGCAACGGTGGCAACAGCAAAACCACCTCAAAGTCCGGAAGCAGTCGCCGCCGATAAGCAGCACCCTGATGAACTAGACTGCGTGCGGTTGTTGTCGTGATCGTGGTCATGGTTGAAGCGGCGACGCAAATGATAAACCATGTGATGTTTGGATTGATGATAGGCGACGTCGTACGTGTAGGGTATTTCCAAGAAGTTGCAGAGTTGTCGCACGACTGTGATGAACGAGGAGAAGGTGAGTGCGCGATCAAGATAGTGACGCTTCGAGATGTGGTAGTGCGCGCGACATTGTGTCCAATACGGGGCAATCAAGTTGCGATACATACCGCGTCGGAAACTTACCTCGTCCACCTCTACGACACCCTCCCCTGTCCGGCCGTCCACCGATTCCGCGCAAAACTGGGTCAACCAATTCCAAAACTCCGATCTCGATGGCGGAGTCTTGAAATGCTTGCTTCGACATGGACGACCTTTCGCGACACCTGCGCTTGTTGCTGCGCATCCAACTTCTTCCTGCATTGATTTCCCTTCGTCCTGTCGTGTCCTAGGAATGGCGCGTTTGCGTAACACTATAGAAAAAAAAAGACAAGCCACCCTTTACATGTTTAACCGTAGATGTGTTCATAAACATGTAGATTGTATGTGTTCGGTGTATGTACTGTGTTAGAAAGACATTCAAAACTGTGTGTATTTTGTTTGGTGTGTGCGTGATTATTCTTAACAAGTTAACTAATTCATGCGCAATGGCAATTGTGTTTGCACATCATTCGTGTGGTCCAATGCATCGACAATCACAATGGACGTTTGTTGGGCGCGGCACTTCGTCCTCGTATCGTGACATGTGCCAATAGAAGGTGACTGAGAAGCCCCAAACCAGGGACAACAAAGTGATGAGGAAGCAGAGTTGCATCAATTCGCTCACCTTTGCAACATCCTCACCCTTTGCGACATCTTCGACCTTTGCGACATCTTCGACCTTTGCGACATCCTCACCCTTTGCAACATCCTCACCCTTTGCGACATCTTCGACCTTTGCGACATCTTCGACCTTTGCGACATCTTCGACCTTTGCGACATCCTCACCCTTTGCGACATCCTCACCCTTTGCGACATCTTCACCCTTTGCTTGATTGGACAGTGGAGTGTAATCCATAGTTTGGGTGCGCATGATGGTGTCCCAGTCATATCGATTCGACACATCGATGAAACAGCACCGAGGGCCTTGGCCCAGCATTCTCGCGTAGAATTTGTGAGTGATTGTGTTCGTGTAAAATAGACAGCCGTCGTCGCGGCGACCGTTTAATGACAAGAGGTGCATGGCGCGGTTCACCGCTGGAGTCATTTCCGTGATGATGTGTGGCTCCAAATTCTCTGCCCAGCGCACGTGTTTGATTGACATGGAATTAGAACAAGTGACATAGAAGTGAACTCAAAGAGTTGTGTCTTGCAGGGCGTGAACGGCATTGTGTGCGAACAGCGACAACTCCATTTCGTCTTCGTGGATGTTGTGGAAGATTGTGATGTACTTGCACAGGAGTGGAATCAGGGCGTACTTTTGCGCTTCGGACACCGCCTTGGTGGTTTTCAAAAACCCGTGGAAGTTGTCCAAGATGTCCATCACGGAGTACCCGCAGTCGTGCAGCCGGAACAACACTGCCGACGCCGCCTTCCAATCGCCTGCCAACAGGTGGCGCACGCATTCCTCCAATTGCGCAAAGTGAATGTTGGTACACAGTTGCGCCGCCAGCGCCAAATCCACGGGCGCCCCCAACAACTGGATTTTCTCCAGCGCGTGAATGATGGATTTGACGCTGTGGTTGGCGATTTGCAACAGGAATGCGCGCGCGTCGCTGTCCACGATCAATCCTTCTTCCGCGCAGATGCGGTCCATCAAGGCGCGCATCGGTTCCGCGCGCATCGGTTGGATGCGCAACACGGTGAGGCGCGACTGCAAGTTCTCGATGACTTTGATGGGGTTGGTACAGGAACACAAGAAGAAGACATGTTTGTGGTATTTGTCGATGCAGTTGCGGAAGATTTGCTGGCTCTGTTCCGGCAGGGTGTCCAAGTCGTCCAACACGATGATTTTCTTCTTGCGCGGAATGCAGGACCGCGTTTGGCAAAATGTCTTCACCTCATTGCGGTAGTATTGGATCCCCTGCTCCTTCAACGAATTGATGCACAGGATGTTGCTGTGGTACTGCTTCGGCGACCAGTCGCGGTAGTACTGTCGCACGGTGGCTTGCAACAGCGCGGTTTTGCCTGAGGCGATGCTTCCGACCAACAACACGAACAACTGATCCACCTCGCAAAGCGACATCAACATGTGCACTGCGTCCGGATCGTTGTCGAAGGCGCGCAACTGGGTTGGCTGGTACTTTGCCGCAAAAGATACTGCGGCGGTGCACACCACTGCTCGGTCTTCTTTGTCTTCTTTGTCTTCTCGGTCTTCCTTGTTTTCCGCAACCATCATTCCAACCTTTGTCATTCCAACCTTTGTGTTTGGGTTGTGTTAGGGTGAACTGTGTGTTGGTTGCGGTTTAAGTGTCTTTGCGCGCATGACCTTGACGGCCTTGACGGCTTTTACGACCTCCGCCAGCAGCATGACGGTCAGGATGGGCAACGTTGGCAAAAAACGCGCCAGGTGTCAAGTTGCGATGCAACTCTTCAAGTGGAATGTCGGGCAACATGGGATGCGATTCCCAGGAATATTGGCAGAAGGCGGACTCGGTGGCCCATTCCTCTGGAAAACAATGCGACATGGACCGCCGCAAATGCTCCACCAACGGCTTCGGCACAAACAAGGCGTGGTGTGAGGCGGGAATGACGTACACCAATTGCTCCAGCGGCGAGAGAGGCGGCATGCCATCGGGGTGCAACAAAAACATGTCGCGCGTCACACACTGCGCCAAGTCGCGCCACAGTGGCGCATAGTGATGTGGGTAACACGTGCGCCAAGAGACCAGTGGGTGTCCATGTCCGGACAAGTAGTATTGCCATGTCCAACTGAGCGCATGACAATACTGGTGCACACATTCATACACTCGCGCATGGTGCGCATCACCGACGCCACCACCGCTACCACTAACACTACCACCACCCACTGAGGAAAAGTGTGGAAGTGGAAGTGGAAGTGGAAGTGGAAAATGGAACAAGCGACGATAGTACCGCCGTTGCCATCCGGGACGAAACACATCGATGTACTCTTCCGACAATCGTTCGTACGCGGGTTGTTGTTCCCAATAGCGCTGCGCGCCGTGCATGTCTTTCGTGAGAGGTGGGGGAGTGCAATAGACTCCTCGTCGGGAAGAACGTGGGATGCTGTCGCTGTTGCCGCCGATGCGCGCCTGTGGACGATGTTCGTCTCGCCACCACGATTCTTCTTGTTCTGCCAAATGCCACCAGAGTCGTCGCACGTTGTCCGCATCTATGTATGCCCCTGGATGGCTACCTGCACCGCTACCGCCACCCCCGCAATGAATCACTTGGATGAGCGGTGCACATTGCGAGGCGTGGTACGCTGTCAACAATTTTTCGATGCCGTCGCCGCGGATGTTGACCGAGGGAAATTTGGGCAAAAAGTCGTTGCCGAGAAAGAAGCACAGCAGCAAATAGTCGAACACGGCCGAGTACGATGAGGTCGCCGCCGCCGCCAACGAAGTCGGAGGAGGATGTAACAATCGTCGAATTTCGCACGCAAGACGTTCGATGTGAACAAAGTGATGCGCATGTGTCTGTCCCACGGAAGTGGTCGCACCGTCACGATAGAGAACCACGTGCGTCCATGGATGTTGTTCGGTGAACAGCAGCGACAACATGATCAAGTCGGCGTCCAATCCGTACACCACGTTGACCTCCCCGCGGCGATCGGATGCACATTGTCGCATGTGTTGGAACAATTTGTGTTCCCCTTCCCCTGGTTCGTCACTGCCGGACACCGACACCGTAGCCACCCCGAGGTGGCGCAACACCTCCGGGGAGGAAAAGTGGTCGTGCATGGCGCGGGTCAACGTGGCCATGAATGCCGTGCCGGGCGTAATGGACAGAGTGCTGAAGGTGGATGCGTTCTTCACATCAGAAGAGGATGAAGATGAGGAAGAGGAAGCCGCGGTTTTGTACCGGCGCGATCGTTGATGCTGCATTTTGGCGAGGGGGGCAACTCCGTCCAGCGCCAAATAGACGGAGCGTCGCGGGCGCAATTCGCAGATGTAGTGTTCCATGCGCGCCAAGGTTCCTTGGATGATGTGCAACTCTTGCTGCTCCAAAGACTCTTCTTCTTTCCCCTCCTCTTTCCCTTCCTCTTTCCCGGGAGACATTGCGTGCACGACATCGTAAATGATGGAATTGCAATCCATGTGCAGATGATCCACCATCACTTTGTCGCCGAAGATGTCGGGATGGTGTTGCAACAACCAACTGAAATACTTGGGAATTCCCATTTGTTGAAGAACCGTGTGTCTGACGTCGTGATGTCTGCTGAATGCGAACCTTTGTTTCTTTTTCTCGTCGCGCGCGTGTTCCGTCGTGTGTTGGATATTTCTTTTAAATCCGTTGATTGATTGGTTTGGAACAGTAGGCATTGATTGGATGGTGTTGGTGCTGGACTCTTCCTTGAGCAGCGTGGATTGTCTGCTGCGCGTTGCCGACACGGTGCTGCGGCATGGCAATGTCGCGCAGTCTTGTGCGTTGGACATGTGGTGTAAATGGGTCGAGATCGACAAGAAACCTCCAATGCCGTCCGCCGCGTCCCTGCAACGACTGAAGGAGACGTTGGTGCACGTGGAACACAATGAACAATTGCTGACGGAGGCATTGCGGCAAGCGGATACAGACATGATGTCGCAATTTCACGCAGGAGCCTTGTTGCAGCACACGGCGGACAAGTGTGTCGATTTTTTTCATGCACACAGTGAAGTCATGGCGGCCCTTCAGCGGAAACTCTCGCGCATGAAATGGTTGCGCTATCTGTGTCGCGGGTTGTTGCGCAACCTGTGGAAACACCACGCACAGACACAAGGATGGCCGCGATGGACACCTTTTGCATTCCAGCGGTTTTTGCGGGTGCAAGCAAGAAGAGATGGATGAAAGAGAAAGAACATGAGAATCACACACCATCAATTAAGGAATTACACTATTTCACACACATATACTTTGAATACGATAGCGGTACACGCGTGTAACAAATTAACAAAACAAACACGGCACTACTACTTTACCATGTGTTCATCTGTGTGTTGGTGTTCACGATAGGTTCGGCAGCAGCAGCAGCAGCGGGCGTGTGGTTGAAATAGCGACGAACAAATCGTTCTTCCAAAAAGGCCCGGTCTGCATCCCACATCGGCGAAGGCGACGGCATCAGAAACCTGCAAATGTGCGCAAAGACTTCCGTGGGAAGCGGTGGACAAGAAGGAGGAGCGGCGGATGCGCATGACGATGCACAGGATGAAGAGGATGCAGAGGGTGAAGAGGATGAAGAGGATTGCGCCAGGCCATTGCGCAGGACGACCATGCAGCGCCATTCCGCGTCGATCCACATCACCACTTCCAAAATCCGCGACGAGTTGCTTCGAATTTGTTCACAGCACTCTGGATCGGAACAGCTTTCCCGAAAATGGCAACAAGTATCTCGTGCGGACAACGCCAAGAGGTCTTCAATGATCACTGCGCCATGAATGTTGGTGGGTTGGTTCAACTGTGCCCGTGTCGACGTGGTCGGGACACAGTTCGGCGGCCAAATGTCGACACACCATTGGAGGAAGGCGATGAAGTCGGTGCGAAACAAGTCTGTGACGAAGTCCACGATGTCTTTCGTGCACGACACGCCAAAAGTTCCTTCGTACATCTGCGCGACGCACGTGTGCCACGACACGTCGGTGTCGTCGGCTGTGCAGCAGTCGTCCATCCAGTGTAACAGCTTTGTGTGCACTTGGTGTCGAAATTTCCAAAGCAACACTCCGTATGTAAATACCGCACTGGATGACAGGGACAGGTTACGTGCTGCATTCTCCGCGTCGAGGAGAGCTTCGTTCTCTTCGTCCTCTTCCTCTGCGTACCCAAACACCCAGAGAAATGCGGAGCTGTGGCGCGCGCCGGAAAAGAACATGTGTTGCGCAAACGACGGCGTGTTCGAAAACATGTTGTCTGCGCGCGCCAAGGACGAGAATTGCCACGCGGTCAAGGGTTGGTTGAATGCGCGACACGATTGAAACATGTAGATCATCGTGACGCAGTTGGACACATCCCAGGACGCCAGCGGTTGATTGAAGGAATGGCATCCGTGGAACAAGTCATCCATGTTGGCGACACTGGACACATCCCATCTGTCCAGTGGCTGGTTGAACTTGGTGCAGAAGGCGAACATGCACTGCATGGACGTTGCGCGGCACACTTGCCAGTTGTTGATGTTTTCGTTGAAGTCTGCGAATCCGTGAAAGATGCCATCGAAACACTCAACCAGCGACACATCCCACTGCCCAATGGCCACGTTTCCGTGCCGCTTGTTGAACACGCTGCGATTGGTCAGGTAGAGGTACACAAGGTGGCGCAACTGCTGGTTGTCTACCGGTTTTGGGCGCGGCGGGTGTCCAGTGATGTCGATGAGCAACCGACGTTTTTCTTTGCGACGCTGCACTTCCACTTCGAACAAATCGGGCACAAACAGGCGCGCGCTCATCTTGCTTTGCTTTACTCGGTCAGTCAATCAGTTAGTTGGTTGGGTAGTCAGTCAGTCATTTGGTTAGTTAGTTAATGTGTGTATGTGTGTGTGTGAACATAACCACACGATGTCTCTCGTGCTGTTCACACTCACCGCCACACACACACACACACACACACACACAAAACAGAAACACTGCCTTGGTGTGACAAAGAGGGGTGGTGAGTTGCCTGCGTCCTAGGCTCCTAGGCTCCTAGGACGCAACATTGATTACGAAACTACGAAACTACGAAACTACGAAACTACGAAACTACGAAACTACGAAACTACGAAACTACGAAACTACGAAACTTCGAAAATGGTCGGTGTTTATCCGAGGTTGTATTTGCGTCCATTGAGTGCGTATTGCACGGGTTCGTTGAATCTGTACTCGCGACCGTAGTTGATCAAGATTTCTTGTCCATGGCGGATGGGTTTGGTGGCGCGGATGCGGGCAGTGCGACGCGCGCGATCCACGACGAACTCGGCATTCGCGCGATTGCGCGCCGTGTGGTTGATGAGCGAGCCTACCGTGCGCGACAAGGCACCATCGCGCACCGCGGCGTTGTTGGCCAACACTTGCAGGGCATAGGGTCCCGTGTACTCGCCGTAGCGCGCATCCAACTGATGATTGTTCAGCAATTCGCCGTCGTACGGAACGATGGGATCGCCTCGGCGAAAGACAATGGGATGTTCGCCGCCGCCCTCCGCGTGCGGATTCCAGGCAAACAATCCTTTGCCCGCATGCGGAATGTCAGAATCGGCGATGCGCACATGGTAAGCGACTTGCAGATGCTGGTAGCAATAGGGCAGCCCAATGCAGGCATTGCGGCGACACTGTGGACCTTCATTTCCATTGGCCAACGGTTTGCGATACGTGCAGCGTGCACATTGCAGCGGGGCATTGAAGACCACCTCTCCATCGTTGGAGTGGAAGTGGAAATAGCGCGGCATGTCTCTATGTTTTTGTTAGGGGGGGGGGAGTGCGCTGCGCAGTTGCTTTCGTTGCAATCTCGCGAGAATAAAAAAACCATGCACTGTTCGCCGCCGCCGCGGCCACCAACACCACGAACACCAACACCACGCAATCTCCACATCAAACAACCTTTTTTTTCTTCTCGTCGGAGAGTAGCACTGTTCTGCGACATCCCGCAACATTCATCCACGACGTCCCGCGACATCCATCCACGACATCCCCATTCACCTCCAGCAACCATTGAGAACCAAGAACCATGTATGATTTGGAAGCAGGACTCGGTGGCGGTGGTGGCGCAACGCTGCAGTTGTACCAACCCATGAACATCATGGTGTTCCTGTCGTTCTTCTCGCCATTGGTGTTGGCGGTCACCATCACCAGTATGTCCTTCGTGTTTCAACACGCGAAAGGGTTGGTGTACCTCGGCTTTCTTATCGGCGCCTGTGTCTTGCGCAACTTTGTGTTCATGGTGGCGCAACTGTCGCCTTTCCAATTCGATCCGCCGCAGTGCAAGGGCGTGCAGTTCAGTCCCTTTGCCAATGCATCCTTCAGCGTGTTCGTGTTCAGTTTCACGCTCGCCTATTTAGCCGTCCCCATGTGGAACAGTGGTCTCGCCAACGTAACGGTCCTCATCTCCATCCTGGTGTATGGATGCATCGATCTCTCGATCAAGATGTACAAAGGATGCCTGCAGCGCACGTCGGAAATTCTGGCCAACGTGTTGTTGGGCGGCATGCTGGCCAGCATTGTCACGTTCTTGATGCAGTCGGGCGGCTCCGGCGACTATCTCTTCTTCAACGAACTCTCCAGCACGCGCCAAATTTGCTACCAGCCCAAGGAACAAACCTTCAAGTGCTCCATGTATCGCGACGGCGAACTGATCTCCTCCTTCTAATCGCGGATGGCGGAAACATCTTGGACGGAGACCTCTTCCTCGGAGGAGACCTCTGCATTGGCGACACGGATGTCCACAGACACCTCTTCTTTGTCTTCTTCTTCTTCTTCATCTGCCGCCACGGGCAGCGCCGGAGGAGGAGAAACGGCGACAAAGGCGCGCGCATGGGCAACAAACCATTGTTGGAATCGATGGATCGTTTGGCGGCGCACGGTGGATTCCGCCAACTGTCGCATGGTGCTGCGGGCATGTGCATACATGTGTACAACTCGATGAACGTGTTCCACTGCGCGCATGCTGCGGTACTTGGTCATATCCGGGTGGTAGAACAATGGCTTTTTCTTGCGGTGATTGACGCTGTTGTGAAAGACGTAAAAGAAATCGATCATGTGCTGCGGGGAGGTCAAGTACGCCGCGGGGGTTGCGCGCGACAGAAAACTGGTGGCATGTCCGGAACACTCTTCGCAGAACAATACTTTGCAGATGGAGAGAATTTGGTGGAACAACGGACGTCCCAGCGCGGTGAATGCCGACGGATCCAAGGTGCTCGTGAGCACATGAAACAACGCCCACGTCGCAGGACCCCACACTTCGATCAGCGGCATGTCGACAATGGCAAAACCAACAAACAAGACCAACAGACAGACAGACGGACAGAAAAAACAAACGTGTGTGTGCGCGTGTGCGTGTGTAACAACCTTCGATAAAAAAAACAACATCCTTTGAGCGAACACATGTATGCGCGTCATCTCCGCCGCAATAAAAATCGACGCCATTTCCATCCTTGGTTTGTCCGATCGCCCCCCCCCATTTCACCCATTCCCCCTTCACATCTATTCGATTGGAACAGGAACACGATGTCTGAATCACCTGCTTCTGGTCCTTCCAGCGCCGCTTCCGTTCCTTCCGCTTCCATTCCTTCCGCGTCTGGTCTTTGCGCGTCCGCAGCGACCACCAGCAAGGAGGAATTGGTACACAACATCAAGGAGTGGATCAGCGTGGACAATGAGATTGCGCACTTGAAGCTGCAATTGCGCCAGAAGACGCAGCAAAAGAAAGCATTCTCGGATGCGCTGATGCGCGTCATGAAACAGAATCGCATCGACTGCTTCGACATCAACGGCGGATCGCTCATGTACAAACAAAGCAAGTCCAAGAAGCCACTCACCGGCAAGACGTTGCTGGCGGCACTGAAATCCTTTTACGCCGACAATCCACAAGTCGCCGAGGACGTCTCCAATCACATCCTGAACAGCCGCGAAGATCAAGTGCGCGAATGCATTCGTCGGCGCATCGACCGGCGGCCACAGAGTGGGGTCTCGGCGGCGGCACAGGCAGCCGACAAAGACACATAAACAAACGTGCGCCAGAACCATTCAACTTTCTTTGTCGCTGTCCACACACACACAGTCGCGCAACCTTCCGATGTCTTTCGCTTCCTCTACCGCCATCACCACCTCCACCTCCACCGGCACCGCAGTGGACACGGTTGTTGTGGAATATCTTGGTGTGCGTGCATGCACGGAGACACTGGCGACCATTCCGTTGGTGGAAGATCGAGAGTGGCGCGCCATTGAATTCCACATCAACGTGAGTTTACCACAACGTCCCTTTGTGGAATTTCGCGTGCGGTATTGTGCGCGACAGCAATGTTGGACCTTTCCGCCTTTCACGGAAGACGCTGGACACGCCGCAGTCGCCAAACCGGTGTGTCGCGGATCGTTCGTGCACCGCGAAGAGAATGTCCGCTACTTCTTGTGCGAAGTGGCCGACAATGCATTCATCACTCCTGCTGCTGCTGCTGCACCTTCCACTGCCGCGGCAACGGAAAAGGGAGAGGGGAACAGAGGAGAAGAGAATTGTTGGGTGTTGGTGGACGAAGTGTTGCATCACAGCACAGTGTATGCGCGCCGTCTCCACCCCGACTTGCGCACCCTCTTTCGCACCTTTCCCCAATTGTGCGAATTGTGTCCCGTGATATCCGCTGGCGCAAACCACCACGACGACGCATACCACCCGCAACAACGACAACAACAACAACAATCGCAAACCCAACCACACCATTTCCATTGCGAACGTCCCATCGTGCGCTACTGCTGGAAATCAAGCGAAGAAGAATTGCGCTTCGCCTTCTTGTTCGGCGAGCGATCGACCGGCGACGACTGTGTCACTTTTGTTCCCTTCTTCCAGCGTGAAAAAACGGCCCTCGGTCAAGGATGCCTTCGGTGCGCGGTGTTTCCGGGCACGACACGCTATTCGCCTGAGACACGTCGCGAGGAGACCGTGACGTGGATGCGGGGCAGCGGGGCCTGGTATTTGCATTTCGACAGCGTCTTGTTCTGCGACGGCGCCATTGCGATCCACGACGTGCTTTCGCGCCACGTGGTGCTGGACTTCCAATGGTTCGCGGACTTTTAATCCAAGCCCTTTTTTTCCACATAGACACTACCAAACGTGCTTGCTTTTGAACATCATTCCTCTGTTTCTTTTTCCTTCCTTTCTTTCTGCCAATGCGAACGTCAAGGTCTCCGATGGTTGCATGGATCGGGATGCAGTGGTTGTTCGTGGTGTGGTTGCTGTGGATTGCGATCACGCCGGTATTCGAACGACATCGCATCCCCGTGGCAAGGTACATAGTGTACTTTGTGTATTGGACCTTCCTCGGGCTGTGTCTGTGTATCTTCGTATGAGCACATTACATCCCATCACATTACAACATCACATCGTGTCACATAATTTTAATTGTTTCGGAAGTCGACACATTCAGAGACACAGACGGAAAGAAAGATGATGACACGCGTCAAATCACTCCGCCCCGTCGTATTCGGGACATGTTTTGGCATGCCATTGGCGTATTACCGCCAGATCCCGCATCGCGCAACCTACGTCGCAACTGTCATTTCTCCAGCCCATCGCACGTTTGCGTCTTATTGCGTGCACCATGGCACCAACCGCGAGTCGGCAACCACAGAAGGTACGGACACCAGGAACACGACCGACGGCGCCAGTCGCGAACCAACTCTGTCCAAATTCAACGGCGATATTGGCGTGGAACAAACGATTGATCGCTTCCTGAGTTGCTCCGAGATTTTGCGGGACTATTTCGATGCTGTCTTGAAAACGAAGAGCAATGGTGTCAGCGATGCCACGGTGGCACAGTTGCCCATGGACATCAGTCGGGACGTCATCGAGGGTCGAAAGTCTGCGGTGAGCGTGGGAAGACAATTGGAGAAGGCGTTGTTTTCGCAAGACAAGGAGCCGCTGGCACTGATGAGCTTCCAGTGGCGAAACGGAACACGCGACGCGATCGTTGTGGACACGCTGCGTTGGAACATCTACGTGGTGACAGAATATCGGACGGTGGAGTATCGCCGCTACACAGTCCGCGAGTTGGCGCGTCACAAAGTGACGGAATCCACGGTCCATGCATTGAAAGTGCGCTTTTTGGAACTGGTCATGCGCGGCGCGGAAGAAGATGGTCGCACGTTGCAATACGATGCTGCTCGGGAGTTGGTGCATCCACCAACCACTTTCTACCTGATTGACTGGTTTTGAAGGTTGGTTGTGGTTTCTTTCCTTGTTTTTTTTCTTTTCATGTAACTCATAACACGAGCACTTTACGTTCAAAGATACATAAACACACGCAAGTGGAGTTTCTTTCTTTCTTTCTTTCTTTCATCTCTTGTTGATCTTTGTCTTCATTCTGACCTTTTTTCCCCCAACATTTTGACAACAAACAATGAAGCACGTGCGACTAGGTATGACGGAGTCGACGTTGGCGTTTTTGTATTGGCTGCAGTACATTGCCGCGCCGAAAGGGTTGGTGTCGTTGTCGACGGGCGCGTGGCGCGCTGTTCAGAAGTGGGAAACCCAGATGTTGAACTGGTTGCATATCACATCGGGGTATTATGACGGGGAGGTGAACGGCTCAACATTCGGGGCTTTTTCGCGACACACGTCGGTGACCACCCACTATCGTCGCTACATGGAGGCGGTGTTTCGCGCGGCGCGGAAATGCGATGTGTTTGTGTTGACCTTCCACGACTTGCCGCCGGAAGTGCGCGCACACGAAGCCGCGTTTTTGGGACCGGGGTTTTTGGAGGTGAAACACGTGGTGGAAGACAAGTTGTCTCCGGATCCGATGTTCGACTTGATGCGCGGTCGACGGGTGTTGATCGTGTCGTCGTTTGCGCCGTTGATGAAAGCGCAGGTGGAAAGCGGGAATTGCGCGCGCATCTATCCGACGTTTCCTACGTGCGCGTCGATTGAAACGTATTGCATGCCGTACACGTTTTTCAACCATGGTCCAGACGAGAATCTGATTGCGACGGCGCAGCGCATTTGCGACGAGATACGCGCGGCGGGCTTAATTGATCGCTTCGATGTCGCACTGTTGTCGGCGGGGGCGTACACGGCGCTGTTGGCGGGAGTGATGCACGATCGGTGGAACAAGGACGTGTTTTGCGCGGGGGGCGAGTTGCAGCCTTTTTTTGGCATTGCCAGTGCTCGCGCAAAACAGAAACGCGCGCAAAGGAACGACCCGTTTCCGCACCCCGAATGTTGGATCATGTCCATTCCGCCCGAGTATCGACCCGAGGGATGGCAGCGCATCGAAGGCGGATGCTACTGGTGATGCGGCAAAATATGTCACAACATTCTCCAATTTCTTCACATTTGGCACCCAAGAATCTTCACATTTGGCACCAGTCGCGATTAAACGTCGAGGGGGAAGGCGAGGGAGGGTGGTTGGGATGTGTCGGTGGCTGCTGCTACAGCGGAGGAGGCGGAGGCGGAGGCGGAGGTGGAGGTGGAGGTGGAGGTGGTGAGTGCGGAGAAGGCTTGGCGCAGCATGGTGTCGTCGAATCGGTCACTGCGAAGGTTGTCGAGGATTTCGGATTCGAGGGGGATGCGAAGATGGATTTGTTGAAAATGTTGGACGAACCGACGGATGCATTCCGCCGCCTCGTCTTCGGGGGACACAGTCGTGGTCGCGGCGGCGGCAGCGGCAGCGGCTGCCATCCATGCGTCGGCGGCGGACACGCGGTGACGCACCGTGTCTGTGGGCACGAGAATGTCGCAGACTTCCGGTTTGCGGATCTGCAGAAATTCGGGGCGCTGTCCGAACTGTTTGTGGAACATCTGCACGACAAACTCGGGGATGGGCGGACTGGATTCGATGAGTCGGTCGAATTCCTCTTTGCCAAACTTGAGCATCTGTTCCACCTCCATGCGCTCGGCGGGATGTTTCGCCAGTTCGATCTTGAGGTTGCGGTGAAACTTGTCCCACGCAATGGAACTGACGCGGTGGCCTTCGTTCAGCTGCGTGATTTTCAGAAACTGTTGGATGGTCGTGATGATGCCCGCCAGCAGATTGCAGCCACCCACCACCATGACGAACATGGCCTGATACGCCGGCGGCACGCGCTGTTGCGCAAAGTTGGCGGTGCCCGTCAGGGTGGAGATGATGATGACCGGGATGGTGTACCACGCATTCAGTGCACTGAAGTGCGCATTGGCCTTCGAATGCAGCCAGCGATAACACATGGCTTTGTCGGCCCATTCCACCATGATCCATTCGTGCTCCTGAGTCCATCCGCGACTTGTCAACGTCTGTGTTTGCGTTGATGGCTGTGACATGTTGGGTTGGTGCGGGGTTTGTCGCGCGGCGGCAGCGGGAGACGACACGGAGGAGGAAGAAACCGGCGAAGTTGGCATGGGATGGAAGAAGAGGGGCGCAGAAGGGGAGGGGCGCAGAAGGGAAACTGGGGGAACAAACGAAAGAAAACGAGTCGAAGCTGATGATGTATCGTGCGAAAAAAAAGTATCTGTGTACATACAATACCCTACTGTACCGACTTTCCTCATCCACGTCAACCTTGGAGGAGCATTTGTGACATATTTTGCCGCTGTGACATATTTTGCCAGATGGGTCGCGACAAGGAACATCGTCGGCGAACACCGCGTTGGCAGAGGCGAACGCGCCGCCGTCCATCCGCTTCACCTGCTTCTTCTTCTTCTTCTCCTTCAAGCCCAGTTGCTGCAACTGCGGAGGTTACCGCGGTGAAACACACGACACGACACACCTCCAAACATGCCCGGAGCAAACCAAGACGAAGCACGATGTGGTTTCCGGCGGCGGCGGCGGAAGAGAGAGAAAAGGAAGAAAGGGAAGAAAGGGAAGAAAAGGAAGAAAGGGAAGAAAGGAAAGAAGGGGAAGAGGATGGAGTAAAAGTGCGACATTTTTCCACCGCGCGAACTGCAAACCAGCTGCGCCGACACCGCGACCACACCAGTCCTGCTGCAACGCGTCGCAACACGGGAAACGCGCCCGTTCGTCGTGGACTGCTGGGAGTTCTGTTTGGGCAGCCAAAGCCGGCGACGGCAACCGCGACGGTGAATATTCCGATCGTTTCTGCTGCTGCCGTCCCTTCTGCCGCGCACAATACCACCATGCACCATTCCATTCCCTTGTTTCGCGATGTGTTGAAAGAGCGTCAACAAGAACAACAGCGCAAACAAGACATGGAGCAACGCCAACGTGAAATGATGCACTACGATGCGCAACAGAGGGGCACGAGGCGCGCGCATCGCGACTATCGCATCTTGGGGTTTTACGGACAGCGCAAGAAGGACATGTTGCTTTGGCAAGCAAACTACAAGAAGGACAAGGATAAGGACAAGGACAAGGACAAGGATAACGACAAGAACAAGGATAAGAAGAACGGTAAATCTTCAACGACGGAATCGTATGCCCCGACGATTAACCGTGCGATGGTGACGCTGCGCACGGCCGACCGCAATCCCCTCTTTGACTGCAATTTGCTGCAAGCGATCGAGGGCAACGAATCGCTGGAGATCGGCGTGCCGGATGACCAACAGCGAGTGTTGTGTTACCCGTTTGCACATCCGGTGGCGAAGAAGTACTTGTTGAAAGCGTTGGCGGCGAACAAGCACATGAATCCCAACCACTTTGTCCCGCCGCGACAGAACGACCACAACTGTTGGTTCAACACGATGTTCGTCTGTTTCTTCGTGAGCGACAAGGGACGCAAGTTCTTCCACGCCTTCCGCCAAATGATGATCGAGGGCGAGCGCGTGGTGCGCGCCAATGTGCGGGAACGAATTGAGCCGGCCTCCTTGCGCGAGGCGTTCGCCGTGCTCAACATTTGCGTGGAGGCCTCGCTCACCAACAACGACGTGGCGCAGACACTGAACACCAATCGCATCATTGAACGCATCTACGTGAGTTTGCGCGACAAGGTTCCCCCCAACGAGTCCCTGTACAATGTCGGAGAGAAAGGCAATCCGCTGTTCTACTTCGACACCATCGTGCGCTATTTGCGCCTGCAATACGTGGAGATGGAGCACGTGTTGTACCGCAACCAAAACGACGAAACCTTCTTGCACGCGGTGCACCATGTGCTCCAGCAACGCGCTGCGGACAGCAATGCCAAACCGGCCCACGTGGTCGCGGTGCGTGTGGCAGACGCCGCCTCCGCGCATGCCAACAAGCCGATGACACTGCGCACCAAACATCGCGGGAAAGACGTGGTGTACCAGCTGGACAGCGCCATCTTGCGCAACACCCCGGCCAATGGCGGAAACCACTTCGCGGCGCTGTTCACATGCAATGGCAAGGAGATGGCATACGATGGGTCCGCCGTGCAACGGTTGGAGCCCATGGAGTGGAAACGCCGACTCAACGCGGACGAGGCATGGGGCATCGGCGATCGCGGCCACGTCTCGCGCAAGCTCTACAATTTCCGCAACGGATACAGCATCTTGTTGTATTACCGCGTCAAGTGAAGCAGAAAACTCGTTGTTGGTACACGCGTGTAACATTGTAATGTAAATGTAAAGGTCATGCGTGACATGTCAATTTCCGTTTTTTTTATCGCACGACACAGTAACCTTCCGTCACCCTTGTTCTCCGTTTCTTTTTTTTTCAGCGCATTCGTTCGTTTCTTTCTTTGTTTCTTTGTTTCTTTGTTTCACGCGGATGTCGTCGAATGCCAACTTACCGCTGTTGAAAGAGGCGTTCCAGCCACTGATGACGATTCGAGACAGTGTGGCACACTTGTTCGAATTGTTGGAGGCGAAGACGGTGCAACTGAAGCAATGTTACGGGGAGTACATTCGGCAGAGTTCCAACGATTCGCTGGTGTTTGGCCTGGACTCGTTTCATTTCCAGGGCAAATTGATCGACTTGGAGTTCCAAGACATGCGGCGGATGTTCATGGCCATCGACAACCGCATGTACGGCGAGTATTACAAATTGCGGAAGTGGATGCGGCAGTCGTGCGAATCCCTCGTGGCCGCACATCCCACAGCCGCGGCGAACAACCACAACCACAACAACCATCATATATCCACCGCCTCCACCGCTGCCATGCGCCGTGCGGTGGTTTTCAAAGACGAACTGGAGGGTGAAGTGGAAGTGTATCGCGACTTGGAACCGTACCGCGTGTATTGCGTGGAACACTTGTTGCGCTTGCACGACGACATTCTGCGGGTGCTGCAGTGGATGAATGAACTGATCGAGGAGAAGGAACTGCAGCTGCGCCACCACCAGGAGAAAGAGCACGTGGGTCTCAACATCAACAACTTTGTCCACAGTTTTCGCTTCGAAATCACCATCATTCGGGAGAAACAACGCCTGTTTGTGTCGTTCTTGGAGTTTTTCCACACTTTGCACGTCAAGTATTTGGAGCGCGTCGCGGCCAAGGTGGAATTGATGTACGAGCAATTGAACCACGACATCCAATGGGATCCACATGTCGGACATCCCGCGCTGCGCACAACGATAGCAGCAGGAACTTCTGGAACTGCCACAGCCGCCGCAACCACCATCACCAATACCACACACACATCCTTCTTTTGTGCCGATGAAACCATCTGCACGCATCCTCCCCACCAACTTGACCACCACCGCCGCCGCCTCCATCCCTTCCAACCTTGCATCCTCGACACGGTCGTCGCCGTCGCCGTCGTTGCAACCAGAAGACAAACAGGAACCCATCATCGTGCAGGAAAAGGAGAAGAAGACTGCGCGATGGAAAACGACGATGCAGAAGATGAAGCAGGCAGTGGCGCAATCCACCGTGTCGCGCAGCGCATCCTCCGAATCCTTGGCCCACCCATCCATCGAATCCTTCGCCCGCGCACCCCCAACATCCCCCGCCGCATCCATGTCGTCCGTGACCACCTCAACATCCCTTGCTTCTCCTTCTCCTTCTCCCGCTTCTCCTTCTCCCGCTTCGACTTCTCCCGCTTCGACTTCTCCCGCTTCGACTTCTCCCGCTTCGACTTCTCCCGCTTCGACATCTCCCGCTTCGACATCATCGCCGTCTTCCACCAAAGCGGATACATCCTCGGTGGCTGCTGCTGCTACTGATACTCCCGCGTTTTGTGCCTCGGATTGGATTGCACGTCGCATGCGTGCTTCGCGCGACGACAGTGTCGAGGATGTAAAGGTTGGAATGATGGCGGAGATGGCGGAGAATCGGAACGAGGAAAGCTGGAAAGACGAAGCCAAGAGTACCGGTGAGCAAGCGGCGGACTTGTCTTTCCAAGACATTTACGTGCAGTCTGCATAAATGAAAAAAAACAGGCGCGCGCACTGAAAAAAAACACAAACGATTCGAAACAACAACAACGACAACTTCAACGCACATGGAGCGCCGGATAAATGAGAAGATTGATGGATGGTTCACCACTTTCAAGCAGAACACAAAACGCAAGGCCGAAGAATTGCACTTGCTGGAGCAGTCGGAGAGTGGTAGTGACGGCACCAGCAGCGCCGCGCAGTTGTTGCAATACATATTCGACTACGATCGATTGGTGGTGAGCCAAGACGATTTGCGGCGACGCAACAAGCGATCGGCTACACCTCTTGCGTTCGCGCAGCGATGTTGTGCCCAATTGCCTTCGGACGAACAGTGCACACGGCGCCGCAAGGATGGGTCGACGTTTTGCGGCATTCACGCCAAAACATCAACGTTGTCACCCACGTCTTTTGTCCCCGCAACCATGGCTTCTTCCTCTTCCTCTTCCTCTTCCTCTTCCTTTTCCTCTTCCTCTTCTTCATCGGATGAGTCATCTTCCTCTTCCTCCTCAGACGAGGAAGAGGACGCGGAGCAAGAGGAGGATGCGTCTCCCCATTCCCCGGGTTCGGTGGCGGGGTCGGAGTCATCGAACGTATCGAAAGCATCGGATGTGTCCGCGCCCAACGAGGAACAGGTGGAAGTGTTTGCGCGCGAAATGCAAGGCATCATGTATTACGTGGACGCGCAGGACAATGTGTACCACATGGAAGACATCTTGTCGAACAAGAATCCTCCACGCATCATTGCGCAATGCGCCAAGGAATCGAACAGCGATCGCTATTGGATTCCCGCGTTTTTTGACAGCGCCGTAAATCCAACACTTACCAACGCGCAAACAAACAGCGGCCAACAAGACAACCCTGCCGCTGCCGACAATGTGATCGCAAGAGAGATATAAACACGCCACGGCTGCGCAATGCAAGAAGGAAGCAAGGTGGAGAAGGCAAAGGAAGGCAAAGAACCCATCATGGACGGTTCCAACGTAGATGACCCGTCGGAGGACGGCGACGTGCGCTGGGTGATTGATCGACGACCCTCACTGTCGCATCTGTTTCCCCGAAGCACAGATGCGGCGCAAGATGGCGGCAATGTTGCCAAAGAGACAGAAGATGAGAAAGACAACGAGAAGGACAACGAGAACGAGAAGGAAGATTGCGCAGTTTGCATGAATGCGCGCACCGCAATGCACATGACTCAATTGCCGTGCGCACATCGGTTTTGTATATGGTGTATTGTATGTTTGGGGACGCGGCAAAATATGTCACATTGGGAAGAGCCATCGTGGCGATGTCCCTTATGTCGGCGGTCTTATGCGATTTCCGAGTGTGACATATTTTGCCGCATTGTAACAAAGTAACAAGAAGGAAGGGAGGAATTGAATAAGTGCAGGATTGTGTTTTTTTTTCAGTGTTACAACAACAGCGACTGCGACTACCAACCATTTGCGCAAAACAAATCTTGTTTCACCTTATTACACATCAGAGGGCTCACCACTTGACTGACTGACTGACTGACTTATCGATTCTTCACGATGCGCAAACAAGCGGATTTAACGAAACCCATCGGCGGAAAAGAGGACATCTCGGATGTGTCGGCGCAGTGTTTGGAAGCAGTGCGCATCTTTTTCGAGTGGAAGCAAATGTACGACCAACAAACCCGCGAATGGCGCAGCGAACAACGACATCGGCAGCAGCGTCGCAGCCATGGACCGTACTTGGCGCCGGCGCGACAAGGAGCACTTCGTTGGAAAGGCGAGGGTCCTTTTTGTGTGCGCTGCGGCGAGCAAGGCGGATGTGCTTTCCAAACCACCTCGGTACCCATCGACACGGAGGAAGGATTGCCCGCGACCATCCTGCATTTCACGGCAGAATGTCTGCACCGCCCCACCCCCTGCGACTTGCGCATGGACATTCGCCTGGTGGTAATGGACTTGCACCATACGAAGGAGGTGTTGCGCGCCCGCATGCAACAGATCAAGGACGACATCATTCGCTACAAGAACTTGTTGTTGTTCGGACTGATCGCGGAAGAGACCGCCGTGGAGCGTTTCGAAGAGTGGAAGGCGGAGCTGGAGACCTCCGTGGAACAACTCATGGCGGTGGAGCAGGCGCACGTGGAGCAACTGGACCGCTTCTATGTCCGCGCCGACCACCCCTTGTCCCGGGATAACATCCTTGCCCCCGACCACCCCTACGTGTCGCGCCAGGGTGAAATCCGCCGCCGCGAAGACATGCAGCGCCACTACTTGGCGGATTTGCGCGATCTGTTGGCGCCCTGCGCATGCGCCGCCGAAGAACAAGACCGCCGCATTCGTCAAGCCGTGGAACTGTACCACAACCAACTTATGCCCCTCGTCGCCGAGTTGCGCGAACTGCGCTGGGCGGAATGGATCATCACCTGGCCCATGAACGGCGAGTCCTCCGTGCACCGCTATCCGTCCCGGCCGCAAGCAGGGTTCGTGTACCTCGAAGGATGCCGCGTGGATCACTGCAGCCCCAACATTACCACCTTCCGACCTCCGCGACTGTCTTCTGCTGCAACCGATTCCACGACATCCTCCTTCTCCTCGGCACGCACCCGCCGCGCCAAGAAGGAGCAAGAAGAAGAGGAAAGGGAAGAAGAGGAAGAAGAGGAAGAAGAGAAAGAAAGAGAAAAGGAAAGGCAAACGGAAGAGGACGACAATGGTCACATCTCCATGGTGTCGTTGCCCGACACAGTGGTGCTTGGCGACGAAGATGAAGATGATGAAGATGAGGAAGATGGGGAGAAAGATCGGGTGGAAGAGGCAACAGATGCTGCGACGAAGAGTGCAACCGCGGCAGCATTTCTTGGATCACTTCCACTCACAGAAGCAGCGATGCCTTCTGCGCTTCCGTCAAGCTTTGCGATGGGATCCGCCGTCGATCCATCCACCGCGCTGGACGCCATGATTGCCTCCGCGAAAAGTTTGCCCATCCAACAACCTTCGACCTTGGCGCATCTTGCGCAACCCCCTTCCTCGGGGTGGATGATGACAACGGGAAACCCCCCCTTAGCCGCCACCACCACCACCGCCATGCTATCCATGCCGCTGTCCACGCCACCCACGACGTTGCAGCCCATGATACCCATGTCCATTGCCGCACCCAACACAACCGCGGTGCAACCATCGTTGTTTGCGCGCACGGCCTTGCAGCAGCCGTCGGTTCGCATTCCGGGCACCATGCCGGCGGCTTCCGTGCTCAGGGAAACCAGCTACATCGTTCCCACGCCCGCGGAGAGACATGTCGTTCCGTCCATCTTTCGCACACCCACGACAAATGCATCCACCGTCGGCTTGCCTTCCTTTGCGTCTGCCACTGCATCGTCTATGACTCCATCGTCTTCCACTTCTGCCACAGCATCGTTCATGTCGGGTGGTGGTGGCAGAAGCAGTGGGGGAAGTGGATCGATCAAAATCATCCGTGCATGATCATCCGCAAAGAGAGAAGACGCGGTGTTCACCTTTTTTTTGTCGTGCGATAAGGTAACTTGGTTGGACACTCACTTCTTCCGTTGACTGCACGTTTCTTTTGTTTTCACACGCACACAGATTACCATGTCGCAACTGAAACCACGGAAACGAATAGCGAAGACGCGCATCATTCGATCGAGGATGGAATTGCGTCAATCTGTCAAAGAACTGTACGACCGCATCCAGAGTGAGGATGAAGACTCCGAAAACTTTGCAACACTTCGCCAAGATCTTCTTGGGGACAGCTCCAATTTTTTGGCGAATTGGGACGTGGGCGCCATCAAGGATTTCTCCAATCTGTTTCGGGGTGTGGATTTCGACAACTCGTTGGTGAAAGAGTTGTTTCACGTGGAAGGATGGGATGTGAGTTCTGGAGAATGTTTCGACAGAATGTTCGAGCGTTGCACAGGGTTCAACCAGGATCTGAGCCGATGGGACACGAGTTTTGCCAACAGCATGCAATCCATGTTTTGCGAATGTGCTTCTTTTAACCAACCGCTGAACACCTGGGAGGTGGGCGATGTGACCCACATGACCGCAATGTTCAAACATTGCACCGATTTCAACCAACCGCTGGACAAATGGTCTGTGTTCAGCGTTGAAAGTGTCGCGAACATGTTTAATGGTTGCACCAAGTTCAATCAACCCTTGCACACCTGGAACTTCCAGGCTGTGCAAGAAATGTCCAACATATTCCAAGATTGCAAAGAGTTCAACCAGCCCTTGACTCGGTGGAATGTGTCCCTCGTCGGCGATTTCACCCGCATATTCAGTGGATGTACCAAGTTCAACCAGCCACTGGACCACTGGGTCGTGTCAAGTGTGAACTGTATGTGCGCTGCATTCGAAGGTTGTTGTGAGTTCAACCAGCCCCTCGATACATGGGAAGTGACGCAAGTGAACGACATGCGGGAAATGTTCCACGGATGCAAAGCCTTCAATCAGCCGCTTTCATCGTGGGATGTGTCGAATGTGCGCGACATGAAAATGATGTTCGCCGAATGCACCGCATTCAACCAGCCGTTGAACACATGGACGCCGGTAAAAGCAACCCAGGTATTTAAAATGTTCGAAAATTGTGTGTCGCTGCAGCAAAATTTTGCGGAGTGGAAACTTTCGTCGCTTCCAATCAACACAAATCCAGCCATGTCGTTCGTGGGCTGCGTGAAGATGCGTCCCGAGTTGTACTTCGTGGGCAAGCAATTGAAAAGATTGCACACAGTGTCTACGTTGGTGTCACCGGACCAACTGCCTGCGCCCAACCAGTATTTTGCGCAGCTGTTCGCAAAAGGTGCGATGTGGAACGATCCATCCCGCACGCCATTGCTGCACAATGTGCAAGCCATTTACAATGATGGGCTGCTTCACCACGGTGACGTTCAGCAGCGCACGCTGCAACATGCATTGAATCACCCGTCCTTCAAAATCGAGATGGAAATGTACCAAGGATCGCCATACCCCATCTTGGTGATTCCGAGGGGCACTTGTCTCTACACCGGTCGCGAGCACATGACGTCCCCACACGACCTAGCGACATCGTTTTGGCATTTGTACAAGCTGGATCAGAACAACAACCTGCATCAGTACTTGAACAAGATGGGAAGTACGTTGACGTACTTTTACCCCTGCCCCAACTTGTCGTACGTGGTGAACACAACCTTCAAAAACATCGACATGGTGACAACCACGAAAGATCTGCGGTTGGTGTGTCTCGTCAGTCCGTCTCCCTTGTGTCGCTTCCACAAAGACAACGATCTGCGAAATGAATTGCGGCGCGTCAGCGACCATCGATCTGCCTACGCAAACACGTTTGGTGAATGCAAATTGCAAGAATACGACCTGTGTTTCACGCCCCAGTTCATGAAAGACATGCATGTCCATGGACAGATAGCCATTGCGCACATGGACAGTGTGAGTGCGAACGCGGATTTGATTTCGCAGTATTTGGGGAATCACTTGCACAACTCCGTGTTGTTCAATGCCAGTGCTTTCAACAATGCATTGCGCGACACGAACCACCACACATTCGACTTGTCCACTCCCTCTGGCTCCATCATCGAGGAGATGATGAAGATGAATGTTCATCGAACGTACGGCATTCCGGAGATTGCGCTGGTGCCCTTCGACTTCACTGTGCCCAACAGTGAACACGCGTTCCAAAATGCGCGCGCACAAATGGAGGGAAATCTTGGGACGAACAACGTGGTGTCTGCCCCGTTTGTGTTCGAGCCGTGCCACTCCATCCAGGGAGCCAACTCCGCGACGATTTGTCACAACATGGCACAGTGGGTGCGTCAATCGGCGCCGGAGATGTTGTACAACTGCCAATATTTTCCCATTTTGCGGGTTTGGCGCGATCGGGCAGATACGTCCTTGCCCATGTTGGTCAGCGAAGAACAGCTGGCCTCCTTGCCCAACCGCGCCCTCTTGTATCAACCTTTCGCCACCTATCTCGATGGTGCGCGCGAGCCCAACGCCTTTTGCGCCATCGAAACCATGTTTTCGTCCACGGCGGTGGTCAGTTACACAACCCACGCGGAACCCGCTCCGCTCCAACCAGAGGACATTGTGTACGAAGGAGGCAAGGCTGCTGCTGCTGCAGTCGCGGCGCCAACTGCGGCGCCAACCGCGGCGGAAGCAAACGAGAACCAAGTTTACCCGGTGTTGCACGCGAAAAACCAGAACATGGACAACAACAAGAACAAGAACAAGAACAACAACAACGATCCCTTCCTCCGGGTGGATCCGTTTCTGGCGCAACCAATCTCCCATCTCGACGCTGGCTTTTTCTACCAGGAAGTCAATCGTGTGCCCATCTTCGCCTTGCCGCAACGTCGTCGTCTATTCACTTCTCCGCAGCCGCCGCCGCCGCCCCAACCACCAACCCACGACACCAATGGCACCGATCACTTTGCCGAAAAAACGGCCCTCGGTTCCGCGGACGGCGGCGTTGCGACGAAGATGGTGGTTGGTGGTCGTCGAGGATGCGCGCAATCATGCCGCCGCTGCCATCGCCGGCGCTTCCACACGTTGGGAAAACGACGACGACAACGACCAAGCGGGAAAGCGCGAACACGGAAAACGTCAAGGTTTTCGAAGACGCGGCAAACACGGAAGAGACATCGCAAACCATTCTCATAATTTTCGAAATGTGACATATTTTGCGCATGCATGGGTCCAAGGAGGTGGTTGAGGAAGTGGTGAAGAGGGGGGATGCGGTGTGCGTGCGCACGAGTGGACTGGGTGTGATGGGTGTGTGGAGGGACACAGCATCAAAAAACAAACAACACAATCCTGTGCACAGTCGATTGTTTTGTTTTTTTGTCGTATTGTTGTCTCACCAACTTTGTTTCTTCCGTTTTCTTGTTTTTTTTGCGTTTGTTGTTTTTTTGAAGTCTTTTCTTTGTTTTTTGCTGTAATGTCGTCTTCTGCACCGTCTTCGAATGCTGCCGCTGCTGCGTATGTTAGCACCAGCATCTCTGATCCAACAAATGTCCCAGCGTCCTCGGAGGGCATGTCGGAAAAGGATGTCCAGCATCACGTGAATGCGGAAATCACTCGCGTGTTTCAGGAGGTACAATTGCTGGAGGCAATCCAATTCATGAAAAGGTCGTGGCGGTCAGGTTACGATGCATGCATGACAAAAACTTACTCACCCACCAACTTTTTTTACCCGCATGCAGACAAAATATGGCAGGGATTGAAGAAACTCCTTCCGCAAGACAATTACTACTTGTGGTTGCACTACCACCAGTCTTCCAACGGTGGAAAAATTCTTTCCGTGACTTGGATCAATAGCCAATTGCAGCCGAACAAGTTGCCACAGCGTCTCATTGACCCCATCTATCGCGACTTTGTGCGGGACAACGCGGGATTTGTGGCCAAATACCACTTTCCACGCGAAATGGTGTTCGCGCGCACTTGGGACAAAATCAACCGATTGAGGATCGATTACGAGCAGCGCACTATTTGGTGCGAGCAGCCTGCGCCCGAATGTGTGTACATCGTGGATGTCGACGATCCCGCGCACAATTGGTTGTCCGACTTCGCATGCCAACCCCGGAGCCGCGAGCTGTTCCATCTTGCGAACGAACCACCGTTTGGTACACCATGTGGAGTGATTGGGCGACGATTGTTCGTGCATGCGAAACACTCCAGTCACGTGTGCACGGACAAGTGCCAAAAAGAAGGTGTGTCGGTCGCTCGTGAACCAGTCGAAGCTGTGCAAGACCAGAAGGGTAAACAGAAGTGTCTGAAAAAAGTCAAGCGCAACAACAACAGTGCTGCACTGCCCATCGAAGAAAAGGGAAAGGACGAAAAGGAGGAAAAGCAGAACGTGGAAACGGGAGAACAACCGACAACGTGCGACTCACCCCCTCTTCCTCTTCCTCATCCTCATTCCGTTCCTCCTTCTCTGTCTCTGGCTCCAACTCCAACTCCAAGTGCATCGCAACCGGCGGATGCCACCACTGCGAACACTGTTTTCGCTGCCCAGGCGATTTCACTTGCGACAAAGCCAGTCGTGATGCACCCACGTGATCCAATCGATCTCTTTTTTGGAATCAATTCCATCGATTCGAGGAATATGCCTGACGTCGTGACGCTCCTGAAGAGTTTGCCGGCCCCAATGCTTCCCGTGTTGTTCGATTTGGAGATCGCGTGCAGCTTGGAACACATGAAATGCAATTGGCCACAGTTCACTGGCGGTGAATTTGTGCGTCCTCTCCCCAAAGGGTGCGACCAAGCCATTTGCAACCAACTGTTGAACGCCGGCACATTGCGCGAATTGTTTCCGACGATGATTGCATCCTCATGCTTCGTGGAGAGGAGGTACTGTCGAGAGGAAGAGAAAGATGGCGAAAGCTATTGGGTGTGGATAGTGCGCTGGTCGGACAGCATTCACTTGGCGCGAGAAGCATGCGCAGCAAAAGGATTCCCGACGATGTTCCAGGTGTCGGATTGTGCCTTGTTTCCGTACCTCAATCGCACACTGGCACCAAAGTCTGGCGACGAGCTGTCCGAAAGAGAGATTTTTGCACACACCGAAGCGTGCATTCTGCAATTCATCAAAGACTTTGACAAACATGCGGAGAAGTTCCCGGAAGAGATGGCGGATGTTCCACCTGTGTTTATCGTACACCACGAACACCGTTTGTTTCCGATGTTGCCTGCCTTCGTCGACAAACACCGCGGCCATTTCACGCCCGTGACGCATTTCCGCATCATGTTGGTGAATAAAGGAGAGTATCGCACCAAGCTGCACCTGGAATGGCCAGCCTTGCTCCAACGTGCCCACTGTCGTCGATTGGACAACCGCATTCGTGTGTTGGAGGAACAAATCCAACCGGACGCAGCATTGGCAAAGGAAAACATCGCATTGGTGCATTTGGAGGCGGATCGGATCGTGTACCAGTACAAGCTGTACCAAGTGGTGTCGTCAAACATGCACGCGTTGCCTGAATTCAAAAGCAGCCAGATTTTGAACCGGTGGGTACCTCGGAACAACGTATTTGTCCATCGCATCCATCGTGAGTCTGCGATGTTCAAACGTTCCAAGAGCTTGATGTTGCGTCTCCAATCCATTTTGACCAAGAATGATGCGGTACATTGCGACATGGTCGAATCGACGGACACTGCTGCTATTGTAATCTCCTGGAAACAAGATGTGCATTCCACGTACTTCGTCGACCCTTTTTACGACACGCTACCGCAACCCTTCTCACGCGAAATCATTTTGGCGCGTTCCGTCGAAAAGGCGTTGATGCTGAAAACGCTCTACGACGATCACCTTTCATACTGTTGCGCAGAAGCGATGGCAAGCATTTCTTGTGATATGGTGATCAGTGACTATGACCCGCTTTTCAAGTACGCCGAAGAGTTTGCCGGTTTGCCGGAATTGACTCAATACACTGGTGGGGTTCGACTGCCCTTGTCGTCGCGACCGGACAGCTCCCGTGCTTGCAGCTCCCGTTCTTACTACATACTCTGTCTCAATGCCATGAAGTTAACGCGCACTTCTCCTCTCCCTTTCCCTTCTCCTTCTCCTTCCCCTTCCCCTTCCGCCTCCCTCTCAACCTCGGCTGCTCTGGTGAATCATCCAGCGACATCCAATGTTGCGGTGACAACAATGACCAAGGTGACCGAAAACAACCGCGTGCAACAACAACAACAACAAGACGAGCACGACGATGACCCAATCGACTACGAACGCGAAAACAAAAGGTACTTGGCCCAGAAGGAACAGGAGAAGCGGGAGCTCCAACAGCGCATTGGAGAGAAGGTGCAATGGATTTTGGAGGAATTGAAGGTGGCCAAGGTGCTGGATCCGTCCAAGGCGCACTGGCCGGGTCATTCGCCCCAAGAATTGCGCGTGGCATTTGCAAGTCACTCCGAGATGTATGTGCACGTGGACATGCTCGCCAAGGCATTGATGGATCGACGCTTCGATCATGGATGCATCGTGACCGTGCTGTGGGATGCAAGCAGGTCGTTGGTGGAGATTGTCCTGTCTTGGCGGCATGCAACTGTTGCCACGGCCGCCACCACGGCCACAGTCATGCTCCAGGACATCAACCGACTGGTGAAAGATTTTCAGCGTCAAGTGGTGCTGATGCGGGAGTCCATGGAAGGAGTTTCATGCGAACTGTGGTTGTCGGATCATCCATCCATGCCCGTTAACTGCAACACATTCGTCGAGTGGGTCAATAAGGCGTGGAGGGAAGGGAAGTGCGATGCGCGCGTCGTGGACGTGGAGATGCGAACCATCACCATCCCCGCTTCTCCCACCGATGCTGTTGTAGCCGCCGCCTTAGCCGGAGCTGCAGCCGCACCAAGAGACTCAGCCGCAGCTCTTCAAGAAACAACCAAGGATTGGGTGGTGTGCACGTTGGTTCCCAACAACAACAAACGCAGGATGGAACGTGTCGCGGTGAGCAATCTGTTTTGTCTTGGCACTGCTCCCAAAGTGAACATGGCGACTTTCGAACAAACCATGTCTCCCAAAATGGCGCATGCATTGAGCATGGTGCGCAATCGCATCGAGGTGTTTCGCGAAGCGATGCAATATATGGTGCAAGTGAAGGAAATCGATCCGACAGTCGCGGAGGCCATGGACAAGCAGCAGCAGCAGTCGTCAATACAATCGCACCAATGCACCATCGTCATTGGGCATCACGACCTCGACCAGTTCCCCGATGACATCCTGCTGTTGAAAAAATACATTATCGAAGCTGGGTTGTGTGATCGTGTGTTTCACACCAACTACAAAACCTTCATTTCGCGTTCCAAATTGTCCTGGGCACACGTGAACAACAATCCAGATGGAATTTTGTCGGGCACTGAGTTGGTTACACGCGGCTGCACCCTGTTGTTTTATTGGTGTGACAAGCTTAGTCGCGATACGGCGCAGCAGATGCAAATGGACGACTTGGTGCTCCAATTTGAACGCGATGCGAAGATTGCAAAGATGGACATCACGACCCGCGTATACGGGGGAGAAACTTGTCCCGTCGTGAAAACGGCGGCGTGGCGTGCAGACCGCATCCACCAATTCTTTCAACGCACCGGAAAAGAGTCGTGGGAAAGGCAAGTGCGCGTCCAAGCAATCGTGGACCAGGTATACCAAATGAAAAAAGAGAACGCAGGGGTGATTCGTCTCCACGTGGATGTTGGCGAGCGCGCTGCCGAACTGTACGCGTTGCTGACCAATGTGCCAGACGTGAACTCGGTCTGCATCCGACGCAATTGCGTGGAAATTGCCTTTGGTGACACTTACCCCGTGTGGATGGCGCCAAACAAACCAACCGTCACCACTGCATCTGCAGACGTCAAGGCAAAGGATGAGGACGCAAAGGATGAAGCAGACGCAATGGAAGAGGAAGAGGAAGAGGAAGGAGAGGATGAAGAGGAAGAGGATGAAGAGGAAGAGGAAGAGGGACATTTGGTGTCTCACTGAAAACGCAAAAAAAAACAACTTGTCTTTGCATGTGTTTGAATGGCAACGTGTAACATCTTAACAAAAATTGATTGATTGAATGACAACCTTCTTTTTTTTTACCAAATTACACGGCATACTACACTACAGCTTTTTCGAGCTCCGCAACTTTATGTTGGAGTGCATTGAACTGTTGTTCGTATTGTTTGCACTGTTTTTCCAATTGTGTGCATCGCGTTTGCAATGCGGACATGTCGTCTTCCATTTTCCACTTCGCGATGCAAAAATGGCAGGTGATATGGTCGATAATTTCGTAATAATGGTCATCCAACCACTCGCGCTGCACGCTGAAGTCATCAACGTCGTCGCACCATGGAACTTTGTCTGGGTCCGTGGAAGTGCGCATCATCATGTCGTAGACATCGCAGGTGCGGCGCATCAAATCGTTGCACTGTTCAAGCGTGCACAGGGGAGCGTTGTGTACGATGATCGGATCCAATTCTTCCAACAGCGATGCTGCGTCTGGGGAGTGTTCTGCGAAACACGGTTTCAAACAAATGCTGCGCTCGCACTCTTGACATGGCATCACGTTGTCGCCACCATCTCCGCACATCATGCATCGGCGTCTTCGTGCCATGTTCTCGTGGTGGTTGTTTTTGTTCTCGGACTTGAGTCCATTTTCACGAGTGTCTTTAAGTTTGGCGGTTGTTCAAAAAAAAGTGTCTGCGGAAAGCATACTGCCGTTGTTCTTGTTTTTTTTTCCCATTTTCTTCTCATGTTGGAATTGATTTCGTGGCCCGCGTTCATCGCAAGTTTCGTGGTGGGCATTGCCTGCGTCACACTGTGGGGTCCCGCCGCAAAGAAAGTGTACGTGTTTCCCTCCCCGGACAATGTGGACAGTTTGATGTTCCGCGACCCCGCCAACCAGTGCGTCGTCTTCCATCCCACGCCGAGTGCCTGCCCTGCCGCAAAAGCCGACAAAAGCTTCCGAGTCGCCGATTCGCACGAATAGACTCCTGCGTCCTAGGTTCCTAGGTTCCTAGGCGCAGTGATACCAGGTGCATCGAAAATTCCCTTTTTTTCTCCTCGCACACTATCTTCGCGCCACACACACAACAAGAGAACTTGATCCCCCGGATTTCTCGGTTAAGATAGGACGTTGCAACACACCCGAGGGGAGAAAAAACAGACACCGACACAATGGTTAATTTCCGCAAATTCTTGCACGATCCGCAAGGTCGCATCATCATGTCCATTTTGCTCGGCTTTGGTTTAGCATCGTTGTTTCGCAGTGCTTGCCGAGGACGCCACTGCATGCAGTTTCTGGCCGCGCCGCTGGAGGAAGTAGAGAAGAAGGTCTACGAAGTCGCGCCTGGCAAATGTGTTTCATACACTCCCGCGCCAACTTCATGTCACAGCCGCGGCAAACGCAAACTGGTGAATTTTGAGTGAACAGGTGAAAGGGGGAGGGGTAGAGACATTGCGTTGCAACAGGTGCGCAAAGAATCTCGACAGCATGCAAAGAACGCGGACGCCTTTTCTCCTTCCATCGTTTCCACCTTTTTCCATCGCACCATCGCGCCATCGCACCATCGCACCTAAATCGATTGTTCCATTGTATTGAGCAGATGAATCACCCTGCGAACACGACCAATTTGCATGATTTGCCAATGGATCACAGCGGCGGTGTTGGCGGCGCTGGCCCCATGCTGATGCCACCACCTCCTCCTTCTGCACCAAATGTCAATGCTGCGGTGGACACGGGGACGGGTCCCAACGGCGTCGCCTTGGACCAGGCCACCATCCAGCAAATCGTGAGTGGATTGCAACAAGCCAGCATTATGGGCGCCACCCAATTGCCGTCGCGCGACATTCCGCAGCAGACCTTGCCGCGCCAGTCAGATGCGGCAGTACAGCCCAACTACATCCCCGGCCAACCATCACCCTCTTCAGCCTCCGCAGCAGCAGCAGCCGCCGCCGCTTCCTCTATGGCCACCGCTGCTGCAGGAGGAGTAGGCATGTCCACATGGTCCATGGATGCCTTGCGCATGCCCATCTTGGTGGCGCTGTTGTATTTTCTCTCCCAGTTGCCGGTGGTCAAGCGCCTGACCCAGCAATGGTTGCCCTTCGGGTTTCGCAGCGATGGCACCTGCAATTTCTACGGATTTGTCGCTATGAGCCTGTTGTTTAGCGCGTCGTACGCGTGTTGCGAACGGCTCTTGAACGACGGGATGTAGGGCAGTGTGTGATAGAAGGGAAAAACTGCGCTGTCTCGCCGCAATCTTTTTTGCCACCCAAATTGACAAGGAACCGAATCCCAGTTCATTCATCCATTCATTGGTTCATTGGTTCATTGGTTCATTCGTTCGTTGTCAATTCCGTTGTTTTTGTTTTTTTTTCGTTTGCTGCATGACGACAACCCATCTGCCCGACGTGGAGCGATTGTTGCAGAATTTGCCACCACACTGGCGCGATGCAGATCACCCGGTCACGCTGGAATTGGTATTGGACGGCGGGGTGTTCAATGGCTCGTACATGATTGGTGGACTGATGTTTTTGAAGGCGATGGAGGCGCGCGGATACATTCGGGTGAGGCGCATTTCGGGCAGCAGTGTTGGGTCCATCGTGGGCTGTCTGTACCTGCTGGACTGTCTGGATGCCTTTGGTGCATGGTATGAAGATGCGCGCCGCCATTTCGCCGAACACCACAACTTTGCGCTGTTGAAAGACATGCCGCAGTTTTTGCGCAAAGCGCTACATCCATCATCTTCCCTTCCACGGCAATCAGCAGACGACACCCAGGAGGAATGCGACGCGGAACGAGCGTCCAGGGAACAGGAAGCGGTGCGCAAGGTGAACGGCGCATTGGTGGTGACCTACTACGATGGCGAGTGCAAGGTGACACAGTCTCAGTACGCGTCGCTGGAGGAGTTGGCGGATGCGCTCATCCGCTCGGCATTCTTGCCGTGGATGATTGACGGCCGCGATTGCTACCAAGGGCGGTATCGCGATGGCATCAATCCGTGGATGGTGGAGGTGGACAAGGAGGACGAGGTATCCGCAACAACAACAACAACGACGCAAACGACGACGGAAGGATGCAAGGTGTTGTACATGGATTTGCACGGCCTGGACAAATTCATGCACATGTGGAACATCAAGAACGAGCGCACCAACCTGCATCGCATTCTCAGTGGCATGTTGGACGTGCATGCCTTTTTCATCAAGGAAACACCCACGTCCATGTGCAGTTTTGTATCGCAATGGGGCGTCTTGGAACGGCTGCGCTGGTTTGTGAAACAGTGGATCGAACGCATTGCCATGTGGCTGGTGTTTGCCTGGATTCGGTACTGCCACCGTCGCGGCGTGGTGAACAACAGCAGCGGCAGTGCCGAACTCAACACCTCGCCCTTTCCATTCCTCATGGCCTGCGCAAAACGCGCTGGACACGCAATCCTGCAACAATGGATTGAAACCTATTGTCTCTAGTTGCGACTCTTGCGCCGCCGCAGCGTCTTTCGCTTCGACCTCTTCTCCTCTGACGTTTTTTCCTCCGACTTTTTTTCCTTCAACCTTCTTTTCGTTGTCGCCGTTCTCAATGTTTTTCTTATGGGAATGGGGGAATGATGGCGATGGCGGCGCAGATGATTTTCGGGTCGATAATGAAGGAACCAGCGATCGAATTCGAGGGTGCGCCGCCGCTGTTGTTTCAGGCGCACGAACTGCTCTGCTTTTTCTGCACGAATGTCTTCGACGGAGGGTTGGTGTCCGTAGCAATCCATGCTGAATCGCCGCAACAACCCCTTCTGCTGGAGTCTGTTTTGTTGCTGCACTTCGAAGAGGAAGGACGCCATGCATTCGAGGCGATCCACAAACTGCTGATAGTAGGGACGATCCGCGTACAAAAAGGCCAAGTAGAAACTGAGGATGGTGTCGATGGTCGCAATGCGAATTTCGCGTGGTTTCTCCTTTCCTGCTGAAGCAAACGTTGCGGATGATGAGGATGAGGATGAGGATGAGGATGAAGAAGAAGAAGCGTGCGTCAAAGAAGGAGAGGATGAAGGTGATGGTGCGGAAGTTGCAGGAAGAGATGAAGAAGAGGAACGGGAAGAAGAGGAACGGGAAGAAGAGGTGTGTCGGCGGCGATCGGAGGGGACTGGCACCACGTTGTAGCTGTGGCAGGCGATGGTTTGGTACACGAAGGCCACGGTGTCCTGATGCACGCGGATTTCCAAGTGTTCCGGGATGATTTCTCCGAGGGGTGCATGGTGGCGCACAGTCACTCCCGTCACTCCCGCCGCTTGGAGATGCGCGCGCACAACATCGCAGAGCGCAACCGGATCGTTGGCGAGCACATCAAAATCGGCAAACTGGTGGATGTGTTGTCGGTCTTCGGGGGGCATGTACTGCGAATACAACGACAAGGCGTATCCGCCGAAAAACACCACTCCGTGTTGGATGAAGGTGTCGCGCACGATTGTGTACACTTCTTCCTCCCGATGTGCATTTTCGTCCTTCTCGACACGTTTCCCGTCGCGGTGGCGGCGATCACCATCACCATCACCATCACCATCACCATCACTGTCTTCCATGGGACGCTGGAAATCGATGGAGCGACAATTGCGGTGTGTGACTGGATAATGTTCGTTGAGCAACATCAAGCGGCGCAGGATTTTCTCCCAGCGCGAGGTGTCGCCCATCGGACGCGACAATTCCAAATACATGGACATGCGCAGGAAATTCGGCGGCGCGTAGTGGATGCGGTCCAACACCACCGCGTGTTGCAACAGCGGGCGAAAGAGGGTGAGAGGCAACTGCGTGATGTCGGCGACTGGCATGAAGTTGACAAACACTTTGTAGGTGCCGAAGTGCATGCCCGCCTTCGCCTCCACCTCGCGGAAACCCTTGCGGTAATACAGGTTTGCGAGCCGCTTTGCATCGTCCAATGCGCGCGGAGAGAAAAAGTCGTAGTCCGGCAATTCCACGTCGCGGTCGTAAAACTGAGACTCTTGGGGAAGGATATTGTTGATGGCGGTGCCGCCGTAGCACAACAGCTTGCGGTTGCGCAAAAAGTCTTCCACGATGTGCACCATGGTTTGCACTTCTTCCGACTGGATCTTTGACCGTTGCAGGCGCTGCTGCCCCTCGTCCACCACCGCGCGCAAAATGGCCAGTTCGCACTCTGCGAAGTTCAACCCTTTGCATTGCGCATTCTTCGTCATCTTCTCTTTCTTCGGTTGCTTTCGTTTCTTCTGTTTCTTTTGAGTTGTTGACATGGTGTGTTTTTTTGGTTCGATTGCGTTTCCGTCTCCTTCTCCTCCTCACTTACACAATGCGAACAAAAAAAACGGGGTTTCGTCGAGACAACGTTGGATGTGGCAGGATGTGGCAGGATGTGGCAGGATGTGGCAGGATGTGGCAGGATGTGGCAGGATGTGTGACCGTTCTTATCGCAAGGATTCGGGCTTGGCGACAAAGGCGCGTCCGTGTCGTCGGAAGAAGGTGCGATAGGCGCGCAAGGCGTCGTCGCTGTGTTGGTAGCGCATGGCCACCATCTGGCAACCTTGTCGGTGGCACAAGGCAGGGTCGGGGTTCGCGGGGTCGGAGGTTTTGGGGTCGGGGATGACCATGGAGAAATGGAGCGCGTTGAAGGCCACCCATTCTTGGCCATCGGCGCGATGGTGTTGCACGTCGGGGAAGCGATACAGCCGCATGCGCGCAGAGTTCGATTGCAGGTTGATGAGTTCGGCTAACTCGGGTACGTCGGTCACGGGGCGGTCGGCCATCACGATCAATTTTCCACGCAAGGATTCCAACGGCGCAGTCGCAATGTTGGTGGCGCGTGGCACCAGCAAGTGTTGGTGGCTGCGCAACACGGCGGCGATTTGCGACAAGGTGTCGGCACGTTGCGTCTGCAGGCGCAAGTGCACGAAGAGGGGATCGCGCGGATTGGGACATCCATCGAAGGCAAAGCCTTGGGTCGCGAGGGTCTCCACGACTTCGCGCAGCGGGATGGAGTTGAAGGTGGTTTTGACGTATCGGTTGTTCGCGACGCTGGTGGCCACCACGGGGCGCCGTTGCTCCGAATACACCTCCATGTCCACGCAGCGCACACCTTCCCGCAACACGGCTTTCAAGTTGCACAGATCGACGTAATCGTTTTCGTACTTGCCGCCCGAGCAAGCGTTGAAGGCCGTCATCGCATAGTAGTCGCAGGCGCGAAGGCGGAAGGTGTCGTCGATGTTGCTGATCTGGCCGTTCATGGAGGGATACAACTGGCTCATGGTGCTGCAGGCTTGGGCGCCACCGCGTCGATGCATCTGAATCATGTGCACCAGGAACAGCAGCATGAGTCCGAAGGTGACCAGCACCAACACGAAGGATTGAAAGTCGGAGTCACCAGTACTGCCACCGCCTCCGCCGCCGCCACCCACCTCCATGTTGAAGGTGGACAAGTTGGACAGGTTTGCGCGATTCATGTTGACGTGTTGAACAGATTGGATTTGCGCGGTATGCTGTAGCGGGACACTTTTTTTTTCCGTTCGTGTTTTTTTTCCCGTTCGTTAGCGCAGCTCAATGAGACTGTTGGGTCGGCGAATGACATCGAACTCGTTGTCCCACGCCGGCAATCCGGTGATGAGTTCTTGTCGTTCGCGCTGCCGCGCTTCGTTGTATTTGCGGATGGATTCCAAGATCCACTTTTGTTTCTCCACTTGTCGGCGCTCCCACTCTTCAGTCGATGGTCGACCTTTGTAGCGATACCAGAGAATGAAGCCGAAAAAGGCGAGAAAAGATGCGAAGAGAACCAGGTTGTACAGCGTGTTGTAGTACGTGGTTTTGGTGGAATGACATTGGTGCAAGCATTCGCGCAAGAAATATTGCACGCCCGGCTCCACCAGCGATGGAGTGTCGGATTGAAATCCCCAGTCCATGGATGCCATCTTTTTCCCGTGTTGTTTTTGTTTCGGCTACCCTCGCGCGCGTGTGTGTGTGCTAACGAGGAGAAAAAAGAAGCGGAAGTTTTCTGCACACAGGTGTACATAGATAAACCATCCCTTTTTGTACCAACCTCCCTCCTATTGCAACCCCCGGTTGTTTCACCCCCCCCCTCCATCATTGCATTGAACCCATTTCGGCGCCAGGCACCATGAACGATTTGACACGAGTGTTGTTGTATTGCATTGCTTTGGCTGTGTTTGGGTGGATGGTGCACGTGCTGCCATTTGGCGTCGCAACAATGTGTTTTTTTGCAGTGACGGTGGGTCTGCAGTGTGCAGCGGAGGCACTCTTTTCCGACGACCAAGAAATCTTGGAAGACACGGAAGACATGGAACACAAAGAAGACAAAGATCATCGTTGGCGCAACAGGGCGTGGGATGCATTGGTGCCATGGAGTTTGATCTGGGGAGCAACCTTGTTGTTTTTGCGGGTGGCTCCTTCGCAACATCGCGTGTTCGGCGACTGGATGGTCCCTTGGTTGCGCGCGGAGGCGCTGCATCTGTTGCGAGCAGTTGGGCGGGCGGCAGATGTGCCGCGTGCATTGGATGAGACGGATGTGGTGGAAGACATGATTGCGGACGTGGACAACATTCTGCGGAGATTGGATTCGCGCACCGCGCTGCCGCAATGGAATCATCTGTCTTCCTTTCTTCCACCGGACCAAGCGCCGCAGCTCTTGGCGCAATGGCAACAGTTGGCGCAAACGAAAGAATTTTTTGGGGTGGCTGCGTGGAGTTCGATCGCCGCGGCATTGACTCTGTGTTGGCAACCGCGACTCCGTCCCCCTTCCCTTCCCTTCCCTTTTCCTTCTCTTTGGGTTCGCTCCCAATCAATGTCGCCGCCGCCGCCGTCGTCAAGTCCGTGAGGCGTGAATAAACATTTCCCCTTTTTTTTTCGTCTGCACATCTATCTATCCATCCATCCCATCCATCGTTCGCCATTTCAACGGACCCCCGTTTTTTTCGCAGATCGGACCCCCGTTTTTTTCGCACATTGGTAAGCGAAGAGCAAAGTCATGTCGTCAACGCGGAACAAAAACACGCCCTGCAATTATCGCATGGAGCAGCAGCAATTTGCGCAACATGCGCGCTACATGATGAATCCGCATGCGGCGTGGGGGGTTGCCTATCAGACGCAATTGCCGGGCAACGGATTGTTGCCGGGACAACTGCCCTGGGATCAACTCAGCCACAATGCGCCGGACACGGAGTCCTTTTTGTGGGGCATTGGGTCCACGGTCTTGGACGGTCCCCAACAAGGCCCTTCGTGTTTCGTGCCGCAAATCCGAACCTTGTCCAGCGCCGACATCTATCAAAAAGCACCCGTGCACATGCCAATGGATTTCCGGCCCTTGCAAGGACAGCGTCCGTCGTTGCACTGAACCAACCAACCCAAAACAAAGAAAAAAACAAAGAAAATACGAAGAAAAAAAGGTTTCGGTGTGACATATTTTGCCGTTAAGTGGTTACAGTCGAAGGAGTGAGGAGAAACACAAGCAGACAAACTTGAGGATGAATGAGACGAAACACTAATTGTTGTTTTTGGGATGAAAGCCGAAGATGCAACCTTGGGGTTGGATGGTTTTGATTTCCGTGGTGACCATGGTCGCATCTTGATGGTTGCCGTTGCGCATCCAGACCTTCAAGATGCAAAACCCCTTTTTGGGCGAGATGGTGATGCCGGTGAGGGATTGAACGAAGGAGTGATGGCGACTCACGACATTGCCCATGACGGCGTACGCCATTTTGCGCCAGGTGTCGGGCACCGCTTTGTTGGCCACTTTGTACGAAAAATAGCCACCCATGATGTTCTCCGGGTCTTCGTAGCGCGGCGCAATTCCCTCGCGCATGAGGAACAACATGCAATTTTCGACGAGATTGGCAGGCAGCGATTCCATCAGGGCAATCGCCTCTTCCACCGTGTACATAGCGGCGATGCGCACGTAGCTTTCCATGTTCCACTTCGAGTCGTGCGGCAAATGTGCCCACAACACCCACCCGTTTGACAGCGGATGACGATGATTGTCGGCAACCATCGTCAGCGAAGACGCCGCCGCGGACCCCAAGGTGCCGGGACACGATGAGGTCGAGGCAAATTTGGCGGGGGTCAAAGTGGTCGCGGGTTTTAGCGATCTGGATTTCGCGGAAGTGGTGGGTGCGGACAAGACAGCCGTGGTGTATGCGGACATGGCTTTTGTTCTGTTCTGTTCTGTTCTGTTCTATTCCGATGTATCTCTTTGGGGATGAATGAATGAATAAATTCGTGCGACTTCTGCTGCTGCTGGATGGATGGGACAAAAACCAAACACAAGAACACAGACACACTTGGAAAACAGAATACGGTTGTTTGTTTAAGTTCCGATTGAATTATAGAGTCGCCATGGACTCCCCCCCCCCCACCTCGCCGCGCATTCTTCCTTCGGCGCTTACTTCTCGCCGTTGTTCTTCGTGAACACTGGTTGCGCGGACAAGATCATAGCCTCGCCGCGATGCAACGCACACGATTCTGTTTTCAAGGACGGCAACAAAAAGTTCAAAGTCGCGTTGGGGTCGGACATCATGCAGTCGTAGTCATCCGCCTTGATTCCGTGATGGGAATCAGGGTGCATCAACACGTAGCGCGCAAAGGACAACCCCAACAGGTTGTTTTCCCAATTCACCTGCGCAAACGCCTCCAATGCGAAGGATCGCTGCACCGTGGTGCCGGCCTGATTGCGAAACGTAATGCTGCACTGCAAGACGTGGAACCGCGAACGCTCGGGCCACTTGGCTTTGGCGATGCGATCCAACTCTTCGCGGTCGGCGCCGATGCAGGACGACGGCAAGAACAACACCCATCGTTTTGCGCAGTTAGGTACCTGTTTCACACGCACCATAAACGAGGGATGCACGTCGTTGTAGCACACCAACTGGTCCGTGGCGGCAGGCGGAAATCGACGCATCCATTGCTTCTCGCAAAAACTCACCCAGTACAGCACTTGGTACCCGATCGCATCCAAAGGCAAGTATGGTCGCAATGTCGTATAGGCGGACACGCCAACCAAGCGCATTGTGCTCGCCAGCGATGGACTCAACCTCAACATCGACCCGACTATCACGACGCCCAGGCATTTACCGAAGAACAGCCCCCAACCCAGCATGAAGACGAACCCTGAAACAATTGAATGTTGAAAAAAAAAGCAGAACAATCAAGAAGTATTGAGAAGAATTGTGATGTGTGTTTGTGTAAGGTTTTAAGTAATTATCGATGGGTATCACACCCCCGTTTTATTGCATTGCATTTGCGAAGGTTGTCTACTGCGGCTACTTCTACTTCCGACACTCTCCTTTTCCATATCCACACTACTGCTGCAACTATGCGTCCTCGTCGAAGACAGGTTCTCCGTTTTCGAAGTGCCCCACTTGCTCGCCGACATCGTCGCTTCCTTCATCGCAGAGGTAAATGCCACCATTTTGTGGATTGTCGGTCAAATAACTGACACCATCAATCACCACTTCTTCCAACTCTTGCTCTTCCTCCTCTTGGGTTTCTTCCTCTTGGGTTTCTTCCTCTTGGGTTTCTTCCGCCGCGCCTGTCGTGGATACGATGGAATCCCGTTGCAATACGCCATCTACAAGCACGCCGATGCGATCCCCCACCTCTCCGTTGGACAATGCTTCGTAAACCACGGGAGGTGTTGCCGCATCGTTGCAGAAATACATCACGCCATCGATCGACAATTCTGACAACTCTTCCTCTTCTTCTTCTTCCTCTTCCACTGCACCGCCGGCGACATCTCCATCATCTTCTCCATCGTCTTCCGTGACCACAGTGGTTTGTGCGATGGCAATTCCAGAAGGAGGAGAAGCATCAGCATCCGCGTCAAATACCGCCACGCCATCCACGAAGTGCCCAACTTTGGCATCGGGATATTCTCCGCTTTCATCAAACGTGTAAATGTCCCCATTGTGTGGGTTGGTGGTAAGGTAGGTCACCCCACCAATGTCTATTTCTTCCCACTCTTCCTCAACGTCCTCTTCGACATCCGCTGGTTCCGACTGAGTCGCGGTGGGAGTGATGGTGGGCGTGATTAATTCCTCCGGACGATCAATCACGGTTGCCTCTTCTTCCACATCTTCCCCTTCTTCTTCCACATCTTCTTCCCTGTCCACAACGTTCATAGTCGCATCGCACCCATCGTCTTCCTCGTGGTCTCCATCAAGTTTGTCTTCGTCTCCTTGTGGTGCACAATGAGGAGACGGAGGATTGTCGACGATGCAATAGGACGCATCCTCATCCCCATCCATCTGCTGCGAGGGAAGCAGGGAAGCCGACGCCTGCATCAACTCTTCATCATCTTCTTCTTCTTCTGCTTCTTCTGCTTCTTCTTCTTCTTCTGCTTCCTCTGCTTCTTCCTCTGCTTCTTCTTCATTTGCATCCTCTTGTAAGTGGTTAGATTCAACTGCGGCGGCATCGGTTTCTGCAAATTCCTCCTCCTCTCCCTCCCTCATCTCATCCATCTCTTCTACATCCACTTCCCCCTCGTCGTCCACATCGTCTGTGGCTGGTGCGCGGCGTTGTTTCTTGTTGTGTTCAGAGAAACTGGTGTTTGCGCGTTTACGTTCACTGCGACTGTTTTTCTTTTCTTTGTCCTTCTCTTTGCCCTTTTCCTTGTTCTTTTCCTTGTTCTTTTCCTTTCCTTTCTCTTTCGCTGACTTGGTCTTGTTTTTTTTGGTTGCGGTGATGTTGTACAACGTGGCGGCCAAGGGTTTGCGCAACAGTTGAAAGTCGGCATATTGTTCCACGATTTCCGGAAGATGTCGGCCGTCGTCGGTGGCCGTGTCGAAGGAATCGCACAATTTCAGAAAAGTTGCCAACTGACGGCGTGATTGTTTGCCCACCGCATCCTTCAGGCGACCAATCGACGCCATCATGCGCCACAGGAGTTTGGCACAGTCGCGCATCAGCACCCGCCTATTTTCCTCCGGATGACGGCGACCGTCAAGGAGTTCTTCGCGCATCTTGTGCAACACCAGATACATGTGAAACTTGACTGTGTGAAACCGCGCCTGTGCATCTTCCTCCGTCAGGCAAATGTTCCAATGTTGCTCGTAAAAGTAGCGCAGCGTGCGCAGTATGTGCAAATTGGCCACCAATGCGTGCAAATCGCCGATGTCTTCCACGTGCGAATAGTCGTCGATCCAGCGTTCTAACCACACCAATCCTTCGCAGAAGAAGTCGGGTGTGAAGACGGTGGCCTCGCGCATGTCCAGGACTTTGAGCCATGCCGTGAGTTGATCCATCACGGCGGTCCACTCTTCAGACTCTGGGTGGTGCGGATCGTCTGTCAGCGCACGATGGATTCGTTTGCGCAACGTGGTGCACAAGTCGTGTATGGTATTGGTTACGTGCTGAAAGGACTGCTCGTACGTCCACGACGCGGGATGTGCAATGGCATTTTCGCGCGACAACTGGGTATCCTCTTGATTCTCGTCTCCTCCATTCTTCTCCTCCCGCGTGGACGGGGAGGCAGCACGCGTGAATGCGTCCACGACGGCAACCACTTTTGCGCTCGGCTGCGATCGCACACTGACCAGCGAGGACTGTGAAGAACTGCGATACATATTCCCCCCCATGGCATGGCTGCTCTGGGTAGATGTCGTGCGGCGAAGAGGGGACGAGGTACGCGCGGGTGATGGTGATCTGGTCGGAGACGACGATGGGGATGATGACAGATGCTGCGGTGGTTGTGGCAGATGAGATGATGATGGGTTGTAGTGCATCATGTATTGTGCATGCATGAGTTCTTCCTGTCTCCCCAATCGCGCTTCGATGAGCAGAAATCGACGTTGAATGTCGCGATAGTCATCGTGTGCGTTGGTGGAGATGGAAGTCAATCCTTGTCGGAGTTCCTCGCGGAGTTCATTCATGACCTCCATGTTTCGTTCCAATCGACACAAAAACTCGGTCGTGAGTCCTTCTGCAGCAGAGGATGGCATGGTTGTGCAATGAAAAAAAAAGAAACACTTCCGGTTTGCCTCGACGTGTGTGACGGGAAAAAAAGGTTGTTTTTGTTGCGCGATAAATCGGAAAGAAAAACAACAGATTGAATTATGCGACAAGTGCACACCCCTCCCATCCTCTTCTTGCCCACCCCCCCTCCTCCGCACCACTCCCTCTTCCCCAGTCCCAGACTCCCAAAAAAAAGCACACAAAGAGAGCAACCACCATGCCACGGTACTGTACTTCCACGCGTCCTAGACTCCTAGACTCATAGTCTCCCAGCTTCACATCCGAAAAATCGAAACTTCGAAAATCCGAAAAAGATGGGTGAGCAGAAGACAATTGCGGACATGAAGCGCGAATGGGAAGAAGGCAAAGCAATGCGGGCGGCGGGATCGGCGGGGGCGGGATCGGCGGAGGAGGACTTTGCGGCGCACTATCAACGCCACGCACAACAAGAACGAGAGGCGCAATTGCGCAATCTGCAACGGGCGCAGGAAGCGCAACAACGCGTGATGCAAACGGAGGCGGTGATGCGTCAAACCACCTATTCGCGGGAAGTCGCTGAATCCAAACTGCGCGAACACAACTGGCATGTCACCAACGTTGTGCGTGCATTCATGCGTGATGCGGTTTCCTCCAATGTTTCTTCTTCTTCTTCTTCTTCTTCCGCGTCTTCATCCGCCACGCCATCCAGCGCATCATGTGCTTACACCGCGAACGTAGGCCAAGGTGGTGACATTACACCGGATGGATTGAATCAGTCGATTTATCGCGAACTTCGCCGCTTCATGAACAGTGCCCGCAAAATGTGAGCGCGCGCTCTCCTCCCCCCACTTAAAGAAACTCGGCGAGACACTGGTCCAGCCCACATCAGCGCAACGAAGACACACACAACACACAACACGCTTTTCACACATACTACACACCTCGAAGGAAGGAAGGAAGGACCATGGACATGGATGCGACAGAGACCACGGCGACACCATCCTCCTTCGCCACCAACCATTCGCGCAAAGCACCGTCGCGCAAACGGAAACTTGTTGACACATCCTCTCTCTCTTCAGACCATTTTATTGCCACCGCCGCCGATAGCACCGCCACATCCACGCCCGAATCATCCATCGCCACTCCGCCGGCAGTACCCTCGGAGGCAGCGACGGAAACGGTGACCAAGTCAAGGGCAAAAAAATCGAAAAAGATCAAATCAATCGACCTTCCCGACAACCTGAACAACTTGCGCCAAGAACCTGCAACTGAACACATCGACCTGCCGCAACCATCTCCTGCAGAAGCCATCCCTGGAGAAGAGTTGGTGGCGACATCAACGTCGGCATCGACCAAAGCAACCAAACGACGTCCCGCCAAAACTGCATCCTTGCCAAAGTCCACGAAGGGGACATCGGCCATCGTGAAACCAGTGTTGTCTGGCGCCACGACTATCACCGCCGCCGTTGCATCATCGTCAGCCCCCAACTTCTCCGCAGCAGCAGTAGTGCACAAACCCACGGTCATCTTGCATCTCCGCTGCACCATGGACGATGTGCGCGCCATGGAGGAAGAAATCAACCGGGAAGGATTTGGACATGCCTGTGCGGCGCAATCCAGCTTGTCCTTCCGGACCTTCCGTGCATCGGCGCACCCATCGCTAACCGACGACCCTTCCGTCTCTTCCTCCGCTTGTGCTTCCACTTCCACTTTTACTTCTACTTCCACTTCTTCTTCCGCCGCTGCAGTGGCGGCAACCGTATCGGGAGCAGATGGCCATGGGGAAGTGACAGATTGTGGCGGCGGCGGCGGAAAGAACAAGGTCGCGGCTTCTTGTTCTTCCACTTCGTCCTCTTCTTCGTCCTCCTCTTCGTCCTCCTCCTCCTCCGCGACGACCATGATGGCTGTGCGCCGCCATTGCCGCGTGGGGGTGTTGCTGCAAAGCGGCGGGAGCAGTGAAAGCGACACGGAATCGGAGGAAGCGCGCGACGTGTGGAAGAAATTGAAACAATTGGAGCGCAATTTGCACCAAAACCATGTCTCGCACAAACGCTCCGCCTGTTTCTGGTGCACCTGCGACTTTGACAATCCAGCCATTTTCATCCCGAAATGTTACGTGCGCGACGCGTATGAAGTGTACGGCTGTTTCTGCAGTCCCGAATGCGCGGCCGCCTTTCTGATGCGCGAACACATTGACAGTTCCGCCAAGTTTGAGCGCTATCACATGCTGAACCATCTCTATTCGAAGGTGTACAACTACACCAAAAACATCAAACCTGCGCCAGATCCCTTTCACATGCTGGACAAGTTCTGCGGCAATCTCACCATCCAGGAATACCGGTCGTTGTTGCGCAACGAACGACTCTTCTTGATCGTGGACAAACCTCTCACGCGCGTCTTGCCGGAATTGCACGAGGACAACGACGATTTCATCATCAGTCACAAGATGATTCCCGTGTCTGCCTCTGGCGCATTTGTCTCCTCTTCCGCGGCGGCGCCAACCTCGTCGTTCGCATCCCCTTCCTACGCATCCCATTCCTTCGCCTCCTCCTCATCCTCTTTTCCATCTTCCGCCGCCGCCGCCGCAATGTCTTCCAAGCCATCTTCCATGGCCAGTTCCATTGCCTCCCCCATGTTTGCCGCGATGTCGGCGCCGCCTTCTTGCTCGATGCAGACCGCCAATTCCGCCATGGTTGCCATTGGCGCCCCCACCGCGGCCGCGGGACCAGCCGCCTTTGGTCCGACTTCGTCATCTGCCTATTTGATGCGCCGCGCACCCAAACAAAGCAAAGCCACCATCATGAATGAAAAGTTCGGGTTCAGTGGTGCGACTGCATCGTGCGAATTGCAGGGGGTGCATTGCCGATCATCATACACACAGTGATTGCTTTTACCTGAAAAGTTTCCTTTTTTTTGTCGAGTTACCACAACGACGACACTTTTGGAAGAAAGGATGCAAATCGCGACACCAAGTGGATCAATCAATCGCGTAATGCCGCAACACAACTCCATCGCCGCCGCCGCAACCGCAACCGCCGAGGATGAAGCAGTCAGCAAAGCCGAAGCGCATATTTACTGGAGCAACTACTTTCGAGAGCATTGGAGACAATGGTTGATGTTGTTGTCGGTGTTTGCCATCATATACTGCGTGGATTGCGTCGCCAACATCAATGCGCGCCTGTATGGTGTGACGTCCGCCATTCCAGGGGCACCCGCCGCTGCCACCTCAGCCACTATAGCGACGATCAAGTCGCCGCCGCCTCCGTCTCCGATCTGGAGCGCATGGTGGACATGGTTCCTTGCCCAATGTGCCGCAATCCAAAAAACGGCCCTGCGTCGCAAAGGATCGGGTCGGGTCGCAAAGGGGGGGCGGCGGCGAAATGGATGAGGTGGACATAAACATAAAGAACCGCGTCATCTTTCAGAACAAAAAATCAGACAAGGTCCCATGTCCGGCATCAGCGGCGTCGGTGGTGGTATTGGAAGTGGTGGCATCCTCACTCTGGAGGAGATGCGTCGGTCCGTCTCTGATCCGACAACGATGGGGGAACCGTCGGAGGAATTGGGGTCCCTGCATGTGGTGTTGGGTCCGATGTTTTCGGGGAAAACGACGGAACTCATTCGCCTGCACGCGCGTTGTGTGGCCAGCGGCATTTCGCGATGCGCCGTCAACCATACCTTGGACACGCGCTACGGTGTCGATGGAATTACCAGTCACGGGTTTGCTGGAATGGGAAAGGGCGGAGAGACGGAGACGGAGACCACGACTGTTCCCTGCATTCGCGCAACACAGTTGGCCGAAGTGTGGCACAATCCGGCACATCCGCAGTACATGGAGATGCGTCGTGCGCGTGTTTTGTTGATCAACGAGGCGCAATTCTTTGCGGATTTGCGAGACACCGTCCAGGACATGGTGGAGCAGGGGCGCAAACGCGTGGTAGTGTTTGGTCTCGACGGTGATTTTCAGCGACAGCGCTTTGGGCCCATCTTGGCGTTGATTCCCCTTTGCGATGGCGTGTTCAAATTGCGCGGAACATGCCATCTTTGTCCACGCCCCGCACTTTTCTCGGCGCGCATCTCTTCGGAAACTGCGCAAACGGTCATCGGTAGCGACAATTATCAGCCCATGTGTCGCGGCTGTTTTGTCATGCATCACCAGAAGAAGAACGAGTGGGTCGGCGGAAGCAATTTCGTAGAAGATGCACCATAGAAACAAGTACCGTAGAAGAGCAGTTTAGAGTATCATGTCCTTCCTGTATACGTGTGCGTATGTGTGTACATGATGTGTGTGTAACGTGTGATGCGGCAACATTTTCGACTCTTCTTTCCCTCTTTGTTCTTTCTTCCATCTGTTCCTTTGCACAACAACCACTCCACTCCACTCCACTTCTCATTCGCCAAACGCCGCGGGTGAATTTAAAGGCAGGCTGCACGGATGACGATCAGTGCACTCGCATCACCCGACACGAACCGATTACTTCTTCGCTCCGATCCAATGACCACCGTCACTCCCTTGTGCAAAAAGGTTGGAATGATATCTCCCGAGGAGCAGGGAGTCAAGGAGGAGAAGGAGGACGACCCGTGGGGCAAAGGGTACGTGTGGGCGGAAAAGTATCGTCCACAATCCTTCGACGAGATTGTGCTGGACCCGTTCAACCGCACCATTTTGCGGCGGGTGATCGAAACCAACCAGTTCCCGAATTTCTTGTTCTACGGGCCGCCAGGAACGGGCAAAACCACGACCATCATCAACCTCATCCACGCTTTCCACGCGCGACACGGCATCCACAACAACGATCTCGTCATCCACCTGAACGCCTCCGACGAACGCGGCATCGACGTCATTCGCAACCAAATCATGTCCTTCGTGCACTCCAAGGGACTGTTCCAGCGCGGCACCAAATTCGTCATCTTGGACGAAGTCGACTACATGACCAAGAGCGCGCAGCAAGCCCTGCGATTGCTGCTGCAAGACGGCTTTGCCAACGTACGCTTCTGCCTCATTTGCAACTACATCAGCAAAATTGACGAAGGATTGCAACACGAATTCGTGCGCCTCCGCTTCAACCAATTGCCGAAAGATGACATCCTGCGCTTCCTCCAACGCATTGTCGCGCAAGAAGGCCTGGACCTTTCCCGCCCCAAACTCGAAGCCGTCCAGGCCCTCTTCCAATCCGACATCCGCAGCATGATCAACTTCCTCCAATCCAACGGCGCCTCCACCAACGCCCTCGAATGCGTCGGTCCAGCCCTCTTCGATGCCGTGGTGCGGCACGTCGTGCGCCGACATCCCCCCGTGACTGCCCTCCACGAAATGAGTGCGCGCTGGAACATGGATGCGCGCCACGTCGTGAAGCATTTTTTTCGCTTCCTGTTGCGCCACCGCATCGCCGACGTGAACGACGAATGGATGCGTTTCATTGAAAACGTCATGCACACCCCCGTGGAAGATGACGACATCTACGCACATTATGTATGGTCCAAGCTCACACACCTTCTGCAAGCCAATCCCGCGCTCACAAACACAAACGCCAGCGCAAACTCCCCATGAAATCCCCCCTCCCCCGCTGCACATTTTTTCAGCATTGCTTTTGGTTCGTTCCATTTGATTTGGTTTTGGTTCCATTTGATACGCGCTGACACATGTGGAAAGATTGGATTTGGTTGCGGGTGCTGAACATCTATGACGTGTGCACGCTCTTTCTTATTGGTTGCAGAGGTGTTGCCAGCATGCGACGCTCTGTGTCCGACAAAGATCGACAACGCATCGAAATTGTCGACGGATATTTTGGCGCAGGCGCCAGGGGATGGTTTCTTGCCCACGCCATCATCTTGCCGATGGTTGCCGCATTCGATTCCACCAATCCGTGGACCGACTTTAACAAACGAGTGTCTTTCTTCGAGGGCTTTGTAGCGTGGGTGTGGGCTTACAAAACTCTTCATCCTTTCGCACAAATCGTCGTACGTGCCATTGCGCACGACTTGCGCATTCGGTTGGTTCGTGACCACCGCAAACCACTGCTGCGACACTATTTACAATCACACTTCGAGGACAAAGAAGACAAAGAAGACAAAGAAGACAAAGAAGACAAAGAAGACAAAGAAGACAAAGGGAACAACAAGGACACAAAACACGAGAACGTGGTGGAAGATGTGTTCGAAGTGATTGCCGCGCCCACCTTTCCAGGAGAATCCACCGTGGGGTTTTGGCACTTGTCGACATCGGTGGACGCAGACTGGGTGGTGCGAAAGTTTGTCTGTCCCGTCATTCGACGAGAACTCATCGCCTACCGTCATCAGCGATGCATCGATCCGGCGTGCCATCCTACCGATTGTTGGATAACCATCCGCGCCTTCTTCGAAACCAGCGAAAAGCAATTGGCGATCGACATCCATGAACTGAACCTGGACATCCACCACATTAGCGCAATTTATGGACAGATGTACCCAGAGGAACCAACTCTGTTCCTCGCGCAAATTCACACGTGGGTAGGTCGGCGGACAACAGCGCTGCACGACATCACTTGGAAGTCCTTCCCCCCGCCTCGCCTGGATACACCCGGCGTTGCACTTGCGACCTGCGTCGCGAGTGTTCTCAGCTGGCTGTGGCGCAACAATCCGTGGCGCCGTGCACCACATTTTACCGCGGGCATCACCAGTGCGCTTGTCATTGTTCCCTGCGTGGAATCATTCCCCGCCAATTTGCGTGACGCAAAGAACGTCACTTTGTAAGGTAGTAAGTAGTAAGTAGTAAGCATGTCTGTAAGCAAGTAAGAAACGCAGCAAGTGAGAACGAAACAAAAAAAGAGAGTTTGCTTTACTCGTGTTACCATTGATTCGTTTTTTTCCGCTATTTACAACACGAATACATACATTCTACACACATATACACATACGTACAGTCTACAATGGGAGCTTTTGCGGCCATTGCAAAAAGGCGGCAATGTGGGCGAGGCGTGCATCGCGAGCTGCTGCATCGTGGACGCGATCTTCGTCGCCCGACAGTTTGAGCACGTGGTCGCAGATACCGACACCAGCCTGAACTCCGACACTGCCGTCCGTGGTCGTCTCGGGTTCGATCATCTGTTGGTGGTAGCGATGGCATTGCTCGAGGTACGCCAAGGTGACGTTTTCTTCTCCGGAACGCTCGCGCAATTGCACGCGCTGTTTGCACACGGTGGGACTGGTGTGTACGTACATTACGTGGTGCAGCGGACATTCCTCGGCGAAGGAGTCAAACCACCAAAGGTAAATTTGATGTTCGACACTGCGGATGTTTCCGGCGTCCTTCAACATTTGCGCAAACACCAACTTGTCCGTGAACAAACTGCGCTCGCTGACAATGAACACCGTCTTCTTCTTCACTTCCTCCAAGTTGGTTGCAGCCGCCACCGCCGCCGCTACCGCCACCGCATGTCGTTCGCGCACCGCGGCGATTTTGTTGCGCAGCAAGCGCAGGCGTGAAATGAAGGCCATGACTTGAAAGGAGAAGGCATAGGTGCTGGGCTCTGCGTAGAACTTCTGCAGAATCGTCTTGCCGTCCGATTCATCGCGGATCGTATCCCACGCATCCACCGGTTCGTCTACAAACTCCACCTCCGCATCCCACGTGCCCGCCGCCACCGACTCGCGCAATTGCCGCATCAAGGTCGATTTGCCTGACCCTATATTCCCTTCGATCGATACCAACTGAATGTCCACTGTCGTCATTTTCGGGTGCCAAATGTGAAGATTCGCTGGTGCCAAATGTGAAGATTGTCGGGACAGAGGGGGAACCCAATAATTTATGAACAGGGGACAAATGG
>JACCEB011426716.1_pt1 | contig 70979 bp, 72 predicted proteins | sample 7454761 | NCBI WGS metagenome assembly JACCEB01 (sample SAMN15323454, study PRJNA562643) | freshwater metagenome | isolation source: river surface water | place: USA:Blue River Watershed | collected 2017-08-18 | reverse complement strand
GTGTTATTGTGTTAAAAGACTGTTTAGCTCAGTTGGTTAGAGCGCACGACTGTTAATCGTGAGGTCACAGGTTCGATCCCTGTAACGGTCGATTATTTTTTCATTATTTATAATGATGAAAAAATTAATATATTATTACTTTAATATATGAAGTTAAAATTTAGTTCATATTTACTTTATTTAATATTAGTAGTTATTGGAGAAATAATAAGAAGAATTTTTTTTAAACATATAAATATAATTTTATTTGCATGGATGATTATTGGAATTGGAACAATATATGTATTAGGAACAGCTATTAAATATAGAAAAGAAATACAAGAAAAAAATATAAACGATATTGATAGAAATAAAGATTATGTTATGTTTTCAAAAGATTTAATAATAGATATATTTGTTACTTTTGGTAATAATCATGATAAAAGATATTTAGATCCAAATAATATGGTATATATAGGAGAGTTTATAAATATTATATTATCAATTGTATTAGTATTTTTAGTATTAACAAATAAAAAAATAGATAATATAAAATATGTATTATATGGTCAAATTACATTAGTAATATTATATTATTTAACTTTGAGAAATTATAAATTCGATACATTTTATAATACACTTTGCACTTTAACAGTATCACCATGGTTGATAATACCACTTATTATTTTATTACAACATAAACAAATAGAAAAAATTTAACAACCTTTAAGATTTAACATCATATGAATAGTAGAATGATGTTCAATATTAAATTCACGCAATGTTTTCTGATTATCATAATCAATTCTTTTTCCTGCAAAAATTAATTTCTGTGTTTCAATTGGAATATTCTCCTTAAAAAAGATTAAATTTTTAAGTTGAGCAATTGAACAATCCAAACTAATTTCAATTGTAATATTCTTATTTGTTACTGTTTTTACAAAAATTGTTACATGTGGCGAATATTGTTTACTATTAGATATTTCTTCTACTGGTGCATATAAATCATCAGAAGCTTCATCATATGGCATAATGTGAAAATATTTATAATACAATTTTCTAAAATTATCAATTCTTTTATTTTTTACTTCTTGTGTATCATCTGCGCGTTCAGGATAATGATATACAATAAAATTTATACTTAGACACATATCAAGATAATTTTTATTATGAAGTAAATGAGTATGCCAAATTTCATCAATCTCAATAGTTGGCGAAATAATAGTTCCATTCACATCTTGAGTGATTACTTTTAAGTAGATAAACCGTAAATAATCAATTATTAAACGTTTATTAGGAACGGGAAATGGTAATCCGTGCAGGAAAAGTGTAGTAAGAACATTAGGTGTGTTCTTGGAAAAAGAAAGATTATTATCAAAGATACAAGACATTTTTAAATATGAATTATAATAAATAAACATAATATCCAAATATTTACTGATTTCAACTTTTTATAAATAAAAATTAATTCTTCTTGTGCTTCTTGCTCTTGCTCTTGCTCTTGCTCTTACACTTCAATACAAGATGTTTAATTCCCCGATAAGGTAAAGTAATAATGTCAATAACAAATATTGGGCCCCAACAACACCATTGACATTGTCGAACACATTGGTCTCCACGTTCAGCGTCACTTTCTGGATACCCTGCATCCATTGCTGAACCGCAGTCTATCATAGACTTGCGGGTATAATGAAAAATATGAAAATTCTTGCTCTCAGACATGATTAAGATTATTATTATAGTAAATTATAATATAATCAATAAGATATATATTATTTCAATTTTTTTTAAGTTATTTAAAAACTTATCATACATTTACTTATTATTTATGGAAATTATAGATACCCCGGAAAAAGTATATGAAAATGTATCAAATATTATTGAATCGAGTAATATTAAATTAGACTATAAAATTGTAGATCATACTTATATTGATGAAATTCTTGATTTTGTAAATAAAAATTATAATGATAAAGATGGAGATACTACACTTGTATACTCACGTGAATTAATGGAATATTATTTAATTGACTCTATTCCAATATTTTTTTACGGAAAAAAAAATCCTAATAAACTTATTGGACTAATTATAGGTAAATATTATAATATAATGTCTTTTGATAAAAAAATAGAAGCATTAGATGGTAATTTTATGTGTGTAATTCCACAATTACGTAAATTAAAATTACCACAATTAATTATAGCATATTTAGTTAGAGAAGGTATTAAGAGAAATACATTAGATATTAAAATTGGTTATTATACTACTGGTAGAGAACTTAGTGCAAAATCATTTTGTAAGAAAAAATTTATTCATAGATGTATTAATTATGATGCATTAATAAATTTAGGGATATTACCAGAAACAAAATATTCACCTATACAGAAAAAATTATATTCTAAATTTAATTATCCTGAACATTTTAAACAATTTAAAATTGTTAGAAAAATAGAAGATAATCAAATAGAAGTTATTACTGATAAAATAAATTCATATCAGAAACAACATTTTGATATATACGAATATATATCAACTAATAATATTAAAAATATTAATAATACAGATGCATTTATTAAATTTGTAATTACTAATAATACGAATGAAATAGAGGCATTTATCTCATTTTATAAATTAGATATTTTAAATAAAAATAAAAATGAATTAGTAAGAACATATTATTTGCACTATTATTTTTCAAAAGAAAATATAGTTGATTATTTAGAATATATTGCAGAATATTTAAATGTAAACAACATGTGTGATATGTTTTTAACACATTTATTTGAAGAAAATATACCACAAAGATATTTTCAAGGTAATGGTAGTTTATACTATAATGTTTGGAATGTTAAAGATTTTAAAATAAAAGAAAACAAATTAAGATTATGTGTAATATAAATTTATTTAATATATAAAAATTTATTTATATATGTAAATAATAAATATATGGAATATCATAATTATGTTACAAATTATTATGAGAATGGTGATATTAAAGAAGAATATTATGTATTAAATAATATGAAAAATGGTGAATATATAGAATATCACGAAAATGGGAATAAATATAAACAGTGTATGTATATTAATGATAAAGTAAATGGACAATATAAACAATATTATAAAAATGGTAATATACAATATATAGTTGATTATATAAATGATAATAGGAATGGAAATTTTATTTGGTATAATTCAAATGGTATGATATATGCAACTCGAATATATAAAGACGATAAATTAAATGGAGAATGTAAAAAATATGATAATTATGGTAATTTATATGAAGTTCGAAATTATATTAATGATGTAGAAATAATCTAATATTTATTATAAAAAATTGAATTAATACATTCTCTAATATATTTAAAATATAGTATATATATTAAATTTAAAATGTCGGATATTCCTAATGCATTTATTTGTCCTATTACCCTGACTATTATGTCAGACCCGTATAGTGATACCGATGGTAACACTTACGAGAAAGAAGCTATTATGAAGTGGGTTTCCCTTTATAATAGTTCACCTATTACTCGAAATCCTATGTCAGTCTCTTCTCTTGCTCCTAATCGTGCATTGAAAGATTTGATAGATTCTTATTTGGGAAAAAACACAGTTCAACCCACGTCAACTACTACTCAAACTACTGAACAAATTGATATTTCTGACCGCGATGGTTTGAATATTATTGTTATTGCTGATGTTTCTGGTTCTATGCACGAAATTTGTAGTAATGGCAATTCAGATGAAGTAATTCCGTATACACGTCTTGATTTGGTTCAACAAGCAATTCGTGCAGTTAACTTATCACTAAAATCGAAAGATAAGTTGGGGCTAATTAAGTTCAACGACCGTGCAACAAAAGTAACTGACTTACTTCCTTCCAATGATGGAAACAAAGATATTGTTACTGCAGCAATTGATTCTCTTCATGCAGGTGGTGGAACTAATATCTGGGATGCATTTCGTGTTGCACTCGAAATGGTAAATAATAAAACAGAAAAGATACACATTCTACTTTTTACGGATGGTGTTGATAATGTTACTCCTCCACGAGGTGTAATTCCAACATTGACTGAAGCTTTGGCTAGACTTCCTGATATTGACATTACTATCAATACTTATGGTTTTGGTAATAATATTAATTCGGAATTACTATTTAAAATTTCTGAATTGAAGAACGGTATTTTTGGATTTATTCCTGATTCTTCTATGATTGGAACCGTTTTTATTAACAGTGTAGCACATCTTATGACATATAATAAGGTTCAATCTGTTATTACAGATGTTGAAAATCAGATTCGGAATGATTTAGTTGATGCTCTAAAGACAAAAACATTAGAAGCATTCAATCAAAAGATTCAAAATCTTAATAATATTCCATTTGTAAATGACATTCTTATTGATTGTTTGCCCTCTACTAATGATGCAGATGGTCAAATTAATAAAGCATTTGAACAACGTTATTATCATAATTGGGGTATGCACTATATTTATAGCGTAATTTCTGCATATGTTAATAAACTTTGTTTGAACTTTCGAGACCACGGTGTTCAACACTTTAAGAGTCCAATTTTTGAAAAATATCAAAAAGTAATTGAAGATATTTTCATTAATATGCCTGCACCAACGCCAACTGGACATTCTCATAGTTATTCAGGAGCTCCAGTTTCATCGCAACAGTTTACTCAAACTTTTTACAATTCAAATGGTGTATGCTTTACTGGAGATACACTTATTAAGATTGAAGGAGGAAAATTCATTAAAGTTCAAGATATTACTAAGGGAATGCGAATTGAATCACTTGGAAAAGTTGCAACTGTAATTTGTGTTTTGAAGACAAAGTTTATCCCAGGAACTATTCGCCAAAACATTAATTTTCCATCAACTTGTGTTACTCAATATCATCCAGTGTTTTTTGATAATAAAACAGATGATTATGATTGGGTATTTCCTCTTGACTCTGATAAGTTTTGTGAAAAGATTATTCAAGAAGAAACATATGTATATGATTTTATTCTTGACACTCATCATATTGTTGAACTAGGCGGAGACGTATTTGCAACAACTCTTAATCATGGACGAACAGGTGAAATTATTGGTCATGATTATTTTGGAACACATAAGATTGTAGATGATTTAATGAAACATTCTGGTTGGAATGAAGGTTATATTCAACTAGATGAATATCAATATCAACGTAGCGATATTGATAATCGTATTTGTAAGATTGTTTTCTAATTATTTTTTTATAATGTTTCTTTATTAATTTTAATATAATTTTTTAAATTATAAGTTATAGTTGTTGAACCAAAAAATATTAATATTATAGACATTATTTTAATAATATTATCATTTTTATCTATATTTTTATACTTATACATACCTAAATAAATCATAAGCGGACCTAATATAAATATATCTATTAATCTTACATGTTGTGATTTTGTGCCTGTTGTTGTTAGATATCCAATTATTAAACCAAATAAAATTATACCTATTATAAATAAATTCATATATATAAACAAAAGAAAATAAATAAAAAACTAGAGAAAAGGAATTTTGGAACAAATGCAATTTTGATTCTTGCACTTAGTAGTGCATCCTGAAGGATCACTGCAAATTGGCTTGCTAGAATCAAAATTGTTATCGATTGCTTGCAGACGAAACTTTGACAAGAACTCACACTTCATCACCAAAATCAACTCGCAACGAGTCAACTGTCTATTATAGCAGAAAGACATGGCAGTGTTAAGAAGCGTTTTCTGGATGTCAAAGATACCAGGCTCGTAAATATCTGCCCAGTATTTTTTCGCTCCTTCGCTCAATTCCTCTTCGGTAAATGGTTCCCATGTCCGATCAATATTGTCAGACACAACAAGAAATGCGCCATTTGAAGGTGGCTTGGGTGAATCGTAAAGCGGAATTACTGAATTGAACAGTTTATCCCACTTTGCGATCTCCTCAATATTTTGAGGGTTATGAAAATGAATAATACCAATTTGATTAGTAGACATTTTAAAGTTAATATTTATCGACTTATAAAGGAATAATAGATATATTGATTTTTCAATTTTTAATAAAAAATTGAAAAATAGGATTATTTAATATAATATTATGTATTATACTAACTATTATTAAACATACCAAAATGGGTAAAATTCTTTCTAAGAATAAGATTGATAATGCTGATAACATAAGCAATATTGATAATATTATTGATGTTGACTCGTGTGCTATTTGTTTGAACGTTGTGAAGCAAACAAGTAAGGACGCTACTGTATTAGAATGTAAACATTCCTATCATACAGAGTGTATTAATGTGTGGTTAAGTGAAAAGAATACTTGTCCATACTGTATGCAGACTACTACATACAAACCTAAAGTAGCGAATGAAATTAAAAAAGAGACAGTTATTACCATTATTAATAATAATGTGCAAAATAGAAATAGGAATAATAATAGGAATAATAAATATAAATTTTTTAAGAAATTTTGTATAAATAAAGATTCATTTTTTGTTTTACTTTCAATGATTTCACTTATTGCAAATATTATTAATATTGCATTGGTTTCTGTTGTTTCTGAAACTATTAATAATAATTATATTAATACTTACAATAATACTAATACAACAGAATGTATTGAAAAAAATACTCAAGATAATATATATATTAGTTGTGTTCCTGATTATATTATTCAGGGTATATATTCATTTTTAATTTTCGCAATGCCTGGATTTTTTGGTATTAAGAATAAATATATTTACTTTACGATAATTTTTGGTTCATTCATTATTTCTTATGGTCTAAATCTTTATCGGTTTGTGACTTTTAATAAATATTTGGATATTATGAAGAATATTAATTATTGTATGGATGTTAATAATAGCATAAAAATAGAAAAATTACTATTAATGATTGAAATTATTGTTCTTGGAATATGTTTGCCGCTTTTTATTGTGTTTAATGTTTTTGAATATTTTTATCGGAAAAATAATCGCAATTAATTTTTTTATTTTTAATATAAAACATTGTATATAAAAATGCAAATAGAATTACTTACTTTTCATCCAGAATTTATTGAAATTTTAAGATGCGCGTATTGGAATGAATGGAAAGAATCTCTTAAAAAAGAATATAATATTACTGATTTTTCAGAATATAAATTAGATAAAAATGGAATATATTATATTATGTTCGATATAATAGATAATATAAAGGTATTAATGGGTTCTATTGCATTAGTTGATTGTGATTTATATACACATAAACATATTAAAAATTGGATAGGATATGTTTATGTTTTTCCTGAATTTAGAATGAAAGGAGTATCATCACAATTATTAGAATTTATGATTAATAAATATAATAATGATATATCATTAACTTTATGGTGTGAACATCATTTAAAAGATGTTTATGAGAAACATAATTTTAAAATTATTGAAAAAACACCTAGTATTTATATAATGCAAAAAAGTAAAAATTGATTATTACAATAGCTATTTAACTTATATAAACATATAAAAGAATATATATTAATAAATATTAACAAAAGATGGATACATTTGACGATTTTAAACTACTTAATAATAATTATATCAAAGGTGCTTTGAGTGGAATGTTTGGAATATTATTAAGCCAACCAGTAGATGCAATTAAAACACATTATCAAGTAAATAAGAGTATCAAATTTAATTATTCTGTTAAGAATTTTTATAAAGGTGTAGCATCTCCACTGTTAGGGGTAGGTTTGGAGAAAGCAATGGTATTTGGAACCTATAACTATTTAAAAAATCATCATAATTGTAGTGTTGCAGTGTCTGGTGGTATATCTGGATTTATTGCATCAGCTATTGTAAGTCCATACGAACGAATTAAAATTTTAACACAAACTAATAAAAAAATTACTAAAGAAATTTTAAAACCATCATACTTGTTTAAAGGATTAAATGCTACTTTTACTCGAGAGATTCCTGGTTTCGCCATTTACTTTTCAACTTATGAATATCTGAAAAATAAATTTTATACTGAAAAGAATAAAGAAATAACAATTTATTCTAGTTTTATTTTTGGCGGTATTAGTGGGTCAACTGCTTGGCTGTTCATCTATCCCCAAGATAGAATTAAAACAATTATTCAATCTGCAGATAATAATCAAAAGTTAGATATTAAAGCTATTATTAAAAAAACGTATGAAGCTGGTGGAAATACGACTTTTAAAATTATAAAACACTTTTATAGTGGATTCTCTTTTGCTATTATGCGTGCAGTATTACTTCATAGTGGAACTTTCTGTATGATGGAAATTTTAAATAAAAAAAATTAAAGATGACGCATAATATCATAAATATTATCAACTGACTTATTTAGTTTATCAATTTCACAACGGAGCATATGTAGTTCCGAATATAGTTTATCTAGAATCTTTTTTTTATCTTGTTTATCATCCATATTTTGTGGAACGGGAAAGCAACGATTATTTGTAATATTGTTAGTTGATAATCCAAATCCAAAAGGTTGTGATTGAATAGGTTGACCAGTTTCAGGATGACGTGAAATTGATGTATTTAACAGTCCCATTTGTGTTGTTGGAACAGGAGGACCGCCACAAAAAGTTAGACCACCTTTAGATTGTTGTGTATTACCAAATGCAAAACCCAAAACACCTTTAGGTGTATCTTGAACTTGTTGTTCAGCTTGAGCTAATTCTTGTTGTTTAATTTCATGTGCCATATTCATTTTATTATATTATTATTCTATATTTTGATTATTATATATAGCATATATATATCAATTTTTATTTAACTATAAAAATATATTATTTAATAATATATGTCGGCAAAAGAAAAATATTTAAAATATAAAAATAAATATTTAGAATTGAAAAATTATATTCAAAGTGGTGGTTTTTTTCCAGCTCCACGATTAAGAGACCCTACTAAAGCAGCTGAATTTAATTTTTTTGAGTATGAAACATATAATTATCAAAATCAGCTTGTAAAACAACAATTTCCATATATAGATGTTGGTATGATTCGTTTTGTTGTTCTTCATAGATTTGTTATATATAAAGATGAACTTAGAGATGTATTATGTATACAATCTTATATTAAAAATGGTAATGATATAGATTATTCAAAAAAACCTACTTTGTTTATGGTATATGCATCTAATTCTGAATGCAAAGTATGGAGATATATGTCTGTTACATATGAACTTGAAAAAGAAGGATTAATTCGACCTATAATATCTACACAACAACATAAAGATAGAATTTTACAAAATGAGAGAGGTGAAATAGATGTAATGAATACACAATATTTAAATGATAAAAATAAAGATATAATTGATAATATTGATGCAATATATCAACAAATACTTGATATATTATATGAAAATAATGATACAAATAATAAAATAAATAGTATATTAAATAATGATGAGAATATTCAAAAATTTGGTTCATTATATGAATATTTAGTTATAATATTAAATGATTCTTTTAAATATAATACAGTTTCTTTACTAATTTTAAAAAGAATAAAAGATATGATAGACACATATAAAAAAATTCCGGCAAGGAAAAAACCACAACAAATATATATTATAGATGAATTTAATAAAATGAACATTTATATTGAAAAAAGTATAACTGATATTGAAACATTAAAAACTATATTTTTTATTAAAAATACATTAAATGTAATGAATGGATTACCCGAAGAATCAGAAATTTATAATTCTTCAGAAATAAATTTTGTTTATAATGACGTTGATACAGTAAAAAGATTAGTAGATATATCGCATATTATACCAACAATTCCAGATTTAAGTATAATATCTAATAATGAAGAAAAAATGACAGGTAAAATTAAAAATATTGTTGTCTTAGGGGAAGCAATAAGTTTTAGAGAATCAGAATCTCATTCTGAACATAATGGCGGGGCTAGACAAACAAAAATGCAAGTAGTTCGTAAAAATGCTAAAGATAAAAGACGTTTAAGACAAAACAAAGATAAAGCTGCTGAACTTGCAATTATAAAATTTCAAAGACGTAATATAGAAGAAACTTTAACACCTGAAGAAAAAGCTAGCATGGATGCTATAATATTAGAAGCAGACGAAACTCATTCTCAATATACGATCAACTTAATTATGAATTATGGTGCAGTTATTGAACGCCCAATTTTAAATAAAGGTAAAAATTATACTACTACAACAAGTATATGCATAGAACTCCAAATATTTTTAACAAAACTATTATATAATTTTAGTTTTTCCAGATTTGATTTGACTACTAGACAAATGATAGATAAATTATCTGCAACAAATAAAATTAATTTAGAAATATTAAATACTCAACGTGAATTTAGAGATGAAATATTTGACCTTTTAAAATCAATGAAAACTGAATGTGGTTTTATTGGTAATACTACTTATCCTAATCAGGGAACATTTGATTTACAAAATTTTATTGATTATATGAGAGACCTTTCTGGAAATACTAAATCGGATACAGAGAATGCTAATAGTGTAATGAAAAATTTATATACTCAATATTTTGTAAAAATATCAAATCTTTATTATGGTGTCGCTAATATTAATAAATATATTTATAAAAAAACTGGTATTTATAATCTAGAAATTACTAACTTATTAATTTTATTAAGTAATAATATAAAACATTCTAATTATCGTTTACATTTTAATCCTATATCTAGAAAATTTTTGTATTATCAACCTATACCAATGGATTATTCATTTAAAATATCGGAATTATTTAGATATACTATGAATATTATTTTACCAATATTTTTTGAAATAATACCAAATACAAATGAAGAATTAGATAACATAGAATATAAAACTACATTTGGAAATACTACAAATCGTTTATTTGAAATAGGATATAAATCGTATAAAGTTAATATTCGTTCAAAAATTCCTGAAGCCGATGGAACATTTAAAAGATATACAATCTTTTATTATATTTATAGAATTGTAAATGATTCATATAAAATTTTTAATGGAAAAACATATAATATACCAATAAATATATTTTCAATTGATGGTAAAAATGCTAATGTAAACGAACTCGGTTTATATAATAAATATATTAATACTAATGGATACTTATGTAAAATGATGGATTATACATTTCAGTATTTTATATTAATGAATAATGATAAACAAAGAAGAATGATATATTATGGCAACGATTATGTATATAATTTTATAGGCGACTTTCATCATAATTATTGGCCATTAAATGAACTATATACTTCTGCTGCTGATATATTAGCAGAAAAAAGAAGAATAGAAACTTTATTTGCAGCACCAGCGGCAGCACCACCAGCACCAGCAGCACCAGCAGCAGCACCAGCAGCAGCACCAGCAGCACCTGCACCTGCACCTACGCCTTAATAGTATTAATAAAAAATTGAAAATTAAAAATCACTGAAAATCACTAATAATTTATTTTAAATATCAATTTAAAATGAATCCTACTCATATTAACGTTTTCTCATCTGCTCCTCGTCTCTCTGAGACCAAAAAGCTCCCACAGGACCACTCTGGTTCTCCCAACCTTGGCGGCAAGCAACTCAAGCTGCTCGCGAAGGACGACGCTGCTAGCGTCTATTGTATTCCTGCTTACAAGATTGCCAACGGCGAAGTCGTGATGCCTTTCCGCCATCCCGAATTTGCCGCATCTTACTACAAGGATTACAATGAAGAATATTTTAAGCGGTTCGAACTGATTGCTTATTTTGCAAAGTATCGCAATCACCGCCTCATGAAGAAGATTAACAAAGTTATTGAAACTCATGAGGGCAAGAAGTCCTTTACCATTACCGAAGAGATGGAACAACAAGATGCCGAGTTCAAGAAGAAGCACGCGGAGGCATTTAGCCTCGGTGTAAATCCCGGCCAATATCTCGACGATACGGCTGACGATGATGATATTGAACAATCGACAAACTCGTGGTGTCTGAATCAATCTGCTACTCGCGGAAAGGCATCTGACAACATTGTTATCATTACTGACCTTGACAATGTTGATTGGTTTGTTCTAATTCAGCGCAAGAACGGACCAGGTCGGTCACAAGCCGCATGGGCTGGTGGTTTCGTTGACAACAACGAAACTTTTGTCGAGGCTGCTCTCCGCGAAGGAAAGGAAGAAACTGAAATTAACATCACTGGTGAGAATGCAAGTGATGTTAAGATTAACATTACTACCACTCAACTCGATACGATTGTATCAGATGATTGGGATGTTCGCGCAAAGTTTGTTGAGGGTATGGAGAACGGTGCGGTTGTTACTCACTATGTGTTTACTAAGTAAATTTTCTTTTTTTATTCTTTAATTTGTTTATAATATATTATTTTTATTAAATTATATACCTTAAATTATTTTTAATTATGTTATAAATGTATAAGTAATGGCTTTTGAATTAGATCAAAACTTTGGTAATAGTGGTATAGTTGGTAATGATAATTATATATCTACAATTTTTTCTACTCATATACAAAACGGTAAAATATTATCTGCAGGTTATTACTATAATCAAGCAGATGGATACGATTATCTATTTATAGTAAGATATAATTCAGCAGGAATAATAGATACAACTTTTGGCACAAATGGTTATATTCTTGCAGAATATAATGTTAATACTTCTTATTATTCTAAAATTATGGTTGTTTTATCAAATAATAAATTTATAGTATTATGTAAAAATCCTAATAATAACAATTTTGCTTTTATTAGATATACTGAAGATGGAATTATAGATACTAGTTTTGGGACAGATGGTTTTTTAAATACTGGTTATAGTTTTCATTCTGGTGATTTTTGTTCAATAGTTAAAGATAGAAATGATGGTATTATATTTACATTTATTGATTCAAATACATATAAATATAGAAGATATAATTCAAACGGGACAACAAATGGAAATCTAACATCTACTATATTTACTCGATATAATGCATGTTCGTGTAATACTGTTGATTCAAATGGTAATATTATTTTTGCTGGAAGAGAAAATGGAGTAGGTACTGGTGTAGCTAATCCATTATTATATGCAGTATATGATATAACTGATTCATTAAATACAAGTATTGGTGAATCTGGTTATGTTTATTATAGACATAGTCATACAACAGGTAATCATGGTTATACATCTGTAATTACAGATACGAATAATAATATTATTTTAGTAGCAGATTATGGAACTACATCATTAGTTCATAAATATGATACTAATGGAAATTTATTATATTATAATCGTAATATTAATGCAAACGGTTTATTTACAAGTTTAAATATTCTATCGGATAAAATTTTAGTTGGTCTACAAAAAGATAATAATAATGATAATGAAGAAGAATTATATTATTTAACTAGATTAAATAGTAATTTAACAGTTGATACTAGTTTTGGAACAAATGGTTATATTATAACATCTCTTACTAATACAGTATCTATTACTAGCAGAATATTAAATATTGTAATATATTCAAGTAGTAAAATCATAGTTAGTGGATTTATTATTGATAATGATACTGTGATTGAGGAAGATATTGATATTGCTAGATTTCGTATATTATGTTTTAGTTCTGATAATCTTGATCCAGTATTTGCTGATTTATTAACAAATATTTCTAATAATGAAAACGTTTTAGAATTTAATGTAGAAGAATTTGGAAAAAATAATTCTACAGTATCATCTGTTATGGGAAATTTAATAAATAGTATGTTAAATAATATTTAAATCAAAATCTAATCAAACATTTTAAATTGTTCTTCTAATTGTTTTTTTAATTGCAAATATTTAGTCTTATATTTTAAATATTTACTAAGACTATCACCTGGTGTTTCTCTGTTTCTTCCTCTTTTTGGTTGTCTATCTACTCCCGATAATGGTCTTTTTCTTGCGTCTTTTTCTGCTTTTTCTTCTGCATCTTGTTCTTGTGTCGCTACAGCTTCTTCTGCTTCTTCTGCTGCTGCTTCTTCTTCTCCTACTACTCTTGGTAATCCTGTTATAAATGGTTCTAAATTTGGTAAACCATGTGTTTTTAATATTTGTATTATCCAATCTTTATTTATTTTAGAAGTAGTATCATTATTTACATATTTTCTAATATATGATTCGGATTCTATATTAGAATATAAATTTTTTAATTCATCTGTTAATTCGTTATTATAACCATTTATTTCAAATTCTAATAAATCAGGATATAAATTAACTATTAAATATTTATTATCTATTGATTGTAAAATATTTAAGTTTTCTAATTCATAATATTTTTGTAATTCTCTTAATTTACTTTCATATATATCAAGACTTTTATTCTTAATTTCATTAATTAATGTATTTAAACCAATTGGTCCTAATTTAGAATTTATTTCTGTTCGTTTAACACTAGGGTTAATTATATCTTTTAATCTCTTATTAAAAAGAACTAACTTTCTTTTATTTACTATTTTATCTAAATAATCTGTTATTATCTTAATATCAATTCTTTTATTTTCATATCTTAATGGTAAATTATCATTTGTTATATTGTAAAATTTACCTAAAAGTATATATAATAATCTGTAAAATAAATGGGATTCATAAAAATTTTTTCTTTCACCTTCATCATATATAAAATTATTAAATTCATCTAATTCTGTATAGTATGCTAATAAATAAAAAAACTTAAATATAACTTTATGATATTTAGTGTATTTACTTGTTTTATAGATACTAATCATATTAGTATCTTTCGTATTAATTTCTCCCGTCCCCAATTCTTCCTTTTTTAACATTCCCATTTTTTTTAATAAATAAAAATAATATAAACAATAAACATGGACTTGGTTTATACCAGATATATTACTATGTTGTATAGGATTTAAAGTATTATTAGGAAATGTATCTTCTGCATCTTGTGGGTTTCCTTGTTTATCTAATTCATGTGCAAATCTCATAAATAGAGTCAAATTACGAATACCTCTAATATTCGTTATTTCATCATTATATATCATATCTTCTAGTGCTCTTGCAAAAAATGGATTATAAATTATATCATAATTATATATTTGATATGGTTTTTGAATTGATAATTTATATGCAACAGATGAAGATTTTATATGAGCATTTGGTTGTTGAGCATCACTATCCGTCATAGCACCACCTTTATCTATTGAATATATTAATTTTTCTTGGATTACAGACATAGATAACGACAAAGAACCACTATGATAAACATCATTAATTGATACTGATTTACAATATGTAATTATATTATTGTAATCTACACTTTCATTATAATTTCTTAATACTTTTTCTGCTACACCGCGTTTAGTGCAAATAAATGATGTATTTCTTTTTTGTTTTTTTGATGTTGGTTTTTGATTTCTTCTTCTTTTTCCTGAACCATCTTGATTAAATATATTTCCTCCTTGGTGTGTTTCTTTTCCTCTGTTTCCGTTTCCGTCGCCGTTTCCGTCTTCGTTTCCGTCACCGTTTCCGTCTTCGTTTCCGTCTTCGTTTCCGTCACCGTTTCCGTCTTCGTTTCCGTCTTCGTTTCCGTCTTCGTTTCCGTCTTCATTTCCGTCACCGTTTCTGTCTTCTCCTGTTTCTACTTCTTCTGCCGCTTCTAGTAAATCTGTTTGTTGTGATAATAAAAAAAGAATACAACTAATATTATCATCTAAATACATACATAAATAATTATCTTTATTTTCATTATTAAGAGAAATTAAATAATTTATATAATTCATAACTGCTCTTTTTCCTCCAATACCTTTCATCAATCTATCATGTGATACCATAAAATATATATTTATATTTTCTATTGTTCTTAATCTGTTAATAATATATGAACAATCTAAATTAAATCCACTTACATCATGTAATACTTGTGAAAAAAATTTACTATTATTCCAAATTTGTTCTTCTATTTGAATATTTGGATTTGTAAGTTCTACTCTCGAATTACTAATAATTTCGTGAAGATTTAGCATATATCTTAAAAAAGTATCTCTATCACAATATAATATAAAATTTTTATATCTGTTTTCTGTATTTACTGAATTATTTCCAGCATTAAATAAAATAAAATATATATATCTTAAATGATAATATAAACTTTTTCCAAAACACATTATATTAAAATTAAATGGAATATTTGATTCTAAAGTATCATGAAAATTACGATTTGTAATAAAATTATTTTCTTCAAAACGTAAAGTTGTCATATTTAATTTAATATATTCAGCATTTTCACACATATTTTTTGTTATTTGTTTTATATATCTTTTATATAATAACATATCTTGTCTTGCTTCTATCATTTCTGGAGTTGGTTCTAGTGGTTCTGGTGGTGGTTCTAGTGGTTCTGGTGGTGGTTCTAGTGGTTCTGGTGGTGGTGCTAGTGGGTCTGTAAATGCATATACTGATGAACTTTTTGCCCCACCATTCATATCTTCTTCTTCTACTTCTTCTTCTACTTCTTCTACTACAGGTATACCAATAAAACGTAAAAACTTACCTTCACGAATAAATGTTACTACACTATTATTATTTTCTTTAAGACTATAATCACCTTCAGTTGGTGGAATTAAAGTATCATAATGTGTATTTTCATGTAATAACCATACGCCATTTGAACAATAATCACCAAATTGTAAAGTATTATATGTTTCATCTCTATTTTTGCTAATTATTACAACATTAACATTATATTGAATTCCTAAACAATATGAATTTATATGTATAGCAAATGTTCCATCTATTTTCATTTTAGTTAAAAAATAATTTACTTTGTCTTCATCGGGAGTTTCCGGATCAAATATTTCTTCTGAAAATGCATCAGATATATGATTTAAAATTGCCTGAAATAATCCATTATTATTATTAGCGTATATTTCCTGTTCCATCCATTCAATATTTCGTCTTCTTAATTCAATATAATCAATACCCTCAGAAATATTTAAAAGTTCTAAACCTTTTAAAAATGCATGATACATACAATTACCATCTGGTGCTGCATTTATAATTTCTATTGGTCGTTCTAGATTAAGACAATTAGTATCTAAACCAGATAAATCAATAAATTTAATTCTACGTCTTATTTCTCTATTCTTTCTTTTTCCTTTATCGTTTTCTGAAGATTCTTCTTTTTTATTTAATTTTTTGTTTAATTCATCATATGATAAAGTTAATAAAGGTATTACTGAATCTTGTGGTTTTCTTAAGTTTGGTTGTAAATCATCAAAAGTAGTTTCTAGAGTAACAGTTTCTCTTATTTTTGTTTTTACGTTTTCTAAAATTCCAGTTATTCTTCCATATATTTGTTCATTAAAATTTTCACCTGAGACATCCTGTCGAAATTTACTAAAATCCAATGCCATAAATATTATTATATATATTTATATTATATTTTTATAAATATAATGTATTATAAAGATGAATCAATCACTTAAATATAGTATAGTTATTTTAATTTTTTTACTTTTAGTATGGTTGTTTATAAAATCAAAAGAAAATTTTGAACAAATTAAAATATATTAATTTAAATAATAAGTAAAAATTATTATTTTAATTCCAAATAAAATAATCAATACAATATTCATTTATTACTCTCATATGAGGAATACTTCTAAATGGTTTTTTCCATATTGGAGGTCTAACCCAAATAAATTCAATATTATTATTTCTACAAATATCTAAAGTAAATTCTACATTATTTTTAATATCATTCCGTGTTAAATTTTTTTTCCCACATATATTTTCTAATAAAAATACTTCTAATACTGTAGTATCATTTTTTTCTTGTAATTTATAAAATTTTTCTAATTTTTCAATAGAACCACAAACTATAATATCTAAAAAATATATAATATTAGTTTCTATTCCACTTATTGCTGTGATTTTATTTCTATATAAATGTTTTGTTTTTTCCAAATATTTTAAAAAATCATGAGAAAATATATCTGTTCTACTTCTTAACAAATATGTATATCCAAGTGATTTTGCATATTGAATACCATTTACAATTGGTATTAATTGAGGTATATTACTATATTCTTGTTCTTCTAATTTACTAAATATTATTTTAAAATTATTTTTTAATAATTTATCTATTGATTCACTATCTGAATTTTCCCACGTAGAAATAATTTTATTCTCAATATTATTATACGTTATGATTAAATTATCTACATGTTCTGGAACTAAAATTCCAGTTATTAGAATTACAGTATTTTTATCCATAATAATATTTAATTTTATTATTTATTTAAATAGATAATTTATTATATTTAACTATTATGAATATTATCATTCCCCTTTGTGGAAAAGGAATACGTTTTAAGGCAACCCATGATAAACCAAAACCATTAATTAATATTTTCAATAAAGAAATGATTTTTTATGTATTAGATAATTTAAATATTAATAAAGAAGATAAAATATTTATAATTTATCATAAAGAATTAAATAATTTTGATTTTAAAAATATTTTATTACAAAAATACAAAGATATTAATTTTATTCAACTAAATAATGATACTACAGGAGCAGCTGATACTATTTATAAAGGATTACAAATAATATTTCAAAATTTTAATTTTACTGATAAAACTATTTTATTAGATTGTGATACATTTTATACAGTTGACATATTAAATATGTATAGAAATGAAGATAATAATTGTGTATTTTATGTAAATAATACAGATATTAATCCAATATATTCATACATTGAATTAGATAATGATAAAAAAATTACTAGAATAATAGAAAAACAAAAAATAAGTAATAATGCAAATACAGGTTGTTATTGTTTTAACGATATTAAACAATTATATAAATATAGTAAATATGTTAGTGAAAATAATATTACTTTTAATAATGAAACGTATATATCATGTATAATACATACAATGATATTAGATGATATTAAATTTGTAGGAATCGAATTAGATAATAATAATATATATTCATTAGGCACACCTCAAGCAGTAAATAAATATATTGATAATACTTATGCTTTTTTATTTGATTTAGATGGAACAATAGTATTAACCGATATGATTTATAAAAAAGTATGGAGTGATATATTAAAAGAATATAATATAGATTATACCGATGAAATTTTTATTAAATATATAAAAGGTTTTAATGATTATACTGTAATATCAACTTTATTAAAAAATATTAATATTAATGAAAAGATATTAAGTCATAAAAAAGATATGTTATTTATTGAATATATAAACGAAATAAAAATAATCGATGGTTTTATTAATTTTATTATAAAATTAAAAGAACAAGGATATAAAATTTGTATTGTAACAAATTCTAATAGAATTGTTGCTGAAAAAATATTAGATATAATAAATATAAATAAATATATTGATTTTTTAATTATTGGTAATGAATGTGAAAAACCAAAACCATATCCAGAACCATATATGAAAGCAATGGAAAAATTAAATATTCAAAATACAAAATCGATAATTTTTGAAGATTCAAATACTGGAATATTAAGTGCTGTTTCATCTAATCCAAAATGTATAATTGGAATTAAAAATAAATATAATAATAATGAAGATGTTAATTATTCACAATGTAATTTTATAATAGATAATTATAATGAATTAAATATAAAAGATATTATTGATTTTAATTTTAATCAATTTAATAAATTAAAAGATTATATTATTAATTCAAATAATGATATTAATATCAAAGATATTGTATTTTTAAATAATAAGTTAAAAGGAGGTTTTATATCTGATGTATTAGGTGTAAAAATTATAACTGATAATAATAATATTGATTGTGTTGTAAAAATAAAAAATCCAAATTTAACTCCATTACAAATTATGGCAGAAAAACTAAATTTATACGAAAGAGAGAATTATTTTTATGAATCTATTTCAAAATATATTCCTATTAAAATACCAAAATATTATGGTTTAATTAAAAATAATAATTTTGAAAATATTGGTGTTATGTTAGAAAATATGAATTTAAGAAAAGAAAAATTTATATTAAATCTAGATCTAAATACAAGTCCAATAGAAACTTCATTAAATGTTATTAAATCAATTGCTAAATTACATTCTAAATTTTGGGGTTTACAATTAGATAATAGTTTTAAAGAACTTAAAAAAAATAATGATAATTTATTTATGCCAGGATGGGGAAATTTTCTTAGAGAAAAATTACCATTATTTGTAAATAAATGGTCAAATATATTTAATATTAAATTTATTAATAATATAGAAAAAATAGTTAACAATTTTGAAGAAATACAAGAACATTTAAGTAATAAGAATTTAACTTTAATTCATGGTGATGTTAAATCACCTAATATATTTTATATGCAACCAAATAATGAACCATATTTTATTGATTGGCAATATATTGCCCATGGTAAAGGAGTTCAGGATTTAGTATTTTTTATGATTGAAAGTTTTGAAATAAACAAAATAAATATATATGGAAATATGTTTAGAGAATATTATTATATTCAATTATTAGAAAGCGGAGTTATAAATTATAAATATGATGAATATATTAAAGATTTTAATTATGCTGCAATGTATTTCCCTATATTTGTTGCAATATGGTTTGGGACAACACCTGTTGAAGATTTAATAGATAAAAATTTTCCATATTTTTATTTATTAAAACTATCAAATTTTTTAGAAAAATATAATATTGACTTATAATTTATTAAATAATAATCAATTGTTTAGGTTCATCGTTTTTAACAACAGTTTTTATATTTATATGATTTTCAAAATTTGATTTAATATATGAATCATGTGAAATTATAATTATCCAATCATATATATTATCCATATAATCAATCATACTCTTAATATTTTCTTTATTTTTAAAATCAGATGCATCAAATGCTTCATCTATTATTATAAAATTTGTTCTAATTACTCCAGATATTCTCGCAAATACCATTCTAAATATTAAATTAATTAAATGTGTTTCATAACCTCCATTTAGAGATAAATTACTTCCATTTGTTTTATAAATATAAACTGAATCATTTGTATCTTTATTCAATACCATTTTTATTTGATAATTACTATATTTTTCCAACATCTTATTTATATTATTACTAATATTTGGTAATATGTTTTGTCTCATAATTTTAATAGTAAATTCTTCACCTGATATAAAGTTACTAATAATCTCATATTCATTTTTATCAATTTGTAGTTTTTGATATTCTTTATTAAATATTTCAAATGTATTCTTATCTACTTTTAATTTATTTATCTTTTCATCTAATTTAATTAAATCTTGTTTTAATTTTTCTAATTTAGATATATTATCATTTAATTTATCTATATTAATAATATAATCTTGATTTGATATCTGTTTATTAATTTCTTCTAATTTATCTTGTATTTTATTGATATTTTCATTAATAGTAAATAATTCTTTGTTTAATTTTAAATATGATTCACATATATCTGATTTTTCATTTCTAATATCTTCAATTTCTTTTTCTAATAATTTAATATTTTCTAATATATCATCATTCTTTTTATATGATTCTATTTTTTCTATCAATATTCTTTTTTCATCTAATTCTTTATACATTGATATAAGTTTCATTTCTAATATTTTATTGTTTGTTTCTAAACTATTTTTTATGTTAATACTATCTTTTTTATTTATTTCTTGTTTTTGTTGTTTTTCATATTTATCAACAATAGTATCATTTTTATCTAAAAATTTATTAAATATCTTTATATCTGAATTAATTTTATCAATATTATTATTAAGCTCTTCTAGTTTTTTCTCAAGTGATATTTTATATTCGACATTATTGTTTTTCATACAAAATTTACACTTTGGATTATATTCATATGTATCTAACTTTTCTAAGTTATTTTCTATTTCTTGTTTCTGAATTAAATAAATTGCTATATTACTTTGTAAATTTTTTAATTGTTTACTTTTTTCTAAATATTCATTATATATTTTCATATTAACTTTAATATTCGTTTCATTTAATATAATACATATATCTTCTAATTTAATGTTATTTTCTTTTAATTCTTTATTTAATTCTTGTATTTTTTCATGTAACTTTAAATTTTCTACTATAATTTGTTTCTCATCATATTTATCTATATTAAATGTTCCATCATTAATAACTTTTTTTCGCAACTTATTAATTTCAGTTGTTTTTACTTTAATTTTACTTTCTTGTTCTTTATTAAATTTTTCTAATACTAAATCATAATTAATTTTACTAATCTGTGTAGTATTACTATTTTTTTGTTTATTTAATTTATCTAATTCTTTAGTTAAATCATTTCTTTCTTTTTGTAATACATCTAGATTCTTCTTAATTTGTTTAACATTTTTCATATCTATCTTTTCTATATTTTTATTATTTGTTTTCTGTAAACTAATTTTAATTAATGTTTGTTCGTCATTTAACTTATCTATAGTTTTAATAGTTTTCTCTTTTTCTGTTATACTTTCTTCTAAACTATCATTTATCTTTTTATTAATATTAACTTCATTCATACCATATATTTCATAATTTGCTAAATTCTTTTTCTTTCTTGTTATTTCTGTTTTTAAATTTCTAACATAATTAGAACATGTTTTATCAATATCTTTCAATACTTCTATGTTAAAAATCTTATATAGATAATCATTCTTTTCTTTTGGTGTAAAATTCATAAAATTTACTTTAGTATTTTGTGATATAATACAATTATGTATAAAATCATCGAAAGAACATATTTTCTCAGTGATAATTTTATTATTCTTTTTAACATCACTTGAAATATTAATATCATTTTCAAAAATTATTAATTCTGTTCCTACTTTTCTCGAATGTTCTTTTTTATCGTTACGTGTTGCTTTTCTCTGGATTTTATATTTGATATTATTCACATCTAATTCTATTTCTGTATATAATCTTTTTGATTTATTATTAATTAAGTCAATTGCACTACCTCTCGTGCATTCACCGTAAATAGAAAATAAAATAACATCTATAATTGTGCTTTTTCCAAATGAATTTGGTGAACATATACCATTTATACTTTTTAAATTATTAAAGTTAATTACATTACCTTCTCCATATTTCATAAAGTTATCAAATTTAAGATTTAATAATTTAATATTTTTTACCGATAAATCTTTTATTTCTGCATTTTTAACTAAATCTTTAATCTTATTTTTAATAGATTCATTCTTAAATTCTTGTTTAATACCATTTAAAATTAATTCACATATCTTCTCTTTATTTGAAAATAAATTTAAACTTGTATTATTTGTTTGATTATCATCTGTTTCAATATTATTAATTATATTATTAATCTTATTTCTATTTACTTCAAATTTCTCACTTTTCTCTAAAACAGTAACACCTTTATTCTTATACCAATCATATACTGAACTTATATCATTTTGGTTTTCTGAATTTGAAATAATATCTATTTTAGCATATTTTGGCATATTTTCTTCTAATGATGGATTTTTCCATTTACCATCAGACCCAATTGTAATTTTAAGTGTCATATAATCATTACGTATTTGAATAAATTCTGATGTTTTTGAATGTATATTCCATAATAAATATCCTTTTTTAATTGATTCTGATTTATTTTGTTGAATTAATGACCCACAATAAGCAATAGTTTTCTCTTCATTTAAATATTGTTGTTGATGTATATCACCTAGTAATACTATATCATAATCACTAAAATCTTTGTAATTAATACATGAATCTTTAACAAAAAACATTTCATTCTCATTTAATGATGAAATAACTCTACCATGATATAAACCTATACGCACTTTATTCTTATAAATTTTATTTAATTCACATTTAGTAACTTGCATATCAAATACACGAGTTAATCCAAATATAATATTATTATATAAATAACACTTACTTTCATCAAGAAAGTATATTTTGTTATGTGTATTAAATTTAATATTTACTATTGCTTTAATAACGTCTATGTCTGGATTATTATCGCATTTATCGTGATTTCCACTAATAACAATTAAATTTGTGATACTTGCTAAATTATAAAAAAAATCTGTGCACATTTCAAGTGATTTTGGATGTAAATTCTCTTTATTATGCATAATATCTCCACATATTACGATTACACTATTTTTATTGTTTAACTTTCTCTTTTTTAAATCTTCATAAAATCTATTAAATACTGACAAATATTCTTCTTCTCGTTCAAACATACGAATATGAATATCCGCTGTATGAACTATATATTTAATATTATGTGAATTATTTTCTAAAGTTATTAGCTGTGTGACTTTTTCTGACATGTATTATTATTAATTATTAATAATAATGCTTTATATAAGTAAATTAATTATTTTTTAGCAGTTATTTTTTTAGTTGATGGTTTTGGTGTTACTGCTTTTTTTGGTTTTTCTTGAACTATTGGTTCATTTTTTTCTTCAACTTTTAAATTTTCTTCTTCTGTCTTTACTATTTTTTTTACTTGTGTTTTTACTTGTGTTTTTTTAGTTGGTGTTTTTTTTGGTTTGTCTTCAACTTTTGGTTTGTCTTCAACTTTTGGTTTGTCTTCAGTTTTAGTTGTTTTCTTTGGTGGCTTTAATGTATTTAACAGAGCAATTGGTGTTTGTAATCTTTCAAATAATTCCTCTTCTGTCATAATTGGTTTAGGTTTTGGTTTATAATCATCATCATCTGAATCTATTTGCATATCAGATGTATCCGAATCTGAATCTTCAGAATCTTCATCTGTTCCATAAATAAATCTTCTTTGCGCACTATTGTAATTTTTTTTATCGGAATCATCTGAATCATCTGAATCAATATTAGAATCATCAAATGTTAATTTATTTGCCTCAATTTCATATTTATTATATTTATCCCGTGTTTTTTTAAGTAAGTGAGGGTTTTCAAACATTGCAATTAGTGCTGGTTTTAAAGATACATCTTTATCATTAAGATATTTGACAACAGTTGGATTAGTATTATTATATAAATTTACAATCATATCAGCAAAACTATCACCAAAACGGTCTTTGCAATTAATAATTTCACATTCTGCATATGTTTCAATTATATTTTGAGCTTTTAATATATTATATATGTCTTGAATATTTTTGCATCCATTTGCAACACATTTATTTACTGCATCCTCGTATTCGCGAAAAATAGAATAACAACATTCAATAAATCTTTTTTCTGTTTGTTGTTTTATTAATTTTTCACATTTTTCTTTAGAATAAATATATTGCATAAAATCATTTTTTAAATCTGCATGATAACCTCCAAACATAATATCTTTTAGCATATTTGTAATTATAAATTTTCGTTTATCTTCTTGAGGTAATTTATTAAATAGATTTTGTACTTCCTGCATTTTTTAATATTATATACTATATTAGTCTCTTTATATCAATTTATTATAAAAATTATAATTTAACCGCAAATTTCTTCATGTAATTTTTCTATTAAACTTCTAGTTATTTCTGTTGCATTTGGTAAAATATTATCAGCTGTAGTGTTACATACTGTGTTTTTTAGTTCTCTAAGTAATTTAGGATTTACATTTGCAATATTCTCTGGATTAGATGAGTATTGTAAACGCAGTGATTTTGGTTTATAGTCACTTTGATAATCTATATTACTACTTACATAATCGGTGCTTCTACTATTTCCAGATGTTTTTTCTATTTCTTTTTCCTTATCTCTTTTCTTTTCATTTTTAATTGATTTACGGTGTTGACTTACACATAATTTTCTCTTTTCTTCTGCTTTTGTTTTTTCCTTTTCATCACAATCTTTATTATTTTCTACTGATAAATAATCTTTGTATTGATCATATTTTTCTTCATCTTTACGACAGATTTCTTTTAAAGCATCACCTTCTTCTTTTACTAAATTATGTTTACATAATCTTTTTTCAGGATTTTTTTTTCTTTCTGCTGCTGCCTTTTTAAATTCTTCACATTTTGTTTTTAATTCAGTAACTTTATCTTTACAATTATCATCTGCTTCTTCATCTTTTAACTTACTATACACCTCTGCAGATTTAGTCTCACAATCCCTTTCGAGTTTTGCAAAATCTTTGTCTTTATATTTAAAACTAATAGGACATCCAGTTTCCGCAGCTTCTTTCTTCTTATCATTCTTTCTTTCTCTTTTATTTTTATTTCCTTCTGGTTTAGTTTTAATACTTACTTCTTTGCATTCTTTCCTAATTTGATTATATAAATTTCCAATTAGTTTTCTTTTAGTAGCAATTGCTATATCTACTTCATTATATTTTTTTTTACCATCTTGACCTGCTTCATTTTTTATTATTTTATCTTCATTTCCGAGAAGAATACATTCTCTATTAAGTTTTTCGTCTAAATCCATTGAGATAGCTCCTTTATACGTATCAAATTTACATTTTTCATTAATTGTTTCATGATTTATTACATTATCTTTTGACAGATAATTATGTGTTTTAATATAACAATTTTGTGTAAAGTCAAAATCTGGATTTTTTTCAAGCATATTTTTAATATCACTTTCATTATCTTTATTTTCTGCTTTTTTTTTCTTTTTTATTTTTTTTCTACAAAATGCTAATTTTGCATCTTTAATTTTCTTACATTTTTCGCATTGTTCCTTATTATCTGTTTTTTTACATTCATATTTAATGTTTTCTAACCAATGAATCATAAGATGAGAATAAGAATCAGCACATTCTCTTGCTATTTTTGAATATGGATAATCTTTTAATTCAGGACATGTTTGAACAATTTCTTCATCTGTTTTATCTAATCTCATTTCAGTTTCATTTTCATCTTCGTCTTTTTTTTTTGCTTCTGGAGTATTTTGTTTTAATTCTTCTTTTTGTTCCTTTGCTTTTGCCTTTCCTTCTTCTTTTTGTTTAGCATTTCTTTCTGCTTTTCTTGCTTGAGATGCTGCTATATTTGCGTTAATTTGATCTTGAGTTAACTTTGGTTTAGCAGGGTTTGCTTCACCGCTTTTTGCTGCATCATTTTTTGCTGCTTTTTTAGCTTTACGACTATCTGATTCTGATGAAAGTTCAGTTGCTCCTTGTAAATTTAGTTTTCTTGGGTCCGCAGGTTTGTCCGCAGGTTTTTCTTTACCTCCACCATAAATAGAATAATAATAATTTAGTTTGGTGGCATATTTATTATATGTATCAATATTATAATTTTCACGTATATATAAATCTTTTAATTTATCAGTATATTTATTTATTTTATATATTATATCCATCAATATATAATATATAGTATATTATTAAAAAAACGTAAACTAAAAAATTATTTAGAAGAACATATGGATGTTCGTAATTCATTTATCATATTATTTGAATCTTTTGGTATTTTTGAAGAATTATTTATACATATAGACTGACTTAAATCATGTATCATACTTGTATTGGTTGTAGTTGATACAGATGTTGTATCACCTTTACTTTCTTTATGATGTTTACCGTCTTTTTTTTCTTTATCAGAACTTTTTCTATGTCCTCTTGAACCTTCTGGAGTTATATCTGCTTCTCCTTTTTTACTACTAAATAAGTTAGTTAACCATGCCCAAAAACCTACTCCATTATCTTCATCATCGTCATCGTCATCGTCATCATAATCTTCTTCTTCTTTTGCTTTTTCTTTTGCTTTTTCTTTTGCTTTTTTATCTTTTTCTCCTTTAGTTCCTCCAATCAATTCTTTATATAAATTTATTTTATTAATATATGAATTATATTTATTTATATTATTATCATTATTTATATATAAATTATATAATTTCATTATGTATTTATCAATTTTATATTCAAAATTTTGTATATCCATTAATAAAATAACTCAATAATTTTAATAATTTTTTAAATATTATAATGAGTTATAAATAAATAATGATAATTTCTATTTATATATTCTTTTTCTTTTACTTCTATCCATTTTACTAATTGTTTTGTATGTTCATATGCTTCTTTTTCAATATCAGTAGTTGGTTCATTATCTAACATTTTTTTAATTTGTTTTATTATATTATCATTCCAAATACTAAATGAACTCTTATTATCATATATTTTTATATCTTGTTTATACATTTCATTATTACAAGTTGTATAAATAAAATTTTCAAGCGAGAAAATATTAAATTTGTAATTTAATATACCAACATAATAATGATCAATTATATTTTTACTATTATCTCTAATTTCTAAATAACTCACATTAATTGGCATTTATATATATATTAAAAATATAAAAATTGATATTTTTATTTTTTAGTATATATAATATATTTTAATTATAAAAATAAATGGAAAATATAATTAATGATAATCTTAAAAATAAATATCCAAATGCTAAAGTAAAAAGTATAGAAAATATATCAAATAAGTATAGTATACAATATTATACTAATAATACAGAACAAAATTCAGAAAATATGTTTAATTCACAATTAGAATACATACAGAATGATATTAAAAATTATATTAGAGAAATGATAAAATTATATTTTAATAAAGAAATAGTAATTGAAGATGATATTATATTTATTTTATAATTCTTTTACAATATATAAATAATATGTAAATTTATCATTAATTGCTTCATATAATTCCATTTCTTTATTATATGTATATGTTATATTTGAATACACATCTTCTTCTGTAAAATTATTTATATCTTCAAATATAATTTTTCCTGTTTTATTAACATTTATATCAATTGAAACTGAATTATTTATATTATTTATTTTTTTTAAAACTGAGTCAGGATTAAATATTTCATTTGATCTATTTGAAATATCTGACATCATAAGTTTACATATATAAGTATTTGATTTCGTAATCTGCATATATATTATATTATAAATTATTAATTTTGTTTTTTCTCACACATAAAAAAATTAATAATTATTTAGGTTGTTTATTTATCACATTAACATCGTATGGTTGAATCGTAATTGTAGGTTTTTTCTTTTTGCAACAAGATTTACATTTAGATTTACACGACGTATTATGATATGCGAAGTATGACAAACGACAAGGACATGAAATCATATCAAATGTAATGCAAAATGGCCAAAATAACCACTCGCATTGTTTGCAACAAATCTCATTGCTTTCAGCATCAGATTGATTCTCTCTCGTGGGAGTATCGCATGCATCAGTACAACGTTCGCAAGAATTTTTAGTATAATGGAAAAAATTAAATGAAGTTTCGGTCATTTTTAAAGTAATTAATTAATATATATTAATATCATAGTATATATATAATTTCAATTTTTATCCTCTTTAAATCTTTATTTTATTTATATCATAATATATATTACAAAACAAATCATATTGTGATTTATTAACATTTAATATTTGAATTTTACCATCATCTAATATACATTTTAAATTATATATATACTTATCTTCTTCATCTACTACAAATTTATTAAGTATTTTATATCTATTCTCATCAATATTTGTTTTAATTACACTAGTAATACTACTATATTTTATTTTACTTATATCTTTAAACATTTTTGCATATTTATATCGCATCTGAAACTTTTTTTCTTCATTTTTATTTAATTTAATTCTTTTTTCTTTACCATTCTCAAATTTTATTATATGTATAAATTTATTTTGTTCTTTTACAGATGATAAATCTATAATTTGTATAATATTTTGATAATTCAAACTCGAAATTTGTGATCCCATTATATTATTATAAATTATTATATTTTTAATGCATCTAAACGTTCTCTCGAGAAAATTAAACGACCTCTTAATAATTCCATTCTTTTAAATTGTGGTAAATAACCTCTTGCACCATATGAATTATCAAATATATATTTAATAGAACCAACACTTGGTATATCCTTTAATTTATTTAATACTCCATCAAAATTTTTTAAATAAGTTAAATAATTTATTGGCAATAACATATAATTTTCTTCTTCTGGACTAGTTGACATTAACATTTTATAATCATCTAAAAATATTCTTGTAATATTTACAATATCATCTATTGTTATTATTGTTCTTGGTATTCCATCAAATGTTCCATTATCATTTTGATAAAGATATTCACTATTTAATAATTCAATTACTTTTTCATTTGTAATTGGAATAGATTCATTATATAATTTTGTGCATAATCCATTTAAATGAATTGATAACCAAGTAAAAAGATCAGATTCATTCCGTTCTTCACCATCTTCTTCCCATTTATTTTCTAATATTATCGGATTTCGTAATGTGAATAATGCATGTAAATTTGGTTCTCTATTATATATTTTAGCATCTTCAGTTGTATGATTAATAAAACCATATATACCAGTCCCCATACCATGTTGAGTCATTTGTTCTTTTAATGAATTATGTGTTATTGCTTCAGACATACCTATTATTTTATCTCTATGATAAAAATGATGTATAATTGCCCCACCTAATTGATTTCTTAATTTATTATATTTGACTTTATATTTCAAATATTTTAATCTATATTCGTTATTCATTAAAATAATAATAGAAAAAAATATTAAAAATATTAAGATTATTTTAAATTATTAAAATATATTTATTAAATATATTATGAATCCACTACCTCCTATGTTATTTATAAATAAATTGCAAAAATATGTAAATAATATAAATATAATGAGTGAAGAATTATTAAATATAAAACACGAATTAAATAATTATATGTCATATCATGAAATAATAGATGATAATAACACATATATTATAAATGGATGTAAAATACATATTGAAATAATAAATACAAATCAAGAAATTAATAGAGTATATTTCTCAAAAATATATGTTGATTATTTGGTTGTTGCATATATTTATTTTGAAATAAATACTTATGACACTATTTTACATTTTGTTGAACATAATTCAGAATTTTATAAAATGATAAAAGATTTAATAAAATGGTTAGATATATATAAACATGATTTTTATGTAAATTACTTAAAATTTAATAAAGTTATTAATTAAATAAAAAACATAGAATATAATTTTATAATAAAATCTGGATATGTTCCATCTTTAATATATTTATTATTTTCTATCAATACTGTTTTATCACCTAAATTTATTGATGTTCCATTATGTTTATATTCAAATTCTTTATTTTCTTCAATATCTCCATTTAATTTTTTTGCAACATATATTCCTTGTTGATATGCCATTTGAGCTGTTTTAATATAATCCATACTATTTATAGAATCACCACCTATATACACATTTGAATAATCTATGTGTTGTAGATATTTATTAATTTTAAAATTAGCTGTTAAACTATTAGCTCTTGTTCCGACACAAAATATAGAGAAATCGTGAAAATATTTAGTTTTATCATACATCTCACCATATGTTTTTGATATATTTTTCTTATCAAGTAAATTTAATATATAATTTTTATTTGTCTGATTAACATAATTTAATACTTTATTTTCAGGTAACATGTCAAACATATCTACTTTATTATTTCTTGATAAAATCAAACCTATTTCAATACCAATTGGCCCCATTCCAACTATACCAATATTTAAATTTTTTTTATTAATCAATGAATTAAATTCTTCAGACCATTGTTTTAATGATTTTTGTGCTCCTAAACCAATAATTAAATAATCATATGAATAATGATTAGGGATATCATTAATAAATAATTTATTGTTATTTATTTCTAATTTTTTAATATCTAACTTTAATGAGTAATCAGGTAATTTATAAAATAAATTTCTAAAGTGATATATATTATTACTATCATATATTTCATTACGTTGTAATGAATATGTAATATCTTGTGGATTAATAAATGAATCTCGATATATCTGAAATATATTAAATTTATTGCGATTTATTGTATGAAGAAATCCACGTGCAAAAAAACCGTCACCTAATAATATAATATTTTTTTTTTCATTATCACAAAAATAAGATTTGAATATATCTAACATAATAAATATAAATAATTGTATTTATATTTAAATATATTAATTAAATAATTCTGGACACATTTCACGATTATTAATATTTGTTGTATTTGATTTTTCTATTTTAACACATTTTGATGGTCTTAAAAATTTATTAAAATAACCACGTATATCATAATCACGAGGGTTTGGATATGGATAAATAAAATTTAAATAATCTTTTGATATTAATACTCCTTTGTCAGTTAATTTACCTGTGCTATTAGAAAAGTCTCTTCCTAAATCTGTATAATCAGTAAATTTTAATAGATAATTAGGAATATCTTTATAATTATTATTAATATGCATAAATAATTCAGGTGTATTTATTATTATTGTTATTTCTTCCATATCATCTACTAATGTAATATCTTCTAGTTCTCCATCTAAACTAATATTTTCTTTTGATATATTCGTTATATCTATATCCTTTTTAATCACTGTTGTATGCAATATTTGATATTTCTTAATAATATTTAAATAACCTGCAAACCAATGATATAAATTATATATAAAGTGTGTACATAGATTATATGTTTCATTTAATAGTTCTAATGTTTCGTGTTGTGAATAATCACCGAACGTATCTATCTTCTCTCTAAATAATTGAAATAACATTTCACAAATAATTTTATCTATTAGTAATTCTTTTAAACTTTTTATAATATCTGGATCATTTTTAAATATCATAAATCCATTTTCTGGTGGTAATCGTGATTCTTTTGTCATAACATAACCAAAATTATCTAATAAATACATAGTTAATCTATCAAATATTTCATCTTGTGTAAAATTTTTCATCATATATTCTTCATCATCACATGTTAAACCTCTTTCACGATCATAATCATCTTCAATAGTTAATATATCTATATCAGATATAACAATATAATAATTTGAATTATCTTTATGTTTAACTAGTAAATCATATTTTATTATTATCTTTGCTATATCAACTCTTAAATATATTGGTTTATCTTCTTCAAATAAATATACTAATTCTGGTCTAGTTAATAATCTTCTAACATCTTTTAATACTAAATAATCAAAACTTCTAAAATAATCTATATCTACACGTTCTGTGTATTTAGAATCAACATATAATAATAATTTTACTGAAGGATTAGATTCTTTCCATCTTTTCATATTTCTTAATATTCTATCTTTTATTTCTTGATTTATTATTTTTTTCTGTTTATTTATCCATATAAATACAACTTCGTATGTTATTGGTAATCCTCCTTGTTGATTTTTTAGTTGTAAATATTTTTCTTTATATTTCAAATATTTTGAATAATATGACATATATATAGTTAATAAATAAAATAATTTTAATAACCTGCTAATCTCTTGCCAATATCATTTAACACCGGCTGGTGAATTGCATTAAATTCGGGGAGTTCTCCACCATAAGTTCTTGGTGTTTTTGGAAATAAAAAGCATTGATTAGCCCAATGACTAGTAATTCTAAGGTTTTCAAAAGCTTTACGTTTCTTAGTATATACTTTTGGATCATAAACTGTATTTCTTGGCATCATACATACATATACTACCATTCGAAAGTTCTCTATATCTCTATTTCTATTACATTCTTTTCCACAATGAAAAGTTCGTGAATCCCATAGGATAAGTGAACCTGCTTGTGCTTTTACTGCATATTGTTTACATCCTTTATTTATAAAATATTTTTTTTCATCATCATTCTTAAGTTTATACCAATCACTTGGATTATCTATATTATTATCTTCAAAGAATGATTGGTGATAATTATGTGATTTCTCTAATATAGATAACGTTGCATCATTATCATTAACATCATATAAGTTAACCATACCTTGTATACAATGTCTACCTATTTTATGAGATGATTGGTCAGTATGATACCATTCATTGTTGAACCAACCTTTATTTGTTTTCTCTGGTGGTAAGTGCACAGATAATCCATCAAAACTAACTAATAACTCATTTTTATCAGTATTCCATAGTTTTTCAAATGATTTACATACTTTAGGATGTGATCTAATATCCCAAATAGGTTGCATATGACCTAGTGAAAAATGTTGTAATAACATAGAGTGTAGTGGATAGAAATTATAAAACTCTCTCCATGTGTTTTGATTGTTAATATCAAATCTATTTTGTGTAACATGATTTAACTCTGTCCAGATTCCATTTCTATAATTAATACATTCTTCTTCTGTTAAGATATTAGGTATAACTGCTACTCCGTGTGTATCTAAGTATGAATTAACATTAGCTAATGTTGTATTAAATGTCTTATATTCCATATTTATTAATAATAATAATTTAATCTTTATTTAAGTTTGAATTTTTAAATATCAATTTTTATTAATTATGACATTATAAAAATAATGTTATTGCCATGATCATCAGAGATGATGAGCCCTCGCATGTGCGCGCGCGTACTAAATTTTTAAACATATATTTTGTATTCTCTATTACTTTTATATACATATAACTTTTAACATATAACTAATTATAACTATACATAATATCTATAGTTGTTTATACATATACTTTTATAAATATATCAATACATATAGTTTATAAAAAGAACTACAAACAACAACTATTATACTAATTAAAGTGTAAATATTACATAAAATATTATATTTTTACATAAATTATTGTTGCATTATATACTTTATTAAGTGAAAAATATAGATTTTATATAAAAAAAGTCACGAGGAAATTGGTATAAGAGGATGCTATTTCAAAAAATATTTTTTCAACAACTCTTGTGCAAAAAATATTTTTTGACTCAAGTTTTTCTGGAAAAACTTTTTTTTTGAAGCTTTTAAAAAAATGAGTTTGTATATTATTATACTTTTTATTTTTTTAAGAAAAATATTTTTTATAAATTTTTAAATTTTTTGATTAAAAAAAATATTTTTTTATAAAAAATCGACTTTTGTTACTACATTACTTTTAAAAAATACATTTTTGTTTACTCTATCACAAACCAATTAAAAAATAAAAATATATATCGTTTATTCCATTACTTTCCGATTATAAATACCTTTAAAAATAATTGGTTTGTGATAGAGTAAACAAAAAATAAATAATTGGTTTGTGATAGAGTAAACAAAATATACATTTCTTTTTTTATATTTTATTGTTGTCTCTTATATTAACCAATTAAAAGATTAAGATAATAAAATCGTTTAGTAATAGTAATTACTTAATATAAATATATAAAAATAATCGGAAAGTTAATATATAAAAAATAAAATAATTATAATTATTATAAATGACAATTCATACATGTAAACATTGTGAATTTACAACATCATATTTAACTAATTATAATGTTCATTTGAAATCAAAAAAACATAAAAATAACATATCAACCCATAAAAATATAAATAATACACAATCTAAAGATATTAGTAATAATCTAATAGAAAAAGTAATACAACAAAATGAAGAATTAAAGAAGAAAATTGAAAAATTAGAAAAAATTAATAATGAAAATACTAATAAAATAGTTAAAGAAGCAAGAGTTATTAAGAAATCTATCTTAAGTATGTTAAATAGTGATTATAAAGATACTCCATCAATTGATTATATTAAAGAAGATGAATTTAGAGAAGAATTTGAAGAAGAATATAATTTTAAATTAGATGATAAAGATAATAGATTATTTATGAGAATATTTAGCGATTATAAAAAAAGAAAGCTTATTGGTTCAATATGTAATGTTATATTAAGAATTATAAAGAAAGAAGACCAAAAACAACAAAGTGTATTTAATATAGATGCTTCTAGAGGTAATTATGCAACTAAAATTCAAAATATATGGCATAATGATAAAAAAGGTTTACAACTTAAAAAATATACAATAGATGTAGTAACTAAATATATGTTAAAGATTATGGAAATTTATAGAGAAAGATTAGTTGAAATGTATAATGAAAATAAAATAAACAAGAATATAAATGTTACCGACTATATAATGGAATATCAAGGATTATTATTTGATATTAATTCTTTTTTAACAAACCCTAATACTCATAAACGTATAATATTACAATTATGTCCAGAACTTAGATTTGATGATAAATATTTAGAATAATTCTCTTTTTAATTTTAAATATTTTGACTTATATTTTAAGTATTTTTCTTTCATATGACTAACTGAATCTCTTCTTGCTCGTATTAATTCTGGTGGTCTGTCAGGAAACATATTTTTTGATAATAATAAAACTTTACCATCTATTAAATATTCTTTTCTTATTGGTTCACTATTAATATATATTCCATTACATGCATTAAGAATAAATATATTTTTATCATGTTTCAAATCAGATTCATTAAAGTTTCTATTAATAGTTTCTAAATTCATATCTCTATTATCTTTCCAAATATTATTCACTAATAAATTATGTCTTAATATATAATCTGTTACACTCATACCTTGTGGTCTTGGAGCATCATTATTCCAAGATAATTCATATGGTGCATTAAACATACCAAATATACGTTTTTCATCTTCGTCATATGCAGCTATATCATAATTTATAATTGTATCTTCACCTGCATATCTTCTTAAATGTAATTCATTTAGTGTTTTAAATAAATTAAAATATGTATACTCTTTTGAAAATACTTTTATATAATCTTCTTGTTTATTATCTAAGTATGCATATAATGGTGCAATTAACATTGTATAACTTCCAATTTTAGGACGCATTATTCTTGGATCAAAAGGAATTGTATTATTGTTTGATTCTTTTTTATATGATTCTAATTTTGTTAAATATGGTTTTAAACTTGTTACATTATCTTCTTGATTTAATAATAAGTTTACTTTACATACATCTTTAATTATGTATTCCACAATATCACATACTGGTTTATTCATAAATTCTAAAATATCTTCAAATACAATTTCCCTCTTTTTATTGTTAATATATGTTAAATAAAAAATAATATCATTAAATATTTCAATAAAATAGTTTTTAAATCTTTTATCAGGGTCATTTCTTAATATTTCATAAAATGCATTTGCATATATATTTCTTTCTAAATTTTCTATTTCTTTTAATAAAGTAGATGTGTTATTTGGATTAAAAGCTAATGATTTTAATTCTTCACGATTACGTTCACCTATTGATTTAGTTCCACCAGTTATACCAAAATTAAATAAATCAGCATGAATATTAGCTAAGTTTGTTCCTGTTTTAACTATTGTATAATAACATGTATTTGTAAATATGCTCATTCTTGGTGGTTCTCTTGTTATTAATCCATCTTTTGTAAAATATTTTCTAATATTACGTCCACTATGACCAGAGATAAAAAACATACCAACAGAATCTGGCGTTTTTGGTGTATTTGGAGTAGATGATATTTTTTCTGAAGCATTTTTTGGTTTTGGTGCAATAACCGGCTTATCCATATTACTTATGAATTTATAACTTTCTGGAGGAATTTTATTAAATTGATTTATATTTAAGTTAAAATGTAATAATAATAATCTTAAAAAAATTTCATCATATAATTCATAATCATAAAATAAAAATATATTTGTTCTAACTCTAGTATTATTATGATAAAATGTATTTATATAAAAATTATTTAATGTAACCTTTAAATCTTCTTGTATTCTATTATATGATTCAATATTAGTATTATCAATAACTATTTTTTCGGGTAATAATTTATTTTTCTCAAAATAATCTTTTAATGTTTTAAATGCATTATATTCATTGTCATCTATATATTTTTTTGAATATTTTGAATATTTACCTTTATTTTTTACAAATTCATCTATAGTAATAACTTCAAAACTTCTTGAAATATCAGGTGAATAAATTATCATTATATATCGATTTAATGGAATATCAACACTTTTATATTCAGGATAATTTTCTCCATAAATACCAGATTTATTAAAAATATAATATAATTTTTGATTATCTAAATCATATATACCAAAACCATATCTTTGTTTATTATTTCTTTCTGTTGATTTAAAAGAAATACATATTACTCTATTTATTTCTACTTTTGGTAATTTACTATTATACTTTAAATATAAAGATTTTAACCCCCCAACTTTTGTATTAATTGAATATGGATATTGACCATCCATCAACATTAATTTTTCGTATTTTGGTTCTGTTAAACGTAATTTAATATCATCATATAATTTTCTTTCTATATTTTGTTTATCTTCTTCATTTTTAATTTCTATATTATAAGAATCAAAAATTATACTATTATCACTAGTTAACCATTTATCAAGTTCAATATTTTTTTGTGTAGACATTATATAATTATAAGTAAATATAAATAAAATTAATAACCAATATATAATTTTATACGATTACAATTAATATAATCATATAAATCTTTGTCAACTACTTCTAAATTGAATGTTTTAAACTCTTCTTCACCACTATCTAAGAAATGATGATATTCTATATTTTTTAATTTTGGAAATATTTTATTAATAATAAATTTATTTTTAGTATCAGGAGCTGATTTCAAAATTAATAATTCAATAGAATCAGGTAGCATATTTAAATTGTATTCTTTATTTTTTTCAAATATTCTTGATTGTAAAGTAAAACTTTTAATTCCATATGGAATTAAATTTAAAACTTCTGGAAAATTCTTATAATATGAACTTTTAATATGTAAATGTTTTACTGTAGATGGAATATTTATAAATTTAGCAGCATCATAGATATATAGATTTTTAATATGTTTTGGAATATTTACAATAATTGCATATTTATGAAAAATTTCTAATGATATTATATTTTTTGGTATGTTTGACAAATCAAAAAATACTGTTGTATCATCATCTTTGGCAGGATGCTCAAATATTTTTAAGCAACTATAATTACTTTTACTTAATTCATCAATACATTTTTGATTAAATATATCAATATTGTCATCACTAAAAATAAAATTTTTTAATCTTAAGCCCATTTTTTATATTATTAGTAATAATATAATAATAAATAACAATAAATAAATTAAAAATCAATTTTTATTTATTATAAATAAAAATATAATAAGTTTATTATTCATTTATTTAAATATAATATTTATTTATATAAAAATGTTAAATAAAATATTACTAATTTTGATAATTATAATCCTAATTATTTTATTTCTAAATTTTAAAAATAGTAAAAATAAAGATAAAAAAGATATAAAAAATAATAATATTCAAAAAGTAGATAAAACAAAAAAACAATTAAAATCCTGTATAAAAAGAACTAAACATATAAAAAAGAAGAAAGTAAAAATTAATGATGATAATATTAAAAATAAGGAAATAATTAATAAACAAGTTAATAAAGAAAAATTTGTCTATTTAACAGTTGAAATAAATAGACAAGAAGTAGGTAAGATAATTATTAGATTATTTGACGATATAGTTCCTAAGACATGTAATAACTTTAGACAATTGTGTAGAACTAAAAAATATGTTAATTCACCATTTCATAGAATAATTAAAGATTTTATGATACAAGGAGGTGATTTTACATCATATAATGGAACTGGAGGATATTCAATATATGGAAATAAGTTTGAAGATGAAAATTTTATATTAAAACATGATAAACCATATTTATTAAGTATGGCAAATTCTGGGCCAAATACAAATGGTTCACAATTTTTTATAACTACTGCAGAAACACCACACTTAGATGGTAAACACGTAGTATTTGGTGAAGTTGTAAAAGGATTTGAATTAATATATCAATTAAATAATGTTGATACTGACCATAAAGATATGCCACATGATAGAATTATAATTAGTGATTCTGGATGCGAGTAATTATTTTTTTTAATTCTAAATATTTTTGTTTATATTTTAAATATTTTCTTTTATTTCTTTCTACATAATCATTAACATTATTATCTGTTAATAATTTTTGAATTATAACCTTTTTTTCTTCTAACTCTTTTGTTCTTAAATTACCATATAATATTTCTCTAATAAATTCTCTAATAGTAATACTGCCTATAAATTTATCAAAATAATTAGTTTTAACATCTTCATCTGGTATATTTTTTTTACAATGGGGTAATAAAGATATTATATACTCCATGTTGTTTCTTAATACACCAAAAACATAACCTAGATGTATTCTACCATTGCCTTTAAACATTTCTACTAAATCAATTAAATATTTAATTCTGACATAATCCTTTTGACACTTTTTATATAATGAATATGAAGTCCCGCGATTAATTAATGATATTAAAGACATTTTTAATAAAGATGTTATGTCTGGAACAATATGTAAACATGAATAACCTTTAAAATTATCAACTTCAATAATATTTAAGTTAGTAATTTTCTCAAATGGTTCATTTTCAATAGTAAAAGTCATATCAAATATTCTTTCTAATATATTATTTTTATGTGTGCTAACTCTTATTGATAGAAATGGAGGTGGATTACGAGGTGATCTTGGATTTGGAGGATATTTAAATAAAGTTATTAGTATTTTTTTATTAATTACTTTAATTATTCTTTCATTTTGATCTAATCTGATTTTATCTAAATGTATAAATTTATTACGATGACTTTCAGGTAATGCATTTGATTCGTCTATAATATCAAAATTATTATTAATATAATTATTGTTATTTAATATTTGATAATTATGTGTCATAAAGCCCATAATAAAATCAATAATAATACGTTCAGTAATATCATTTATTTCTTCTATGCAAAAAACAATATCATAATCAACTGTAATAGGTGTCTTTACATCAATATCATTTTTGAGTGTTATAAATTTATCATATGCTTTATATGCCATACCGCCTTTTAAATAAGCGGCTGCTAAATTAAGTTCACTTTCTTTTACTATTTCTACAACTTCATTTTTCTTATTTATTTTTTGTCTTAATATATTTGTTTTAATTAGTTTTCTTCCAAATAATCCAAATAAAGGTGAATTATTTATTTCTGCAAATAAATTACTAACTATTAAATTAAACATATTTTGACCTTTTTGCATTATTGGTATATTTATATTTTCTTCTGCACTTGCACTGGCTGGTGCACCTAGTCTTGCTGAAGCTACTACTGCTGCTGCGGCTGCTGCGGCTGCTGCGGCTGCTGCGGCTGCTGCGGCTGCTGCGGCGGCAGATGCATTTGGTGTTACTTCTGGTATTATTTGTTCAATTGCTGGGACAGATGCATTTGGTGTTACTTCTGGTATTATTTGTTCAACTGTTGCTGCAGATGGTTCACTTATAAAATCTTCTTCTGTTTCTAAATCTCCATATAATTCGCTGAGATCTACTAATGAAGGCATATCATCATCGTCGGAATCATAATCGTCATTTATATTGGTATTATTCGTATTTAATTGTTGATTTGTTATATTACTCATTAAATATATATAATTATAATATAAAATATAAAAAAATAAAAAAACTTTATTAATTAAACTTTTTTGTTTGGCATATTATAGTAAGTATCTTCAGTCTTACGTTTTCTATTACTTAATTGACTAGACATATTATGACTAATAATACTTTCAATACCATTTTCAATAACATTTTTAATACTAGTTGGTTCTGATATAATGTTTGAACACATATCACAGACAAATACACAGGATGATACACATTTAGAACACAATTCAGAATCATCGTGTAAACATTCATTACTATTACAACATACTGGAAAAGAAGGGAAAATGTTAATCATTAACATATTTTGGTGTATATAATGACCACATTGCATAGTAATGATATTACTAATATTACTACCTAATGAATAAGGGTCGGGATTTGTTTCAGTGCAATATAAATCATAATTATCTTGATTAGTAAAATCAAAAAATGATTTATTAGCATCAAAAAAACTAGTTTCACCATGGATAAAGAATACTGTAGGGAGCGACATTTTTAATGTTGTTATATGATTTTATATATAATAAGTAATATATATAGAATATAATTAATTTCAATTTTTTATTTATTTCCAATAATCTTCCCCATAAGATATAAATAGTTCAGAGTTAGCATCTATATCAAATAAACTATATACGTATACTTTTCTATTTTCAATATCAGTTTTGAAATAACAATTATTAAAAAAATCATGCTTTACAAACTTTCTTAAAGCTCTTTTAGAAGTTGGTATATAACTAGCATCATTTAACATAGCCATATAACATCTTGGAGAGTCAATTGCATTAATTCCTCCATTTTCATCAATTCTAAAAAAATACTCTCCTCCATATAATGATTCACTATATACACCTGAATATTCATCTATTAAACTATCTTTTGGTATAAAACATTTAGTAAATACGCCATAACCTGAATTGCTAATATTGCTATTAGATATATATAAAGAAAATTGTGACTTATGATATAATTTTAAACTTTCTAAATATTTACTATTCATATTTAGTGATATATATACACATATTATTAATATTTAATGATAAATATACATATATAAAGTAAAACACATAGATGTATTGAAATCCATAAGTTTATAATATGGTATATTACTTTCAATATGGGAACTAATACATTTATAAACATAAGATGTTTTAGATTCTTCATATGCATTAACATCATCTATAACTGCACGAACGTATGGGTAAATGACATCGCAAATATCATTTGGTGTTTTTAGATTAGCAACTAAATTTGAATTAGCGACTTCGTGTAAGCGCTGGAGAATAATATTATTGAAAGTTTTTGTTTCAGACATAATAGAGATGAATTAATATATTATAAATAAGATTAATTATTTAATAGATTCATTTTCTAAAAATAAAAAAAATTAAACCATAAGAAAAACATCATCTGTCTTAAATTCAGTATTATCTAAATCTGTCCAACATTGAATAATGTTGCCATTGTTGTCAATTTCAATAGTATCAATACGAATACTATGTAAGTCGCCCGTATATTGTGTGGGCAATCCTGCTTCCAAATCTTGATTTTTTTCTCCCGAAGGGATAAACCATCTGATAATTGAGATGGCCTTCTTGATAATATTACCAGTTACTGGTTGGATAATGTTTGACATTATTATTATATTTTAATATAATAATAAATTATTTAAGTTATTTAACATATATATATTTTCAATTTTTTAGTATAATGGTAAATTTGGAAAAAGAATATTATGTTGGTTATTATGATTATCACGTTGTTCTTGTGAAATATGATTTTGTTTATTATGTTGATAATGTTGATTCTGTTGAATGTGTTGACTTTGTTGAATTACAAATGATGATGGAGGATTATTAGTATTGTCGTTTGTATTAACCTTTGTATTATCTGTTTCATATAAAATAAATGTTTCTGTTGGTGTAACCGTTGGTGACATAGTTGGTGTAAAAGTTGGTGTAACATAAATTTCATTAAATACTGGTCCGGGTTCAAATACAATTGGGCTTAATGTTTCTGTATTTTGTTGATGAACTAAATTCAAATCAACATTGATATCGGCATTAACTTTAACACCATATACAATTGCAGTTAAGAATAAGATACTAAAAATAAATTTCATAATAATAATTATATTATATGTATTATTTTTTTATGTAATTATTTATAAAAATAAAAAAAAGTTATTTAGAAAGAGTCTCAATTTGAAACTTCAGAAGGTCATTGTCGTTTAGTGTTTCTTGAATAAGCTGTTCTTTTTTTTCAAGCATATCATAAACGATGTTTGCAATTTGCAAATGAGACAATCCTTCAAACAATTGAAGCAGACGTTGTTTTTCTGATTTAGCGTATTCAGATTCATGCGTATCCCCTTCCTCTTCATGTGCTTGAGCTTGTTGAGGAATTGCAAATTTAACTTGCATTTCCTGTTTCTTCGCCACATGTTCTTGGGTGCACGAACTACAAAAGAGGCGTTTAAGTTTGGTAAAAGGAATGCGAGGAATAATAGTTTTCTTGCAAGCACAACAAGGTTGTTGACTAGCAGAACGCAAAATATGACAATCGCCACAAAAAGGAAACCCTGGATTGGGAGTTTTTTCGCGACAGTGTATACAATGCGTAATTGGCGTGTTGTTAACACGACCAGTAGCAGAAACAAATTTAATAGAATTGGTAGAAGATGCCATTTTAATAATGATTTTAGTATATATTAATTAGAATAACAGATAATTAATTATTTCAATTTTTATTAAACAAATACAGCATCTCCATAATCAATATCTATATTATATTTTATATATGATGTATTAGATATATTAGATATATTAGATGTATTAGATGTATTAGCCATATTAGACATATAATTTATATTCTTATTAGTAGATATTATTTTTAGTGGCATATAAGGTTCACTAATAGATAATTTTATATTTTTATTAAATTTTAATTCAAATTTACTTACTATTTCCATATGTTCATTTAATTTATAAAATTTAGTATTTAATGCAAGAATTCTAGTATTATTACCAAATTCATTAAAACTATCATCGCTTTCTTTATCTTCATCTCCTTCTAATATAAATCTACCATGACCTTTATTATTAATACTATTAATATATAACCATGTATCATTTTTATTAATTGGATTATTAAAATAGATACATGGTATTTTACTAAATTTACTAAACATTTCATCTATTAACTTTTGTTTAAATAAATCCATAATTGAATCATTTGATAAGAATACTGCAACATCATCTAATTCAATAATAAATAAAGACGCTATACTATTCAAAACTATATCTATCAAAGAATCATTAAATGATAATAAGAAAAAGTTAAATATCACAACAATTATAGCACATAGATAATTTGAAAATATATCTAAGAATCCATTAAAATAAAACCTTAAATCTGGAAATATGCATCTAAAATCCCAAGTATTAGTTATTTGTTTCCATGCCATTATACATGAAAATATAAATATTACAGGTATAATTATTTTACCTTCTAATAATGGAAATATATTTTTCATCTTTGTATTATTAAAATTAATACCAATTAAACTAATTAAACAAATTTGACATAAAATAGTAATAATCGAAAATCTATAATTTTTACCAGATAATAATGCTACTTGATATGCATTTAAAGATATTTGTGATTGATGAACTCTTTGTGCTTTATTTGCAATCTTTGAAAAGCATTTCCAAATTTTATTTAATTTTACTAATAATGGTTTTGAAATATTAAATAATGTTATTTTCTTTTCTGGTATATATATACCAATTGTTCTTTTAATATCTAATTCATCTTTATCATCTTCTTTTACATATATCAAATGATTTAACATACGATGTAATCTTTTTACTGTATGTATAACTTTGAAATCACGGTCAACCATTGCTCTATCTAATAAAGATAAAAACATTGGATAATATCTATGTAATCCATCTTCATTTGGCGACCAATATGCTATTTGTGAAAATACATAAGTTAATACACTAAATGTTTCAGGGTCTTCTATACCAATTAATTGATAATCCATTATAAATTTTTCAATACTTAATTTTAATCGTGTGTCTAAATTTAATTTTTGTATTTCATTCTTTACTTTTGTATTATATATATCATTTGATGTAGGAATATCTATATGAAAATAATCAGTTTTACTTAAATCAAATGTATCAATGAAGATTTTTTTAGTAAAATCAGTTTTAAATGTATTATTATCAATTTTAGATTCTACAAATCCAATATCACCTCTTCCATAAGTAAAATTATCTATAGCATTTGAATCAAATTTTCCTTTAATAGCTTCAATTATTTGTAAACAAAATATACCACTATTGCTTAAACCTACACCTGAAATTATACACGGTTTATCTACTTTATCAGCTTCTAAATAATATGAATTATTAATTATAGGACCTGGAACACCTTCTTCACCAATACTAATAATCTCATCATTATATGTTATTTCAATAAAGTTAATATATTGAGAATATTCTGTATTTTGTGATAGATTTGTATTTTCAATATGAGGCATAATTTTATTTTGTATTTTAATAGAATCAAAATGATATTTCTTATTATTTATATAAATAGTTTCACTAAATTTAGTAATATTATCATCATCATGTATTTTTCCAAATATAATTTTATCATTAAATTTTATTCCATTTATTATTGTATATTTATTATCATTATTATCATTATTATCATTATTTTCATTATATAAAGTATAATAAAATACTAATTTATTATATAAATCAGTTATTAAATACATAGATTGTAATATATGGTCTTCGTGAAGATTTTTATTCCCCCTCTTCCCACCTATTACAAACTCGCCTAATATTGTATTATCTTTTTTCATAATTATTTATTAATAATGATTATTTGTTTAACTATATATTAATTCAACATCAATAAAATACATGATAGCTTTCCATCCATTCCAACCAGGACAACATAACCAAATAGTAATATTATCACCTGTTTTTATATCTTCTTGTTTAATAATAAAACTATAATTTTTATCTAATGTTTTTTCTCTATTAATATAAAATGCGGGACCAAACCATTTGTCATTTACAAAATATCTAACATTACATTGTCCGGTTCCGCCCCATTCTTGGTCAGTGCAAATACAATTAACTTTTATATTTTCAAATGTTTTATTAGAAACATTTAAATTTGGCACTTTAAATTCTAATGCTAGTTTACTTTTGAAATCACCACCATACAATGGGTCGTGTGGTTTTTCGAATGAACTATTATTATCAACTTCTAAAGGGAAATTAACTTTTGAAATAATTTGAATTTTTTGTATCATATCACATACTAAATTATTTTTTTTACAATTTGATATACATAAAGTAATTTTTTTAATTAATTCATCTAATTTTTTATTTTCTGTATTTAATATTTCCTCTAATGTTTCTTCTGTTTCACATGATATACTTTTTTTACTACTGCTACTACTAAAAAATTCACTAATTGATGAACTTAAACTTGTTGTTTTCCGTGGACTTTGAGGAATACTCTTTCTAACACAATTACCAGAATTACTTTTATTTAAATTCACACTTATATTTTCAAATTTGTGTTCTATTTTATTTCTACATGAATTAATATTTGATAAAAAATCTGGTAAAATTGCGTTTAACATATCTAAATCTAAAAATTTGTCTGTAATTATCCCTTTGTTAATATTATAACAATTTTGTAATACAGTTATATATAAATCTATTTTTGGAACAAATGATATTGAAATACTTTTTAATTTAATTGTATCTTTTAAAACAGTATCTAATAATTCGATTGACATTATTAAATTTAGAATATTTAAAAAATACAATAAAAAAACGAAAAAATTGACAATTAATATATTTAATATTATATTAAATAAATCAATAAATATAATATAATGAACGTTAATCAAGCATTATTAAAAATAAAAGAATTATCAAATAAAATCCATATATTACCTTTATCTAGTAATAAAGGGGGAGTTGGTCATTTTATTGAACTTAGTATTGGATTACAATTAAATTCAGAATGTTTAGATTTAATAGATGGTGAGATTAAAGCTTTTCCGCTAAAAAAGAATAAAACAAGTAATATATTAACCCCAAAAGAAACAATTGCTATAACAATGACTGATAGAGATAAATTAAAAAGTGATTTATTCTGTGATAGTAGATTATTTAAAAAAATAAGTAGAGTTATTTTTGTTCCATATTTTCGCAAAAATACAAAAGTATTGATTTTCCATCCAATTTTAATAGAACATAATATAGGCAATAACTTATTCGATAAACTAAAGAAAGATTATGATTTAATTCAAAAAATGTTTAATGAAAATGGTCGTATTGAATCAAAATATGGAGAATTGATTCAATCAAGAACAAAAGGACAAAAAAATTCAAATTCACGTGCTTATTATTTCAAGACAAATTATGTTAGAGAATTTTTGATTCCAAAAATTAATTTTAATGATAATAAGATTCAAGAATTAATAAAAAATGTTTGTGTATAAATATCAATTTTCATTTAATAACATTAATCCCATAGCAGCATAATTATGTAAATCTAATAATGTATCTTTAATACTTTCATCATTAACTAAATTAACTCCATTTTTAGTAATACTCATTGAACGTTGAATTTTATCTTCTATACGCATTAATACACCAATTACTCCATATTTTGCAAATGCATCCCCATAATCAGCATTCTTTTTAGCAAATAATTCTAATGCCATATTTTGAATTTCTTTCATTTGTTCAACACGATTCATTTTTAAAATAATATATTAATTATTATTTTATGTAATATAAAAAAAATAAAAATTATAAAATAAATTCTCTGAAAGTTAGAGAATATCTTACATTTTCACACATTTCTTTATCTATAGAATGATTATAATGAAGTTGACTAGCTCCTCCCATAATAAAAATAGAATTACTTTCTAATTCAAAAGAAAAATTCATATGTTTTTTATCTTTTTCTAATCTTTCAAATTTAATATTACGCGTTTGACCAATAGATAATCCAATAATAGTAGGTTCTAAACCAAATGATATAGATGAATCACGATGTGGTGCGATAAAATTTTCTCCTCGAGGATATTTATTAATTAAACAGCTATTAATAAATGGAATTGTGATATTTTTATTTATATCGTTATTTTCAACTATATATGTTTGAACTTTATCAATTAAATTGCAAATAACATCGTCTATTTCAAATGATTCCCAGTGCGCATACCGTTCTTTCCACATGGGACAAAAATATTTCTTATCTATATTATACCATTTTTGTAAACGAGAAAATTTAGAACCAGTATCTGCCATTTTAGGATTTTCTATAAAATTATTTGTGTTTTCGAGATATTCAAATAATAATTTTTCTTCATCTTTCGACAAAAAATTCGGAATATAATGGAAGACGCTCGGATTACCCGATTCTTCTTCAATAATATGAGAAATCATAGTGATTTTAGTAATAATTAAATAAGTTATATATGGTTTAAGTAATGTATGTATATTTCAATTTTTTTATTAAACCAATAAATTAAGTCATTTTATGTGATAAATATTAATATTTATTTTTATTATTCATAATATAATGGAAGATATTAGTAAAAAATATAAGAAATATTTAAAGTATTCATACATATTAAATAATGAAATTTTTAATAATAAAAAGTATTTTCGTATAATGATTGGACAGGATAAATCTTTTATAAATACATATTTAAAAACGATTGGTATATATGATAAGTTAATTAAAAAATGTATTATTAATGCAACTATAAATTGTAATATAAAAGAAGATTTTACAGATTGTTTTGATAATATGATTAATGTTTATCAACATTTTGAAATGTTATTTTTTAAAGAGTTATATGTGCCGTATTATAAACAATTTTTAGATAAAAAATATATAGATATTAGTTGTAATAATTTATTTAATAGTGATAATATTCATAATTGTCATATAATTGCTTTATATCAATTGTATAATAAATCTATAGATAAATTCGATGATATAAAAGACGAAATAAGTTATGATATTAGTAGTGAAGAATATTATAAAAATGATGAAATAAAAGAAGAAGATATTGAAATAATAGAAGATATAGATGAACATATTATAAGTAAATATTTACCTGATAACAAATCAAATAATTATTTAATATTTACAATAGTTGGATTCATAGTATTATTTATAGTATTATTTATAGTATTAATAATATTAGCAGTTAAATATCACAGAAGTAAAAAAATTATATAATATTATCGGTATTACTATATTTTTGTTCAGAATCTACATATGGTTTAATAGTTTTTAATACATTAATGGTATTAGTATAATTTAAACGATGAATTAAAACATCAATTGCTAGGGTCATTGGTATTGCATAATTTAATAATTTCTCTGCACCCTTTCTTGTCATAATATAAGCACCTGCACAGTAACCTAAATGTAATGGTTTTCTAACATTTCTAATATTTGGTCCTTCTAATGTTCTATTACATTCATCTTCACTAAATATATTTTTACATAAAGTATTTGGTATTAAATATATTATATCAATATTATTTATTGGTTTACTTACATCAAGTTTGTTTAATTCCCAAATCATATGATTTATTTTCATATTAAAATTTTCGCATAAAATAGCATCATCTTCTAGAACTAAACAATATTTTTTATCTGTTTCTAGGAATTTTTTCCAAATATTAATATGAGATAAATAACAACCATATTGACCTTTTTTTAGTTGATAATAGGTTACTTTAATTATATTTTCTTTTTTTAATTTTTCTAAATCTAATTCTGAACCATTTACAGCTTCTGTTATTTCATATTTTAAATTATTTTGTTCTAATTGTTTTATCATATTTTCTTTTCGTTCTACATCTTTTTTTAAGTTAATAACATAAATTCCTAAATCATTGAGATTGTCAATTGTTGTATATATATTATTGTCTGGAATTTCAAAATTTTCAATTATATTCTTTTTTCTATTAAAATGTAAAAATACAATGAATAATATTAATATTACACTTATTATAATTATATATGTGTTCATATATAATTATATTTATATTATTATTCTAATTATGGTATATTATTTAAATTAATTTTTGTAAATCACTCTAACAACGGTAAATTATTTGTATTATTTATACCCATTAATCTTTCTACATTGGTTTTTATATAATTTAAAGGCATTTTTACCGTATCATATGTTTTTTCTATGAAACTAATATGCGTATCCATATTTTCGGTTGATTTTGAAATGTAATTTAACTTTTCTAATATTAATAATTGTGTTTTTTCAATATTATCTAATCTTTCTTTGATTAATTTTAATTCTATTTCCATTTATTATATATATTATATTTAATTTCTAGCATAAAAACTCATAGCTGGCATAGTACAATTAACAATATTAGCATCACCTGTATTGTTACCTATAAAATCTATTTTATCAAATTGATATGGTTTTTGATTACCATCACCATTTATAAGAATTAGTTGTGCTTGTCCATTACTATTTAGACTAAAATGTATTATTTTTCGAGGCTCACTAGTTGCAGTTTTGCGTAATAAACATACATTGTTATTTACATCTAAAACTAAATTCGGTATTATTTCTATTTTTTTATATTTTACATTTGGTTGCATTGTCGTTTTACCAGTATTAGGATCATATGTAATCTTTTGTGGTATATCATATCCTTCTGTTGGAATAACACGTAGACCTGTATTTACACGTCTCACAACTGGAGGACCTACTGAAGAACCTGTTTTATGAGTTATTTGTGCATTTTCTACTGCAAACCTACCTATATTCGCATATGGAACATTTTCATATGGGGAATGAGCTGATGCTGCAGGAGCTGATGCTGGCCTTATATTTGGTTTTACAGTATGTGTAGTATGTGTAGTATCTGTAGGAACCGTAGCTGGTCTACTTCCTAGAATTAAAGGCTTGAATCTAGAGTCTGGATTACCTGGAACAGCATATAGTTGATTTCCAGGAGAATTTACCATAGCTACATAATCATAATCTGGTTGTAAATATGATTTACCAGAATGAGGCGCTTGATTTGCTGATGGTCTTCTTGCCAATGTATTATATCTTTCTTCTGGCATTATGGCTGGTCTAGATGCGGCGTTATTACTAGTTATACTTTCATATGCGTGTTCTTGTTCTGCATCAGGGTCTACATAATCATAATTATTACTAGAAGCTCTAGCAGAGTCATTAGAAACTTGTGAATAAGTTACTTGGGGGACTGCGCCGGGGATACTATCTGGAATTACATATTGTGGGAGATTATATGTAGAATTAGCGTTATAAAAACTATTTGGGTTTTGTGATGAGGAGGAATTGTTACCTGCATTTATGTCATATTGTCCGCTCTTACGATATTGTATTGAATATTGTGGTGTTTGTGTTGGTTGTGGTGGTTGTGGTGGTTGTGGTGATTGTGGTGATTGTGGTGAAGGTATTATATCTGATAATTGTAATTGTTTTATATATCTATCAATGTCAAAATTATTATTATTTAAGATTTCATAATGTCTTCTATCATCTCCAAGTTTAAATAAGTCAAGTATATGTTTATAATTTATATTTATACTATTACCTGAATAAAAATATGTTCTCAATTTGCATTGTTTATGTCCTGTAACATGTGCTAATAACAATTTTACAAAAGCACTAAATATACTATGTTGGGAACCACTAATTTTGCTGGAAATATCATAAGGTAATGTTACATTTTGAATAATACGTTCATTACTAGAATAACTTGATCTAAATAATAAAGCAGGACTATGTTTATCACATGTTTTTTGACATGGAGGTTTACCTTCAAAATTTAATTTTTGTATAAAATTTAATAGCCATCTATCTTGAAAAATTGAACACCATATATTTGGACATTTTAATGTTGTTCTTTTTGCCCCACCATATTGTTTAACTTTAACTAATTCAAAATATTTCTTTTTATATTTCATGTATTTATCGTAATAATACTTATCATTTTCATCCATGTTAATAATATAATTATATATGATATTATTAAATTTATAAAATTAATAATTAAGATATATTTTATAATAAAATATTAATCATATTTTATGGCATTGTGTATTAATTATTTTTTTTATTATATCAATAAATATATATTTTGAATTATATTCATCTAAACCATAACATTTAAATTTGTATCCAATATATTTTTTAACTAAATCAATATTTTGTTGTGTATCGTCAAAAAAATAATTATTATATAATTCTTCACATAATATATATTTTGTTATAAACAATATAAAAATTACTTTTGTAATACTCCATTTTTCAGTATAATTCATATTATTTTTTGAAATATGTTCTTTTAATTCACTGTTTACTTTAATTTTTAATATATTCACTAACTTATTATTATCTATAAAATTGATATCATCTATCGTAGACGAACCAAATATATAAATTATTTTATCAGAAATACTAATAACATTACAATAATTATTCAAATGTGTATTAATATTATCTTCACAATCAAAAACATATTTTAATAAAAATTTAGCAACATTATATGATAAACCTCTTGTAATTATAAATACATTGTTATTTTTATCCAATAAACTCATTAAAAAATCTTTTAAATTCTTTAATTCATTTGAATTTTGTTTCATTTTCATAATAAAATCCACATTTAATGCATCTCCACTCGAATGTTCACTTACTAAAGTTAAATCAAAATCAAAAAAGAAATTATAATTATTTATATTATTTCTTTTTAACATTTTATTATATTTCTTTTTATATTTTATATATTTTTCATAATCTAAATTTGTATTCTTATGTATATTTTTATATTTCATATACTTTTCATAATAATATAAAATGTTATTATTCATGTTAATATAATAAATAAAATATATATTATTATTTTATTATTTTCGCTATATTATGAACAAACAATATGAATTTAATAATCTAGATATGTTAAAAGATTTTAAATTAGAAATAATATTACCTGAAATTAAAAATGGTAGATATATAGAAAATATATATGAAAAGATTATAAAAGAAGTAAAAATACAAGTATTTATAAATGATAATTTATATAAAGAATATATGCAAAATAATATAGACTTTTCAAATAATAATTTGGATTATTTATATGATATCCAAAATTATAAAATAATATTATTAATGATAATAGATACAAATTTAGATAATATGTGTATATGGAATCTTGAATATCCCCCTCATATTTGTGGTGAATTAATTATAAATTAATATAATATATAATGAACTATTACGAAAAATATATAAAATATAAAACAAAATATTTTAAATTAAAAAATTTAATTGGTGGAACTAGTAAAAATATTATTATAGTTGCAACACATAGTTATCGTTTACAATGTATTCTAAATGGTATGAGAAAAATTAGTAAACAATTTCAAGAACATCCAGAACAATATAAATATATAAAACGCTTTAAAAATTGTGCTATAGTAAGAATATTTAGAAATTTAGAATATATATGTGTTCAATTAATTTATCAAGGTATATATGACGAATATAATGATGAAACAGATGATACTCATTATGAATTAGGTGATATACATACATTTAAATTAGAAATTAATATTACACAATATCCAACTTATTCAATACCACCAAATGTAGAAATTTTTTTAATTAGACATGGTGAAGGTATACATAATGTAATATCTAAAGAAGAAAAAGAAAAACTTAAAGAAAATCCTATTAATAATAAAGTCCTTTTTGTAAAACAAAATTTAAAAGATGCCAGATTGACAGATAAAGGTAATAAACAAGCCTTTATTGCCGGTCATAAATTAAATACATATTTAAATAATAATTTTAAAACTTTTAATAATAATTATTATTTTTGTGCATCTGATTTATATAGAACACAAGAAACAATTGGAAATATTAAATATGTATTAAATAAAAGTATTAAAGGTAAATTTCGCGACCCTATATATATAATATCATGTATACATGAAATAACTCCACATATACGTGAAGTTAATGCAACAGAACACGATTGTGATAATCCTGGAAAAATAGTAAAAGAAACTTCTATTTATAATATGCCTAAATGTATTGGTAATAATTTAAAATGCAATAGTATATCTAAAAAAATTCGACAAATATCATATACAACATATATTGATTGGAGTAAATATAAACAAAGAAATATATGTAGTAATACTTCAGATATTACTTCAAATATTATTAAAGAAATATTAAGCGTTATTTCAAAATAAATTAATATATATATATTATAAACTATGGAAACAGCTGCAACTCCTCAGCTTAGAAAAATATTAGATATATATAAAAAAGTATTTCCTGCAAAATCTTTTCCATTTATCCCATTTGTTATTGCAGCATTTTTTCAATCTATGGCATGGATGTCCGGACCAATATTTTTAAATAATTTCACTTTAGGTCCTCGTATGTTAATATTAATATTATTTGCATGTGGTGAATATTTATTTATGTCACCTGCTATGAATGCAGGTGTTGAGATTTTAAATATGAAAGAATCACATTTAGTAATAGAATATCATATAACTACATTAGTTGTATTTATGTTAGTTAATATATTTTTATTCAGAAAACCATTTGAAATGAAATATATGTGGGCATTTATATTTAGCGGAATGGCGATATATTCGGCGAATCAGTAAATTTATCAAATTAACAATTTGATAAATAAGTGATTTGACAAAAAAATATGTTTACATATTTTTTCGGCGAATCAATGATGAGACTATTTAATTTTCCTAAAATTAAATTGGCAAATCAATAATGAAGTGATGAGACAATTTATGAAAATAAATCATCATAATATTGAACATGTGGTATATTATTTTTTAATATATTCTGCCAATTTGGATATGCTCTATCTAAATATAATGTCGATTCTTTTGGTATTTTTATTTTCATAGTTTTCATAGTTTTTCCATCTGGTAAATACAATTTAAAATCTACTTGTTGTAAAGGAAATAATTCATTTTTAGTAATTTTTTCATTTGGCCACCATTCTCTTAATTTATCCATATAAAAACTATATACTCCTTCAGAATCATAATATTTATAATAAAATATATCTATTTGTATGGGATTATTATCTTTACTTCCATATAATACTTTATCTATATTATGAATATCAAGTGTTATATTCGAATTTTCTTTTATCATTTCTCTTACTAAATTATGAAATTTATCTCTATCTTCTTCAAATATACCAATATCTATATCATCATCCCATGGAACAAAACTTTGATTATGTCTATAATATCCAATTAAGCCACCACCAATCAAAAAATATTTAATATTATTTTCATCTAATTTTTTAATGAGTAATTCAAATAAATTAAATAAATTATAATGAAAACTAAAATTAATATAATATTTCATATCATCAGCACCCTTCATAATTTTATTTCTTTCCCCTTCTACTTTATTCATATAAGTTATATAGGAGTTTACAAATAGATTTCTATTTTTTAAATTTGTTAGTTTATGTGTCCATAAATTAGTAATAATTAATAAAATAATAAGTAAAACAACTATAATTATAAATATTTTCATTATATATTAAAATAATAAAATATTAAATTACTAGATTATTTGTATTATTCATATTATTGACATATTTTTTTAATTCTATATTATCTGCATATGGATTTTCTTGTTCAAGATAAATATAATCATTATTATCATCATCATTCACAATATAACATAATCCAGTATATTTAACAAAATCTGAATAATCAATATGTGTTATATTATATTCATCTAAAATATCTTTCATAATATCTTGAGCAAAATCTGGATTTTTTGTGTATTCATATTTCTTAAATACATTCCAATACGGAATATTTGAATTATCAATTTTAGAATCATCATAAATATCATCAATTTTGTAATATGTTGCTTTATTTTTAATTGGATATTTATTAAAAACTTTCATAATAGGTGATGACGGGTAGTTATAGCCAAATTTATTAATGTAATCAATTAATGTATTACCATTTTCTGGAACAATTGAATCATATGGAATTTTACCATATTCAATTAGAACATTAATTGTATTTGCTAATTCTTCGATTTTTTTAACATCCCGAACATGACTATTTTCTTTTAGAAGAAAACAAATAAGCGGAACACTAACTATATTTTTATTATTAGAGTCTACAACTCGCCATTCATATATATTTGAATTATATGAACTACGCGAGAATAGTTTCTTTAATATATTAACATTATTATCTAATGCAAGTTGAATATACACATTAAATGCATCAACTAATTCATTCATTTGATATGGTGCCTTTAATTCTTTATCTGGAAAATATTCATTCCAAATATCAATATATTTATTAATATATTCCATTTTAATTCTAATATCATTACAATTTAATATATAATTTGCAATAGTATAACCATTTTTATTATTAACATAGTTAATTATGATTGATGAATCTTTTTCAATAATGAAATCCCAAAAGAATTCAATATATTCTTTAACTCGACTCTTTACAACATCTGAACTAGAAATTTCATGAAAAAGAGATATAATAATATCAATAATATAGAATTTATTTGATTTCTTTTCCATACTGATATAATCATTTTGGATTAAAAATTGGATAACATCAAAGTTTAAATCATACATATTATAAGAAATACACTCATGGGAATGACTAAATATATCACAATATATTTTATCGAATGAATCTAAATTCATAAATTCAATAAGGTTGTCAAAATTAATTGGCGGTTTTGGTAGATATTTATATGTGTGCGTTTTCTTATCGAAAAAAGTAGGGGTGCAAAATAGAGTTTTGAATGTCTGAATATCAGAACATGCAGAACTACACTTCATAAAATTACAAATATCGGACATTTATTATTATATATTACATATTAACTTAAATATGTAATATGAATTTTGTTTCAATTTTTATGGAATGTAAGTGGAATTAATTTTTGTATAAATAAAGTATTTACTATTATGGTTTAGCTGGTGGTGCTACTACTGGTGGTGCTGCTGCTCTTACTGGTGCTACTACTGGTGGTGGTGCTCTTGGTGATACTCCTGCTGCTGGTGATGCTCTTAATAATGATGCTGCTTGTGCTGTTCTTACTGGTGCTCCTGCTGATGGTGCTACTATTGGTGGTGGTGGTGCTGCTGATGCTGTTCGTAATGGAGGAGTAGCAAATGTATTAGGTAATGTATTTGGATCAAATTTATATTTTACTTTTTTCCACTCATCACCTTTTCCACATACTTTATCAACTAAAGTTTTTATTTCAGGATGTGTTGTTGTTGCCATTGGTATAAAACTCAATAATCTATCTTTATTCTTACATACCCCTATTATATCATCTTTATCTATTGTTAAGTCTTGAATAGTATTAGTTTTATTAAATTGTCTACATTTATTTATAGCCACATTTGCACTACTTCCTAAATCCATAACTTTTGCAGCCATACGCATACCAAAACCGGCTAAAGGAAAACGTAAAATATTACATGGTTGTCCTAATTGATTTAATTGTCCAGCAATGATTGTTTCTCCTTTAGCCTCATGTAAACTTCTGTTTGCTATTTCTAAAATATCTATAGGTGTAAGTAATGTTTTATCATTTATTTGGTTATTAATTTTTTGTAATAATTTAATTAAAGCTGGACTTAGAGTAAATTGTTGTTGTGTTCCAGAACTTGTTGTTGGTTGAAAATAACTATATAATTCTTGTTGTTGTGGAGTAAATGATGTTGTATTTATTGGTTGATTATTTCTTAATTGTTGTGATAATCCTCTTATTATATTTTCTTGTTCACTATAAAATTGTGGAGTTAATGGTTGTTTCATTAATTCTTGTAATTGTGGTGAGAATGATGTTAACACTGTTGTTGCTATTGGCGTTGCTGTTGCTGTTGTTGTTATTGTTGCAATAGGTGATGCTGCAGATGCAGATGCTGATGCTAATGATGATGCTAATGCTGATGCCGAACGTGTTATACGATCACTTCTATTCCCTTCTATTTTTTGTAATCTTTTGGTTTCCTCATCTGTTAATTTTAATTGATTTCTTTGTTCTGGTGTTAATTTTGAATATTGTTTTAATTGATTATTCGATAATGGAGTATTTGGTGTTGTGCGTGTTGGTATACGTAATTTTGGTGATTGTTGTGATTGTTGTGATTGTTGTGATTGTTGTGATTGTGGTGATTGTGGTGATTGTGGTGATTGTTGTGATTGTCGTCTCAATCTATTTGATTGACTATCATTTTTCATTTGTTCAGATAATTCTGATTGTTGTTGTGTTAATGGTCCAGTATATACACCTCTATTAAATTTATTTACAACTTGTCTATCATTTAAACTCTTTAATCTTTCTTGTTGTTGTGGTGTTAATTGTGTATTATTACGCGCCATACGCTTTAATTGTCTATTAGATACATAATCTGATGATGCTTGTGATTGTAGTTTTTGTTCACTTATTTTTTGTTGTGGTGATGTTGTTCTACTCAATCTTTTTATTTGTCCTTTTGATAAATTTCCTTCTTTTGATAATTTGTCACGGTTTGCTGTTATTTCTGCTTGTCTAGCTGCTTGTCTAGCTAATTTAGCTTGTGCTCTTGCTTGCATTGCTTCCCTTGATTTTTTTTGTTCTTCTGCTTTTTTTCTTGCAGCTTCTCTTGCAGCCCGTAATATTTTTAATTTTTCTTCTCTTGATTCCGCAGATGCTACAGTTGCAGTTGTTTTTGGAACAGGATCAGCACCACCTAATTGTTCATAATAATTAAATTTTTTTAAATATAATTCTAATCTACTTATTTCATAATCACTCATATTATCATGAATATGAATTGAATACATTTTATTAATATATTTATCTAATTTGTAATCTATATAATCTAAATTATCCATATTATATATAATAATATTATTGTATATTAAAAATATTATTATTTTAAAATTAAATTTTAATTTACATATATATCCTTATATCTATTTTAAATCGGACATAATGTATTAAGTTCACCAATAAGATCATGTTTTTTTATATATGGTGTATTTGGTGGTATTTGTGTCACTAATTGTTGTTTATATGAGCATATAGGTTTAAAATCAATATTTGTTATATTACCTGTATTAATTTGCTGACATATACTAGAAACTATAGAATTATCAGATGAACAAATTATTTTTTTTAATTCTGAACTTAATGTAAACTGTTGTATACCAAGTGATGTTGGTCCTTCTAGACCTTGAAAATTACCTTGTTGTAATTGATTTGCGTATCTTTCTGCTAAATTAGCTCCTACTGTAGCTCCTACTGCAGCTAATCTTTGTCCTGCCTCAGATTCTAGAAATTTAGCAGCAGCATTTTGTAATCTACTAGACGGATCTAATCGAGATGCTGTAGTTGCATTTGATGTTGCTGGTGCTTGTGTATCTGATGTTGCTGCTCCTGGTGCTGGTGTTGCTGTTGGTGTTGCTGCTCCTTGTGCTGGTGCTCCTTGTTGTCCTGATGCTGGTGCTCCTTGTGGTCTTTGTTGTCCTTGTTGTCCTGGTGTTTGTGGTTGTCTTTGTTGTCCTTGTTGTCCTGGTGTTTGTGGTTGTCCTGGTGCTTGTTGTCCTATTGCTCCTTGTCCCGATGCTGCTTCTCGTCCTCGTCCTCGTCGTCCTGGTGCTTGTTGACCTGGTGTTTGTGCTGATGCTTGTAGTTGTCTTTGTAGTCTTTGTTGTTGTCTTCGTGATAATTGTTGTCCTGGTGCTTGTGCTTGTTGTTGTATTTGTAGTCTTTGTTGTCTTGGTGATGGTTGTTGTCCTGGTGCTTGTAGTTGTCCTTGTTGTTGTCTTTGTAGTCTTCGTAGTTGTCTTCCTGATAGTTCTCCTGGTTGTGGTTGTCGTCCTTGTCGTGGTTGTCCTTGTTGTCGTCTTTGTAGTCTAGCCTGTACATGTGGTGGTAAATTTGCTGTTATTTGTTGTCTTGAGCGTCGTCTTCTTCTTTGCGAAGATGTATTATCACCAGGTCCACCACCTAATTGTTCATAATAATAAAACTTATTTAAATATAATTCTAATCTACTTATTTCATGTTCACTCATATTATCATGAATATGAATTGAATTGATTTTTGACAAATATTTATCTAATTTATAATCTATATAATCCATATATTCCATATTATCCATATTATGTGTAATAATATAATATAATATAATTAAAATATTATTAATTATATAATGGATAAAAAAAATATAATAATATTTGGTTCTGGAGTATCTGGGTTAGTATGTGCATATTATTTGGCTTTAACAAATAAATTTAATATTTATGTATATGAAAAAAACAATATAGTTGGTGGTATGGCACGTTCTACTAGATTTGAAACAGTGCCAGCAGAAGTATCTTGGAGAGCATATGGAATTTTTTATGATAATTTATTTGAATTAATGAATGATATAAATGTATTTGATAATATAAATAAAAATGGAATAGGATTTACTTTGTTTAGAAATAATGATACACATCCTAATACTATATCATTAATTGATTATCCAGTATTGGCTTATTATTTTTTAAAACATATTTTGAGTGATGAAAGAAAAAATAATCATTATGATATAAAACTTAATGAATTACTAAAAAATAAAGTATCAAAAAACACATATGAATATTTAGTAAAACATTTATGTGGTCCTGGGATGGGTATGGACCAACATACTGCATCGTATGGTCATTTTGCACATGTTGCACAAGTGCAATTATTTTCTCGTGGTATTACTTGGAATTTAGCAAATAAACCAACAAATGAAGCATGGATAAATCAATTATATAATAAATTACAAAATATGGGAGTAAAATTTAATTTTAATAAAAGTTTAAGTAAAATATATTATGATAATAATAACATTAAATATTGTGTTTTAGAATCAGGTGAAAAATTAATAGCTGATGAATATGTAGTTGCAATTAATCCCTTTATGTTTGAAACAATACTATATAATTCTGGATTGATAGATATGTCATTACAATATAAAAAAATAAACAATCAAAATAACCAAATTAGTTTTAGAATAGGTTTTAATAAAAAAATATTCTTTCCTAAAAATAATCCATCATTCGTATTATTAGATTCAAAAAACAATATTACATTTTCTGCACATGATCACGTATTTACAAAAGATGTATATTTAGGTAAAAATTTAAAATCATTATGGTCTGGAACATGTGTCGATTCTTATGATTTAATGAAAAATAAAGATTTAAAACAAATAAAAGAAGAAATAATTAAACAAATGTTTGAGTCAAATACATTTATTGAATATGTAAAAAAATATAATCCAACATTAAAAACTTTTTCACCAAATGATATAGATCATTTTGAAATATTTGAGGACTGGTATTATGATTATGATAAAAAAGAATTACAAACTAAATATAAAAAATGGGTTAATGATGCATTTAATGAACATGATAGGCCTGAACAATCTACTAAATTTACAAATATGTTTGTATGTGGTGCACATACAAAAACATCTTTAAATATATGGTCAATGGAAGCAGCAACAGAAAGTGGAAAGACTGTAAATAATTTAATTAGAAAAAAATATAATTTACCAATTACACATATATATTTACATAATAAAACAACTAATATAATTACTTTAATTGGAAAAATCGATAATATATTCTATAGATTAAACTTACCTCATATCATTATTTTTATAATAATTATCGTAATAATCGCTATTATATTAAAAATTAAAAAAAATAAATTTACATAATGTCTTTATCATTTTTCATATAAATAAAATTTTTAATATTTTTCGGTAAATCATTAAATGTTAATGGTTTATAATTATAAATATAAGTATTTGTCTTATAAAGTTTTCCAAATTCATGTAATTCAGTATATGTATCTGTATATTTTTTGAATTCATAATATTCTTTATATCTTATCTTATTTTCCATATCATCTATTGCAATATTTGTAACGATAGTATACACATTATTATTTTGAGTATCATAAATCAATTTATGATAATTAAAAATACCACTTATATTATTTTTCTCAAATTTTTCAGTATAAAATCTTTGATTATTATTAATCCCAAAATTTACAAAATAATTAGGTTGTAATAGATACATACGATAAAAGATAGTATTTCTTAATTGATTCATTATAAAATTATAATAATATATATTGTTTAAGTAAAAAAATATTGAAAAATAAACATATAAATACAAAAATATTAAATATTAAAAATAATAAAATAAAATGTCAAATATACAATTAAATATGGAACGTCTTAAAGAAATCTATGGTGATGCGAATGTAATTTCATTCTATATTATGAAATTTCGTAACAAATATCCAATTACTGATGTAGTAAGTTTTAGTTATAATGGACATATAGATAATATGCCAATTATTATTAATGATATTTTTAGTCAAAGTAGTATGTTTCAGAAAATGGCAGAAATATTTAAAAATTATCATGAAAATCTAGATTATGATGATTATGAAGAGTTTGATAAGAAATCATCACCTCTTCAATTACAAATTAAAATAAAAACAGAACAAGATAATTTTACTTTAGATTATAACTATGTTTTAGATTATAATAAAGAACATCTACGTCAAATTGGATATATGGTATAAATAGTATAAATATTATTCACTTAATATTTTATTATTCTTAATAATATTTTCTTTTATCTTATCTAACGATTCTAAAAATATATATTTACAATCAATATGTGAAAAATATAATTTAAAATCATATGCATTTTTTCCTAAATAGTTTATATTAATAATATTATTATTATCGTCTAAAATTAGACACATATTTTTAGTAAAAGAATAAGTATTAAAACTTATTGTAAACATATCAAAATTTGTTTGATCAAAATTATTACTAACATGTAATACGTCAATAATTTGAAAAGTATTATTATCTATTTTTTTTACTTTTAATAAAAACTCATAATTATCAATATAATTCTCAGGATTACATATATTATTCAATTGTTTATACACACCAAAATAAAGCATATTTATATTTTATATATATTAAATAAGTTCTTAAATATCTAAATTTTCCATCATTTCACTAATATCAGTAGAGAACATACTTTGATTAATTTTTTTAATATCATAATATAATGTTTGAATTACATTTTCTATATGAATCCATTCCCATTCTTTTCCTTCTGGTAACATTTTTTGATATGTTTGTAATTCAACTATTAAATGTTTAATATGTGCAACTATATCAGTAAAATCATATAAATTTTTAGTTTCTCTCAAAGTTGCTAGTGTCAATACAAGATTATTAACATATGGTGTAATTTGAAAGATATTAATATAATCAATAGATTCAAATAATTCTTCAATTAATATATATTTTTCTATGTTTTTATCCATAATATCCATTTATTAATATAATATATATAATCTTTTATATTATTTCTTTAATTATTCATTTTTTTTCTATTTTTCCATACAATATATGAATAATATAAACCTAATATATTCTTAGCAAATAAATCTAAAATATTGTATGATGTATTTTTAATATTATATTCAGTTAATGCAGCAACTCCATATAATGCCCATATTCCAACAAAATATTTAAATAATAACATACCATTCTTTGTATATTTTGCAAAATTATCATATATTATTCTAAACATCATATAAAATGGAATGAAACCTAATATTACTGCTTTAACATTACTTAATTTACCAATTTCACTTAAATAACCAAATAATAACATTAATTCATTTAATATAACTATCTGGATTATTATATTCTTATGTTTATTCATTAATTCCCAAAAATCTAATTTATCATTTTTATTTTCTTCTACATTTCTTAAATAAATCAGGTAAACTACAAATGATATTAACATAGTTGGAGTAGAAAACATCCAATCATGATATCTAAATTTAGTAACATTATCTATATTATCAAATGAATTTATTAACCAAACATAAAAACCACCTTCTATAAATTGAACTACTATTTCTAACATTAATAATTGTTTTAAAATATTATCTTTTTCTTCTAAATTAATATTTAATGCTAGTATATCAAGTATTGCTGTAATTACTTGAATATAAAATGATGCTTTTGCAGTTGTTTTTATAATATTTTGAGTATTCATATAATATATATGTATATGTTTTAATTAAATATTTATAAGATAAAACAAATAATATATATTATCTAAAATGAAAGTAATAACAGTTGCTACACATCCAGAAAGATATTATAATTCATTATTAGAATCAGCAAAAAAAAATAATATAGATTTAAATGTTTTAGGTATGGGAGAAAAATGGCAAGGATTTGGATGGAAATTTACAAAAATGATAGAATATCTAGAAAAAGTAAATAAGGATGAAATAGTAATGTTTATTGATGCATATGATGTTATATTTATAGATGATATTTCTAAAATAGAAAAAAAATTTTTGGAAATTAAAAGTAAAAATAATTTTAAAATATTTATTGGTGTAGATTTAATTCCTAAAAATATTATTTATAAATATCTATATAAAAAAGTTTTTTCTAATAATAATAAAAATAATATAAATTCTGGAGTGTATATGGGTTATGCAAAAGACATATATGATGTTTTATCGAACATAAAAAACAATTATAATATGAATAATATGGACGACCAATTAATGTTTATATTATCAGATATTAAAGATAATACACTCTTTTATTTTGATAAAAAAAACGAAATAATAGTTAATATTGTCGGGGATTTATTTACTGGAAAAGCAAACTTAGAAGAAAATAATTTTGAATTTATTAAAGATGAAAATAATAATACAAAATTAATCAATAATAAAAATAATACACACCCTATGATTTTACATGGTCCTTTTAATGCAAATTTAGATGATATTATTCTAAAATATAATTATAAATTAACTAGCAAAAATAATGATTCCAGATTAAAATATTCATTAAATACTATTAAAAATTATTATAAATCTTTTGATTTAGAAATATATATATTAACTATATTTATTTATTTATTATTATTATATATTTTTATAACTAAATTAAAAATTGATTTTAAATATACTAAAACCAATAAAATAAAATAATATATAATATCACAATAATGACTACAATTGACTTGATTATAAATAAATATAATAACCAAAGTAAATATAAAGTTACTTTTGAGGAAATGATTTTGGATTTTGAATCATTTGAACCAACAAATATACCAATTATTGATATTTGTATTATTTCAACAATTGGTAAATATATCCATGAATTTACAAATCAACAAAAATGGATTGTATGTCCAAACTTGAAAGAAGAAATAGTTAATATGATAATTAATTTGTCGGATAAATTAAATAATATTCATACGGATGATTTGAAATTAATTTTTGATAAATATCAAAATAATAAAAATTCACCCGATTGTTACTCACTCGAAAATGAACTATTTAAATTTGTAGACGAAATTATTAAAAATAAACTTCCTATGTTACAAATTAATGATAAGAACTCAATAAAAGAATATTTAGATTTTCGAATGAATTTTAATAATGAATATAAGTTGATTATTAATAAATATAAGATTGATTTTAATGAAATTGAAATTAAAATGAATAATATATATAATATTATTATAAATAAATTTGAAAAGTTAGAAGAGTCACCAGAATTTGAAGATTGTATTCAAATGATAGATAATATTAATGTAAAAGTTTCTATCAAGATGGAAAAACTAGTAGAAATAACAAATGAACAAATTGAACAAGCCAAAAAACAATCACAAAATCTTGTTGGGTATAATGGTGTAATGTTATTCGAACAACTTAAGAAAGAAATTATGAATATATTTAATAAAGAAATGAATTTATATTATGAAAATGAGATTAAATTATTGAAATTTAATGATTATATAAATGATATTCTTTTGCAATTATTTGAGATTGAAAAAAATATATATCGTTTACGTGTAACATTCACAGAAATAGAAAACGGAATTAAGAATTATTAAATAAATTTATTTTATTCATAACTACATTCTCCTTCACAATATTTGCAATAATCATAATATTCACCTTTATAAAAATATTCTTGACATTCATCATCACAATATTTATCACAAATATGACCACATTCATGACATTCCCAATGATAATCCTTTTCGCAATCATTTTTAGAATCATTATCAAGTTCATGCATATTTTTGTCAATATATGATGAATATTGTTCATATAGAATTTTAATATTAGGATTCTCTAGTGATTTTTCTAGATTGTTTTTTTTATAATCTTGAGAATTATAATTAAGATACAAATAACAATTTTCATTAACCATCTCTGGATTTAAAAATGCAAACATTAGCCATGCAACAATTGAACCATTTATTGAAGAAAATTCTATTGTTTTACGAATTAATACTTTTTTTACATTTAAAAAGTCATCATTAAATAATTTGTCAGTGAAAAATATTTTATATTTCAGTAGAACTTCCATGAGTTCCTCGAATGTTTTAAATTTATTATTTTCATCTGCTTTATCATTTTTATTAAGAAGTTGCCATACTATCAAAATAAATAGTTTTATTATATTTTTGTAAAATACAAAATTATAATTATGTTTTTCATATTCTTTATTTTTTTCAGGATAATTTTTTAATACTTCTAATATATGTGTGCATGATAATGATGAATCAAGTTGTTTCATTAGTTCTTCTAATGGAATTTCTTCATATAATTTATTATTATTAAGATAATCTTGATTTCTTGATTGTTTTATATTATTTGAGTTGATAGAATTATAATAATTATTATTGGTTTTTTCATAGAAACCATCAATCACACTGTTAATAATATTTTCATTAATAATGTTTTCATTAATAATAAAATTTTTATAAAGTATCTTTTTAGGTTTATTTTTATTATTTTTTATATTATTATTCTTTTCACAATTTAATGTATTAATAACATTTTGAATATTATTAATTGATGTTTTAAGTAATTCAAGCTGTTCGCTTAATCCTTTAATATTAATATTATTTACTGATAATGCCATTATATATAATAGTTGTATTAATAAGAGTAATCATTATATGATATATATAAATCAATTTTTTACACCTTAATATAAATAAAAAATGATAATCTAATACTTAATAATTAAATAGTATATATCTAATTAATTAAATCTAATATGTCTTGTAAAGTTAAAGGTTGCAGATATAATCATACACATGTTACTTACATGCATCAGTGTGGTTCATGTAAATTGTTCGGACATGGACAAATAGAATGTGGTAAACATAATTTAATGAATCAATTAAAACATTATTGGGATGAACGTATGCCATTTTATAATCGTTGTAAAATTCATAAATGTGATTCACCTGATACACATACTACAGATGGTCATTGTTGTATATATTGTGGATTACGTGATAACAAACATTTAAAACGATGTCCTAAAATTACTGGGGAGTATTTAACTGACCCAACTAGTGTTGGATTTGACCCGCAAGGCGTTGGTCAATCACAAGAATTATCTTCTGGCACATTTACATATTTTTATGGAGGTATGGGGTGTCAATGGTATATTCGGAATAATAATGGTAAATTAGAATATTTCTTTCTTCATTCCGATGAAGTTGGGCAATATGGACCCGAATATTCTAGTATTCCGATGCTAGTTGCTTTCATGTATGGATACAATGAAGTAGCATTCAGATGTAATTAATAAAAAAATTTGTTTATGCAATTTCCAGCAAGTCCGTAAAGAATTGATTTGACAAAATATATTCGAAATAAGAATTGTAATAATCCTTTTCATAATCTTCTTGGTTGGGAAGACGAGTTCCAAAAAATCCAAAAGTATATTTATTCCGCATTTCTTGTTCTTCTTCCAAACTAATTTCAGTAAAGTCATTGAACAATGAATTCATATGAATAGTTTCGTCATAATCAATACAACTAAGCATTGGATGTGATGCAATTGCTTCATACATTCTGTGAATTTTTGTCTTCTCACCAATTAGAAATACGTATGGACGCAAAATATTGTATCCAGTAGCATCAAAAGTTGTATGGTAAACAACACCTGGTTCCGAATCTTGAGTAATGTATCCTTTATCAAAAAACTTTAGCAAGTCTTCTTGAATTAAATATGTTTCGGTGCTTAGTGGACCAGGATGGTTGCGAATACCGTAGACGAATGGGTCATACTTTGCTTCAACAAAATATTTTACATATCGAAGAAGCGTTGGATAATCACATACTTCATCATAAGTATCTTCTGTTACGTCATACTTGTTTCGCAAATGTTCTGGATACAAAACTGTATCCGAAAAATAGCGGTTTTGTCGTGCTGCAATTGGTAGAATTACATGTTCAATAAATGTTTTAGAGAACATTTTATCTAGATACCGCTCTTCGCACTGTCCAATTTTAAAAATAGAATTATAGCTAATTGAGGCCATTTTTTAATTAATATTATTTTTACTAATAATGATAGATAGATTATTAAAAAATTCAATTTTTTATATATTAAAGATAACACATATAATAGTATATTAGTAAAATGTCACGATATAACTATATATATAAGGCTACAAAACCACATAAGCGTAAGCGTATTGAAGAAGAAGAGGAGGAAGAAGAGGAAGATGATATGAATCTTCCAATTTCACATCTTTTAAAACAATTGAAACCAGATGTATATATGATTGATAATCATTTGTATTTCAAGACAGAAGTTACAAGAGAATCAATTGAAAAACTAAATAAAGAATTAATCATATATAACCGTAAATATGATATGCTAAAAGAAATTCATAAGGGTTATGAAATTACACCTAAACCAGTTTATCTACATATTACTAGCGATGGTGGTGATTTATTTGCTGGTTTTCATGCCGTAGACATTATTAAAAATAGTAGAATCCCAATTTATACAGTTGTAGAAGGTGCAGCGATTAGTGCAGCATCACTAATGGCATGTGTTGGGAAGAAGAGATTTATGACAGCAAATTCATATATGCTTATTCATGAATTATCAACTGGTGTAGAAGGTAAATACCATGCAATTAAAGATAATTTTGAGAATGATACAATTCTTATGGATAACATAGTTAAAATATATATAGAACATTCTAATAAAAGATTAACTAAGAACAAACTTGAACAAATTTTAGATCATGATAAATTTTGGAATTATGACATGTGTCTTAAACACGGTTTAGTAGATGAAATTTATGTAAATTGAATAATAATATTTTAATTATTTTATTATTATATATTAATTATAATAATAATAATGTGTGATATAGTAAAATTTAATTATACAGGAAAAACTAAAGAAAACCAATATAAACTAGACATTCATAATAATGAATATTTTTTAAATTTGTATTATTATTCTACAGATGTTAAAGCAACATGTGGTCCTGGTGAAATGTTAGGGAATAATATACCTTTTAATAAAACTTTAATTCGTTGTAATTTATATGATGACAAAAATATAGTAATAATAAAAGATAATTTATTAGTTACATTAACTGATATATCATTCAAAGATAGAATGTATGAATTAACATATTTTAAGATAAAACCAACACACATATTTAACATTATGTTTAGTTATGAAGAATACACTGATACATATAAATTTGATTTATATTTATCACCAAAAACTGATCCATCAAATGATATGATATTATTGAATACTATAAAGATAAATTTAAAATCACCAGACTCAGCAAAACCAAAAATTATAATTAAAAATGGTAAAATATATTCGGTTTTTGATGGAGAACAAAGATTTGAAAAATCAGTTAGAGATTTTTTTTACTTTGATTATTTTCAATATGGTAATGTTAAGAAATGTGCACCAATAATTTTAGATAATTTAAAAAAAAAAATTTATTCTGAAGAAATATGTATTCAACGTGATGGTGGTGCATTAAAAAATATAGTTCTTGAAGAAAAAGATATTAGATATGATAAAAATATATATAATATAAATTTAAGAGATAATTTATTAGATTTTTCAAAAAATAGAGGTGTTGTATTTGATTATTACAAATATAATTGTGATAAAGATATAGATTCAGCAGGAAGAATTTTTGGTATTAAAAAAATGTATGTTTTACTTGGTGCATTTGGTGTAATAATTTTATGTTTTATATCATTAATTGTAGCAATAGTAAAAAATAGTAAAAATAGTAGTCATGAATTAAAATCATCAAAACCATCTAAAAAGAAAAAAACAAAAAAATAATTATTTAATATATATGTCATATAAAACACATGACGAATTATATAGATTATTTGAACCGACGGGTGATAAAAATTTTTTTTTTAAAGTTGAAAAATCTGTTTCAAGTAGACATGATAATGAACCACCCCAAAAACGTCAATTAGT
>JACCEB010275245.1_pt1 | contig 71343 bp, 58 predicted proteins | sample 7454761 | NCBI WGS metagenome assembly JACCEB01 (sample SAMN15323454, study PRJNA562643) | freshwater metagenome | isolation source: river surface water | place: USA:Blue River Watershed | collected 2017-08-18 | reverse complement strand
AATTTGTTAACCTTGTAATTTGTTAACCTTGTAATTTGTTAACCTTGTAATTTGTTAACCTTGTAATTTGTTAACCTTGTAATTTGTTAACCTTGTAATTTGTTAACCTTGTAATTTGTTAAAAAAAACCAAAAAAAAGTGAGAGCACTATCAATGTTAAAATGTTACATTCAATCAATGAAAATTCTTCTTAATGTTTATTGTCAATCACGGGGAATGGTGGTATAACACTCTCGGACACCCCCAGTGTGCGCACGATTCCTCGTGAATCTTGTTGCAGAAGAATGGTGGCCATTTTTGCGCAAACGAGATGCAACAAAGGATGGATGTCCAAGAAATTTGCGGCATTGGCCAATGCGACCAATTCGGTGGCAGTCAAATCGTCCACCATTGCTGCAAATGTGTGACCCACTGTCTCCAATAACATGGAGCGATTGGACAGTCGTTTGTTTTCGAGTGGGTTCATCGGAGTTTGGTGATGGCATTCCACGAACTGCAGAACAATTGCCAATGTTCTGCCATTGATAGTGTGCAGGGGAAAGCAGGGGAGCTCGTTTGCAACAGTGTGTCTGGAGTGCAATTGTCGCTGGTCTTCAATCCACGGTTTCATGACAGTGCTCACCTTCGCCAACACACATCCATTGGTCTGAAATCGCTCGTTGTCCTTCGACAACAATTCGATTGGAAAGTCGCAATGTGAATCCATGGTTTGTTTGTTTGTTTTCAAGTGTTTTCAAGGTCTCAGTTAAAGTTGTGCTTCGCGCAGCCTCACACCACACACCACACACACACACACACACTGCACACCCTCACACCTCGTTGTTTCACTTTGTCCAAAAAACGGCCCTCCGCGCCTGCGTCCTAGAGTCCCAGGAAACAATGTGTGGACGGGCAGAAATCATCGAAGGTGTGCAATGGTGTGTGAAGTTGGGAGTGTGTGTGATGGTGTGTGGAGGGCAAACACACCACTATTTTGCTTTTCTCAAGTTTGCTTTTCTTCCAGTTTGGTTTTCTCAAGTTTGGTTTTCTCAAGTTTGCTTTTTTTCCAGTTTGCTTTCCTTTCTTTCGTGCAATGTCGGACAGTGATTTGTTTATGGTTTCTGCGGAGTTGCTGCACCGTGATGCGGTGGTGGTTGCTGCTCTGGGCGAACTTGGATGTTGTGCGGATGTCGCCCATTTGGTGTGTGGATTCTTGCCAATGCCAATGACGACTGCACACATTGCTTCAACCGTGCGCCGGATATTGACCGTCGCCGACGACGATTTTCGGGCTGCGGTGGAAACCACGTTTGGCTGTATGGACGATTGGGACGTGTCGTACGTGACCAACATGAATGCCGTGTTCCGCGTCCCCAGCGCGACTCGAGTCCATTGTCACGCCATCGATCTCAGTCGGTGGAACACGAGTCGAGTGACAACCATGCAGGGCATGTTCCAGTGTGCACGTGGGCTGTCGTTCTCGTTTCGCAATTGGGACACCAGCAACGTGACCGACATGGCGTACATGTTTTCAGGATGCCAAACATTTGCCGCAACGGGATTGCGCTACTGGAATGTGTCAAAGTGCAGAACTTTCAACAACATGTTCTCTGATTGCGATGGGTTCGACGAGAACTTGCAAGACTGGAACACGTCCAATGCGCACACCTTCACCGCCATGTTCCAAAATTGCGCATCGTTGCGCACCATGGATTTGTCCTGGTGGGATGTCTCCAACGGAGTGTGTTTCAACTCCATGTTCCACAACTGTCGCCAGTTCACGGGAAATTTTGATGACTGGGATATGCGCTACGCCTTGAACTGCGAACGAATGTTCTGCCATTGTGTCGCGTTCCGCGGGTCCCTTGCCAAATGGCGCTTTTATGCCGAGCCGAAGATGGACGAGATGTTCACTGGATGCATTTCGTTTCGAGGGGACGGATTGGACACCTGGTACACATCGGACGACTGCGATGCAGTCGACAGTCCTTTTGTCTGTCCACAAAGTGCTTCCAACATGTTCGAAGGATGTCTGGAGTTCGACGCCGATCTCGGACGATGGGAGGTGAAAAATCTGTTGAACGCAGCTTGGATGTTTTGCAATTGTCGCAGCTTTCGCGGAACTGGATTGGAACATTGGCGACCGGAACGATTGCGCCACGCGGAGCGCATGTTCAGTGGATGCGCTGTGCTGCATGCCGATCTGTCGGCATGGCGCGTGCCCGAACTCACCTACGCAAGCTTCATGTTTGCGGGCTGTCGGCAATTTGCGTCGGACGTGAGTCGATGGAATCCCGTGGATTTGATGGCAACCGATCACATGTTTGCGCACTGCGACCAATTCAACTCGCCCCTGAATGAGTGGAACATGCGGTGGGTCAGCAACGCGCACGGGATGTTCGAACAGTGCAAAACGTTCAACCAACCCCTCGACAAATGGGTTGTTTCCTGTCTGCGCAATGCGTGCAAGATGTTTTACGGATGCAATGCCTTCAATCAGCCGATTGGATGCTGGCGCCTAAGTCCCGACTGTGTCACCATGGAGGGAATGTTCGCCGCCTGCACATCGTTCAATCAATCTCTGGCGGAATGGCGTCTGGCCTCCGACGTGTCTTGCATGTTTTTCCAGTGCGATGCGTTCGATCAACCCGTGGACTCGTGGGACGTATCGGATGTGTGCAATGCGACCTGCATGTTTTTGGGGTGCAAGTTGTTTCGCGGAGAGGGATTGGCCTCGTGGCAACCACGATCTTTGTGCAGCGCAACCATGATGTTCTTCAACTGCGAAAGGTTGCAAGCGAACCTTGCAAGTTGGAGACCGCGCCGATTGCGCACACTGACTCTCATGTTTGCAGGCTGCATCGAATTCAATGCGGACATTGCCAAGTGGGGTCCTTTGCCGCATCTTGAGTCCCATCCGTTGGATGCATTCACCTTGATGAAATGTGCAAAGTACAGTCATGCACCACCCCCTTTCCTTCCCGATCGGGCAAAGTTGGACAAAGCATCTCGTGACGATGTGAGACTGTTTGTGGACGACAGTGTGCGACTGTCATTGTACCAGTCACATTGAGTACGTTTTTTTCGTCCGATGTTGTTTTTGTTGCTAGATGTATCGTGTAATGAACTTAAATACAATCATCAATGCAATCGTTTGCTTTTTCTTTTCACACACACAGTGTTTTTTTGTTAATATTTACTTTACATCGCATTCATTCTGCAGCACTTACATACCAAACACACATCAATTGCACACACACACACATACACTAAACAAAACATCATCTACGGCAAATGTAAAAAACAGATGGCTTTCTTAGCGGCTTTTTTTGCTTCTCGCGGCGTTCCACTTGAATCTTGCGCAGATCACTAACGAGGGACATCGTACCTGGTTTCATATTGGTGTCGTTCTCTGGAAAACAAACCCCGACAATCAACTCGGTTGCAAAAATGCGCAACGGTTGAGGATAAAGTTCCCAATCGCCAATGATGTACTTGAGCATGTGGAGAATCAAATCGGACGACACGTGCATTCTGCGGGTCACCATTTCCACCTTCTCTAGGCCTTCAGTCAATCCAAAGTACAAATTTACCATCCGGCACAAATCCCGATATGCCTGGGCTGTTCCATCAAATTCATTGCCGATCAAACGTTCGTGGGTGTTCTTGTAGTACTTCAAGATCGGCAATGCATCCACACACAAAAAGTGGGACATTGGTCCATCCACACTCACACTGCTTCCATAAATGGGAAGGTCATTGAACAGGTCCACGAACGAATGATTCTTGGCGAATTTCAACAATCGTCGTTTGTGGTTTGCCCAACTATTTTTATCGTCCGCAGGTAGGTTGCCACTGGACTGTGTCATGACAGACACTGCATCATCAAATAGCATTTTTTCGATGATAAAAAATCGAAATTGTTCAGTCGTTCCATCCGGGTAGTCGTTCCAATATTGCACCAACATCGCAGCCCGGTTGAATTGTGCCACCAAATGATCATTGCCCTTGAAAACATTTTCTTGGATCACCCTGTCGTGCATCCACGTCCAGCGCAAGCAACTTTGTTGGTAACTTGGACAATATGCCAACATGTTCCCAACACTTGATTCCAAATATCGCATCTTCCACGAATCTAGGGGCTGGTTAAACGCGGTGCAATATTCAAACATTCCATCGGCTCTGCTGAAGCATTTGGTATCCCATTGGTCCAGCGGCTGGTTGAAGGATGTGCAATGCCGGAACATCCAGGACACATTACTCATTTTGCCTGTCCTTGCACCCCAGCCATTCAGCGGTTGATTGAACTCGGTGCACTCGCGGAACATGCTGTCGGCGTACGACAGCTTGGAAACATCCCACTGTTCCAATGGTTGATTGAAGCTGACAGCACGAAGAAACATGCATGATGTGGAACAAACCTTCCGCGTGTTCCATTTGTCCATGGGCTGATTGTACTGGTGACACCCTTTGAACATACCCTCCATCGTGATGACATTCGAAACATCCCAATCGTTAATGTTTTCGTTGAAGTCCGGATACTGAGCAAACAGGTTGTCCATCCTTGTCACTCTGGACACATCCCACATTCCAATTGGAGTGTCCCCGTACACTTGAACGTACGAGTTCACCAGCAGGGTGGGATTGTGGCGTTCACGATAGATCGATATCAATGTGTCCAAATCGTTTTTATCGTGAGGAGCGGGGATTCGGTTCGTGATGCGAGCCCGTTTCGATTGGTGTGCAGCAGGAGAAGCCATCATTGTTGAAAATCACAGTCAAATGCAAAAAAAAAGAGAAAGAAGACAAGGAACAACCAGGAAGAACAAAGAAGAAACAAGACACGAAAGTCAAAGTTGCCAAAAAGAAGCAAACAAAATGGAGTCAAAAAAATCAAAGTAAAATGTAAAATTGTGATGTGTAGTTCACTGCTGTTCACCTCTCCCAACCTCCCCCAATTTCTCCAAACCACAAGTGTGGTCTGGAACACACATCGCATCTCCGAAGCCCCCCCCCCACCCTGGGTCCCAGCCAACCACAGTCCTCCCTGCGTCCTAGGCTCCCAGGCTCCCAGAAACCATGGTTAGACAGATTGATCCGGAATGTCGAAATCCCAATTTATCCACCACGACAAACGGTATGGAGAGGTTTTGAATACGAAGATCTGCAGCCTTCCCTCGTCCTGCGACAACGCATGCCATCGTGGTTCTCATCCCCTTCCTCTTCCTTCACGTTGTCCATTCACCGCAAAGCAAACAAAAAACAACAAAAACAGTGTCGGCGATGCGGAAAGACGATGATCGTTTGATGAATTTACTGGGCAACAAAAGAATATACTACCTTACGCATACTGCACACAACTACATCTAATCGCGCAACTTGTTTTTCTTCGCGAGAGTCAGTTCATCCTCAACGATGTAACGACGTTTCTTGGTTTCATAGTAAGTGCGTTGCTCTGATTGCAAATCGTGGTCATTCGCCACGCAATCTTTGTCATCCGGATCATCATCATCCTCCGACGAAACCAAATCCACGTATGCAACACAGATGGCGCCGCTGCTTCTCCCTTCGTCGCTTCCGTCCCTTCCATCTTTTCGCAGCTCTCCTTCCTTGTCCTGTTCCTTTGCACGTCCCTTCATCTGTGTCTTCTTTTGGTTCTTCTTCTGGTTTGCCGCCGCTGCGGCCACGGATGTAATGCTTCGTTCTTCCAATTGCAGCAATGCGTGATACATGGAATCGTCATCAAACGATTCGATGTTCAAATCGCTCACGTCTTTCGTGCGCTTGTATAAACACTGCATGTACCTTCCGGGAGTTGGATAAGTTGCGCGATGACTCATGTGTCGGTGGATCCAGATCACCGGATGCGGCCACTCGCGGTGATGCTTGGGTTCGTACTCCGAGAAGAATCGAACCACCATCCGCGAATACTGTCGCTGTTCGTCCTCTGTCAAGATACCATCTTTTTCCATGTCGTGCATGGTCGTCTTGGTCGTGAGCACTGTGCGAGGGCCTTGTCCATCCAGATACCCCGCCGCTTTCCAGTTGAAAAAACGAGACATCTTTCTTCTTTTCCAGTGTGCAATCTTGATGTGTTACCCACCAACTCTGAAACAAAAATGTGTGTAACCAGGTGTGCGGGGGGGGGAGTGGAAAAGGAGAGGGCACCGAATTGCTGTGTGAGAGGGAGAGGAGGTGGTGGGAAGTGGTGCCTTCTGCGTCCTAGAGTCCTAGAGTCACAGTAATTGTGGTTTGACGCGACTCCAGAGGAAAGATACAATGTGTTGTCGCAAGAACAGATTGTCGATGCGCAACCGTCGCCGCATGCATTGCGCAGCACGCTGAATAAAAAGCTCGCGCTGGCGTTCAACGATACGATCGTACAAATGCATGAACTCCCTCCTGCGTTGCGAGAACTTTAATTCCCGTAACATTGATTCCCACGACCTTGATTCATCAATGTTGCAATAACTTCCGTACGCAATCAGTTGCCATAGTGACATCGCAAAAAAAAGCGGCGGAAAAGAAAATCAAAGTTGAATTGTGAAGCATCATTCAATGTCGTTGTCGCCGCCTGCGCGCAGTGCCGTACACCAATCTTCCACGAAGTCGGCTTGCACCACGCCCTGTCCGCCCTCTGGTTTGGCGATTCGTCGATCTCCGTGCTGCGATCCGACTTCTTCTTCTCCTCGAACACAGCCGTGTTCTGTATGCTCTAGCGCGGCCGCCACCCACGATGCGCGTGACTTTGGCAACTTCGATTTCCGCGGCCAATGCGCGTTCGCCAACCATCCTGGACACTGCGGAGGCAAGACCCGCCGTTGGCATTGGCGACAATGGCACGTTGCTGCCGAACCACACACATCGACGCAACGTTCCAATCCGTTCGAAAAAGGCGCGGTCCTCGACGCACAACGACTTGACGAACACCAAGTTCACAAGCGGCAGCACCGCCGACGACAACGTCAGATAATCCCGCACGAAGTCCGCCACAGACATCTCTTCATTCGACACCATGCCCGTGTCCATGAACTCCACGCGCACCGTGATTTCCATCTCTTCGCTGGGGCGAGTCAGTCCCAAGGGAACCTCGGAGTGCACCAATCGACGCGTCTCCAACACCCCATTCATCCACTCGCTGAGCACAATGGTGGTAGCTTCCTTCAATGCGCCCATTTGTGCAATCTCCAACGTCCGTATTCGTTCGCGATACATGATCGGAAGAAAATAACCGCACTTAAATGCGCAAAGCGCCTTGAACAAGATGAACAACACCCCCCCTCCCACCGCACGCAATCATCATTACCACATTGTATCTGTCGCGCGATGACACGGCGTGAGTACTGTGCCCAATGCAAGGAGATGGTGGAAGATAACGCACCAAGGTGTCGCACGTGTTTTTGCGCAACATGCGCGCGGTGTCTCCGACGACACCATCCCACCTTGGCTGCGCTGTGGTTGGAAGTGTGGAAAGTGCTTGATGGCGATGAACCTGCCACCGCGCACCAGCCCGCGGCGCAGTTAATGCACGATTGCTTTCAATTCCTGCTGAGCGACAGAGTTGATCCCACCACGCTAAGAAAGCCAGTCGTGCCTTGCAGCACTGCATCAGCGGCGGAGGAATTGGAACTCGAGCAATATTACGTGTTCGAAGAGAACATCGAAATCTTGTTCCGTTGTCGCAATTGCACCACCATCGCCGCGTTGGAAACCGATTGCGCAAGGCTCAACGTCCACCGAAAACCCGAAAAATCGAAAACCCGAAAATAACACACCTCCTTCTATCTGTGTTCCACAACACACTCCGTCCTGTCCTCCCAGTTTGGGCGGACTGGCGTACACGTGTTTTCACCCCCACTCACATAATTTTATTTTTTTTCCTGACTTCGATTGAGCTGCCAGGTTTGTCTTGCCTTTTGTCTAGTCTTTTGTCTTGTCTTTTGTCTTGTTGAACCATGACCACTACGATGCCCACCACCCCAACGTTGATGATCACGGACACCCTTTGCTCCGGCGTGGTTGCTCCTCATTGCCCAGTCTGTCAGGCATTCTTCGACGAAGTTCGATTCCATCCCGAGGACAACGGTGAGTCGCAGTCGATCCGAAAGCGAGCCAAAACCACCTTCAAGGCGTACTCCAGCAGCCACCTCAATGAGCACGTCGCCATGTATGTGTTGCGGCGCGACGAGTTTCGCACGTATCATCCCGACTGTCCAATTGGGGACTGGGATGTGTCCGACGTCGCCGACATGAGCTACCTGTTCGCCAATCTCTTTTTCAATCGCGGATTGGACGACGGGGACGATCTCTCGCGCTGGGATGTGAGCAAGGTGACGGACATGACCGGCATGTTCGAAGACTGTCGCTGCTTCAACAGTCCCCTGAACACGTGGGATGTCAGCTCAGTCCGCACCATGCGAAATATGTTCACGCGATGCACACTGTTCAACCAGCCGCTCGATCAGTGGAAGGTGCGCGAATGTGTGGACATGCGCGAGATGTTTGTCGGATGCCACTCGTTCCGCCAATCCCTCACCACTTGGGATTGCAATTCTTCCCTCCAGTGGAACCATCTCTTCTTCGACGAGCGCGACTTCGAATCCGATTTTGTTGACGATGCCATCCTGCAGAACCTTGCCCACTTTTTGCGCTGCACACGCGATGACTTTTTCCACCGCGCCATTGAAGCATTGAAGAATCCAGCCACCTCCTACTTTGCCGAAGTGCGCCATCGCGACTTGTCCAAAGACGATCGAACCCAACGCATGGTTGCCGCATTGCTTGGAGATAACATTTCCGCATTCCTGCATGCGGTTGCACATGCTTCCTTCACCTTCGACCCTGATTCCGACGCCGACTCTGATTCTGATGCCGACTCTGATTCCGACGCCGACTCTAATTCCAACACGGACGACGATGGAGAACAAGAAGATGAACCAGACAACGATGACGATGGTGACTCCACTGCCTTCGAAGATGATGATGCGGACACTGCGGACGAGTGGATCGACGAAGAGAATGTGGACACGGACGACGATCACCCCGCCGTCGCGCAATTGCCAGTCCAACAGCAAGTGATGGATGTCCGATTTCTTCCGGACTTCAACACCTTCGTGGACATTCACGAAAAAGGAGCCGCGCATAACCTCGTCACTCTCGTTGACATATTGAAGAACACTGTGTAAGTTTTGTTGTGTTTGTTTGTTTGTTCGTTCATCTGTTGGTATGTTTGTCAGTAGTTCTCATAACTTTGCATTTGCGGAAAATCAAATTGATGTAACTTATAAGTTGATTAATCACATTACACACATACATACATTGCACTGCACGTACATACACCTTGCCAAACTTTCATTCGTTCGTTCAGTACACACTTTGATTCATCGCCGACTCGACTCCCACTTTGATACAAGTGCATGTATCCACGCAGGATGGTCTTCCCCACTGCAGACACAACAGCTCGTCTGCTATCAAACATGCAGCACTTGCGCATTTTAATGGGCAAATGGTAGTGCACAACAGTACGCCGAACAACGGATACAACACGACCGTGTCAACCACCTTCGCCGCAAAGGTCATGCATTTGAATCCAATGTATTCACATCGATGCATGCAACAGGTCAAACGCAAATTCATGTTGGACGGCATGCATTCGGACCAAAAAATGCCAGAATCAAATGCATTGAAATTTTTCTGCAATCGCGGAACGTGCCATCCCACCACACTTGCCGCATTCTGGGGAGACATGTCACTGCCGAAAAACATGCTCGACATGTTTTCCAATCGGGTCGGCTTCCATGTGCGCAACGGCTGGTTGAAGGAATGTGCGCGCAAAAACATTCCCTCTGCATCGATCAGCTCCGCCACATTCCACTCATCAAGTGGTTGGTTGAAAAATGCAGCGCTCCTGAACATGGTTGTTGTTCTTTGCAGCTGCCGCACATCCCATTTGTTCAACGGCTGATTAAACATGCGCGCACCCTCGAACATGTTCGACATGTCAGTCACCTTCCCGACATCCCAGTCCCCAATTGGTTGATCAAAATCGGTACAATACTGAAACATACCCGACATGTCCGTGACGTTGCTCGTGCACCACAGGTCCACACGCAATTCCGACAAAAACGACGTTCCACAGTGCCCGCTGCACAAATTGCACATGGACGTGACTTCGCTCGTGTCCCACCATTGGTGTGGTCCACACTCCTCGTGCTGTGGGCCATGTATTAGCTGCACTCCAAACATTGGTTTCATGGCCGAACGTAATTCGTCATTTGAGATCGGTCGCCAATGAAAAAAAGACACGAAGGTCGACACATGTCGCGCCAAATGCGGAGACGTGATGCGCAGCCGCTTCTCCATCCACCACACAAAGCGCCGACGATATTCCGCGAAGGTATGCGGGAAATCGCGAATGGACGGCACTGGAGTGGTGTAGTCTTCCGCAGTGAACAACATTGCGATACAGCAGTTGATTTATTGATGCAAACAACAATTGAGTTGTGTCCAGCGCACCCCCCTGGAAGAACATCGATGAAAACTTAAACACATGTTGCCACACTTTGCGCACACACACACACCCATCTTCCTGCCCGTTTGCACACTCATCTCAAACCAATCCTCCTTTTTCGAACCATGAAATCTGTTCCACAACCATCGTCCACCCCGACATCATCTCCATGGTCCGAGACAGATATTCTGTTGCACGATGCAACTGCGCCATTCGAGATGGTTGGCGTGTATCAACCAACCATGGGCAATAAATTGATGACTTTATGGAAACACCGAATCACGGGGAAACACTACCTCTCCAGCGACCAGCCCCTGGTGTACCAAGCGTTGCTGCCATCAAGTCCATTCCTCATCCTCCACCAGATCCGCACCGAGAATCGACAGTCCAAATATCGCCACACTCTTTCTTCGGATGCCACCGAGATCAGCGCGCGGGAAGTTGCATCGACCCACATTCTGTATGGCGGTGAACGATGGAGTCACCCCGTAAACGAGACCACCGTCAGCTGCATAGAATAAAAGCAATGAATGTAATAGTGTAAAACAATCGATGATGATCATCCGTGTGTTTTTTTTGCGCATTAATCCATTTACACGTTTCTACTAACTACCACACTGCACCGCGTGCGACAAGTGCATCATGCGCACGCACACATACACACACAAATACACAAACCCCAAATCACGAACACAAACACACGCAAACAAAACACGAAGGAAACAAATAGAAGCAAACAAGGGAATTGCGACGGCGTTCCTATTGCAATCGGCGTCGCGCTGAACCATAGAACCATCGACTTTCCACTTCTTCATGGGCATATTCACCGCCACAAAACATGTCGCGGTTTTCCAAGGAAGCACTGTCGGCATTGTTGCAGCAATTGGGGTCGGTGCATTGTTGCCACGCGCGTTTGCGGTTGATTTTGGTCGGCAGGGCGCTGCGCGACATTTGATGGCATCCGCACAACATGCCGCGCACATCCTTCACGCACGACAGATTCCATCCGGACATGTCGAAGGACAATCCGCGACATTCGCCGAACATGTACCATGCGTCGCGCAAGTTGAGAATTTGCCAGTTCGCCAAGGACTGTTGGAAGGAATGGCACCCGAAAAACATGCTGCATGCTTCCGTCAACGCCGAGACATCGCACTTGTCCATGGACTGGTTGTACATGCGGCAGTTGCGGAACATGTACGAGCACGCTGGCGCCAACTTCCACCCATTGATGGATCCGTCAAAGGCCGTGCAACTGTCGAACATTCCCACCATCGTGTGACACTGGGGGTTGATGATGCACTCGTCCATCGGCTGATTGAACGCGGTGCAGCCCGCAAACATGCAATCCATCTTGCGCACTCCCGAGAAGTCCCATCCGTTCAGCGGTTGGTTGAAGGCGATGCAGTCGCGCAACATGGAACTGGTGTCTGTCACATGATACAAGTTCCACGTGCGCAACGGTTGGTTGAACAGAGTGCATCCATCGAACATGTGACTGAAGTCGTGGGCCATGAAGGTGTTCCAGCGACTCAGGTCGCGGTTGAATTGGCCGCAATGTTCAAACATGCGCGTGAAGTAGCGACCTCCAGACACATTCCAGTCGCCGATGTCGCCGTTGAAGCGATGACACCACGAAAACATGCGCGAAAACTCCTTGCCGTAGCGCACATTCCATCTCGACAAATTGGCCACGAATTCGCCGCAGTTGCGGAACATGTCGGAGAACACCTCCCCGTTGCGCACGTCCCACTCCTCCAGATCGGCGCCGGTCACGTTGGAAAATTGGAACATGCCTTGAAAGCTCGTCACCGACCCCACCTCCCATGACGCAAACAGTCCCGCGCGCAGATAGCGGCATTGGCGAAACATGGACGAGGTGGTGCGCAAATTGGGTCCCAACGTCCACAACTGCAAGCCAATGCCTTGGAAACAGTGGCATCCGTCAAACATGTGCGCCACATCGGTCGCCGCCGTCAAGTGCCAGGCGCCGAAGCGTCCATCCATCACGTGGCATCCAAAGAACATTTTGCGAAAATTGACGACCTTGCGCACGTTCCACTTCAGAAACGACGGGCAGCGCAGGGAGGTGCATCCTTCAAACATGGCTTCCATGGTGCGACAGGAAGACACTGACCACCCAGAGAGACAGCCGTCAAAATGCGCGCAATAGCGAAACATACCTGCCATGTCCTGACAGGCACCCACTTGCCATGTCTGTAGCCCGTCGCCATCAAAGTGCAAGCAGGATTCAAACATGCTGCGCATGTTGATTACCTTCGATGTGTCCCAGCGACTGAAATCAAAGCCCACGTTGGAAGCGCGCGCGAACATGGAGCGCATCGTGAGAACATTGCCGACATTCCAGCGCGACAAATCCACCCCGCGCAAATCCACGCCGTCGAAGGCCTTGGACATATCCGTCACGGCGCTGACGTCCCAATCTTCGATGCGACCATACTGCGCAATCAGTTCTTTGCGCTCTTGTGGGCGGTAAATGTACGCATACAGAAAGGTGTGGAACTGGTCCGAAGGAATCATGCGCGGCAAGAACGATGCCACCATCCGAAGCACATCGGAATGATTGATGCCTTTGCGATGAAACGCTTTTCCGAGCATGTAAATGCGCTCTTTCTCTTCAGGAATGAAACTGGATACAACAATCGACATTCTCGTCTTCTTTTTTTTTTCGTTTCCGAAACGACAATCTGCAGTGAAAATCAACACCCTACCAATGTGAAAAAAATAAAATTGTGTGAGAGGGTGCTAGACCACCCAACTCCATTCCCTCCTGTTGTCCCTGCGTCCTAGGCTCCCAGAAACGACATGTGTGTTCCAGAAGACACATGTCGTTTCTGGGAAATAAGTTGTTACACACGTGTACCGAACGAAGAAACAAACACACGAAACCACCTTTTACGAGTTACACAAACACAAACACAAACACAAACACACACGTACACATACGTACACATGCACATGCACAAACAGAACAAAATACCAAACATGAACACCAACGCCATTTCCTCACGCATGTTAACACCCCCTTTCCGCGACAACGCCGTTGTGCTGCAGTCGCCTGACGCGATTCGCTTCCTCAAAAAAAAACAGCAAACCACTCAAATTGGGCACCATGCACCCAATGCAATCTTCGATGCAGCCTGGTGAAAAACAGCAACATGCAGTGTAAAAACACGAGGATGCACCACGTTGCAAACAACACCACTCGTCAACCATCATGCACAGAATGCAAGCAGGGTAGCACGCCGTCCATTTGAATTTGCAGCAAAGAACATTACCGTGTTGCTTCAACCGACACGTTTTCGTCAGATCATGGAATCGGTGATGATGCACTTCACAACAGTTCAACCACAGGAAAACTGGTGCGGCCACCAGAGGAACGTATAAGTACGTACCAAGACACGCCCACACACTGCGAACACATCCCATTGCAATTTCCAACCACAACCCTTCTTTCCAACCGGTCGATGCAAAGCATGGACAAAATTGTTGCAACCGCAGTGGACAGTTGGAGGGAAAACAGGTCGCGGCGGTCTCGTATGCGTAGATGTTCCTGCGAAGACGGGGCACATTCCAACCCAATGTGCTCATCTGGTTGCGATTGCTCATTCCACTTCGGAAAAACATGCATTCCATATTTTCCAACTGTTCCGGCTGCCAGTTGCGCAGCGGTTGGTTGAACGACGAATCTTCGAACATGAACGACATGTCCCGCACCTTGCGCACATCCCAATCGCCAATCGGTTGATTGAACTTGGTGGATTGAAACATTTTCGACATGTCCACCACATTGCTCGTGCACCACAAATCCAGTGGAAAATGGTGCCATAAATAGCGGTGGCCGTTGGGCCCCGCAAGCATAGAAAACAACGATCGCATAGACGTTACTTCGCTGGTGTCCCACCAGTCGGGCGGTCCGTACAAACGTGCATTCTTCAATTTTTGATGCAACGTTCCCCACGCTGCATAGTCCACCTCCACTTCGATCAAATTCTTCAAACAGTCATTTGGGATTGGCTTCCAGTGAAACAATTCCATGTACTCCGCCACGCAAAACACCAACGACGACGACGTCACGCCACGACGCGCACACCATCTCACGAATCGCTTTCGATATTCCGCAAACGTGTGTGGAAATGTGCGTGTGGAGATGAACAGCGCTGGCAATGTGCGATCCTCCTCCATCTTGGTGCATGCAACCAACACATTAAATTGTAACACACCACGTCTCGACACAATCTTGGGAAAAACAACAACACGTCACCACCGTACACGACACTCTACCGTAGCGCAAACAACACACCTCATCCACACACTGAGACACAGACACGACCGTGTTGTACGGGTACATGCACACTATCCCCAAAACGCACGCTGTGCCGACAATGCAGCACTCGTTCATCGCCGACCCCATGCGCGACAGCCATTTGCACCATCGCCACGAGCTTGGTCGACAACATTGCTCCAGGCGCATGTGAGGATTGGATGGAAACCAAGTAAATGCAACATAGTCAAATGCACAGTCGTTCTTGCGCAGGCGCGGAACATGCCACATCACCGTGCTCATCCGGTTCCGCTGCGACATGCCGCTCATTTCAAACATGCTGTCCATGTTTTGCAATTGAGACACATTCCAGGTGCGCAGCGGCTGATTGAACTTTAGTGCACCGTGAAACATGGACTGCATGGTCACCACGTTGTTCACCGCCCAGTTCGATAGCGGCTGATTGAATTGCGTTGCGTGCTGGAACATGTAATCCATCCTCGTCACATTGCGCACATCCCAATCACCAATGGGCTCATTGAACCCAGAACATCCACGGAACATATCCGACATGTCCGTAACATTGCGAGTGCACCACCGCTCCACGTGCAATATGCGGCGCGACGCACTGTTCCGGTACGCAAACAATTTTGCCATCGAAGTCACCTCGCTGGTATCCCACCACTCCAGCGGACCGTGACTCACCACAACACCTATCGGTACGTACACAATCTCTCCACTGCAGTTGAGGATGTTCACCATTTGAAACAAGGTCTTGTCGGGAATTGGTTGCCAATGGTGCCAGTCAGTGAATTCCTGCACGTACTGCGCCAAATGCATGGTTGACAAACCCAGTGTTCGATCCAGCCACACGAGAAACCGACGTTTGTATTCGGCCAAGGTGTGTGGAAACGTGCGAATGGAGATTTGTGCACCATGGTTTTCCACGTCGACATTGTCATCCGCGTCTTGGTGCGGTTGCTGAATGGCTTCCATTCTGTCGAAGATTTGTCGTTGCGAGGAAATTGGAAATTAGATTATGGGGCTGCTGCGCAGAGGGATGGTCACCGGGAAATGCATCCTGTTACACAACTCTCCGCGATGATCAATGTACACGCCCAAGATTGTGCAGCGGAAAAAGGAACTTGGACAAACATGACTCATGATCGTGCGCCGCAAAGAGACACGTTCAATGCCCACGTCAAACATCCAAAAATTGACAAGTCGCGCAAATTCCTTTGCGCTCTTCACAGAACACAGCGACCAACACGCCAACCAATCTTTTTCCAACGGCGATCGCTTGCCCGGCGGAAGGGTTGCGCAACACTGCGCCACCAACTGCACCAAGTGATCCGCACACACTCCGCGGGATTGAATCCATCCGCGCATCAGAACCAGTCGGATTGAACCGGTGCGCATCACCTCGTTGCGCGGCAATGGTGGCATCACCATCGTTCTACTGGGTTCGTCGTTTGTTGCGCAGAGGCGACACTTCTTTCACGATGTCACACATTATCGATGGTGCAAAATGCCTTTGTTTAAATCACGTGGTGTTTTTGTTGGTTCAACGCATAACACTTAGTGGACTCCTGTGGGGGGCCGGATACTTCGGTTAAGACCGCAGGCGTGAGTTCTCAGATTTGTTCGAGTTTCGCAGATTCGGATTTTCGAGGATTCGGAAAACTGTGTTCTACAACAGAGTTTGTGGTGAGTGGGATTCTGGAGACAGCCAAAGTCCTAGGTGTCAGTATCTTTTGATTTGTGTCTGGTTGTTCTGGATCTCTCCATCATAATTTTATTTTTTTGTCACATTTTCATTCCAACACAAATACACCCCTGCTTGTCACAGTGGTGTATTTGCGTGTATTGATTGTGTTTCTTTTTCGTTGTGTTTTGTTTTGTTTTTTGTTTTGTTTTGCATCGGGAAGCAACAGGACAACAATGCGAATCGATACGTCGAGTGGCACACCCAAGCTGCTGAAGGCCAAATCCTCCCCCAAAACACATCGCAAAGCAACGGTGACACCCACCCATCATCGTGCCAAACACGACTTCACGCCACCCATTTCCACCTTTTTCAGTGTTCAGTCGGCAGAACAGCCACTTCCTCACGACGGCAAGCGGAAAAAAGGAAAACGCAATGCCTCCGTCGCGAACACTCCCTCTCCCACCACCACGTCCACTGCTGCCACCATGCACCTCCTGTCTGTGTCACCACGATCTCCATTGCGCATGATGCCCCCGCAGCCGATTCCAATCAATGCTGCTGGTGTGCCGCAGCCCGCCACCAAAGCACAACTCCAATTCTTGGTGAACTGCTATCTCGACTGCCCAGAAAGCTACCACATCCTGTTCGGCGGCGTCGTCATGGATGAGTGGGACGTGTCCCGCATCCACGACATGAGCGAACTCTTCGCACACCGCGAAACCTTTGACGAGTATATTGCGTCGTGGGATGTGTCCAACGTGGTCACCATGCAAGAAATGTTCGTGCGCTGTTCTGCGTTCAACCAAAGTGTCCAGGAGTGGAATGTGCGCAAATGCCAAAACATGCGCCACATGTTTGCAGGGTGCACCTCGTTCAACCAACCACTGTGGAAGTGGTCGGTGCACAATGTCCTGCACTTTGACGGCATGTTCAGGGATTGCGCGCAGTTCGACCAGTCCATTCTCCTCTGGATGTTCCACCCACGTGCATCGGCGCTGTCCATGTTTGAGCATTACGTGGAAGGAGGCCATGCGCGCACCGCCATTCTCCGAAACATCGCATTCCTCGCTTGTCGCGAGCGCGATACGGTGATCAGCCTTCTGGAGGAACATCTCGACGGAACACCCACCTTCCCCCACTTTTCCACGCATCCACGCGGCACCTTGAAAGAGCATTGGACGGAGATGCGCTGCGAACTGGAACTTGCCATCAGTTGCTCCGACTTGGTGGACATCCTGTCGTTGGTGCACTCTCTTCCCGAAGATGCCCAAGGCCGCCCCTCGTTGCACCTCGATTTTTCCAATCTGGCGCGCCCTTGGTATCGCAGCGACAAACAATTTCCGTGTGCCCTTCAACAAATGCACGCATTCTTGTGCGAACTTCGCACATTTCAATTCATCATGGACGGAGACGACAACATCAGCTTGCTGCGCAGTAAAATGTTGCGCGAACCATCATCCGTCTCCGACACCACCAACACTGACCATGATTCCTCCTCCTCCTCCAAAATGCCGTCACTTTCGCAGCAGGAACAGCAGACACGAACGACGTCGCCGACCAGCGTTGCTGATGCACCATCATCCAGTTCATCGCCGCCAACCCTTCCCGTGCCAACCCCGAAGCTTCTCTTGTTGGACGTGCCCAACGAGGTTAAAAACGGAGGAACGAGCGAACAATACTTTGCAGACTTTGACATCTTCGACCTGAACGATTTTGACAACTTCATTGCCAACCTTCACCACTTTGACTTTTCCCCAGGAACAACTGTTTAATTGAGACCACTGTTTGTAGTAGACATATATACATTTGGTACACGGTAGCTGTTGTTTATTGTTGTTTTTTTTGTGCATCATGTGCATGTATTGCCTCGATTGTGTAAACGACTGAGTTTGCTTGCGTGTGAAACCTCGCATGCTTTCGTCGCATTTAACCGAAATAGAACTGTTTGAATTGTTTTCATTCCTGTCTGCTCGTTGATTCCGCTTAATCAGCTTACACACATACACACATACACACATACACACATACACACATACACACATACACACACACACATACACACGAACAGGCACGTTGAATTGCTATTGGAAACACTCGTTCTTGACAATCGGTTGTGAAGCGACGAACTGCAGGACAACTCCTTCCAACAGTTTGCACCGATAATACCACCGGTTGCCTCGATGCTGCACGTGCAACACCTTGGCGCCCTGCGGCAAGGAGTCCGCCACCACACTTGCTTCCTTCTCTTCAACCACGTGGCCATCATCATCGTCCTCCTCCTCCGTCCCTGATAAACTTGGTTCCGATGACGTTGCAATCCACGAATCATCGTCACACAATTCCGTCCAATCGAACAACTCAAACTTTCCTCGCAGTTCTTCTGCTGCAGACATTGAACCAACGTATTGGGGCAAATTGATCTCCTCATTCACTTTCTCATCCTCGTCCTCTTGTTCTTCCACCTCATCCTCTTGTTCTTCCACCTCATCCTCTTTCTCCTCGTTCGCGACGACTGGATTTGCTGCCGAGTGTCCATCGCGCAACAAATGGGCAACCTTCTGCACGGGTTGTGCAGCATCATTGTTTTTGCGCAGCTTTGTCACGCGTGTTGTTGACAAAGCGGCACTTCGGATCCGACGCTTTGGAAAGTCGTCGAAGATAAGTCGATACATGTGTTCCATTGCGGCAATGTGACTGGCTTGACGATTGCCGTGCATGTAAATGTCGCAGGTGTCCGCATTGATCGATGCCACTTTGCACACCAACCCTTTCATCACTTTGGTGCCGCTCGCGCCTATCCCGAGATCATCGCGCATGATTTTCAAAGCCACGAAGGACCGGTGAACGAACACGCGGCGATCGTACGTGCGCCATTTCTCCATCTTGTCCGCAAATTGCGCCCACCAAGTCTGCACGCTGAAGCGCACGCGGTACATTTCTGGCATCAAGTCACGGTACAATGCGCCAATGTATTGCACGATGGGCGCCAACACCATCACCCGCACCCGGACGAATTTCTCCGCCGGGATGCACCGCAACCATGTCGGCGGGTGGAGTTGATTGCCACCCTCTTCGTCCGACAATACCCCCTGTGCGCGCAACCACGTCCAGAACATCCCTTTGCATTGCAGCATGGAGATACAGTCGCGAAAGTGGTGGATGTCTTCCACCTGTCGAATCTTGCAAAAATACTGGTCGTGCACGCGGTTCACGATAGACAACCAAAACGGATCGTGGTCGCGCACCAACCCCGGCAGCGACACCGACACGCACGGATGGCGCAACATGGTGTCTCGCGAACAAAAGCGCAAATACGTGTAGCTAGACGCGAACAGGACATCCGTAGCGGCAATTTCTGTTTCCGCTTCCTTCCTCTTGCCTCGTCGTTCTTCCTTCACGATCACATTCAACCATGGAAACCCTCCATTGTCTCTTGGCATCTTCCCTTGCATGCGCAGAAGCGCACATTGGAGTTGGCGCGACTCATCGTCGAACAAGGTGTGATCAACAGTGGGGACATCTCGCTTCTCCCACCCATCACCAACACCAAAAACACCAGAAAGCCCAGCAAAGTCGGAGGAGCAAGAGACATCCGGCTTCGACAATCCACGTTCCGTCGACACTTCGAAACGAACTTTTTTCATTGTTACCACAATATCGTGACAATGTGCAAGAAATATTTGTGGAAAAAAATGTGTTTTCATTTATGAGGAAGCCAGTCGTCCCACAACAGAAGGAATGGAAAGGGGGAAGAGGGAAAAGGGAAGAAGGAGGAGGAAGCGCACCCCGTTGGATGCTCCACACCAACTCCCCTGCGTCCCTGCGTCCCAGAGTCCCAGAGTCCTAGTAAACAAAAACATTCCACGTGACAATAAACGCGTTTATGAATGTATGTGGCGGCGATGTCGAGTGCGTTGTCGATGGATGGAGCTGTGGTCATGGTGTCGGCGGCTGCTGCGCCGGCGCATGTGCGATGAACGACGGGGGAATTGGCGGCGACAACTGGTTTGTTTGCGGGTGCGGGCGCGGATGCGGCAACGACGACGGCGACGTGTGTTGCTGCTGCCGCCAACACCACCATTCTGCGCACCACGCGTGGAGGGATGCATGGTGATGTAGTAGTAATGGTCTGCCCGGTTCATCAAATAGAGATACGCGGGATTGAGTGCGGGAGGCACTCGTTGTCGCTTTGCCACATACTCCTCCAGTGTCTGCTCCGTCGGCGAAGAAACTATCAGCTTGACACTTCCCTTCGAACATTCGTTCAACCGTGCGCGCACGAAATCCACGTCGATGCCCGAGACGAAGGTGTCCTTCTTCTCGAGTGCCTTCATCACGCTCGACACAAACAAGTACGGATGGGACACTATCAATGCTGATGCCACTTTCTGCGACATGGTGTACATTACTGCACTGCGCGCATCCTTGATTGCTTTCATCCATTCGTTCCTTTCGTTGTCACTTCCAATGTTGTTCAACTGTCTTCGATTGTCTGCAAAAATAGCCATCATCACTGCGGAACGGAAAAACCGCATGTCGCGGTCGCGTTCATGTGCAGGTGGCTTCATTCCAGACAACACATCATCCATGAACGATCCGCGCATGTGATGGTACGCGCGCAAATACATGCGAAGCAAATTGGTGTCGTCTTTCCCAGTGTCCCGTGAAGTCTGCACCTCTTGCCAGAGATCATCAATGTCGTCGCATTCTTGTTTCAACATCTCCACGAGACGCTTGCGCATCTGTTGTGCAAAAAACATTTGATCAATATTGCCGGTGGACGACACAACGCGTTCCAGCGCAAAACATCGCAGCAACATTTCCAGTGAAGACTTGTTCTGCGATGCTGCGTGAAGCAATGCGTAAAAAAAACAATTGCCGTCTCCATCCACATTCCCTACTCCGTACACCATGCTGTGTTGTGATGGTTGTTGTGGTGGCGGTGGTGCGCGGGATGCGGGACCCGGTGTGTCGGCGGACGGAAGATCTTCCGCGCACACTTCGCGCGCACATTGTTCGAACAGAGAAGAAACCGCGGGCATGTATGCGCACACGTAAAAACAACCAATCACGAAACACTACCCGATCACAGAAGACGCACAACGCGGTTTACGTACCATGACAAGAGAAGAAATAACAAACGGTGGGCCTTATAAACAACTACAACACCGTTCTCCCACTGGGACTCTAGGACTCTAGGACGCAGGCAAAGCGAGGGAGGAAACGGAGGGTGTGCAATGGGAAAAAAGAAGGTGTTGGGAAGCAGGGTGAGGAGAAAGTGAGTGGGGGTGTGGGTGATGATCAACGCTCACACCCACTCACATTGTTATTGCCTGCCTGCTTTTTTTTGCGTGTTGATCTGCTTCTCAGTTGCTGGTCTTCCTTTCATCGCCATTCTTTGTTTTTCTTTGTCTTTGTCTTTGTTTTTGGTTCTCGTTGTTCTGGTTATTCTTGTTGCCATGTCTCCGCTCTTAGCTTCCCTCCACAGTGTTCCGCTGCGCATCAATCGCATCGTGTTGTCGCAAACGCGCGAATGGCGCGAATGGAAACGCGAAGGATTGTTGCGCAAAGTCTTGATCGATTTCACGCCGTTCACCGAGCTCGTCGATCTGAACATGGATGACTGCGGACTGGTGTACTTCCCCTGTCTCCCACCCTCCCTCCATTTCCTCAGCTTCCAATCCAACCACTTTCCCGCCATCCAGTCGCTGCCCCCGGAATTGTTAACCCTCAACTGCAGTTTCTGCGACATCGTCGTGTTTCCCGAACTGCCCGCCAAGTTGTCCGTCCTGGACTGCATGGAGTGCGGATTGGTGGAATTGCCGCCACTGCCCAACCAACTCATGTGTCTCAACTTCAGCAACCTCCACAAATCCCAGCGACACGTCAACCGCATCTGGAGCTTGCCCGACGTGCTGCCAGAGACCCTCGCCATCATCAACGCGAGCCAAAATGCGGACCTGGTCGTCAACCTGGACACACTCGACGACTTAATGCTCCTGCTGTGCAGAGGATGCCCCACGCTCAATCTGTTGCGCAAACAACACGCCAGCCACCAAAATGCCACAAAACTCGACGTGACCTTCGACCAAGAAGCCGCCGCGCGCCGCCTCCTCCAGCGCGACGACCACAACCACAAAAACACTTCCCCGCGCGCGCGAACCCGGATGAACCAAGAGGATGAGGACGCCGCATCGACCAATGTTCCTGCGAACAAACATGTCATGCGCACCGCACTGAATCGCGTCATGTTCTCCATCAACAAAACAGCCGTGACCAACGTCGCCAATGCGTCCATCGCCCAAAAAAACAATCGACGCCCTCCCCTCGTGTTTGCGCCCAACCCCAACGTCTCCGGAACCGCCAAAGACCATGCCATCGACCAGATGGTGCAAGAAGAACTGGAGCGCATTCTCGGCGATTCCAAGATGTCCGTCTCCAAAATTGAAGTCACCAAGATTGAGGTCGTGAAAACCGACAAAGACACAACAACAACGACCACCACATCCACCACCATACCACCCGCGCAGACAAACAAGAACAATCCAGAAGTGTCGGCGGAATCAACAATCCACGGATCAAAACACAACCGGGACATCAAACACAAAGAAGAAACACTGGATGGATCTTCGCGGAACAACAAACGCGACAAACTCCTCATGGAACAATTCAAGTCCGCCTGCGACAATGTCGTTGCACGCAACAAACCGCTGGGCAAAAAACCTGTCGTGCACATGGAATACAAACAACTGCAAAACGGAGACACCGTGCGCATTTTCAACATCCAATGTCCATGCGGAAAATGCGCCGTCGATTGCTCCGGAGACCAACCATCTATTGTCGAATAATTAGTGCACAGTTAGTGTGTGTGTGTAGTAAGTGTGTGCAGTTAGTATGTGAAGTTTGTGTGTATAGTTGGTGTGTGTGTAGTTAGTTGGTGTGTGTAGTTTGTGTAAAGGTTAACGGTAAAAGACCCGGGTATGCACGAACATTCCGTTTATTAACAAGTTACAAATGACTTCAATTGAAAAACTGCGATTTCATCACGTTCTCACCATTTCAACTTTGTTTTGACTCACCTTTTTGGTTCAACATTGCATTGCAGCATGCGCAGTGCGTTGTCAACAACTTGGGGTGACACGATGTGAGCAACATCTTCAATCGTTGCGCGACACAGGGGACAAGTGGATTGTGAATTGCGGCGTCGATTTTCCACATGTGATCCGCGCATCCACTTGTGCACACAGTCTTGGCAAAACTGATGATTGCATCCCAACGCAACGTCGGAGGTCGAGGTCATGCACACTGCGCAAATCGCGGGACAAGACTCCGTGCCGCCACCACTGTTGTCCGAGGTGACCACCGTCCAGGATTCCCCGTTGCTAGATGAACTGCATCCTGTGCCATCTAAGAGCAATGGACGAAACTCAATCGACAATTTCCTCGTGTTCTCACACTGCACCACGACAATCATGGGTGGAAATGTGCGGCGCAACCACTCCACGTTCTTTCTCCGCTTGTGCTGCAACGAAACCTGCAGCAACATCGCCACACTGCGCTGATCCATCACAAACCACTCAGGTCGGTGTCGCCACAGGAAGGGCCAAAAGGTGCGGTGATTGTTCTTGTGCGCATGCACTCCCCCCGATTCCGAAGACAGGTCAACACCGCCACCGTTGTTGCCGCTGCTGCTTTCACCGCCACTTCCATCGCGCATCCCTTTCTCTTGCGACAAGGAAACAAACTGGCGCCACTTCTGCTTGGCATCCATGGGCAAATGGCGCGGCAAGCACCCCTTCTTTGCGCCGCGCTGGAACAACCAACAAAACAGCGGGTAAAACTTTGCCTTCCACGCCGTCTGCAACCATTCCAGCGTCGACAAGGTGGACATAGTTCCCAACTTGGTCTCCTCCAACACCTCCAGCAGCGCACGCAAGGGAGCAATGCGCCCTTCACAGCCTTCGATGCACTGCGCCACCAATCGCGCGGGCAACCAATCTGCTCCAATGTCGGGATACTGCACCGCGCAGCGACACAAGCAACACAACTTGTCCACAACGGCGCCAGCAGAGGGGGTCGATCGCGCAGACGGCGCAAGCATGGACGTGACCTTGTCGAATGCATGTGCCAAAAACTTGCGCGTGACGTGCAAGTTTTCCACGAAATCATTAGACGAAGCGTCGTTGTCCGCGGTTGCCGTGGCCGTGGCCGCCATCCATCGTTGCCACAACGTCTCCAACATCCGCACGTGGTTCCCGCGAAACGACGTGCTTGCCGACTCGCGCATCCAGCCCATGATCACCCATCGCGACAGCACAGGGACATGCAAATGCGGCAACAGCGCACACCATTGGTCGCACCATCCGTTCTTCACACAGACATCCAATCGCTTGCGCACATCGTACACCAGCGACCAATAGTGATCTTTCCACGGCGCATCGCTGGACATGCGTTCCAACAAGAATTGCGCATATTCCACGTTGAATTTCTCGGACAACATCGACGCCTGTCGCGCCACGTTGCACTGCACGCCGCGTTCCTCAAACCAGCGAAATGTTCGCAAGGTCGCTTTCGGGCAATCGCGCAAGGTGCGCCGCTCCTGCTCGCTCAGCTCTGGCCAATGCTGCGCCAAGGGACCCACCAATCGCGTTTCCACCCAGTTCATGATCGACACATTGCCTGTCTCCGCCAAACTCTTCAACCAATTCACCATGAACGAGCGCAGCCGCGCAACTTGCTTGGTTCGAGCCACCTCGAACGTGCGCATCACCGACGAACCGCGACACAGCTGGAAAAACGCTTCCATATCTGCACGGCGCAAGTGAGTCGGCCATCGGAAAATGTCCGTCAACATCGTCGCGAAATTCAACTCGACCCACATGTCTTCCAAAATCGTGCGCCAAAGCCAATCGCGCATCTCCGTCTTCCGATAGACAACCGCGAACACCATCCACTCATTGCACGAACAAATTAAATTCAACCCCCCCGTCCGCATTCGAGTACGAATGCGCCTCCATATGTGCTCCGCAGTGAACACCATACCATTCATGATGGCCATGCGCAACAACCCTTCGTCGACATTGATGCGCAAATCGTTCGCGTAACAATCGGCAATGTTGCGCAGTCCGTGCGCGACTGCGTGGCGAAACACCGCTTGCAGTTCATCCGCCGGCAGCAAGCGACACACCGTGTTCAATTTCCACATTCGGTTGGTGCGAGACCATTTCGCCACATGCATGGACCGCACTGCCTGCTTCCACCATGGACGACACGATCGCGATCCGCGATCCGCCGTTTGCTTTTTCTTCGCCAACATGGCGTCGTTCAACACGGTGTTCGCAATCATCGTTTGCACGCGCCGAAACACGCGGTCGGGAGTCGACGTGGACAAGAACAATGGGGGCGACACATTTTCCTCATTTTGGTCCCGCAATGGCACCTCACCCACTTCTTCCAATTGATGTTCCAATGCTCTCTCTTCCTCCTCCTCTTCCCCCGCAACCACCGTCACGTGATGCAGAAAAAACATATCGTCGACCAAATATTCGTCCGATTGCATTTTCACGCAGGTCAGACGACAGACGCAAACAAAATGAAAGAAAAATGATACTGAAAGGCGATGTGTGATTGATTGTATTAACGTTGGTTACATTTGCATGTACGAAATGCTGCAAAAACCATCTTCCGAAGAAGAAACAAACGAAAAACAATTGAAACAAAAACAAAGAAAAAAAAAACAACAACAAACGCGGGAATCCGTCGGCTCACTGAACGGGTTGCAGTCCAATGCAGGAACCCGCAAACAAATGAGCCACGGACACTGTGTCCATTTCTTGGTTCCACAAGCGCACCCGCTCCACATCTTGCATCAAATACCACCAGTCGCGTTCATCCATCAGCGCAATGCTACGTTTTGCAATTTCCCCCAAATCACCCTGTGTGCGAACAGGTGCATTCGCCAATTCTGCGCTGTCGCCATCGCATCCACCGTTGCCAATCCAGTCCGGGACCATCTGTTCTTCCTGCGCATCCACCAATCCTTCTTCTTGTTCTCCCAATCCATGCGCCGCTTCTCCATCCTTTGCGGCAGGTTCCAGGTCTCTTTCCCCTCCGTCAACGCAGTCGCCGCCGCCGCCGCCGCCACATGGGCTGCTCGACGGAGGAGCGTCTTTGGCGCAAGATTCCACCGGGGTCGCGTGTTCCAACGGTTCAGGTTTCTCAGTCACAAGCGATCGATTGGCGTTGAATGCGCGGTTTTCCTGATTGTCCCACACAAACCAGCGATCCCTCTCCCTCTCCGCACGATCGATTCCATGCGCAATCCACTCCGCTAATTCCTGCTGACGACGATATTGGCGCAAACGCCGCACTTGGCGACTGCTCAACACGTACTCGCGAGGTGGATTGCGCGCAATGACCAGCGCCTTCGGAGTTGCGTTGGGGTTGGTGTTGGGGTTGGTGTTGGGGTTGGTGAAAGTGATTGAGGTGTTGATATCGGTATCAGTATCAGTATCGGTATCGGTGCGTGTGTTGGAAGTTGTGCTGGTGGTGGAATCAGTTGTCGTATCAGTTCCATCGTTGCGCACAATGGCACCAACGTGGGATGGGGTAGTCGACTGCGACTGAGACCGCGGTGATTGCGACGATGGCAACAACGCGCGCCAATCCAAATGCATCCTGCTCGCCATTTGCGCTTGAATGAATTTGCGACGTCTGTCCCACCACATTTGTCGCCGCGCCTTCGTCTTCGACTGCGCTGGTGTGGCGGCCAAGGACACTTCTTTTTTCGCGGCTTCTTTTTTCGCGGATTCTTTCTCCAACATCACCCCACCTCCGTCCGTCGAGCGAGACACGCACGAAATAAATGTCAACATGGCCCGATTCACCGACTCGTCCGCAAGCGGTTCTGTCGGCGCAGCGCAAAATATGTCACACTCGTTGCCCACATTGCACATCATGTCCATGTTCCTGTCCCTCTTACGCACTCACGCACACGCAGTGATGTCGACCCGAAAAAAAAAGAAATGTTTGTGATCGTGATGCATCCATCCACAACTCGACCCCCCGCACCGCACCGCACCCCTCCCTCACACACCTGAAAAAAAAAGACAAAGGAACATAAATACATGTCCCACCGTTTTATGCAGCGACGTTATCTTTCAAACAACCTCGACAATCATCCATTTGATTTACCAAAAACAACTGACACAACAATACGATGTCTGTCTCCATGTCTGCCTCCATGTCTGTCGCCGCAACATCCACCGCAACAGAAACCCGCGCCGAATCCGCCGAATCCACCACCCCAAACATGGCATTGTGGTGGCAAGCCATGGAAGAGTCCATGCACCGTTTTTTCACCGGCGGCAACAATCGAAACAATGGCAACCATGGAAACAATGAAGCGCGCGAAATTCCCGCTTCTGCATCCACCACCACCACCACTGCCGCATTCAACATGGTTCCCATTGTTACACCGTCAACCATCGCCATCCCTGTCGGCCACCGAGACACGTTGGAATTGATTCGACACATCGATTCCAACAACCACCGCAACGTGATCCATGCGCTCGACAACGGCGCACTGGGCGTGGCCGACCTCATTCATGTCCTCCAGTATCTCACCACCCGCATTCAATCCACACCTCATCACGCCAACGTTCCCATGTGGCAAGCATGCAAGCGCGACATCACCTTTCGCGTCATCTGTCAAGTGCGCCAACATGATCCGTCGCAATAACCATCCCGGTGCCAAATGTGAAGATTCCGGGTGCCAAATGTGAAGATTCCGGGTGCCAAATGTGAAGATGCGAGGAACAGGCGGAGGAACAGGTGGAGGAATGCGGAGGAATGCGGAGGAAAGAAATCGAATGCCATTTTACTCGTTTCCTTTTTTGTTTGGTTTGTTTTCATTCACATCGCCAACCCATCCCCCCCCCACTACCATGATGCGCCGCCGCCACCACGATTCACCATTTGCGTCTGCCACCGCCGCTGCCGAGTCTTCCGGCGACAACGATGAGTTCAGAGAAGAAGAAGAGGATGCATCCACGATCACCTTTCCGCATGTGTTGGTGCGCAAACCAGGCTTTGTCGTGGAAAAGATTGCGTCGCACGCGGTTCGCTTGCAATGTCAATTCCAAGCGCGACGAGGCGCGAACTTGCGCGCGCTGTTTGACATGCGCATTCTCGAACTCATGTTGCAAACCAACCAGGAATTGTTTGCACACCGCGACATAAACCCCGTCAGCGACAACGAAGTAGTCATCACCACCGTACTGCGCCCTCTGTTCGCAAAGTTGGGGCTGCCGGCGTTCTGCAGCCATCAGCGCGTGCATCGTACCGTCAGCAACGACGGACGCCAAATCCATTTCCACAGCCACCCCGAACCACTAGAACGCATCGAGGCCGTCATGGCGCAGCTGTCTTCCATCGTGGGCACCAGCCGTCCTTCGCCCATCGAACAAGTGTTGTGTACCTTCACCTTTTCCGACGACGGCCGCGTCGCGGAAGGAGACATCTCCGTACATTTTGCCGATACCTTGTTGCTTCCACCCCTCGTGGAAACCATGGTCGCCAAATTAGTGCTGCGTTTGTTCCACAAACTGCACGACACCTTGTTCGAGTTGTTGTAAATAGTAGAGTGGAGTAGAGTGAGTAGAGTAGAGTAGAGTAAAGTAAAGTAGAGCACTGTCAAAGCAAAACACCCCCATCCTTGTAACGCGTGTCAACACTGCGATTTAAACAGAACAACAACATTGGTTCCACCAATTGTTACCGCACGATTCCACACCTTCTGTCTCTCTCTGTCTCTCTGTCTCTCTCTCTTTCTCCTTCTCCCTTTCATGAAACTCACGAAACACGTCGAACAACTACTGAACAACAACAATGTCCAGTCGCCGAACAATGGAGGATGGTTTCGCGCGCTGTCTTCCTTCCCCTTCGCGGCAGCGGCGAAATCAACATGGTTTGCGATGCAACTTGGGTTCGACCTTCTCTATTGGCATGTACACTGGTGTGTGTTAGTATACTTCCGCGGTCACGACACCGAACAATTGCGCAGTTGCACATGTTTCGCATTTGTTCGCAGCGCAGCAAAATCCAACAAACTGTTCATCAAATTGTTCCAATCCTTGATCGCCAGTCCGTCGTGGCAATCCGCGCACACAGAATCCGCGGCAACCACGCCGCCTGTTCCCCACAACCCCCCCACCTTCGCCATGTTGAGATGGATGCCGTGGCTGCAAGAACTACAACACACTATCACCGACTTTTCGGATCGCGTTCCCTTCTGCGCCTCCGACATTGACCCGGACGTGGTGCATGCCTTGCGCACACGGTTTCCGGCGCTGCACTGTCCATTGCCCGGAGACAACAAAAAGGATTGTCACGGCATGGTGTTGAACAGTGGCATGATCTCCATTGTCTCCCAAGGCACGATGGATGGGCGCAAAGTGGTAATCAAGTGGTTGCGCCGCGGAATTCGCGACGAACTCACGTCCGCCATCGAGGTGTGGCGCAACCTCCTGACCTGCTTGCGATGGTGGGGCGTCGATCGTCATTTGCTGGGCTCCGTGGAATCCGTGCTGCACACCATTCCCGCACAAACCGACTTCAAACAAGAGGTGCGCAATCTGCAACAATTTGCACAGCGATGCGCGCACCTCTCTTTTGTGCGCATCCCGCACGTCTACGCCACGGTGACCGACGTTGTTCCGTCGGTCATCGTCATGGAGAAGTTGGAGGGACGAACCTTGCAAGACGTGCGCGACGAAACCGAGCGCCTTGCCTACGGTGAGTTGGTGGTGACATTCGGACTCATCAGCTCCATGGTGTACGGCATCAGCCACGGGGACTTGCACCCCGGCAACATCCTCTTTTGCACCCATCCCGATCGCCCCCACGAGAAAGTGGTCGGCATCATCGACTTCGGCATCGTACAGTACTTGTCGCAGCGCGCGTTGGCAGATTGTTTCAACATCCTCACCGATTTATGTGTCAAGCCACCGCCGCCCGAGGAAATGGCCGAGAACATCCTCCGCAGCCAACTGGTGGTGCGCACGCGTACCCTCACGTCGGCCGAGTGTCTACGCGCGAAAACCATGTTGGTCGACACCTGTCGCGAACTGCAGCGCACCTCCACCTTCTCTCCGGCGCTGTGGATCCACACTCTCCATCGACTGTTGCTCTCCGAAGACCTTGGTATCCAACCCAGCAAAACTGTCGTGCACTTGAACACCATCCTGCTGATGGCGCACGGCACCACCTTGACCCTCTGTGGACCCAACTTCAAATCCGTCCTCACCAAAGTCATGCGTGACCTCTTTGCGCCGGTCATCGATCTCTTTGCCGACGAAAGCGATTCCAACACCAACCCCGACACCAACCCCGACACCAACCCCGACACCAACCTCCACACCTAATCCATGCCGGCGCACACACACACACACTTCTTGCATTATCCCGACGATCTTCACATTTGGCACCGGGCGATCTTCACATTTGGCACCGGGCGATCTTCACATTTGGCACCGGACATTTATTTGTCGATGACCACGTGGCGACTTAAGTTGTGGATGATGCGATTGTCCATGACGGAGGTGTCTTCGCCGCCAAAGCCACCCATGGCTTCCACGACGAGGCGCTGGTACTGTTCGGAGTGCGGAGAGGAAGAGTCGTTGCAGTCGGGGTAGTTGGTTTTGAACTCGCGGATCAACTGCGCGTTTTTGCACGCGACCTGTTCGATCATTTTGCGCAAGCGCAGCCGCCGCTCATCCTCCTTCTCCCATCGGTTTTGATCCTTCACATACAAGACTTCCCGCTTCTTGTCCGTGCAGTGAATGGGGCGTTGCGTCACATCCAATGCGCGCAAGTTCGAGGTGATGATGTTGGAAATGCCTTGGATGTAACCCAGTCGGCCAACGTTGATTAAGTCCGACAACTGCAGCTGGATGGAGTTGACGAAATCCGTGATGTTCATCGCATCCTTGCATTGCTCGTTCAGAAACACATTCAAGTGGAACGTCTTGCGCGAATAGTCGTTGTACACATGGGTCGTATTGTTGGTGGTGGTGGTCGTTGTCGTGGAGGTGCTGTTCATGGTCGCCGTCACCTGGCGCTGGTGGTGCACGATCTCCAACATCGCTTCTTGCAGCTGCTGCGTCTGTTGATGCTGTTCCAACAAAAAGTGCCGCATTTGCTGGTTCTCGTGGATGATCGTTCGCATCCATTCTTCCTGCGTCCCCGTCCCCGTCCCTGTCGCAAGGTTCGAAATAGCAGCAGCAGAAGACCCTTCGCGCGGCGTTGACGGCGGCGGCGGCAGCACAGTGCATCTGCGACGATGATACCACAACCCATTCCGTGTCTTGTATTGTTTCCGACACAGCTCACAACACCATCCTTCTCTTCCTCCTTCTCCCAATGCCGATGGTGACGGCGGCGGAGACGCAACCGCAGTCCATGTCACCATGGTTTTTGCGCGACGTTGGTGTTTCATCGTCAACAAGTGTTTCTGGTAATCACTCAATCGCACACATCGATAGTCGCAAGCTGCACAAAATCGGTTCGTTGCCGCCGCCGCCGCCGCAACATCTTGCGATGAACTCATTGGTGCAGAAGGAGAAGATGAAGATAGAGAAGAAGATGGAGGACACGAAGGAGTACATGAAGCAGGGGATGCGCGCGGCTGGCACTCCGCCGCTGGTTCACATGCCACGACTGGCGCGGATACTGCTGATGAAACGATTGACGTTTTCGACAAATTCGAAGGAGGATCAACGTCAATTGGTGCTGCGCAAACCACGGACAATGTGTGGGGGAAAGATTCCTGTGGAAAAGACATCCGCGCGCGATGTTCCAACTCTTTCGCTCTTGCTTCTTGCACACTGCGCAGACAATACACTGCGATGCTTCGAATGCGCCAGCGATCCCATCCACCTTGCTCTCGAATGGCATGGTACACCGGCAACTTCGTGCTCATGCGCGCCACTTGCTGCTTGTGATAGGAACGACGCTTCACCAAATTCGTGGTAAATCCAACATGCGACACTGTCACACACGGATCCACGCACACTATTTCGTAGATGATCGTTTGCGAGTAATCCACAGTTCGTTTCGGCATCGCAGAAACACTCAATCTGTCTGTCCGGCGGTGTGGAGGGAGGGAAGGGGGTTCTGTTTAAAACAACACACAAAAACTGCCAACTCGTCCACACCCCCCCCAATTCAATCCGCCAACCCAACATTCTTCATCCAAATAAATGTCCAATCTTTTCTCTCGTTTTTCCTTCACAAATCCACCGTAAATCCTTCAAAGTGGGCTGCGACTTTTTGCGACTTTTTGTTCAAAAAGTGTTCAAAAAAAGGGTCTTCGTCACAACCATGTCAGGATGCAAACATCCGAGCACACCACGAAGCGTGTCGTAGCGCAGGCAATCCGGTCGCGCGACTTTTCTGCGACTTTTTGTTCAAAAAGTGTTCAAAAAATGTCTTATGGACAAACGCTCTCATGTCGCAATTTCACACACAGTTGCCACACGAGAATAAACATTGATGGTCGATGGTTGCGCACACTGGAATTGTGTGTTTTGGGGTGTGCAAATAAATGTCACACCGACAAATGGTGCCAATGCGACATTTGTTCACAAATTCAGGAATGTGACAAAATTTTAGTTTTGTCACATTTTTGTCACATTTTTGTCACATTCGCAAAATGTCCAACTTCCGATCACTCGTTTTCCAACGACCTGCGCCAAAAATGCTTGTGGTGTGCCCCGACACATTGCGTCAATTGTTCACACGATCCATGCTGTCACAGAATGACATTCGTCTGTTTTCCCCATTTTGATTTTTCCCCCGTTTCACCTTTTCGGCGCAGAGAAGGGCCGTAGTGGCAATTTGGACAAAATAAATGTCCATTTTTCAAAAGCAGCCAAACTCCTTGTCGAATTTCCAAATCATTTGTGTTTTTCCTTCACAATTTCCTTCAAATGTCACAATGATTGACGGATTTCCTCCAAATGGAAATGGGGAATGGGGAATGGGGAATGGGGAATGGGGAATGGGTGGAGGAGAGGAAGACGGGGGGATAGACGGAGCTCCGGCGCCGGGTGATAAATCAATCCATTTGCGTGTTTGTTTCGTTTGCATTTCACACTCTTTTGCCATGTTTGCGCCAATACCACTGGTCAATCCACAAGAAGATACCATTCCCACCACGTTCATGCTGAGTGAAAACCACTGTTTGACCATTCCACGGACACAAGCGGAGTGTTTTCGCATCGGCAGCTTCGTTCCTCAATTGCTGATCGCCAACAAGGCATCGCAGCGCCACTTGGCATACGGCGATGGCGTGATGTGGGGAACCATCGTGGCCAACATGGATGCACCGCTTGACGAATTGCGCGCGATCAAACAAAACACCACACTCGCGCGATACACCCGCATAAAACGCAGCATTGAACTCGTGTCACGCATCCTGCATCCATTCATCGCCTTTCGCAACATTGCGCGGTGGATGGACATCTTCGTTCAGCACCGCAACGCGATGGGATTTCGTACAATCCACCGTCTGCTAGAACTGTGCATAGGGTTGCTGCGGGATATGCGCAATGTGAAAACTACATCGACCCCAGAAGAAGTGGAGTCGCTGCGCACCCTCGTGGACGACTGTTGCAAACTGTGTCGCATGATCGGATTTCAGACGGACGAGTGGACGTTAGCGCGACCCTTTCCCGACAATGTGCACTGGCTGGCGCACGAATTGCGGATGCATTGTCCTCATTTTCGCTGGCGCACGGACCATCTCGATCCAATGCACTGTACGAATCGCTTTGCGCGCACGGCGGACAACATGCATCCTGCCGATGACACTGCCGACAACACCAATGTTTCAGCCACTGTATCCGTGCGCGTTGATCCAGTCGCTCCCGCAGTGGTGATGCAGGTGCGCCGCTCGCAACGATTGGCGCACAAACCCGGGGTCTCTTACCACCCTTTCTTTTAACGAAACGGACCCCCGTTTTTTCCAACAATATTTCACTCCCCCTCCCACCTCTTCTCTCCACCTCTTTCACTCGCTGCGCACTCACACACACACACACACACACACAAAACACACCATTTCGCACACCTGTATCCCACTCCGCCTCCGCCTCCGCCCCTACATTTGCAATTGTTTGCCCAGAACACCCTTCACATAATTTTACATTTGCACATAACATTGTTTTTGGTTTGCAGGCTGTTTTTTTTTGTTTGGAAGAGTTGCTTCGTTGTTTCTTGTTTTTGTTGCCATGGAAGTTATGCAAAAGTGCATCGAGGTTGCGGAACCTTCCGAAAAAATGGCATTGAGCGCGGCGTTGGATATCATGATGTCCATGCCCGAAGAGCGGCGCGAACATTTGTTCGCGTTTGTGAATCAGTTGTTTGAACGCAAATTGTTGGCTGGTGTGACTCTCACTGGGGTGGAGATGGACAGTCCCGAATTTGACGAGGAAATGCGCAAATTTAACGAATTGATGTGGATTGCACAATCGGCGATCAAACTGCAGTCCCAATTTCTCCACAGCGACAACAACGACCAACCAGAGCAATTGTCGGAGGACGAGGTGGATGTCCTTCGCCGCACACTCGGCGTCAACCAGCAATCACATCTGAACACACACACTGTGTCGGACGCAAACGCAGAAGCTGAAAAGGAAGCATCAACAAGATGTTGCGCAATGGGCGATGGTGCATGTTGCACCACACCGCTGACCCGCATGTCGCAAATGATGTCGGTCCAAATCAATTTGGAGAGTTGTGTCTGCGCACGTAGCCACCTGCACCACCGTGGTGTGTTTGCCATCAAACCCATCCGACAGCACGAAATTATCACCATTTATCCTACCGATGTGCTCACAGACCAAGCATCGTACAACATGGGCTCCGAAAAGCCCGTACAATACAGCCAGCGATTCCTCGAATGCGTCGCCGAACTGTCCAAGAAGTGCGCAAGCGATCCCAATAGCGAATACAAATTCATGCTACGCGACGTAATGCGCAGCATGGCGCACTATGAAGCCAAAATCGATGATCGCTTCTCTGTGTTTGGCTGTCCCCTGTTTCACCATCACCCCACCTATTTGGGTCACATGTGCAACGATGCCGCAAAACTGTCCACGGATGACATTCGCGCCAAACGGTTGTACGCCAAAATTGCACTGCTGCGATGCAATGCTGGATTGGTGTATCGCAACCACATTCTCTTCGTTGTCGCCACGCGCGACATCGACGAGGGAGACGAAATCCTCATTCCCTACGGCATCGACTACTGGCTCTCTGTCTACCCGCCGCCGCATGCGTCGTTACCCGTAGCCACGGCAGTCAGTGCAGCCGCAACAGCTGTGCAAACAGATCGACCTGCGATGGCCAACATGACCGTGAACGTGAAAGCGGAGAACGATGAGGCAAGCACCACATCAAAAGGAAAGAAACGCAATAAAAAAAAGAAACGCGCAGCATACGAGTTCGCCGGACGTCGAAATCAAGATTCTTGGCAAAGCCTCGCGTTTTGTTAAGTGTGTGAACATGTGTGTGTGTGTGTGTGTGTATGTGCGCGTGTGTAATATGGTTAAATCGACGTTAATACAGTCGAGTGGTTTGTTTTTGATTGCATTCATCGCCTTTCTCTCCATTTATTTACCCCAACACACATCTTTCTTGATCGGCATTATTTTGTTTGCAGCGAATAACAAACCCACACCATTTCGTCATGACGCATCTCCTCTCCGACACGAAATGTCGCATGAATTTGGTGTGCATCTGGTTGGATCGCGCGGGAGTATCTTCGGACTATGTACGCCGCTTTGTCGCAAGCTTCCTCAACTTTGTTCCCCTAAACAGTGACATTCTCCGAGCGTTGGTCAAACGGTGCACTTTTGTGTATTATCGTGGACCAATGCACGACGCACAGCGCAAAGTAAAAGTGTCCGCGGCGATAAAAGCTAGACATGGACAATTCGAAGAGTGGGACACGTCGCTCGTGACGAACATGTCGCATCTCTTCTGCAACATCACATGCTTCACTGGCGATGTGTCGAGATGGAATGTCTCTCGTGTCACGAACATGGATAGCCTCTTCCACAATTGCACGTGCTTCAATGGCAATGTGTCCGGATGGAACACTGCAAATGTCGAGTCGATGTACGGGATGTTTTATCACTGCGCATCGTTCAACCAGCCACTGAACAACTGGAATGTCGCCAAGGTGAAACACTTGGACCATGTGTTGTTTGGTTGCACTCGCTTCAACCAGCCCATTGACACATGGAACACGGCCAGTGCGGTAAGTTTGGAGGGCGCGTTCGCGGGATGCATCGTGTTCAATCAACCGCTGGACACATGGAACGTGTCGCGCGTTACTTGCACCGCCCACATGTTTCGAGGATGTTGGCAATTCAATCAGCCCCTGAATGCGTGGAACATGTCCAATGTGACGTCGGCGAACAACATGTTTTACCATTGCGAGCGGTTTAACCAGCCTCTCGATCGCTGGGACACCTCTCGTGTGCAAGACTTCAGCTACATGTTCGCGCAGTGCACACAGTTCAACCAGCCGTTGCACATGTGGGATGTGTGCAATATGGTCAACGCGGCGGGCATGTTTATGCTGTGTCGATCGTTCAACCAACCGCTGAACAGCTGGCGCGTGGACAAACTGCACAATGCGCGCGACATGTTTTTCAATTGCACGGCGTTGACCCATCCAGTCGATCAGTGGAAGTTGGACCCGCGATGCAACTGCGCGGGCATGTTTCTGAATTGCGTCAGTTTTCCGCGGGAATCACCCAAATCTGCGACACACCTTGCTGCCCTTCCGACCACAAACACCTTTCCACCGGTGGACCCTGGGCTTTTGAATTACAAACTGCAACCCAGCATCCGTGTTACCAAGCAAGGCATCACCGTGTACCATCCTTCGGACAACGAGCACCACGATGATGATGATGATGACGATAACGATGAGGGAGAAGATGAGGAAGAAGATGAGGAAGAAGATGAGCAAGCGAGTCTGTCCGATTGACAGTGGTGCTGTGCAACAAGCGCCGGCCTCGCAAATGGTTGCATCTCATTTTTTTTCGGGGGTGGGGCGCTGGATACATTGATGCATCAACACTTCTTTCATCTCTCGTTGTCATCTTCTTCCTCATCATCGTTATCGTCATCGTCATCTCCACGTTCATCCTTTCGTTCATCCATTGTTGTTCCATGACCGGATCACGACTCGCCCGGGAAAAAACGACGCACATACCCTATCCAGACATCACCATGCGCGCGCAACTGTTGCGTACATGGCTAGACCGGCGCATGGTGTACGAACATGTTGCAATGCACGTGGAGGACTTTGCGATGTTGTGTGAACCAGTGCACGATCCGTTGACGTTGGTGCGCACATGGTTCGCGTGCAATTCGCCCGACGTGCACGCCGCGTTGCGTTGGCGCCACGGTCCGATCGAAGAATGGGACATGTCCAAGGTGCAATGTTTGCGGTGCGTGTTTTCCTCCGTCGAGACGTTCAATGCAGACATTTCGTACTGGGACACGTCGCGCGTGACGGACATGTCTGGGGTGCTGATGCACTGCCATCGCTTCAATCAACCGATTGGGCGTTGGAACACGTCGGCGGTGGAGAACTTGGCCTGGGCACTGATGGGTTGCACGAACTTCAACCAACCGCTGAACGACTGGGATGTGTCCAGCTGCCGGTATTTCCGGCACTGTTTTTCGTGCTGCGCGAAGTTCAATCAGCCGCTGGATCGATGGAGCACGGCGCGCATGGAAGAGGTGCAGTGCATGTTTGAGCAGTGCCACAACTTCAACCAGAACCTCAATCTGTGGAACGTGAGCAATGTGCGCGACATGGACAGAATGTTCATTGGCTGCTGTGAATTCAACCAACCCCTGGACGAGTGGAATGTTGCGCGCACGTCCACCTTCTATTACATGTTCGATGGGTGTACCTCCTTCAACCAACCGCTGGACCGGTGGGATGTGCGCAATCTGCATTGCGCCGTCAAGATGTTCGGTCGATGCAGATCCTTCAACCAACCGCTGAGCTCTTGGCGATTTCGTGCGCGAAGCATTGCGCGCTGCTTCGAAGGGTGCCGGTCCTTCAACCAACCCGACACGCACCGCGCGTGGATGGAGCACAATTTCAAGTGCTGCGAATTGCTGTATTACAGAATAGTGTTCAACGACGAAATGCAAAACATTGTCGATCCCGAAACGATGGTTCGGCGACGATGGCAAAGGCGCGCACAAATTGCCGCTGAAGTTCACGAAGAGGAGGAAGAACAAGTTGAGGAGGAAGTAGAAGCAGCAGAGGAGGAAGAAGCGGTGGAGGAAGAAGAAGTAGCAGAGGAACAAGCAGATGAACAAGTAGAAGAATCAGCAATCGTTGTAAGGTGTTGGCGTTTAGCTCCGGATTTTAGTCGATGTTACATGTCTTGACAATGCTGTGTAACTTATTAATTGCAATAAACGCGTTTATTTATATACACATGTTTTTTGTTTGAAAAAAAAAGGTCAACATGTTGGAAGGTCAACAGTTGCCGAAGAAAGATTCGAATACTGCGCGCATGACCGACATCCAACTGGCGACGGTGTTTTGCTCTTCCAGTTGCATGGCGATGCGAACATCGGGTACGCGGTCTAACAGAACCGCGGAACGTGTGTCCTCTTTGTCCTCTTTGTTCTCTTCGTCCGTCGTCCATCCGTTGTGCAATTCGATCCACTGCGCGAGCCGCACCACGACATCGTCCCACTTCATGCGCGCAATTGATCTATCTTGTGGCGGAAACATGAAATGCCAGCATGGGGGCACGGGTCGCGCGAACGGATCGGCGGAGGATGTCGCGTTTGCCTTGACCATGCTTTGCAAGGTGCGCTGGGTTTGCGCCTGTTTCTTCTGTTTGGAGGCCGCTGCGGACAATCGTTTCGCGGGCGGCAAGGATGGGTTGGTGGTCGACGCCAGTGAGCGCTTGGAAGACGCGGACATGGTGGAGGATTCAGATGCGGAGTCATGTGTGGATGTGTCATCGCCAAAGGACACGTCGCGCAAAGTGGTGTGATTGTTTTCGTGCTTGTTCTTGGAATTGGCGGCGGCGGCGTTGGCGCAGCGTCGCCCTTTCTTTCCAGCCTCGTTGTCGTCGATGCACAGCTGTAAGTTGACGATCATGATAACAAATAATTACGATGTTGACGAATGATGGCGGATGATCAAATCGACAAGTGACTTTGTTTATGTCCCTTTGTTTATGTCTTTCGCGCGCGCAACACCCAAAAAAAACATCAATCGAATCGCGGAAACACACAAACCCAACATGTTCCAATCGCGGCGCGAAGGCGGCGGCGCAATCTCTTTGTCACTCTTTGTCACTCTTTGTCACTCTTCGCATTGCACGGCAAAATGTGTCACGTGGCAAAATGTGTCACATCGGTCACGCAATGGTTCGTTGCATGTTGCGGCGCCGGGAAACAAATGCGATACGATGGCGGCGGCGCGCACTCATTCGCGGTCCTCCACGGGAGGTGGGTTGGCGTCTGGTTTGTCCTCGATGACGATGAGTCCGAGTGGATCCTTTGTTGCCCCTGCGTTTGCCGCCGCCAAACCATCCCCCGAACCACCCTTTCTTTGCTGGCGCAGCTGCTGCCGCGGATGGATTTGCCGCGGTACCGTCTGATTCGCCATTTTTCTTGTAGTTGTCGTTGTCGTTGTCGTTTGTGGTTGAGTTGGATTCATTCAAGGCATCGTATTCCTCTGCGGTGGCTTCGCGCTCCACCACCGCGCCTTGTTTATCCGGCGTTGCCCCTTGTTGTTCAGGGACACTATCGTCGTCGTCGGCGCTTCCTCCACGTTGTTTACGACGTTGTTTCGCAGAGTGGGGTTGTCGGCGCTTGCGCATCATGTTGCGACAAATGAGACAAGTGCAATCCTCCTTGTGTCCGTTTTCTTTGGAAGAAGAAGAGGATGAAGATGAACGCCCTTTCGCACCGCCGCCCCCCGAAGCCGCAGCCGCCGTCGATCGGGGAGTGTACCCGCCGCGCTTTGCCTTGTTGCGAATGTTCTGGCAAATGTGACAATGGCACGTGAGTTTGTGTCCATTCTTTTGCCGCGCATCGTGTTCCCCCACAGCCGGCATGATTTACTTCTTCGTGTTCTTTGTCTTCTTTGTCTTCTTTGTCCACTTGGTGCTGAGTGTTTCGCCTGATGTATTGGACCAAGAAAAAAAGCGGTTCCGCATTCCCCTCACGCACACCCTGCGCACCCCTTTTTTTGTAACCACCCCCACCCTTCTCACAGTCCTCTCACAGTCCTCTCACCCTTTCGTGTTTCGCATAATTTTTCAACTTGTGTGTTTTTTTTTTGGGTCGCGAAAGAAGGAATATTGTGTCGAGTCATGATCTCATCCAATTTGCCTTCTCCGTCACCAACACTGTTACCACCGCGGAAAGTATCGCCGGTGGTCCAGAGGATGCGATTGATGCGTCTGCATTTGTCGGAGACTTGCGCAATTCCGATGTCGCTGTGTCGAATGGTGGAAGAATATGTCCGATATTTGCCGATGCCAAACAACATGATTTGTGATTTTGCACGCCAGCACTTGGTCTTGGTTCTGCATGGAAGCCCTCAGTTCCCGTTTTCATACTTGTCGTTAGCGCGATTCAAGTGGAATGTGCACGAACAAGCCATCTATGGTCCCATTGAAGAGTGGGACACTTCAACTGTCACAAACATGCGCTCAGTGTTCGTGATTCCTCATGTCCGAGTACGATATTCTCAGTTCAATGCCGACATATCGCACTGGGACGTGTCGAACGTCGAAGACATGTCCTACATGTTTGATGGAGTTCTGACATTCAACCAATCCCTGTCGTCGTGGAACACAAGTCGAGTCACCAACATGGCCGGAATGTTCAACGGTTGTGAATGCTTCAATGGCGACATTTCGACGTGGGATGTCTCGCAAGTGACCAACATGCGTTCAATGTTCAGCGACGCCATCAGTTTTAACCGCGACCTTTCTCGCTGGAAAACATGCAAATTGACCACAACCGCGAACATGTTTTTCAACGCGCAATCGTTCAATCAGCCATTGCATTCGTGGGACTTGTCTCGTGTCACAGCGATGTCCCGCATGTTTTCGCACGCGAAATGCTTTAATCAAAATATCAGTTCGTGGAACACGTCCAATGTATTGGAAATGGACAGAATGTTTGCGAACGCTGCTGCGTTCAATCAACCACTTGACGAGTGGAATGTCACGAAGGTGCAGACGATCGCGTGCATGTTCGTGGACGCGGTGTCCTTCAACCAGCCGCTGGACAAATGGACAAATTTGCATCTGTATGCTAATGTGTGTTGTATGTTCCAGAATGCACGCTCGTTCAATCAGTCGGTGCGATGGATATTTCCGCACCTGTGCGCAACCAGATATTCACCATTTGAAATTTTTTGCGAGACAACTGCCTTGCAACACGGCCCGCATTTTGCAACGGTCATCCGTCTGTGCAATCGACATTCGTGGATGTGGAACAAAGCGGGGACATTGGAATTGTTCTTCAAAACAGGTTTACACAGACGGTTTCCAAAGCACGAACAAGTTATTCGAACCATATCATCAATTGTTATAAACAACTTCAAGATCGACAAAATGGCTGACCTGAAACAGCTATGCGAAGCAAATGGAATTGTGTTGCGCGAAGAATCTATTCCCACGCCGTACGCCACCGACAGCGAAGATGAAGATGACGAGGAAGAAGACGAAGATGTTGACGACGAAGATGTTGACGACGAAGATGTTGGCGACGAAGATGTTGACGACGAAGATGTTGACGACGAAGATGTTGACGACGAAGATGACTACGAAGATGATGAGGAAGATGATGAGGACAAAGTGAATGAGGACGAAGATGTCGACGAGGAAGAAGTAAATGAAGTTGATTTGGAGTTGGTGGCGCAAATGTTCATATTGGTTGCGTTCATAAAACGCAACGACTCTGCGTCTGACGCCTTGCCTCCCGATGCACGAACTATCTTTGATTTCCCTTCGACGTGGGGCAAAACTGCGGACGTTTGCAAAAGACTGACCAACGACATTTTTGTCGACTTGTTCTTGGAGGCGGAAAACATGGACTACTTACCCAGACGGTTATCTCCGTTCTTTGCACTTCGATTGTAGGTTCTGTTGTCGACAACCATGTAACCATTAATCAAAGTAACTCTGACTCGTTTTTTGTTTATTTGTTCAAATGATTGTTCCTCGTGGTTTTTCGAAGCGTTCTGTCACGCGTCAACTCATGTGGTCATGGTTAAACGCGCGAGCAGACGTGCACGATGCCTTGTGTGATTTGATCGACGCATTTCTGCGGTGGTTGCCGGTGCCCCCCGATCTCATCCGAGAATTGGTGTGCAAATACGAAGTGGAAGTGTATCCTTACGGTCGCATCGAAGAATGGGACACCTCGCAAATAACAGACATGAGTAACTTGTTTCGCAGCTCTTGGTGGAAGTTCAACAAAGACATATCACGGTGGGACGTTTCCAATGTCACGACAATGTGCAACATGTTCGTTGGAACCAACATCAATCAATCGCTGTCTCGATGGAATACGTCCAGCGTGGTCACGATGGAAAGGATGTTCGCCTGCTGCGGACGATTCAATGGCGATATTTCCACCTGGAACACATCCAATGTTGTCTCCATGGAAAGAATGTTCGATGGCTGCGGACGATTCAACGGTGACATTTCCACCTGGGACACATCCAATGTTGTAACGATGAGTGGAATGTTTCTCGACTGTTTCCAATTCAACTGTGATATTTCTGCTTGGAACACATCCAATGTTGCAACGATGAGTGGAATGTTTCTCGACTGCCACAAATTCAACTGCGACATTTCGCGGTGGGATGTTTCGAATGTTCAATCCATGCGCCGTATGTTTTGTTCCTCGGGATTCAATCGATCGTTGTCTCGATGGAACACGTCCAACGTTGCGGACATGAGCGAAATGTTTGCAAGTTGCACTCACTTCAATGGTGATATTTCCACCTGGAACACATCCAATGTCGGCGTCATGTACCAAATGTTCAACGGGGCACTCTCCTTCAATCAAGATGTGTCACGGTGGGATGTGTCGAATGTGCGCACCATGCGAATGATGTTTTGTCGTTCGGGATTCAATCGATCGTTGTCTGGTTGGAACACCTGCAGCGTAACCGACATGAGCAACATGTTTGAAATGGCCAATTCCTTCAATGGTGATATTTCCACGTGGAACACATCCAACGTGCAATCCATCGGTGGCATGTTCTGCGAAGCCCATTCGTTTAATCAAGACATCTCGCGGTGGGATGTCTCCAATGTGCGATCCATGCGACGCACATTCTGCGGGGCCCGTTCCTTCAATCAAAACATCTCGCGGTGGAATGTCTCCAGTGTGATAAGCATGAATTACATGTTCAACGAAGACGACACCCCGCCGCACACAAACATCGGGGTTGCGCAATGGAATCCGCGCAGTTTGCAGCACCCCTTTTTCCCTGGGTGCCAAATGTGAAGATTCCGGGTGCCAAATGTGAAGATTCCGGGAGGGGGGGTGAAGGGTGTTGATGTTCGGGGAAGGGGTGACGATGTGCACATAATTCAATTTGCGTCGTGCATTCGTGTCATTCTTTGATTCGGCGATCACTTGCGCGTTTTTGTATCACCTTCGTTTGCGACAATGTACACCACATCCGCTAAGTCAAACACCTTGGTGTTGCGGCGCCGACTGTTGCGTTGGTGGTTGGAAGACCATGCGAAATTGCACGTGCACCTCTTACACACGGTCGAAGAGCATGTGCGATGGAAACCGGTGCCGCAATCGCACATTCATGAACTGGTAAAACACTTCCGCATCGATGGACAATTGACACCAAACCTATCGTTTTACATGAACGCAATGAGTGTCTATGGTCCCATCGAAGAGTGGGACACTTCACAAATAGAAGACATGTCCAATTTGTTTGGTTGTCGAGAATGCATGTACGACCACCGCTTCTTCAACTTCAACAGCGACATATCTCAATGGGACGTGTCCAATGTGCAAAATATGAACAGAATGTTTCAAGGAGCAAAATCATTCAACCAAGATTTGTCCTCGTGGAACACCTCGAATGTGGTGAACATGTCACACATGTTCAACCATGCGATGAAGTTTAACCAATCTTTGTCGACGTGGAACACCTGCAATGTTCGGTGCATGGACTACATGTTCGCAAATTGCGCAGCATTCAACGGAGACTTGTCAACGTGGAATATGTCAAACGTGCAATCCATGTGCGGCATGTTCGCCAGAGCAATAGTGTTTAACCAACCCGTTGGCGACTGGGACTTGCGCAATTGTGTGCACATGGAGGAATTGTTTTTCAATGCACCCGCATTCAATCAGCCGTTGGCAACGTGGGACGTGTCCAATGTGCGCTTCATGAACAAAATGTTTGCGCACACTGTGCAATTCAACCAACCCTTGGACACGTGGGATGTTTCATGCGTCACCACCACGTGGATGATGTTCGCACACACCACTGCATTCAACCAACCCTTGAACAGGTGGAATGTGTCCCATGTGCAAGATATGAGTGTCATGTTTTCGCACAGCATCGCTTTCAACCAACCCCTGAACTCGTGGAACACTGCTCGCGTAGTGAACATGAGCAGGATGTTCGCTAGTTCCAAGGCTTTTAACAACGCCGTCGGTCCGTGGCGCATGTTTGATTGCTCTGGCATGTTTATGTGGTCCAATGCATTCAATCAGCCGCTCGACGGATGGAAGTTGACGCCCTGTGCAAATGTTTTGGCGATATTTCACGGCGCACTTGCCTTCAACCAATCGGTGCGGTGGTTGTTTCCCCGTCTGGACACTATCCACGATGATGTCAATACGTTTTACAATCCGCCGTTTCAGTGTGCATTCGCGTTAGAAGACGGACCGCATTACGATGCATTGGAAGCACGCAACTACCCATGGATGAAAGCACACACACCCTACGACCGCTTTGTTGCCGCCAAATTCCATCGCAAATATCCACGCCACACTGCGGTCTTGCGCGGAATGATCAACCAAAACCACCCGCTTGGAGCACCGTTCACATGGAGACAAGTGCAATGCTTGTGCACACAGCACGAGGTGCAATTGCATCCTGGTGCGTTCATGGAAGAACACCGCGCCCAAACCCATTGGCTGTTGTCATCACTTGATGCTCCCACATGTCCAGAACGATATATTTTGTGCATGGCGTTGTACCACCAAATCCACAACAAAAAGATTTTCGACATCTTCTCCACCGACGACACCCTCGGGTGGAACAACTACCGCGATATGGAACAGTTCTTGGATGCAAGCACCTATGACCTGCTCCACCGTGCAACCGACTTCCTCCTATAACAATGCATTATTCAATTGTTCACACGACATCCGCCATCGCAGATCATGTCCACCATTTCTGTGCGGCGCCGACTGTTGCGTTGGTGGCTGGAGATACACGCCGGGTTGCACACACACCTGTTGCGCACGGTTGAAGAGTTTGTGTGCTGGAAACCGGTTCCGCAAGAGCACATTCACGCTCTTGTGCATCGGTGCATTTACGATCATTGGTGTTCAACGAAAATTGGCAGCATTATGTCGCCAGTTCCCGCTTGGCGCTGTCTCACTGGGGTGGACACCAGTTCGTATGGTCCCATTGAAGAGTGGGACACATCGCGCATACACGATATGTCTTACCTGTTCGACTTCAAAGCGATTTTGTTCCATACGTACAACCCCGACATTTCCAAGTGGGATGTGTCCAACGTTACGACGATGCGATACATGTTACACGGAATGGTCTATTTTAACCGAGACTTGTCTGCGTGGAACACGTCGAATGTGACAAACATGCACAACATGTTTTCCCACGCACTTTATTTTAATGGATCGGTGTCGTCGTGGAACACCTCGAATGTGACAGACATGAGTCACATGTTTTATAATGCATTACATTTCAACAGGTCGGTGTCGTCGTGGAACACCTCGAACGTTTTGTCCATGGAATGCATGTTTCGTGATGCGAAACACTTCAACCAACCACTTGCAAAGTGGAACACCGCCAATGTCACCACGCTGAAAGAAATGTTTGCGTTCGCACAAAACTTCAACCAGGACTTGTCCACGTGGAATACTGCCAATGTCACCTGCGCGAGCGGTATATTCATGATATGTAAAATGTTCAACGGGGACGTGTCCACGTGGGACATGCGCAATTGCGCAAATATGGACAGAATGTTTGATGGTGCGCACATGTTCAATCAACCATTGAACACGTGGGATGTGTCCAACGTGGAATCCATGAACAGAATGTTCGCGAGCACTCGCGCATTCAACCAACCGCTGAATGAATGGAATGTTTGTCGTGTGACTGAAATGTGCAGTATGTTCCAGGGTTCCATTGCTTTCAACAACTCAGTCGACCGGTGGCGCTTGCACGAACGCGTGGATTGCAACTACATGTTCGCGCACGCGAAAACCTTCAATCAACCTCTCGACGGATGGACAATCACATCATGTGTGCAACCACACAACATGTTATTCGGCGCGATTGCATTCAACCAATCAGTGCAGTGTTTGTTTCCCTCCTTGGACACCATTTCGTGCACAGGTCCCAATCCCTTTTTGCGCACATTTGCCTTGCAAGACGGACCGCATTACGATGCATTGGAGGCACGCAAATACCCGTGGATGGAAAGAGTTCACTGCGCGTACGACCGATTTGTCGTCGCGAAATTCCACCGCAAATATCCACGCCACGCGGCGGTTTTGCGCAAATTGGTGGAGAAAACGCTTCCGCACGACATGCCGGAAATGTGGGGTTGTCAACCACGGTCGCGCGTTGAGCACGGTTATTTGCAACAGTTGTGCGTTGAGCACGGCGTGGAATTGAATCCGGATTCGTTTTCCCCGCAACACCGAGCCCAAACTCACTGGCTGTTTTCGAAACTTGATGCCCCAACTTGTCCGGAACGGTACATCTTGTGCATGGTGTTGGGCAACATCATGCGCGAACCATCCGTCGCAAAAATATTCTCGACGAATCTGCACTCTATGCAAACGTACAGCACGGAGATGGAGGTAGTCTTCGATGACAGCACCTACGACCAGTTGTACCGCGCTGCAACCACTGACACATCGCGCGTTGACTGAAGTCAAAAAAAAAACAATCTCGCAATCCACAAAACGTTCACCGCGCACAATTCAATGTCCAAGAAGTGAAACAAGATGACACCTTCCTCCGCGACAACACCTTCCGTCACTTTGCGGCGCCGACTGTTGCGTTGGTGGCTGGAGATACACGCCGGGTTGCACGCGCACCTCTTGTGCACCGTAGAGGAGTACGTGCGTTGGAAACCAATTCCGCAAGAGCACATTCACGCGTTCGTGCAAAAGTTCATGTTTGACCATTTGTTGACGTCCTCCCGCGAGTGCTTTCGCGGCGGTAACATAGACACCGCGCGCGGTCCTGTACAAAATGTTTTGCGGTGCAACGGCATTCAACCAGTCGGTGGAATGGATGTTTGCACACTTTGACGCCCATCGCGACAACGATGTCTCTGAGCAATTGTCGTTGAAGCGAATTTTTCAACATGCATTCGCGCTGCACGACAGCCCCCATTTCAGTGCGCTGGAATCGCGCCAATACCCGTGGATTTGGGACATGATGAGCCCATACGACTTTTTCGTTGCAGCAACATTCAACCACAAATTTCCACGCCACGCGATGGTGATTCGCAAGTTGTTGAACCGCTTGAATGTGGAGCACTCGGCGCTCCAGTTCGAATACGTGGTCCAGACATGCAAAGAACACGGCGTGAAGCTGCGTCCCAAATCGTTTCCTGTGCGACATCGATCGCGGACCAACTGGTTGTTTTTGAAACTGGACGTTCCAAGTTGTCCAGAGCGATACATCTTGTCCATGGTCGTGCAGCCGAAGAAAAGCACGACGGTGTGCAAGATTTTGAATGCACCGGAATGGTCCAAAAATTGCGAACCATGGCAAAATGTCTTTGATCGCTGCACGTACGAACAGTTGTACTGTGCTGCGGTGGCGAAGTCATAGTTTCATTTGTTTGGCTTATTTGTGATTGATCGCACTCGTTTGCGTGTATTGTCATGTGTTGTAACGAAGTAATTGAGATGAATGATTTTTTTCTGTTTTTTTTTTCACGTGTTTTCTTGCCTTCACGTTCTCCCTTCTCTTTTTTTGCCATCTCGTCATTGCGTCACCTGTTGATGTCATTTCTGTTTTGGCGATGTCTGGATCTCCCGTTGAGACGATGGTGCTTTCCGCGACCTCCTCTCGCACTTCTTGTTCTTCTAGTTCTTCCAGTTCTTCTTGTTTTTCTGGTTCTTTGTGTTGCCGCGCGCTTCCCTCGGGTTCTCTTTCGTGTTTGTATTGCCGTGCGCTTCATGCCGCCGCCCATTGTCTGCTGATGGGGTGCAGCATCCTTTCCGGCATTGCTGTTGTTGAAATAGCGCAAGCGCGCTTCTGCCACCGCACGGCGATCCAACGCCGTGTGGGTTGGTGGCGGCACACGGTTGCTCTCCACTGAGCCAACGATGGAAGCAGGAGAAGCAGCAGGAGAAGTGGAGGCGACAAATGGTGGACGTCCGATCGTGGCGGAAGTAACCACATCGTGTTTTGGAAGACTGGCGCCGCGCACTCCCTGCAACTTCACTTGGCGGCGAAACTTGTTGGACAGTGCAGCTAGTTCATCGTCGTCATCGTCATCGTCCGCATTCGCTGCATTCTCTGTCTCCGCATCCCGTTTGCGTCGATGCAACACGGAGGTGCGCCGTAATGCAGGGGGAACCAATGCGTGCTTTTCGGCTTCGTTCCGATCCAAGAGTTCTTGTCCATCTAGGTCGTCTCCCAAGTCTTCGTCGTTCTCCATCCTGCCGCGCTTGCGATGCGTCGCGTGTTGTAGTGAAAAAGACGACATGTTGTTCTTGTGTGCTCGTTGTTCCGTGACCAACGATGACAGATTGGAGTGAGTGTTGGGATCAATATACAATTGGCGCAGAAAAAAGGAAAGTGTGACATATTTTGCCGTGCATTTTCTTGCACATGTGCTAAGCAAGTTACAGAAAACAAGAAAACTAACTAACTAACGAACTAACTAACGAACTAACTGCATGGCGAGGTTGCAAATGGTCCCCGTTTGTGTTCCTCCGACATGTTTGGGCATTGGTCGAACATGTGTTGAGCATCGGTGAGTGGATGGCACACTTTCCATGCGTGGAGGGATTGGTTGAACTGCGCGCACTTTTGGAACATGCGCGTGAAGCGGAGGACGGACGTGGGGGTCCAGGCGGTGATGTTGCCATTGAAAACGTAGCAGTGCGCAAACATCTGCTCCATGGCGACCGCGGCGGACACATTCCAGTTGTCCAGGGACTGGTTGAACTTCTTGCAGTGCGCAAACATGTGTGAAAAGTTCACCACGCGCGAAACGTCCCATGTATTCAGCGGCTGATTGAACGAGACGCACCACTCGAACATGTGGTCCGCGTCCTGCAGATTGAATGTGTTCCAGTTGTCCAGCGGCTGGTTAAAGTGCTTGCAACGGGCGAACATGTTGCTCGCGTGGCGCAAGTTTTGCACTTGCCATCTTTCCAGTGGTTGGTTGAAATAGATGCATTCGCGGAACATGCAATTGGCGTTTTTCACCATGTCCGTGGACCACATGTCCAGCGGCTGATTGAAGCGCGTGCATTCGTCGAACATGCTTTCCATGTTGGTGGCGCCTTCGAAGTTCCATTGGTCGAGCGGTTGATTGAAGATGCGGCAACCCGCGAACATGCCTTCGAATTTGCATCCTGGTCCGAAGGTCCATCCGTTCACGCAACTGTCGAACACCGTGCACAGAGAAAACATGCGCGATGCGTTCACGACCATGGACATGTTCCACGCATGCAGTGGTTGATTGAAACGGTTGCACCCCATGAACATGCACCTCGTGGTGCACACATTGGACATGTTCCAGTGCAAAAGGGGCTGGTTGAATTGCACACATTTCTCGAACATGTGGGACATGGTGAAGGCGCTGGAGGTGTTCCAGGCGTCCAGTGGTTGGTTAAATTGATCGCAATGGGCGAACATGTTGCTCATGTCCGTCACGCTGCCCATGTGCCATGTGTGCAGAGGGTGGTTAAACTTCACGCAGTGAAAAAACATGCGCGTGGTGTTGCGCAAATTGGCGGTGTTCCAGGCGTCCAGTGGTTGGTTGAACTGCACGCACTCTTCGAACATCATCGACGCATTGACGACGCGGGCCACATTCCACTGCGCAAGCGGCTGATTGAAGCGTGTGCATCCCCGAAACATGCATTCCGTGGAGGTGACGTTGGACATGTCCCATCGATCAAGCGGTTGATTGAAGTGCACTTTGCCCGCGAAGAGTCCCCGCATGGACGTCACCGCACTCACGTCCCAATATTGCAAGTCTTCGTTGAAGTCGGCGCGGAGGTGCACCAAAAAGTTGTCCATGTTTGTGATACCAGAGGTGTCCATTTCGGCGATGGGTCCGAAATGATAGATGTCGCAACGACACGGAATGGGTGTTTGACCTTGTCGTTCTCGAAGCAAAAAGCGTGACGCGAGGTTTTCATGTCGCACAAAGTTCCACACAAGTGCGTGCATTTTCGGCAACCAGACCTGGTGGGAATGAAGGACATGCTCCACCAATCGGCGGCGCTGCAATTCGTTGGGGTGGCGCGACATTGGATCAGATTTTGTATTTCTCGGGCAAATAACTGCACCCAAATAAACTTGTGATTTGTTGCGCCACCACCAATCTTGCGCCACCCTCCGCCATTTTGCGACGGAGGGCCGTTTTTTCTCGATAGACATGACGAAAATGCAAAAATACGAAAATACGAAAATACGAAAATGTGAAATAAGTTTGCGTTAATGAGTTACATGTTCAACACCTGACGAGCATTTACCCACCTACATACATCCTCCTCCTCCTGTTTGCGCAGTGTTGCGCTCTGCTTACATCCATCCCCTGCTGGAATCATCCATCGACTGACCTACAATGGGCCTTATAAACGTTTACATGGCTTGTTCTATGCCCCCCTCGGAAAAGGGAGGAAGAAGAATCAAATCGAAAATTATGCGAACCGTGAATGGAAAGACGCAGTCAAACGCAGAAAGATGCAGCAGAAAAAAACAAGAAACATGAACAACGAGAAGGTGATAGTTTGCCTTTGTGTGTGTGTGTGTGTGTGTTTAACGGTGTTACATCAAATCAATCAAATCAAATCAATCAATCAACCTTGTTATGAATAAAAATTCAGTGAGCATGGGTTGTTGGCGCGGCAATCCGTTGGTGGTGGACGTGTTGTGGTACTCGTGGGTGCGCCCGTGGACCACGCGCAGGCGGGCTTCGCGCAAGGCGACGGTGAGTTGTTGTCGAAAGATGGCCAGTTTGCGCGCGAACGATCCACCACCTCCGCCGGTGCGTTTGCAGAAGGTGTAGCCGAGCACAAACTGTTCGCGGCGAAGATGCGCATGGCGCACCACGTGCAAGACCGCGTGGCGACCCAATTCCACCGAGCCATCGATGTCCAAATAGAAGACATCGATGTTCTGCAAAAAGGGACAGGTGTGCAATACTTCGTCGCACGTCCCGTGCAAGCTGATCATGCCGTGGCGTTTGTGCAGTTGGTGCACGCGAAGATCTTTCTCAATCAACACGATGTGTCGGCGGTCCGTGATTTGCGCCGCTTCCAACGCCGCGGTGGTTTGCAGGGTTTCCGAGTCGAGACACAATACCGTGATGGGATCGTCCGAGTGCGCACGGCGGCGATGGGTCGGCAGCCACGTGCAAATGATGTCGCAGAGCATTTCGTTGCTCCTTTGCTTGAATCGGTTGCATGGCATGTCGTACGGTTTTTGGGCAGGTGGCGGTGGTTTGTTTGCCGTTCGGCGAGGGGATTTGTCTTGTTGTTGCGGTTCCGAGTGTCGGTACCGACAGTCGCCGTTCGGTCTCCTCCGTGTCGCGCAAGATGGATGACGACGACGATGATGATGATGCGCCGAACGACGTTTGCATTGACTGCGGGTGCGAATGCTCGACGTGAATGCCGCCGTCGCCGCCGCCAAAGAAGCGCGAGACGAAGAAGAACACATGATGATTGTTACTAGCAACTGACGGACTGACAAACTAACTGTGGGGGTGGGGGCGGGATGGCTTTCAAAATGAAAAATTATGATGTGATCAAACAGAAACATGGAGTGGGGGCATGTGGTGGGACAGGTTGGCGGCGCTCGCGGATCACCTCTGCGTACAAACGGCGGAGGCATTCCACGGAATATGGTTTGCGGTGGTACAAGTCGATGACCCCCAAGATATCTCTTGCCGGTTGCCGCGATGCACAGTGGCGTGAAATGAACCGCGCAGTGTCCCGCATGCGATTGGACAGGGGAATGTTCGCACAACAATGTTGCGCAGTTTCCTCGAGACGCTGTGCCACGAACTCCGACAAGCTGGACATGAACGCGAACAGTGTCGTGTGGCCCGCCGTGTTCAAGAAGCGCACTGGATCGCAAAACAACATGCACGTCGCGGACTTCACCTTGCCGACATCCCACGTGGAAGTGATGGACGTGCCATCGAACGATGATTCGGCGAACAAGAAGCGCATGTCTTCCACATTGTGCACTTGCCACTGGCGCAAAAACATCCAGTCTACCACCCCCTCGTGTCTCGCGTCACGCCCGGGAAATTGGCGATGTGTTGCGCAGGACCCGAAAAACGTGCCCACCATGTGCCGGACATTGGACACATCCCAACATTGCAGTCCCCACGGCAAGCCATATCGCTGCATCGCGAACGCCCAACTCAAGTCGCGCACATTGGACACGTCCCATTGCGCCAAGTTGAGGTTCCGCACGTGGATGCCCATACCCACGCCCAAAAAGCAGAACAAATCGCACATGTCGGTCACGAGACTGGTGTCCCATTGGTCCATCGGACCAAAATACGCGTTCACCTGTTTGCATTGTCGCTGCGCCATGAACTGCGAGGTGGACTTCATGGACTCCGGGAGGTCGCAGTAGGCACCTTTGCGGCCATGCGACAGTTGAATGATGCATTGCTTTGTTGCTTGCCCCACCACAACAACACGCACCAAAAAGTGAATGTTGGCATCGCTGACCACGCCGGGATAAAAAACAAACTGGTCCACCATGTTGGCCAATTGCTCAGACAACGGCGGCAAAGATCTTTTGATGCACGACGACGACGACGACGACGACGTCAATCCTTGAAACAGCAGGGTTCGGCGCAAAGGCAGAGGCTGCCGTGATGTGCGCAATCGGTCGCGCACATTGCGACACAGGTCGAAACATCCATGATTGTTGTGTGCATCAAGGTCTTCGAGTTGGCGCAAATGATGACTGTCGGGAAGCATGTCCGCGTCGGCGGAATCCACCGCGTTTTCTTGCATGACGACAAGTTTACGACGACACCAAACCGGTAAGCGCGGGGAGAAAAGCAAACAAAAAAGAAATGGAAGGACAACACCACACGGCCACCACAGCGATTGCTACATCGGGAGTTATAAACGTTTATAAGGCCCGCGAAGGTAGTGGCGGAAAATAAAGGTGACATGGCGCATCAGGATTATTATTCATCGTTGTCTGTCGTGCGCCGGCAACACGATGCTACTTCAAGAAACTGTTTGCACTGTGTCAAGACTACGAGTGGAAAATAGGTGACAGAACTCCCTACGTGGTGCAAATCGACCACGTCGAACACCGCATCTCGATTGAAAAGTGCAGACACAATTACGAAATAGTAGAAGCCGTTTACTGGGCGCACCAATGGCAGGAACATCCTGCCGGAGCTGGTGCCAAATGTGAAGATTCGAGGAAAAGATGAAACAAACAAATGCAAACTTTGCCTGGCGGGTCTGTCTTAACTTTACACATCTCAATGTAACTTGTTAACATCACACAATCACATTACACGACATTACACACGACATTACACACAACATGTACCTGTTCACCAATTGTGTGCCACTGTTCACCAATCACTTTTTCACTGACTTCTTCCAACCTTTCCACTTCCCACAGCCGCACCGCACTGTCTCCCGCTATCGAACGGCGCAAACCTTGGTGGTCAGGGCCCACGGATTCCAGCGCATCCATCGGTTCGGGAAAAATGTCACGTGTGCATGCTCCACGGAAATGGTCCAGTCGGATTGCTGAGTGGTGAAAGGGACGAAGCAATATAGCAATGGTTGTTGCAATGGTTGCGATGTCGAAAGGAAGTGGGTCCGCGACAACAAGCTACAAACCATGGGTGGACGAGATGCCAGGATGGTTGCGCGACAATCGGTCCTTCGTCGTGTTAAAGTGCAACAACTTTGTCGCTGCCACTTTTTCTTTGACCGCGTCGGACACCAACGAACAATCCCATTCCTCCATAGGCCCAAACACCAATTTGAACGTCGTTGCAAATTTGGAAAAAATTTCGAACGCAATTTTGATCGACAGAATGGTAAACGAAGAGAAAGTGTCGTCGATCGCCAAATTTGACATTGTGTACCCTGTGGACAACAACGCATAATTGTCATCCGAAACCACCCCTGGAAAATGCGCACAGCGATCCACCACATCAATCAGATGATCTGGCAGGTCTTTCAACGCGAGAAACAACAATCGACGACGCATTGGCACGCTCGACCACTTACCGCGGTGCCGCAGCGACTGCGACAGATTGGTGATAACCTGGTCGGGTGTAAAGCGCAACTTGTAGATTGATATTATTGTAGATGAGATAACTTGCGCAGAGATTGTGAAAGTTCCTTGTTCTCCAAGTCCTTCTCCCGGTCCTTCTCCACCTCCTCCCACTTCTTCGACGACATCGGCCGTTGCAGCGGTTGTTGGCGGTGCGGACGATGCCATGACCAATATATTGAATTATGGTGTATTTGTTGCGGAGGGTTCCAGCATCTGCGTCAATTCCTGCATGAACACCAGGTTGTCGCACATCTGAATGTGGGAATACAATCCGCACATCGTTTTCCTGCGCTTGCTCGCGTCATCCTCGTCGTCGTTGCCCACATGTCGCAAGATGGATGGATCGCCCCCGCTGTTTGCGGTTCCAGCAGGAGAAGGGGGGTAAAGGAGTTGTGTCTGCAACTGTTGCATGTACATTTGCATGGCGACAGCTAACTGACGCGATGTTACGGCGTTGTAGCCATCTCCGTCATCGTCATCGTCCATGCGCTGAAATCGATCGCTTGCCGCCGTGGACTGCGACATGGATTGCAAGTATTGCAACACCACGTCCAACGAACACTGTTGGGTCCATTCTGTGATGCGCGATTCAAACGTCCACAACGCGCAGAAGAAGCGCGCCTTGATGTATATCTCGTCGACGTGTATTTCCTCCGACAAGATGGCTTCCTCTGCCGCGCGCTCCTCGCGCAGTCGTTTTAGTTCTGTTTCCAACGCAAACAACCTGCGCGCGTAGAGATTGCGCACATCCGCCAGACGTTTTTCGGCAACAGCTCTTTCTTTCTCCAATCGTTTACGCGACACCATTTCCCCCTCCTCGTCATCCTCATCATCTTTCCCTTTCATGTACGGCGCAGAAAGTCGGCAAAAAGAGAGGTAGCTCGATGGATTGTTGATGGCGGGGTCCGTCAGCGTGCTGTGATGCGAATGAAAAGTGGATGGATGGTTGTGTTTGGGATCCATCGGTCTTTGGTGGTGCGCAGACGCATCCGTGAACGCAGGCGTGGAAGAAGCGGCAGACGATGATGGATGGGGGGAACTGGTTGCAAAGGATGCAAATGACCACAACGATGGGTTGGTGGAAGATGAAGCAGAGGAAGTGGATGGAGCAGAAGAGGAAGAGGACGACGGTGCGGAGAGTGGCGCGTAGGGAGGAAATGGTGACACGCCCATTTCCTTGCAGTACTGCAACGTTGGCAGTCCATCGCGACAACGATCGCATCTTTTTCCGCAATTGCACGAATATGGATCCCCCTCCACAAATTTTTGTTGCGCTTCCAAATGCGCTTCTCGTCGCGCCTTGCACCGACCGCATGTTCCACCGCACTTGCAAGGACCGCGGTCACCTGGCGGTTCACCACAGTATTTGGCAAATTGGATCATTTCGCGCATACGGTCGGGATGGTACGGATGGTTCGCTGGCAAGGTGTCAACTTTTGGCAAGAAGGACATTTTTGGTGGCACGAAAGTAGAGGAAAAGGTTGCTGATGTGGTTTCTTTCGTCGTGTTTAAATCACATCAAAACATGGGAGAACAAAAAAGAACGGGAATCAAGGGTCCCAGCGAGGCCAGCAATCGTCCCAACAAGCACTCCATCGCCAATTGCGCAATGATTGATTGAAGGATTTGCACTTGCTGAACATGTACCCCGCACTTTTGACATTAGAGACATTCCAGTTGTCCAGTGGCTGATTGAACGACGTGCAACCGGAAAACATGCACACCACATGTTCCACGGAGGACACATTCCATCGGTTCAATGGCTGGTTGAATGCAGAGCATCTGTTGAACATGGAACTGGTGCTGACAACATTCCGCATGTCCCATCTTTCCAACGACTGATTGAATGCAGTGCACATGGCGAATAAGCGATCCATGCACACCACATTGTGAACATCCCACCATTCCACATTGGTGTTGAAGCGGGGTGAATTGTCAAAATTTGCAATATGGTGCATGCACATCATGGTGACGCGAGACGTGTCCCATTCTTCCACAACACCGTACATGTACGTGTAGTGTGGAAGTCGAGGTTTGTTTGCGTACACGATGTGCAGGTCCGCGGAAAAACTCGCATTGGAGTGCGGACATGGCGCAGCAAAGTGCCACACGAGCGCACATAGTTGATCCGATTGAACCCCGCGCGAATCCAACCACGCGACCAACAAATGCTTCCGCGCAACAACGTTCGGATGCATTTGGTTTTGTTGCACAAACATCCAAACACGAAGATTTTGTTTTGTGATGGTTGTTTTGCGAGTGTGATTCTGCTGCGTGCAGTGAAACGTGCGTGTTTGAGTGTTTTCTGTATTTCAATAGGTGTGCCAGATGTGGTACACGCGTGTAACAAATTAACTAAACCAAAAATGGACACAAAAAAGGGGAAAAAGGGTTTGGGTTATAGGTAGGTGAAATCGCTTACAATGTTACACAAGTGCACAAACAACAACAGAAATAACAAAAAGAATGCACAACCAATTTTCGCAGTCACGTGGTGTTACGCTGGGGAAGGGGGGGGGGGGGGGGGGGAGGAAGAAGCACCAACGGAGTGTTGCTTACTGAGCGCGCGCAGAGGGTGGAATGTGGGTGATCGTCAAACAACTGCGTCAATTCAATGCGGAAAGCCAGATCCATCACCACCCATTGGTGTGTGATCGCGCACAATAGGCTAGTGAAGAAGTACACTTTCAAGAAATGTTGGTACATGAACAACAAATCCGATCGCTCTCCCGCCATGTGCACCGCCAACCATTCGCCGTACACAAATCCGCCAACTACCCAGCCGAGGTGCAGGACAGGAAGAATTGTAAGGTGAAGCGTGGTACTGAACCAGGCCGCCTTCTCCAAAAACGCAGGAATGGTCACATTGGTTGGCTGATCGACCAGCCAAGCAAGATGGCCCGCCAACCAACCCAACAAACAAAACATCACCAACAACCCCACACCATGCCAATACACGAAAAAATTGACTACATCACGAAGCTTTTCCCGTGTCGACACGGTGTCGATGACAATCCCAAAGAGGGGTATCACGGAGCAGAACACATGGATAAATATACAAGCTTTCCAAAGGAACAACGTGTTTTTGTTCACGAAGGAAAGTGACTGAGAGCCCATCGAAATGGTGAATTGTTGCGCCATCTGAAGCAACCAAAAAAATCAACGCAATCAAAATGTTGCAGTATTAAAGATATGTGTCGAACCCTGCACACCACCCCCTTCCCCGCACCATCATTCCTCACACCCTCTAACACCCTCACACACCCTTTTCCACACTGTTCAGCGAAACGACATGAATGTCATCACTGGTCGATTCGGTCTTCAAATCACGTTGCACGGAGAGCATTCGTCGGAAGCAACGTCGCGCACACTCGACGACATTCGCGAAGTGGTGGCACAAACGTTGTGTGTTCCGTTGGAGACTGTGCGAGTGACGCAGTACTCCGAACATGACGACACGAACACCTTCTACATTTGCCGCCACAAAGATTGGCGACATGCAAATGGACAACCAGAGTGGTGGACGACGGCGTATCATGCATTGCACACATTATATTCGCCTCGTCGAGTACAATTTTTAGTCACCATCGTGCCCATTCAATTACACTTTGCCCAAATGGATCCTCCCGCGATTCGTCCAACAACTCCAATGCAAACACGATATTATCTCGAATGCCAATGTGCCAATGAGGTCGCGGCGGTGGAGCTGCAAGTAGCGATCCCGCGCATAATCAAGTTGGTGCATCGCGTTCTGGAAACACACCCCCAAAATGAGTCGATCGTTGTTGCGGCAGTGCACGATAAGCCAAACTGCTTTGCATTTGATTCGATTGCGCAGTTCAGCGAATCACAGTGGCAAAAAGTCTGTCGCGAACTTGCCCCTTTTTTCACCGACACCACCTTCTCCGTCTGCAGTAGCAACAGCACGTCCTCCTCCGACATTGCCGGCTCATCCTCTGACGTGAACGAGCACATTGCCGTTCCACAACAGCTTTCACCACCGTCGATCGCTTTGCCGCAGTCGTTGGAGCAAACTACTTCTGCGCCGACGCCGCCACCATCCACGGAAGAAGCGCCTGTTGTTTCTCAGTCTGCTGCTGCCTCCACCACCACGCCTCCGTCTGCTTCGACGGCGCGCAATCGCGTTCGCGCACTTGAACGACGCGTGGACGAAGTGGAATGGTTCTTGCGCTGTTTGTTTGGCAACGACTATCCATCCATTCTCTCCGCCGCAGCACAAGCCCGTGCTGCAGCCAACTCACGTTAAAAAATGGATGTGTCGACACAATCTATTGCAGGTCACACGAGAAATGCTCTCGCTCTCGCTCACTGCAAACACATCCCCCCAATCGTCTATCTGCAGCAGAACAACAAAAAAAGAAACACACACCAACCAAGACATGCATTTTAATTCGCGCATTCGACGAGACGACACTGCCGTACCAAATTCCGCCAATGACAATACCAATAACAACACCCATGGCACCACAGACCAAACAATGGCCATGTGTCAACTGCGGCATCAATGCGACACCATTCGGTACCAATTTGAATCGTACGCCAAGCGCTTCTCCGACACACTGCGCGCACAAGAAGAACTCATTTACGAGCAGGGACGCAAACAGGAAAAACTGCAACAAACCGTGCGCAGACTCACCAGTCGCATTCGCCTCTTGGAACTCCAACGGGAAGATGGGGCTGGTGCCAAATGTGAAGATTTTGGGGCAACTGTGTCGGCGGCTGCGGCCGCGGCTGCGGCGGCGCGGCGCGGCAGAAGTCAGGTGGTGGACTCGAGAACAGACAGCGATGAGGAATCGGGAACAACGACACCACGCAATATACCTGATCCCGTTCAATCGGTGGATGATGACAACGGTGCGATGGTGCACGCAATGATATTGGTGCGCGCGTCCGAAATTGTGGAAGCCATTTGTCACCACCGTGGACGGTATCCGTCGGCAGTGCGCTTCATGTCGTGCATTTACAGCGACGAGGACGTGTATCCACATCGACAGCGATTGTTCGACGAGGTGCGGGCGGCATGTCTCCACATCCTGTGCGACGCGATTGAATTGGTTGAAAATGTTCCCACTCGCTTCTCCGACCACCGCCCATGTGCTCGAATCTGCGCAACATGGTTCGATGCCATCTAACCTTTCGGCGGCGGCGGCTGCTCCTTGGTAAGCACTTTGTTTCTTGTTCGTTTTTTTTTGTTTTTTTTCGTTGGTGCTTGTTTGTTTGTTGTAAACTGATTAATGCAAAACGACAGTTAATAACGATGTACACGTGACTTTTGACTTACGACATTTACATTGCAGCTACATACACGTTCACATACACATACAAATGCACATACTTCAGAAGTATGTGTTTTTGAAGAATTCTTGCCAAAACTTGATGATGGCTTCATCCGTCTCTTCGATGATGCGTGGGGCCATTCGGTCGACGGTTCTCGTTTGGATTGCTTTGCACAAATCGGTCAACATGGCGCACAATGTGTTCGACGACGTCTCGCCCTCTTTCTTGTCGGGGTTGTCCGCCTTTTCGCGTTCCAATGCCAAGACGACGACAAAATAGCGATAACATGTTTCCGCGAAATAATTGCGACTATGAAGTGTTTCCAGAAATTGTGTCAGTTTCACTTGCACCCCGGAAATAGCCAAAACCATGTTGCGAACCTCCTCGTGCGTTGAGCCGGCGGGCAATTGCGCAAGAATAGTTTGAACATTGCTGCGTACGGCTTGCACTGCATTGGCGGTGGCCATGTCAGCCGCTGACAACCTTTCCGCCACTTTTTCTGGCGTGTGTTGCGCCGCCATTTCTTGAAGACGTTCTTTCAAATCGGCAAACATTTCAAACTTGCTTCTGATCGGACAACGAACAATGAACTGGAAACAACAACAATCTGCAATTGATTTATGCAGCGAATTTCGAAAATCAAAAAACAAACAAATTATCAAAAAAACCAAATGTCTGCAACTGTTTCCACTCTGCCGCCGCCACCACCAATAACAACAACAAAAACAACAACCATTCCCATGCCATCGTTCGCGGTGATTGCGGCGATGGATGGGTTGACGCGCGCCATTGGTCGACAAGGAAAGATGGCCTTCCAGTTGCCGCCCGACATGCAATTCTTCCGCCGCATCACGATGGCTCCTACTGCGAAGGACGACCCGCACGACTTCACCGACGCATTGTCGCCCGCACCCAAACACAGCCAGCCGTACACCGATGCAGACGGGGTCACGCATGTCAACGCCGTCATCATGGGGCGCAAAACCTTTGAATCGTTGGATGGGCGGACCCTCAAACATCGATTCAACATTGTGCTGTCGCGCAATCCGGCGTTCGCGGTCGACGCGCACGCCCAGGTAGCCATTGCTCGATCGTTGGACGATGCGTTGCGCAACCTGGCACGCTGCAACGGGAGCGACGAAAAAGTGCGCATCTGCCACATATTCGTGATAGGCGGCGAACAATTGTACCGCGAAGCACTGCAGTCTCCGTACTGTCGGCGCATCTATCTCACCGAGGTGATTCTTCCTGTGGTCTTTCCGTGTGAACCCGAATGTGATACATTTTTCCCCGACATCGATCCCGCGACCTTCCAGTGCACTTCCTGCACCAACTGGCGGGTGTTCGAAGAACATCGCTACCGCTTCCAACAATTCGATCGCTGTCTTCGCCACCGCCGCAACATTCTTCCCCTTGCCCCATTTATCAACTCCGACACCCCCGTCATTCACGAACGACTATCACACTCACCGCCGCAGACGCCACTCCACCACCACTACCGTCACGCCACCATGTCTGAACCGTCCGAGTTTATCATCATGTGCCAAATGATGTTGGAGGCTTCCGAAAAATTGACCGCGGCGATTGATCGGCAATCCGACATCTTGGAGCACAATGGAAACATGATTGGCAATGGATTGTCGCAATTGGTCAAGTCGCAATTGCTTCTCACCGCTGAAGGCGTCACTGCCACGGTCGCAGATGCCGATGCAAATACCGACATCGGCACCGCCACCGCCACCGCCACCGCCACCGCCACCGCCACCGCCACTGCGATGTGCCATCCGCAAATGTCTGAGCAAATGTCTAAGTCGCAACCTGCATCTGCACCTGTTTCATCATCAACGTCGCGTCGGCTACGACATCCTCAAATGCAAGCACACTGGCCCTGCTCGGACTGCCCGTATTGACGAATGCTTGTTGTTGTTGTCGTTGTTGTTGTCGTTGTTGTTGTCGTTGTTGTTGTCGTTGTGTTGTTCTCGGTTCTTGTATGTTGTTATACACTGTGTTGTAAATCATGTTAACTATGCACAACCTCACACCAAAGACGCACGACATTCCTTTTTTTTGTAGTTGTCTGTTTTTTTTTGTTTCTTCACCGTCACTCTTCCCAACAACTGTTCGCATAACTTTACACGCACATTTCACACTTTATCCATTCACGACCATGCAACACAGCAGCCTGGTGTCCGCCATCGACTACGACGAACGTGTGTTGCGGTCATTGTTTGAGGGCAGCACGATGGACCCCGCCACATGCATGTTGTCGCCGCCACCGCCACCGCCACTGCCGACACAACAATCCACACAGGACATAGAATACACCATTTTGCTCTGCCTCCTCGTGGACGACCGCAGCGACCGCGTCCGCGAAACCATTGATGCCGTGAAATCCAGCTACGGATGCAACCTGGTGCCAAATGTGAAGATTTTGTTTTTTTTGAGGGGGCACTTGCTGGCGGCGCATCACAGGAACGTGGACTTGGAACTGGGTCAGGACCAGGACCTGGACCTGGAGATGGGAAATGGTGGTTGTGGTACAGGGGTGGTCGACTGCGATGTCGGCGGCCATGGGGGACTGAAAGGATGGGACGACTGTCGCGTGGATCCGCCGGACTGGGTGCGCATCTACGGCGTGCCCGACGACGACTGCCTCATGTCACATCTGCAGTGGTACGCCATGCAGTACGCGGAAACCTATTACCGTTACCAGTTCTTGCTGCTCGCGGAAACGTCCACGTACGTGAATCTGCCGAAAGTGATAAAGGAAGTATTGCCGCAACTGCACGACACCATGCATCGTTGCGGCAATAACAGCCATGTCCACAGCAACCATTCCAACGACATGAACTTGAACCTGAACCTGAACCATGTCAAGAATCAAACCGCGTCGTCGACAGCGTTGTACGTTGGCGGACACGGCGGCACGCGCACGGTGCAAGGCAAGCCACTCTACTATCATGACAAAGACGCGGGGGTCTTGTTGTCTCGCGCGTGCATGCAGCGTGTGTATCCACTCTTGCGCGATGTGCGCCAGTGGATGGAGACTTGGAAGACTGTGTGTCGCGCATCGCAAGCACCCGCCATGGCCGCGGCGCGCGACATTGCCCTCGGATTCATGATGCGCACTCCCTCCGTCGTGGCTACCGTCGCGAAAGTGCGCGGCTTTTACGCCTGCAATTATCTGGGGTATCCATGTCACCCTTACACATTTGCGTTTGCGTCCATTTACACCTGCGGGAACATGAACCCGCGCCAATTGATTCACATGATGCAAATCGCCGAACACAATCAACACTTCGTTCGGCCCTGCTGTGACACCGCCACGACCTCCTCTTCCTCTTTCTCATCTTCTTTCTCTTTCTCAGCCGCATCGCCATCATCCCAGCCATTTGCCGAGAACACTGAATCCACCCATTCCAATGCAAACGTAAATTGTTCCGCGCACGCAACATCTTCCTCACCCTCCTCATCCTCCTCATCCACTCATTCTTCCTCCTCCACGAAACGAACGCAAACCAACAGTCGAGTCACGCGCGCTGCCGCCAAACGACAACGAATAGACGTCGGCCACCACGGTGGAGGCAACTGATGACTGACATTGTGACATATTTTGCCGCGTGACATATTTTGCTGCATGTTGGTCGGCGGATTTGTGTGTAAGTATGTGTGTAAGTAGGTGTATATGTTGATGTTGTGTAAGAATAAACAAAGTGCATTTCGTCAAGAGGATTTCTCGCTTTTTTTAAAGAGTTACACGCGTGTACCGAAACACGACATTGATCATCGAACCATTTCCTATGCTACATGCTACTCACTAACTTCTCTTTTTTTTTTGCGGCACAGCAAGCAATCATCACCCGGCCAATTCGTGGATTGGCACACCGATGGGCAACACGGTGGAGGAGTACGACTTCGCGTTGCAACGCACAATGCGTTGCGATGGGTCAAAGGTGTTGTCCACCTCCATGCACCACCGCACCAAGAACGTCAGAAAATGCACGGCGAGGATATACGTGATCGCGCATTGTTCAGTTGGGTCTTGTGTTGGCACCAACAGCACCCAGATGGCGCTAGACAGCACCCGCGTCAGACAGTGCACCAACGGTGGTGTCACCACCTGAGGAAAAGAGCTTAAATAGAGACATGCTTGCAGCACACAAAAGTAGGCACTGAAATCCAAATCTTCATACACCGTCAGCACCGCCAAAAAACCAGTCGCCATTACCACAGAAACGGACGTGAAGATCATCCACATCACTGCAAAGAACGATTCCATTGTTGTCTTTCTTGTTATCCATCCACGTGCAAAGCAAGTTTCACGACAGTTGAAATATGTCATTCAACGCCATCCAGAATACCACCGTCTTCCAGTGTCCCGCCGTCTACGATTCCGCGGAGCAACCGTGGAAGGAAGCTGCGTACGGGCCGTACTGGGCATGGTTTCCCTACCCGCTGCACGCCTTCCAGCGATGGTCGGTGGAAGCGATTGTGCGCGGAAAAGACCTCTTGGTGTGCGCCCCAACCGGCAGCGGCAAGACCATGCCCGCCGAATTTGCCGCACGCTGGACAACTACCACGCGCCGCAAAAAAGTCATCTACACCAGCCCCATCAAGGCCTTGTCCAATGAAAAGTACCACTGCTGGAAGGAGGCATTCCCCGACCTTTCCATTGGTCTCGTGACGGGCGACATCCAGCGCGACACCAATGCCGACATCTTGATCATGACCACCGAAATCCTGTTGTCCCAATTGCAGCGCATCCACGGCGGCGGCAGTAACCGTGGTTTGGCGACAGCGGCAACAGTGACCCCTTCCCGCTTCACCTTGGAGATGGACATCGCCACCGAATTGGGCTGCGTTATCATGGACGAGATCCACATGATTCAAGATGAATCGCGCGGCAAGGTTTGGGAGGAATGCATCATGTTGTTGCCGCCACACATTCCCCTCATCGGCTTGTCGGCAACCATCGACCATCCCCTCCCTTTTGCCTCGTGGCTTGCACAACGCCGCCTTTTGGAGAAGGGGGTGGAGGGATCGGAGGGGTTGGAGGATGGGAAACACGTTGAAAAGGGACCTTTGTACTTCACGCAGTTGCAGAAACGCGCCGTGCCGCTGCTGCATCATGCCTTTGTGGTTCGTCCCGCTGGCACCATGAAGGTGATCCGAGACAAAGGCCTGCAAGCAAAGATCAAGGAGTGCGCGGAACAACCTTTGCTCCTGCTCGATGCACAGAACCGCTTCCAATCCAATGGGTTTCGCGCAGTGCAATTCCTGAACAACCTGTTCGACAAACACCGCCTTCGCGCCAAACGCTCGCTGGTCCTCAACACCCTGTGCACCCATCTCGTCGAGCAAGAACGACTGCCGGCATTGTGCTACGTGTTTTCGCGCCGCGCACTGGAATGTTGCGCAAACGAAATCACCGTGCCCCTCCTCGAATTCGACAGCAAAGTGGCGTACACGGTCGACCGCGCCTGCGAACAATTGCTGCGCGACAAGCTGCCCAACTTCCACGAATACCTGCACTTGCCCGAGTACGAACAGTTGGTCCACTGGTTGCGCAAAGGCATCGCCATTCACCATGCGGGCATGTTGCCGGTGTTGCGCGAGTTGGTGGAATGCATGTTTCGCCGCGGCTTCGTCAAGCTGCTCTTCTGCACCGAAACCATGAGTGTCGGCATCAACCTCCCCGCCAAAACCACCATCTTCACTTCTTTGCACAAACACAACGGCGCCGAATTCCGCCCTTTGCGCTGTCACGAATACACCCAGGCGGCAGGACGCGCAGGTCGACTCGGATTGGACACCGTCGGCTACGTCTACCACTGCAGCAATTTGTGTCTGCGCGAAGACACCATCTTGTATCAAGCGATCATGCACGGAACCACGCCGCCCATGCAATCCCACTTTGCCATCACCCCCGAGTGGATCATGCGACACTTGGGAAAGGAATCCGATGGAAAGGAATCCGATGGAAAGGAATCCGATGGAAAGGAATCCGATGGAAAGGAATCCGATGGAAAGGAATCCGATTCCAATGAAATGGGAGAACCCAAGGACACGTTGGTCTCGATGACTGCGCAGTGGAAGCGATCCTTCGCCAGTCGTTTCCATGGTGCCCGCATCGACGAATTGACGCGACTCCACAACGCTCTTTGCACCCAAGCAAAGACTGCGCGTGAAAACCTTCCCACACAATTGCGCACGCCCCGCAACATCCTGGAGACTTACCAGGGACTGATGACTCAACTGTCCCCATCCAACGCCAAGAAGATACCCAAGAAACATGCCACTTTCCTGCGCAGTCAATGCGAACAGTGGCGCTTCGAATATCCGCACATCGACAAGGACTGTGTGTTGCTCGAATCGATTGCGCAACAAGAAAAGGAGGCCAAGGCAGAGGAAATGCGCACCGCCATCGACTCCTTGCAATCGGAACCGCGCGCAAGCTTAATTGCCGCGACAACATGGTTGATGCGCGGCGGATGGATTGAACCGTATCCTGTCGCCGGATTTGGCACCACCAGCACTACTACCGGCGAAGAAGACCAGCAGACATCCGAGGACAACTTCTTCAGCGAACCGCGCACGTTGGTGCTCACCGACAAGGGGCGCACCGCGCTTTGCTTCAAGTATTTGTCCGGGATGTTGTGGACGGAATGGTTGCGGCGAAATGCGGACCGTTGTCGTACATGGTCCGCCGTTGCATGGCTTCAACTGCTGGCGGCGTGGGACCCCGCGAACCACAACCAAAGGGACGAAGGGGAGTGGGTTTTGGCAAATGTGGACAACAACACGGAACAAACAATCTGTGACAGCGCGGACAAAGGCGAAGACAAAGGCGAAGACAAAGGCGGTGAAAGCGGGGAAGGCGACCTCAACATTTGTCTCTCCTATCCTGCTGCGTTGACTCCAGAAGGTTGGAAAGATGTGCTTGTGGAACTGCGCGAGTTGCGCCAAGGAAGCGACACGTCGCCCTTCACTTTTGCCGAAGCGAAGAAGGAGCGATGGGAACCAACCCACATCTGGCAAACCCCGTTACACAATTGGTGTGCTGCGCAATCGGCGGAAGAGTGCAAACTTGTCCTCCAAGAATTGCAATCCGTGCGCGGCATTTCTGTGGGCGAATGGGTGAAACAATTGCTGCACTGGAACGAAGTCGTACGCGAATTGACGTTGGCGGCAGAATCCATGGGTCTTGTCTCCATTGCACATGTTTTGCAAGACGTTCCCGCCATGACTCTCAAATTTGTTGCCACCAATCAATCGCTGTACGTGTAAACTTTCACACAAACACACACACACACACACATACACACACGCAGCAGATCATGCCGCGGCGCATGAGATAGAAGATAGAAGGAGGAAGAAGCAAGATGGGGGATGAAAGAGAAGCGATGATCGCGAAATGTTACCCCAATTACAGCACAACAAACACACACACGGTATATACACAAACACACTGCAAAATATGTCACACTCTACACACTAGCCCACTCAATTGCATCTTCCGCAACCACCGCCGCCGCCATTGCGTTTTGATGTGGTGTTGTTGTTGTTGCTGTGGGTTCCCGTCGCGGTTGCCACACACTCTTCTGTGTGGAAGGTCATGAAACAATGAAACACAAAGTCATTGACGGCACATGGCGAAGGAAGCTCGGCGCACGTTTTTTGCGCCTTGGCACCCAGCGACAACAAACAATCCACCATGTCGCCGCGACATTGTTTGACGGCAAACATCAAGGGGGTTGCCTGGCGGCGGTCCTTCACTTCCACCGCGCAATGACCCATGGTCACCAACAACTGCACGATTTCCGGGGTTCCATGTACCGCCGCGTAATGCATGACCGTGCGGCCGTGCGCATCGCGCGCATCGCAAGCGGCCCCACTCCGCAACAAGTACTCCACCATTCCTTGATGTCGACCCATGCATGCCAACATCAAGGCAGATTGCTGCGCATCGGTGACCGCATGCATGTTGGCGCCGTGTTTCTTCAGCAACATTGCCATGTCAACGTGCCCGAATTGCACCGCCCACAAAAATGGAGTGCGTTGGCTGAGGTCGCGCGCGGTCACGTCGGCGGCGCGGGAGAGAAAATACATGGCTACCGCCAGTTGGTTGCGCTGCGCCACGATCATCAGCGGAGTTTCTTTGCGGCAGTTCACCACATTCACATTGGCACCCAATTCCACCAAGGCACGCGCGATGCGCCAATAGTGTTGGATGCACGCAAAGTGCAACACGGTGCATTTGTGATCATACAAGTGCGCCCAGTTCCAATCGCGGTGGCGCTGCACGCACGCGCACACCCGGTCATAATCATTCAGCGAAATCCAATACATCAATTCCACTTCTTTGTTGTTCCCGTCGTTGCCTCCGCCTCCGCCGCTGATATCCATTTTTGGTCTGTCGTGTCCGTCGTCACCACACCTCCATGCATTCCTCCAAAAAAAGAAAAATGCAATTGTCTCCTCCACCGGCACCACCTGTTGCATTACTGGAAGCACTGCATCCATCGTGGGCGCCCCTCTTTGCACAATTCGACTTGGACATTGACAGCCTCTGGCATCCCGATGCTCCCCACCGTGTGTACCCCGCGCGCAACCAAGTGTTCCGCGTCTTCACCATGCCTGTCGAAGACATCCGCGTCGTGTTGATGGGCGGCGAACCCTATGCACAGGAAGGATTGGCCGACGGATTCAGTTTTTCGGTGCCCGATGGAGCGCTTGTGCCCTTTGCGCTCGACAACTTGTTGCAACAAGTGCAATTCGAATTCCCGGACCGACAATACGACTTCGGCACCTCCACCATGCTGTCCCATGCCGCCCCTCGAGGAAACCTCGCTGCCTGGTTTCACCGCGAACGTATATTCTTGATGAACGCCGTGCTCACAGTGGAACACAATCGGCCCGGGAGCAACATCGAGGAATGGACCGAGTTCACGGACGAGGTCGTGCGCTACATTGCCGCACACAACCCTCGTTGTGTGTTTCTATTGCTTGGACAACTCGCCGCCTCCAAAGCGCGCGCTCTTCCCGCCGCAGTGCAAGCGAGTCGCCTCGTCGTGGCGCCACATCCATCCCCTCTGACTGCGTACCAAGGATTCATGTTCTCGCAATGCTTCCGGAAGACGGAAACCCTGCTGGGCGAACCCATCAATTGGTCGCTGTAGTTTTCCAAGGTTGGTGCGTGTATGTAGGTGTGTATGTATGTACGTAGGTGTGCATGTACGTAGGTGTGTATGTACGTAGGTGTGTATATGTGTAGGTGTACGTGTAGCATTGCTGACGCCGTGTAATTGTTGAACAAGTGCGATCAACCAAACTAACTTTGATAGAATCTGCTTCAACACTTCCGCGCCCATGGAAATTAGAGGAATTCCTTTAATTTTGTGAGAGCAAAGGGAAAAAGTGTGTTTGTTTTGGAAATTCGGCAAAGAGTTCAGTCGCTTTTGAAAAATGGACATTTATTTTGTCCAATTTGGCACTACGGACATTCTCTGCGCCGAAATCGAAAAAACGAGGGAAAAGGAACAAATGTGGAAATGCGACAATGACCACGATACACACCAGTCATGCTGCGCACATGCGGGTCAAAATTCGAAGTGACACCACAAGTCGAATTCCAGGAATGTCCCGTCGAATGAACTTGGACATTTTCGAGTGTGACAAAAAGCTGACAAAAACATGACAAAAATCTCAACTGTGACAAAAAGCTGACAAACGCATTCGGAGAAATGTCCGACGAACAAATGGTGTCCAGTCGAAATGTCGACGACAAAATCCCCATCCGTCAGTGCGGGGAGCGCTTCGCGCGTGCGAGGTCTTGTCGTAACACACGTTGGGTCCGAATCCGACAATGACATCGTTTGTCCGTAAGACATTTTTGAACACATTTTGAACAAAAAGTCGCAAAAAAGTCGCAGACGTCGATGTCCGCACAAAATTGCTGCGTGGATGGTGTGATCGCCGACCCTATCTCGTTCCAAAATGCACACGGCGATGCATTTTTGAACACATTTTGAACAAAAAGTCGCAAAAAGTCGCGCAGTCCTTTTTTCGAAAAAAGAAGAAAGTGTTTATGGGTTCGATAGTGTGTTTAAGTGATTAAAACGTGTTTTTTTTGGATACAGCTGATGCATAAATACATGGACAGGGGTGGGGGGGGGGTGAAAAGCGAGTCGCGGGTTAATGTTTTCGATATGTTTTGCGCAATGGTCGTCGCGCACGATGACGACGGGTGCCACGATACTTGTTGCGTCTGGCACTTCGTGTGCTAGAACGGTTGCCATTAGAATAGGTAGCGGCAGTGGCGGAAGGGGCGGCGGCGCCGGATCGTGCATGTGCTATGCAAGACCGTTTGCAACTGCGGACAAAGGCGCGATTGAAGGAGGTGATACACGATCGTTTTTTGCCACAGATGCGTCGCCGAAATGCTTGGACTTCTTTTGTGCCGCGCAGCGATTGACGACACCGTTTGTCACATGCACCGCGAATGGTGGTGGGGGTGGACAGAGACATGGTACAAGTTTGCACGGATTTGAGAGAAGGTGGGATGGACAAGGAGGAGAAGCACGAACAAACCAGAGAGAACGTGGGGGGGGGGGGGGCGCCGGATGAGAGGTCAGGGGAAAAAGATTTAGCCTGTTTGGGGGGTTTTCATCTGGCCCCGGAGCTGTTTTTTTGGGGTT
>JACCEB010092899.1_pt1 | contig 72152 bp, 35 predicted proteins | sample 7454761 | NCBI WGS metagenome assembly JACCEB01 (sample SAMN15323454, study PRJNA562643) | freshwater metagenome | isolation source: river surface water | place: USA:Blue River Watershed | collected 2017-08-18 | reverse complement strand
CGGGCCCCCGACGCGCCGCTGCTCGAGCGCAAGCGCGCCCTGCTGCAGCGGCTCGATGAGATCCTCGCCGCGCTGCGCGCCCTGCCGTCCGCCTCCGCCCGCGACCCGCTCGCCCGCGACCAGCTCGAGAAGACCCGCGCGCGCATTTTGCAGATTCTGCAGCTCGACAAAGAAAACGAGCAACTGCTCCTGCGCTGCAGCCTGGCCAGCACGCGGCCCGCCGGCGCCCCCGCCGGCGCGCCCACCGCCTCGGTCGCGATGCTCCAGCGCATTTATTCGCGCTGCTCGTGAGGCTCCCGCGCGGCGCCGCGCGCACTGCGCCCGCGACCTGCCGCGCGATCCGGGCCCCCACCCGCACCGCCGGCTTCGGATCATACGCGCCGCCGGACGCCCGTTCCGGGGCGGACTCGCGCACTTCCGCTTTGCGTTTTGCGTGAAGCCGGCCGAATTGGCGCCCCGTATGTCCCACTACGAATTTCCCCGCCGCTTCCGCGCGCTGTATGACCGCTCCGTCCGGCTTTATGCCGAAGGTCGCCGCGGCCCCGAAACCTATTTCGAAGGCGCCGATCTCGCCTGGATCGCGGCCAACGGACTTACGCCGCAGAACTTCTACGACTACGCGGAGGATCACCTTGGCTACGACGGCGAGCCCGGCCCGGAGCAGGCGCTCGCGATCGAACTGGTCCGGCGCGACTACTTTCTCAACGCCCAGGGCGGCCAGCGCTCCGCCATCGTCCTCGACGACACCACGATGCCCGCCAAGACCGACGCCGTGCGCGGCATCGCCTGGCTGCCGCGCTTGGTGCCGAAGGCCCTCGCCAAACTGCGCGGGGAGCTGCCGCCCTCGCTGATGTATTGCTGCGGCGGCGACCGCCGGTTCTTCCGCGAGCACGGCATTCTGCCCGCCGAGTTCCTTTCCCTCGTCTGGCGCCACGAGGCCGCGCTCGGCCCGGTCGTCGACTGGGTGGCCCGGCGCAGCGCCGCGACCAAATCCGGCTGAGCCTGTCGTCGGACCAAAAAAAAGGCATCCGGCCGCAGCCGGATGCCTCGAGCGTGAACGCCGGTTGCGCCGCGCTTACTTGAAACGGTAGTCCACCCGCAGGCTGAAGCTGCGGCCGCGGGGATCCGCGATCCGGGGCTCCCAGCTGCTGCCCGCACCCGTGTTGGTGTCGTAGGTGGCGGAGAACGGCGGATCCTCGTCGAAGATGTTCTTCACGCCGGCGACGATCGTCATGTTCTTGATGCCGCGGTAGGTCGCGCTGAGGCCGTAGGTGCTGTAGGGCTTCACCCGCGCCTGCCAGTCGGGCGGGCGCACGCTGCCGTTCGCCACGCCGGGCAGGACGGCGTCCAGGTAGCTGTTGCGGTAAAGGTTGTTCACGAGGAACGACCAGTTGCCGCGCCGGTAGCCGAGGCTCGCGGTGTGCTTCCACTTCAGGCCGATGTCGCTCGAGCGGGTGAACGTGTTGATTTCGCTCAGGCTCCACGGGGCGGTCGGCAGCAGCTTCGAGCGCTTGTTGAGCAGATACGACAGGTCGAAGCTGGCGCTGACCTTGCCCTTGCCGAGGGCGGCGTCGCCCTTGACGCCGACTTCCACGCCCTTGGTGGTCGTGGCGCCGGCGTTCACCCAGCGGGTGTCGATGCGCTGGATCGTGCCGTCGGCACGGCGCTGGAAGCGGTCCTGGAAGATCGCGTAATTCTGGAGCAGCTGCGTGGTGCCGAAGCTCTGGATGGTGCCGGTGCGGTTGACCTGCCACCAGTCGACGTTGGCGCTGACATTCTTGAACGGCTGCGTGACGAAGCCGGCGGAATACATCTTGGCGTCTTCGGGCTGCAGGTCGCTCTTGCCGCCGAACAGCGTCGTGGCGCTGTTGGGTTGGATCAGGTTGCCGGTGCCGGGATCGATGAGCCCCGTCGCCGCGAGCGGGCTCTCCGTGACCGGGTCGAACATCTGCTTGAAGGTCGGCACCCGGAAACCGGTGCTGTAGGCGGAGCGCACGAGGAATTTGTCGCTCGGGGCCCAGCGCAGCGTGAACTTCGGGTTCTTGCTCGAGCCGAAGCCGGTGTATTGGTCGATGCGGCCGGCGGCGTTGAAATCGAGGCCGCGGAGCAGCGGGATCTGGAGTTCGACGAACGCCGCCTTGATCGTGCGCTTGAGCGTGCCCGCGGTCGCGAGGCTGTTGTCGAAGGGCGCGTTGAAGATCAGGGAATCGGACGAATTCAGGTTCGCGCGCTGGTCGCCGTTGAAGAGGAAGGTCTCCTCGCGCCAGTCGACGCCGACCGCCGCCTGCACCGCGCCGGCCGGGAGCCGGAAGACGGGACCGGTCGCCGCCGCGTCGAAGTTGTCGGTGCGGTAGGTGCCGCCGTAGAGCTGCACGCCGTCGGCCCGCGTGCGGTTGATCGCCTCCATCGCCGCCGGCGTCTGGTTGTAGGAGAAGATGTCGACGACGCCGGTGTTGATGAGGTTCACGAACGGCACCGTGTAGACGTAGCCGCTGCTGAGGACGGACTTGCCCTTGCTCTGCGCGCGCGAGGCGCCGATGCGGTAGTCCCACTGCGAGAGCACGCCGAGCGGCCCCTCGAGGCCCGCCATCGTGCGGAAGGTGTCCGTGGTCGTCGTGAACGCGCGGTTGCCGAGGGGCAGCGAGCGCCAGCGGAAGGCGAGCGGCGCGCCGCGGTTGGCCGCCAGCGCCGGGAAGTAGCCGACGAGGGTGTTGAAGACCGTGTTGTAGCTGGCGCCCGTGGACGGGTAGGCCATGTTGAACAGCGGGTTCGGCACCGTGGTGCGGCCGTCGAGGGCGGTGACGGTCGCGCCGGTGCCGCTCGACCACTGGTTGGGCGAGAAACTCTTGTTCGACTCGGAGCGGCCGAAGACGCCTTCAAGGATGAGGCGGTGCCGGTCGAGCACCTTGAAGGTGCCGCGGGTCACGAGGTTGGTGTTCTTGACCGGCTGCTGGATGACCGCCGCCCGGCCGGTGTCCCAGGCCGCGCCGTATTTGGAAGCCGGCGACGCCCAGAGCACCTCGTTGTAGGGCCCCATGCCGTCGAGGCCGTTGTATCCGGGCCCGTTGGGCAGATCCACATAGTTGATACCGTTGACGCGCAACGCCGGGTTCTGCGGATCCGCCGGGCCGGTGCTGCGTCCCGTGTTGTCGAGGTTGTCGCGGCTCAGCCCGGTGTAGAGCGTGCTGATCGCGAAGAGCGTGGCGACGGGCGTGCCGCGGGTGTCGGGCGAGAGACCGCGGTTGACCTGGAAGGTGTTCACGAAGTCGCGCTGATCGCCGCGCAGGACCTTGTGGTCCGAAAACGCAAACGACGTCATGATGTTGAAGCCGTCGCGCTGCACGTTGCCGAAACCCGCGACGAAGCTGTAGCGGTAGATGTTGCCGCCGCCGCGCTCGGTCACGTCCATCGCCGCGCTGGCCGCCGCTCCCTCGTAGTTGTTCTTGAGGATGAAATTGATCACGCCGCCGACGGCGTCGGTGCCGTAGATCGCGGACGCGCCGTCCTTCAGGATCTCGACGCGCTCGATCGCCGCAAAGGGGATCGAATTCAGGTCCACCACGCCGCCGTTGAGGCCGTGCGACGAGACGCGGCGGCCGTTCAGCAGCACCAACGTGGCGCCCGCGCCCTGCATGCGCAGATTGGCCGACGTCGCTCCGTTGTTGCCGCGTTGCTGGCCCGCGACGACGTCGGCGTTGGAGGCGAGATTGTCGAGGCCGTTGCCGTTGATGTTCAGTTCCATCAGCATCTGCTCGGCGCTGACGATGCCGCGCTCTTCGAGTTCGATCGGCGTGATGACCGAGACCGGCAGCGCGCCCTCGGTGTCGACGCGCTTGATCAGCGAGCCCGTGACCATGAAGCGCTCGAGCTTCACGGAATCCTCAGGCGTTGCAGTCTGGGCGGCGGGCGCCGGCGCGAGTTGCTGCGCGAGCGCGGCGGGCAACGAGCCCGCGGCGGCGAGGATACAACTCGCCGCGATCCGTAGATTACGGTTTTTCATAGGTGTGTAGGTGCGGCTTTCGCTGCGGACTGGAGGGGCCGCGGCCAGGGCAAAAGCCGTGCGTCAGGTGATTTTAGGCCCGGGTAGGACGCAAGGAGAATGCCAAGTCTCCGCCGCCAAAACGGGCCGGAAGTCCCGTCGCGCCCCCGCCCTTTTGCCCGTCGTCCGCCGCGCTCCGTGCTACGGAAGCTCCGCCAGCAACCGGCTCGCGGGCACATAGCCGGGATTCCCCCGCAACACCTCCCGCACCACGCGCCGCGCCGCATCCACGTCGCCGCGGCCGAGAAACTCCCGCGCCACCGCGGTCGCGCGTTCCGCCCGGATGCGATCGCCGTTGAGGTATAGTTTGGTCGCGCTGACCAAGCCGGGCACGTCCCCGGCCTGCTGCCGGGTCCGCATCCGCTCGAGCAGGTCCGCATCGTCGCCTCCGCCCGGCGCCGCGGCCGGCACCGGTTTCGCCGCCACGGGCGTGCCGGGAGCCGGCGCCCATTCCTGTTGCGAACGCAGCGCGGGCGCATGGTCGGGCGAACGGCGCGTGATCTCGCGCACGAGCACGAGGGCCGCCGCCCTGTCTCCCGCGGTGAAATAGTCGCCCGCCAGTTCCAGCATCCGGGTGGAGCGGGCTTCGTCGCCGTTCAGATACAGTCGCGCCGCCGCGGAAAGGCCGGGCACATCGCCCCGCGCCTGCGCGATCCGCACCTGCGCCACCCGGATCTCCGGTTCCCGCCGGTCGAACCAGCCGGGCACCGGCCGGAGGCCGAGCGCCTGCTGGATATGGCGGGCCGCGTCGTCCCAATTCCGCGAGGCGAGCAGATCGTCGAGCCGTTGCGTGAAGGCGCGCTCGCCCAGCGAGGGCGCGCTGCGGTTCGCGGCGTCCGCCGGCAACGCCGCCGTCCGGGCCATCCGTTGCAGATTCGCCTCCTGCGTCAGCCGCGCCAGCCACGGACTCCGGGGAAAATAATCGCGGGCCGCATCCAGCACTCCGCCGGCCGCCCCGGGCTCTCCCGCCTGCAGCAGAACCTCGGCGGTGGTGCGATAAATCGGCGCCGGCCGGTCCGCGGCCCGCACCCACTCGAGCAAGGCCGCCAGATTGACGTCACCCGGCCGCTGCGCGGCATCGACCAACCGCCGCGCCCACGTCAGCCATGCCGACGCCGCATCCGGCTTCGCGCCCGCCGCTTCGCGCTCGCCCTCGGCGACGAGACGCGCGGCCTCCGCCCAATCGCCCCGGCGAACCCGGACCCCGATCTGCAACGTGCGCAGGTGCGAGAGCGGATAGCCGCGCTCGGTCGCGGCGGCACGGCAGCGCTCGAGGAGCTCCGCCTGCCCGATCTCGGCCAGCGGGTTCGCCGCGAGCAACAGATTCTGCAGCGACCCGCCGAACCGGAAAAAATAATCGTCCAGCGCCGCCGCGGCCTCGTCCGTGCGCCCGGCCGCCGCCAACTGGACCAACCCGTAGACGGGCGGCACCGGGTCGCCCGGGGCCAGTGCCCGCAGGCGCGCCACCGCGCCCCGCATCTCGTCGAGCCGGCCGAGCTCGCGCAACACCCGCACCTGGAGCCGGACCGCGGTGACCTCCGTCGCGCCGGGATGCTCCCGCCACGTCTCCAGCAAGGCCAGCGCCGCCGCGTGCCGCCCGAGCCCGACCAGCGACAGCACCCGACGCTCGAGGCCCGCGTCGCCCTCCGGGATCGTCTCCGCCACCGCCAGCGCCTCGGCGTGCCGGCCGGCCGCCGCAAACGCCGCATACCGGCGCTCGGTCAGCCAGCGGCGCTCCGCCGGCTGGTCCGCCAGTCGGCCCGGCGCCAGGTAGCGCGCCGCCGTCTCCGCCGCGGCCTCGAAATCCTCCCGCTGCTCCAGCAAGCCCAGCAGGTGAACCATGTAACCGCGTCCCGGATACTCGTCGGTCAACCCGTCGAGCAGCACCCTCTCGGCCAGCGCGCCCTGCCGGGTCGCGACGTGGATCCGGGCCAACGCCCCGCGCGCCCGCTGATCGGCGGGAAACCGCGCCAACCCCTGCTGCAACCGCAGCACGCCGTGCTGCCACCGCTTCTCCCGCAGCGCGTCGAGCCCTTCGGCGATGTAGGCCTGGCCCTGTTTGCCCGCGATCTCGGCCCGGCGCACGGGATAAAGCAGCGCGTCGGCGTAGCCGAGCGTCGAGTAGGGATTGCGCAGCCAGACGTAGAACAGGGCCGTGGCCGCCGCCACGTAGCCCGCGGCGACCAGCACCCCGCCCCATCCCAGCAGCCCGCGCACACTGACCGCGATCGCGCCGCCGGGCACGCCTTCCTCGCGGGTATAGAACCCGAAAAGCCCGAGATACCACCGACCCTGCACGACTTTCGAGGCACCCCAGATGAATTTGACGCGCCTCGTCGGGATCATGCGGAGCTCGCTTCGCCCGCACTCTCCGCCGCCGGAACGGCCGCGGCGGGCGGCTTGGCCGCCGCCGGTGCCGACACCCGCGCGCCGCGGACCGACTCCGCGATGTTGGGCGCGTGCGCCTCCGCCTCGCCGCGTTCCTGGTTGAAGCGCATCGAGACGGTCTTCGAAACACCGCGCTCCTCCATCGTCACGCCGTAGATCGCCTGCGCCGCCGAGACGGTGCGCTTGTTGTGCGTGATGATGATGAACTGCGATTCGTGGACGAATTTCTTCAGCAGGTCGGTGAACCGCCCGATGTTCGATTCGTCGAGCGGCGCGTCGAGTTCGTCGAGCAAGCAGAACGGCGAGGGCTTCACCATGTAGAGGGCGAAGAGTAGCGCGACCGCCGTCAGCGTCTTTTGGCCGCCGGAGAGCAGCGTGATGCCCTTCAGCTTCGTGCCCGGGGGCTGCGCGACGATCTCGATGCCGCTCTCGAGGATGTCTTCCGCCTGGATCAACTCCAGATGCGCGCGCCCGCCGCCGAACAGCGTGTGGAAGGTGTATTCGAAGTTCTTCCTGATCTGCTCGAACGTGACCTGGAATTGGCGCAGCGAGGTCTGGTTGATCTCGTCGATCGCCTTGATCAGCTCCGCCTTCGCGGTCGTCAGGTCGTTCACCTGGCCGGCGAGAAAATCGTGCCGCTGCTTGAGTTCGGCGTATTCCTCGATGGCGACGAGATTCACCGCGCCCATGCTGTTCAGGCGCTGGCGCAGCGCGTCGATCTCGGCCTTGAGGACGGGCCACTCGGTGGCGTCCATCGCGGCCAGATCGGCCTCGGTGGGTTCGCCCTTGGGCTCCTTCTTTTTGCGCCGGCGCTTGGTCGCGCCGGCCTCGCCGCCCGCGGCCGCATCGCCGCCGTCGGCCTTGGCCGGTTCCGCCGGGGCGCCGCCCTCGTCCTCGTCTTCGTCGAGGTCGAGCGGCTTCATGCCTTCCGGCTCGCCGTCGGCCTGCCAGAGCTGGCGCTTCCAATCGATGGCGCCGACGCCGGTCTGGAATTCCCGCAGCACTTCCTCGGCGAGGAACTGCGCGCGCTGCCGCGTCTCCGCCAGCTTGATTTCGTGGGTGCTGAGTTCCTCGTGGGCGTTCTCCGACTCGTCGCGCACCGCGTGCTGCGCCGATTCGAGGCCGCCGATGTCGCGTTCCACGTCGGTCAGCTCGAGGCGGACCTTTTCGACCTGCTCCTGGGCCACCGCGAAGGTCTCGGCCAGCTGCGCCGCGCGGGCCCGCTGCTCTTCGGTCGTGCGCTCGAGCTCGGCCGTCTGCTCGCTCCACGACTCGATCTCGGTCTGCCGCTGCACCAGCAATTCGCTCAGCTGCAGCCGGCGGCGCTCCATCTCCCCGAGGCCGCGGTCGATCACTTCGACCTTCTGGCGGCGTTCGGCGAGCTCGAGGCGCGCCTGCGCGAGCGTCTCGCGCTTCACGTCGCGGTCGGTGCGCACCTCGACGATGCGCGTCTCCAGCCCCTGGATGCGTTCGCGCTGCGCGGTCGCCGTCGCGTCGGCTTCGGCGAGTCCCGCCTGCGCCTTTTCCCAGCGCGCGTGCGCCTCGTGGCGGGCCTGCTCGAGTGCGCCGAGCTCGTTGTCCATCCGCGCCAGCCGGTTCGAGATGTCGTCGAGATTGCGCTGGGCGTTGCGCTGCTCCGCCTGCACCGAGGCGAGGGTCTGCGTCGCCGAGAGCACGTCGGCCCGGCGCTGCTCGACGGTTTGCTCCGCCTCCGCGAGGCGCTGGTTCAGCGCGTCGATCACCAGCTTCTGGTCGTCGTGCGCCTTCTGGTCGTCCGCGAGGGCCTTCGCGGTCTCGCGCAGGTCGATCTCGCGCTGCACGATGCTGTGTGCCGCGCGTTTGCTGCTGTGATGGCCGCCGTAAACCAGCCCGCGCCGGTCCACGAGATCGCCCTTGCGGGTCGCGACCGCCAAAAACGCGAAGCCCGGGTTGGCCTTCCAGAAATCCAGGAACGCGCCGAGGTCCTCCGCCACATACGATTCGCGCAGCACGCCGAGCGCCGGGTGGCCGGGCTCCGTGTCGCTCACCGCGTCGACCGCGGGCACGAGGCCCGGCGGCAATTCGAAGAAGCCTTCGCTGCGCAGCCCGATCTCGGTCACGCGCAGCACGGCCGACCCGATCTGCTCGGCCTCGAGCTGCGCCAAAATGCGCTGCGCGGTCGACAGCTCGCTCACGCTGATCGCTTCCGCCGCCGAACCCAAAATCGCTTCGACGGCTTTGCCGAACTCCGGCTTCACCGCGAGGCCGTGCGTGATCGGCGTCACCTTCGCGCCCGCCAGGGCCGCATCGAGCCGGCCCTGCAGCACCGCCTTGGCGCCTTCGCCGAAGCCTTCCCATTTCTCCTGCAGTTGCTGCAGCAAGCGCAGCCGCGCCGTGCGTTGCGCCAGCGTGCGGTCGATTTCCTGCAGCTTGCGCTGCGCGTCGCGGAATTCCCGCGTCAAATCCGTGATCGCCTGCTGGGCGGTGACGATCTCGCTCGCGGCGCGCGACTTTTCGGCCACCGCCTCCTCGGCCCGCGCCTCGGCTTCGGCGACCACCTGCGCGGCCGCGGAAACCTGCTGGCGGACGCCCTCGATCTCCTGCGCGACCGACTCGTGCTTGTGCACGCTGGTCTTCTGGTCGACTTCGTAGCCCGAGCAGTCCGTGCGCAGCCGCGCGACGGTGCTCTCGAGCTGGAGCAGCTGGAACTTCGCCTGGTTGAGCTCCTGTTCGAGCCGGCTCAACTCGCCCTCGACGATCGCCAGCTCGCGGTTGCGTTGCTGGAACACCGCGTCGCTCCCGCCGAGCAGTTCGAGCTGCTGCTGCTTGTCCTGCGCGCCCGTGTCGACCTGCGCCGACACTTCGCGCAGCTGCATTTCCACCTCGGAAAGATTGTCGCGCGACGACGCGAGACGATCCTCGAGGCCGCTGCGTTTGATCTGGGCGAGATTGGCCGCGTTTTCGGCCGCCTCACGCTGCGAGCGCAGGTCGAACACGGCCTGCTGCGCGTCCTGCACCCGCTGGTTGAGCCGGCCGCGCGCCGCCCGCTTCTCCGCCAGCGCCGATTCCTGCTGCTCGAAATTCGACCGCCGCTCCTCGGCCGCCGCCCGGAGCATGCCGACCTTGGACTCGAGCTCGGCGAGCGTCGCCGCCAGCTGCGCGTAGTGGAACCCGCTCCACGCGAGCGCCAAGTGGCGCAGGCGGTGGTTGAGCCGCTTGTAGCGCATCGCCTTCGACGCCTGGCGGCGCAGGCTGCCGATCTGGCGCCCGACCTCGCCGATCACGTCGGCCACGCGGGCCATGTTCTGGTCCGTCAGCGCCAGCTTTTGCAGGGCCTCGCGGCGCTGCGATTTGTATTTCGTGATGCCCGCCGCCTCTTCGAACACCGCGCGCCGCTCCTCGGGCTTCGACGACAGGATCTGGTCGATCTGGCCCTGCGCCATGATCGAGTAGCTCGTCCGGCCGATGCCGGTGTCCATGAAAAGCTTCTGGATGTCCTTCAACCGGCACGGCTGCCCGTTGAACGCATACTCGCTCTGACCGTCGCGATGGACGCGCCGCATGATCTCCACCTCGTGGAATTCCGTGCCGAGCTGCTTTTCGCAGTCCGTCAGGAGCAGCGAGACCTCGCACAGCTGCGCCGGTTTGCGCGTGTCCGCGCCCTCGAAAATGACGTCCTGCATCTTGCCGCCGCGCAGCGCCTTCGCGCTCTGCTCGCCGAGCACCCAGCGGATCGAGTCCGCGACGTTCGATTTGCCGCAGCCGTTCGGCCCCACGATCGCCGTGACGCCCGGCTCGAAGCGGAGCGTGGTCGGATCGGCGAATGATTTGAAGCCATGCAGCTTGAGCGCCTTGAGATACATGTGGGAGGAACGCGCGATTCAACGGCGGCCCCGGGACCCCGCAATGGAAAAACCGGCGAGTTGTTCACAGCCCGTGCGGCGGGGCGTGCCGGGCCCGTCTCCGTCGCCGCGGCGCGCCTCACAGCCGCGCCGGATCGAACGGGGTCGGCGGCGGCGTGCCGCGGGCCCGCTCCGCCAATCTGGCCCGGAGTTCCCGGATCACCTCGGCATGCGCGGGCAGCGCCGCGAGATTGCGGTGCTCCCGCGGATCGGCGTCATGGTCGTAAAGCTCCCGGCCGGCGGCGCCTTCGTTCCATTCGGTGTAGCGCCAGCGCTCGGTCCGGATCGACCGGCCCATCGTCGGCCCCGGCAACCGCGCGTCGGCCGGCCGCAGGATCTGCGTCACCGCCGCGCCGTCCCACGGCGCCGCCGGATCGGCGAGCAGCGGCCGCAGGCTGCGCCCGGCCAGACCCGCCGGCACCTGCAGCCCGCACCGCTCCGCCACGGTCGGATAAATATCCACGAACTCGACCACCCGCGCGCTGGCCCGGCCGTTGCCCCGCGCCCGCGGGTCGCGCACGATCAGCGGCGCCCGCGCCGATTCCTCGAAAAGACACCGCTTCTGCCAGATACCGCCGTGCTCGCCGAGATGGTAGCCGTGGTCGCTCCACAGGACGACGAGCGTCCGGTCCGCCAACCCGAGCCGCTCGAGCGCGTCCAGCACACGTCCGATCTGCGCATCCACGAACGCGACGCTCGCATAGTAGGCCTGGAGGGCCCGGCGGCGGGTCGGCTCGTCGAGTCCGTAGTGCGGCACCACGTTGTTGTGCGCGAGCGCCGCCGCCGGCAGGTCGGCGCGGTCGTCCGCCGGCGACTCCGGCAGTCGCATCGATTCCAGGGGATGCCGGTCGAAATAGCGCTTCGGCGCCACGAACGGCGTATGCGGCCGGAAAAAACCGACGCCGAGAAAAAACGCCTCGCCCCGCCGCGCCTCGAGCAGCCGGATCGCCTCGGTCGCGACCATTCCGTCCGTCTGCTCCTCGTCCGTCCCCTCGGCGGCGAGCCAGCTCAGGGCCGCGCTGACCGGCCGGCCGGGCGTCGGGTTGACGATCAACGCCTCCTCCGCGACGTCGCGCCCCTTCGGATTCACCACCTGCTGCCACGAGGGCGCGTCGTCGAGGCCGTCGGTGCCGATGCCGCGCGGCACGTCGTAATGGTAGAGTTTGCCGACCCGCGCCGTGAACCAGCCCGCGTCGCGGAACAGTTGCGGCAACGTTTTCACGTCCGGGCGCTGCGTGCGGAAATGCCGCGCGAGGTCGTAGACCGACGTCGCGTCCGGCCGCAGCCCCGTCAGCACCGACGCCCGGCTCGGGTTGCACAGCGGGATCTGGCAATACGCGCGGTCGAACCGCACGCCCGTCGCCGCCAGCCGGTCGAGGTGCGGGGTCGCCGCCCGGGCGTCGCCCGCGGAACCGAGGACATTGCCCAGATCGTCGACCGCGATGAACAGCACGTTGGTCCGCGGCTCCGCTCCCGTCGCCAGTCCGCCGACCATCCAGCCCAAGAGCCAAAAAAACCGGCGCACGTTCGTCATCCCTCGATCCGTGGGCGAATCACCGGAAGGCGTCAAAACCCGCGTGCGCTCCGGTCGGCGCCGGAGCCTTCCCCCCGGCCGGCACCGACCGGTCGGCGCCCCGCCGCCAAGTCTCGCTTTACCCGCGATCCGCATCCCGCTAACGAACTCCTCCTCCCCGACCTCCCCCGCCCCGCCCATGCTTACCCGCATTTTCCCGACCGCTGCCTTTCTCTCCGCCTCCCTCTTCGCCGCTCCGGCCGCGCCGCTCCTCCCCGGCGTCGGCGCCGCGATGCGGGACATGATCGCCAAACAGGAGGTCGCGGGTGCCGTGACCGTCGTCGTCACCGCGGACCGCACGCTTCACCTTGAATCCACCGGCCACGCCGACGTCGCCGCGGGACGCGCGATCACGCCGGACACGTTGTTCTGGATCGCCTCGATGACCAAGCCCGTCACCGGCGCCGCGATCATGATGCTGCAGGACGAGGGCAAACTGAACATCGCCGACCCCGTCGCGAAATACATCCCCGAGTTTGCCGCCCTGAAAACACCCTCCGGCCAACCCGCCAATCTCACGATCACCCAGATTCTCACCCACACCTCCGGCCTCGGCGAAGCCTCGGGCCCCGCCGCCCAGTCCGCCCGCACCCTGGCCGACCTCGTGCCCGTCTGGCTCGCCGCCAAGATGCAGTTCGAACCCGGCGCCCAATGGAAATACTGCCAATCCGGCATCAACCTCGCCGGCCGGATCGTCGAGGTCGTGAGCGGCCGGTCGTTCGACGCCTTTCTCCAGCAGCGGCTCTTCGACCCGCTCGGCATGAAGGACACGACCTTTTATCCGACCGAGGCCCAGCGCGCCCGCCTCGTCACCGCGTATGCGAAAAACAAGGACACCGGCCGGCTCGACCCCGTCCCCGCCCGCACCGACTTCGGGCAACGCACCCGCCCGCCGCAGGGCAACGGCGGCCTCTTCTCCACGCCGAACGACTACGCCCGCTTCTGCCAGCTCCTGCTCGGTCAGGGCACCTACGCCGGCAAACGCCTCCTCAGCCCGTCCGCCGTGAAATCGCTCGCCGCCGTCCATACCGGCGAAATCCCCACGGGATTCTTCCAGACCGAGCAGTGGGGCCGGCGCGGCGCCAACTACGGCTGGGGCGTCGGCACCTGTGTTCTGCGCACCCCGCATCCGGGCCACGCCGAGATGCTCTCGGCCGGCTCTTTCGGACACGGGGGCGCCTGGGGCACCCAGGCGTGGATCGATCCGGTCAAGGGCGTCGCCTATCTGCTTTTCGTGCAGCGGTCGAATTTCCCCAACAGCGACGGCAGCGACGTCCGCCTCGCCTTCCAGCGCGCCGCCGCCGCCGCGCTCGCCAAGTAGGCCGGCGCTCGCCGGCACGGCTTCAGCGGCGGACCGAGGCCACGCGCCCCGCCGCGGTCCTGGCCGACGACCGGCCGGCCCGCCCTCGTTCACCGAATCACGGTGCCGACGGCACGGTCGCCGCGGCGGGCCGCACGAACCGGACGTCGCGCACCCAGCCGCGAAACTCCGGGCCGCACGTCGTCCCGAAGGGATTGCTCGCGATCGATTCCTCGCCCCAGGGAAAATCGAAGGCCACTTGCCGCGTGCGCAGCACCTCCCGCCCGTCGACGCGGATCACCACGTCCCCGGTGTGTTCGACGCCGTATTTTTCCGGACGGAAATTGGGCAATTCCAGTTCGATCAGATATCCGCCCGCTTTCTTCGGCACCAAGTCCGACTGCGTGATGCTCACCCCGTAGTTGTCGTAGTTGATCCGGTAACCGCCGTCGACCTCCCGCAGCACCACGATGGTGGAGCGGTAGTGAGCGCCCGCGGCGAAGAGCGGCTCGCCGAGTTCGTCCATGCCGGGCGCCGGCCAGACCTCCATCCGCAGTGTGCCGCCGCGGGGCGCGTGGGGTTCCGCAAACGCGCCGGTCTGCACTTCGTCGAAGCGGAACCAACGGGTGTAGCTGTTGCGCACCTCGCCGGAAAAGTCCGCCCCCACCGCCCCGCCCGTCGCCACCGCCGGCCCCAGCGGCTCCACGATCGCGCTCAGCGCCCGGCCCCCGCTGAACCAGATCGCCACCGCCGTGCGTTCGCGGAAAGCCAGCCGCGCCTCGACCCGCCCCCACCAACCGGCCCGCACCGGTCCGTAGAGCGACGGCACCTGCAGTTCCACCGTGTGGGTGTGTCCGGGTTTCCAGGCCAACGGCACGCTCCACCGCTCCGCGCCCGTCCCGCGCCGATAGCCGAAGCGGATCTTCTGCTCGCCGATGTGCTCGACCAGCACGCGCTCGTCGACCTGCCGGTCCGCTCCCTGCCAGATCGTTTCCACCGTGCCGACCGGCCGGACCCGAAAACGCACCTTCAACACCCGCGGCCCGCGCGGCTCGGACACCAAACCGCCGATGCGCCGCACCCAGTCATGGGTGCCGCGATCGAGTTTGGTCCAGATCTCCGGCGACGTCCGCCGCAGCAGCCGCCCGTGGTAGTCGAACGCCATCAGGCATCCCAGCACCACCGTCGTCGCCACCGCCGCGACCGCGAGGCACCCCGTCGCCCCGCGCGTCCACGGCCTCGCCTGCGCCCATCGTTCCAGGGCCAGCAGCCCCGTGAGCGCCATCACGCCGAGCATCGTCGCGAAATCGGTCTGGTAGCGCGCGCACGTCGAGAAATAGCAGTTGATGACCAGCGTCACCGGCAGCGCATAACCGGCCAAGGCTCCGATCGTCGCCGTCAGGCCGCCCCGCTCGCCCGCCTCCCGCCGCCACCATGCCAGCGGCAGCGCCAGCGCGAACCAGAAGAACGGCAGCGACACCAGCAGCCCCGCCACCTCCTCCGTCCCGAAGTAGTCCTTGATGTGCGTGATCTCGATGCCCTGCGCCTGCGCATACGGAAAGTCACCCGACCACTGCAGCGGCTGGAGGAAATAGACCGACAGGTTGTGCAGGAGAAACCGCAGGCTGAAATGCACCAGCTTGCCCTCGTAGGCGCCCGACAGCTGGTAGCGCTGCCCGAACTCGAGCGGATTCTCGAAGCGCGCGTAATTGTAGGCCATCAGCGCGAGCCCGCACGCCGCCAGCGGTCCGGCCGCCGCGAGGCCCAGCCGCCACCAGTCGCGGCCCGCCTGCCGGCGCCGCCACGCGATCCAGACGGGAGCGAGCAGCACCGGCGCGGCCAGCAGGCACGACGGACGCGAGCCGACCGCCAGGCCGAGACACAGGCCCGCGCCGGCCATCGCCAGCAAGGGACGTCGCCCGTGGATCGCCGCATACGCGCACAGCACCGCCAGCGTCGTCCACGCGACGCCCGCCGCGATCGGCAGTTCCCAGATCGACGGACGCTGCGCGACGGCCAGCAGGTGCGTGCCGAATCCGAGTGCCAACACGCCCAACGGAGCCGTCAGCCACGAACTGGCGGGAAAATACCGCCGCCGCAGCGCGAGCCACAACGCGCTCGCCGCAAGGAAGGCCACGGTCGCGAACACGAGGGCCGCCGTCCCCATTTTGAGTTCCTGCCCGGTGATCGCGCCCCACGGCCACATCAGGGTCAGGGCCGGCACCGGGCCGAAATAGATGTAGTATTTGCCCTTGTAGAGCGACGCGTCCCCCAGCTTCAACCCGGCGTTCTGCGCCGGATCATAGGGATCCGCCAATGCCAGCAGCTCCGGCCGCGGCTCCGTGTCGAGGTGCAGGTGTCCTTTCTTCCACCCGCGCACCATCAGCCGGAAATAGTCGACGTCGCCCCAGTCCTCGAACCCGTCGTTCGCCGCCACCGTCCAGTGGTAGAACCACACGGTCGCCGCCAGTGCCGCAACCACCGCCGCGCGCTCCAGCCACCGCCAAACGCCGCCCTGCTTGGCCTCCGCGGTCATGCAACGTCGCGCGTCCGCGCCGCGGCCCCGGCTGCGCGCGCACGCGCGCACCCGCCGAAGGACGCTCCCGCTGCGAAAGGCCGGGAACTGGCCGTCTCTGCTGAAGGCATGCTGGGACGCGCAGCGAATGACGATTGGCGCCCGCCTGACGACAACTTTCCGCGACATTTCGGGCGGGCGTTTTTGCGCTAGCCCTCGCTCCGCCCCCACCCCAGCGTCCTCCCGCTACCCCCGCCGGTCTCCAGCTCCGGCCCACTCCAGCCCTCCCGGCCGCCCGGCCGCGCCTTACCATGCCCTTCGCCTTCCGTCTGTCTGCCCGCCTGCTCCGCGTCGGCACGCCCGCCCTGTTGTCCGCCGCCGGCGCCGTCGCCCAAACCGCCCCCGCGCCCGCGACGCCCTCGTCCCCCCCGCGCGCCGTCGCCGCCAACACCCCCGGCGAAACCGCCGTCCAGCTCTCGCCCTTCGAGGTCAACACCGACCGCGACACCGGCTTCGCCGCCGCCAGCTCCATGGCCGGCGGCCGCCTCGCCTCCGACCTGCGCGACACCCCCGTCGCCTATTCGGTGATCACCCGCGATTTCATCGACGCCCTCAACCTCGTCGACCTCCAGTCCGCCGCCGAGTGGACGACGTCCAGCACCGTCGCCGTCGACAACGGCCAGCAGAATTTCTTCTTCAACCCCGTCCAATACACCGTGCGCGGCGCCGGCGGCGGCCGCCCCCAGCGGAATTTCTTCCCGCAGTTCAACAACGGCGACTCCTACAACCTCGAGCGCTACGACTTCGGCCGCGGCCCCAACGCCGTCCTCTTCGGCAACGGCTCCCTCGGCGGCATCAGTTCCTCCACCACCAAGCGCGCCCAGACCAACCGCCCGATCCGCCAGGCCCAGTTCAGCGTCGGCTCCTGGCGCAACTACCGCGGCACCGTCGACATCAACCAGCCCCTCACCGACAAGCTCGCCGTCCGCGCCGCCGGCGTCTGGGGCGATGCGTCCGGCTGGCGCATGAAGGACTACGACAAGCGCGACGCCGTCTTCCTCACCACCACGTGGCGCCCCTTCCGCGACGCCGAACTCCGCGTCGAGGGCGAATACGGCACCAACTCCCGCCAGGCCGCCGTCACCTTCCTCAACGACCGCTTCTCCGGCTGGAACGGCACCACCTACAACGCCCCGCGCGCCCTCGCCACCCTGCCGGCCAACGCCAATGCCATCGGCGTGAACCGCCGCGGCGCGAACTACTTCATCTACCAGCCGTTCACCGCGCCCGACACGATCTTCAACTACCAGAACGACCCCATCACCGTCGCCGGCGGCAACACCGCCCAGACCCCCATCGCCGGCTACACCTACGGCACCGCCACCACCTTCAACACCGCCGGCGCCGACCTGCTCTACGCCCGCAACGTCCCCGCCGACCGCTTCGCCAACGCCGAACGCTTCTCCTCCTTCCGCACCCCGCCCGAGGAGTTCACGCTCTCGCCCGACCTGCCGATTCTCCGCCAGCGCTTCAAGGACCTGCAGCTCACGTTCAACAAGCGCTGGGGCAACTTCCACTTCGAGATCGCCGGCGACATCAACCGCACCTCCGCCCTCACCAACGGCGAACCCAACCGCGACCTCCCCAATATCTACATCGACATCAACCGCGTCCTCCCCGACGGCCGCGCCAACCCCAACTTCCTCGTGCCCTACGGCGACGGCCAGTTCATGCGCGGCTACCGCACCTTCTCCGAAAACAACGCCCGCGCCGCCCTCGCCTACGTCTGGCCCACCCGCTTCGGCCACTTCACGTTCAATTCCCTCGGCGGCTCCAACAACAGCACCAACACCAGCGACCACCGCTACCTGAGCGTCGCGCAGGGCGGCGACCCGCGCCTCTGGGCCTTCAGCAACCAGCGCATCCGCATCCGCCGCTACTGGAACAACGACAGCCGCCCCACCCCCGACCTCGCCCTCCGCACCCTCAATTACTTCGACCCGAACCCCAACCCCACCTTCGCCTCCGGCCGCGCCATCCAGCCGATCTGGGCCATCGAGGCCGACCGCCGCGATACCCAGAACATCTCCACCAACCGGTTCAACTACGCCCTCGCCTCCCTCAACGCCAAGTTCTTCAAGGGCCGCTGGGTCGTCCTCGGCGCCGTGCGCAAGGACTCCTACTTTTTCCGCTCCCGGCAGCAGATCCACCAGGGCGACTACCCCTCCGACTGGAACGCCCAATACCGTATCCTGCGTCCGGATGCGCCTGCCGACTACGCCGCGCTGATGTTCACGCCGCGCGACGCCGCCGGCAACATCACCGGCCCCGAGCAGGAAGCCGCCATCCGTCCGCGCAACGCCACCAACGGCACCCGCGACGCCCAATACGCCGCCGTGCGCTTCAAGGACGACTTCAACCCGCCGCCCGTCGAGGGCAAGCAGGTCACCCGCAGCGTCGGCACCGTTTTCCACTTCGCCAATTGGTTCAACCCCGCCGTCAACTTCGCCGAGACCTTCAATCCCCCCGGTTCCATCGTTCGCATCGACGGCCGCTCCCTCGAGCCCACCGTCGCCACCGGCATCGACTACTCCGTCCGCATGGAGCTCTTCGACAACCGGCTGAACCTCAACTTCACCTACTACACCACCGAGGAGGTCAACAACACCATCCCCCAGGACGGCCCCAACTTTTTCAACGCCCTCTACGACGCCAACGTCGTCGGCGACACCTCCGCCACCGGCCGCAACATCCGCGGCTTCGGCCGCCTGCCCAACCAATACCGCGACACCCGCACCCGCTCCGGCGACGGCTACGAGATCGAGATCACCTTCAATCCCACCCGCGCCCTGCGCCTCACCGGCAACCTCGGTTTCCCGAAACTCTACGAGGCCAACGCCTACCCCGATGTCCGCGCCTACATCGACAGGAACGCCGAGGCCTTCCGGCAGATCGCGCGCGACGCCGGCGTGATCGTCGGGACCGACAACGTCGCCCGCGTCGACGAATCCATTCCGATCAACCAGCGCTCGTCCGACGTGAACAACGCCGTCAACGCCTACAACAACATCTACAGCTTCCGCCGGAACATCGTGGACGGAAAACGCCTCCAGCAGGACCAGCCCGTCGCGAATCTCTTCGCCGACTACACGCTCCAGACCGGCCGGCTCAAGGGCCTGCGCGTCGGCGCCGGCGTCCGCTACCGCGGCAAACAGATCTACTGGTCCAAGGTCGAGGACACCATCGTCGATCCCGCCAACCCCACCCGTGCCATCGACGACCCGACCGTCGACGCCTACACGCCCGCCTACACGCCCGACGACTACAAGATCGTCACCGGCACCCTCGCCTACACCTGGCGCTTCAAGAATCGCCGCGAGATCCAGGCCAACCTCGTCGTGAACAATCTGCTCAACGACCGCGGCCCCACCTACTCGTCCACCGCGCAAAACGCCCACGTGATGCGCCCGCGCAACAACGACTACACCTCGCCGGCCCGCGAGACCGTCCCGCGCTACTACGCCTTCAAGCAGCCCATCAGCTACACCTTCACGCTGACCACGCGCCTCTGAACGCGGACCGGGCGCGCGGCCCGGCGCCGTCCGCGCCCCGCCCCCGGCGAAACTCCGCCTCGGCCCGGCCGCCCCCGCGGAATATCGATTCACCGCGGCCGCACTTTGACGTTGTTCCCGGCCGCCGACTCGCGACCGTCTGCCCCATGTCGCCGCGCACCGTTCTCGCCGCCGTCTTTGCCCTGGCCGCCTCCCTCGCCGCCGGCGCGGCGGTTCCCGCCACGCTGCGCGTGATGTCCTACAATATCCACCACGCCGAGGGCCTCGACGGCAAACTCGACGTCGAACGCATCGCCCGTGTCATCACCGACGCCGCACCCGATATCGTCGGCCTCCAGGAAGTGGACCGCGGCACCGAGCGCACCCGGAAACGCGACCTCCCCGCCGAGCTCGCCCGCCTCACCGGCATGACCGTGCATTTCGAAAAGAACATCCCGCATCAGGGCGGCGAATACGGCAACGCCGTCCTCTCGAAGTTCCCGATCAAGCAGGCCCGGAACACCCACCTCAAGTCGTTCGCCAACGGCGAGCAGCGCGGCGTCCAGCAGCTCGTCCTCGACGTCCACGGCCGCGACGTGCTGTTCATGAACACGCACCTCGACGCCCGCCGCGACCCCGCCGAGCGCGAGCACAGCGCCGTCGAACTGCGCGCCATCGTCGCCGCGGCCGGTGCCATGCCGGTCGTTCTGGTCGGCGATTTCAACGCCGCCCCGGCCGCGCCGTCCATCGCGGCGATTCGCGCCTTCCTCACCGACACCTGGACCGCGCTCTACCCCGACCAGCCCGGTTACACCATTCCGGTCCGCGCGCCGGCCCGCCGCATCGACTACATCTGGATCAATCCCTCGGCGCTGGTGCCGCTCAAGATGTGGGTCCCCGTCAGCGAGGCCTCCGACCACCTGCCGATCGTCGCCGAGCTGCAGCTGCGTTGACGCTCCGCCGACGGACACCGGCCGGCCCGTGCCGATGCGGCGCTCCCCGGCCGGTCTCGCTTCAGGTGCAATTTCGTGCGTCGAATGTGTGCGCTTTCCGCTTCCGGCGGCGGGCGCCCGGCCGCCACAGTGCCCCGTCTCGCCGCCCCGGCGATACCCCTTTCCCCGATGAATCGACTCCTCTCCGCCCCGTTCGCTTTGCTCGCCGCCATCTCGCTGGCGGCCGCCGTCGCCCAAGCCGCCGCGCCCACCCGGCCGAATGTCCTGCTCATCTGCGTCGACGACCTCAAGCCGACGATCGGCGCCTACGGCGACAAACTCGCCCTCACCCCCAACCTCGACCGCCTCGCGGCGCGCGGCACGCGCTTCGAGCTCGCGTATTGCAACCAGTCCGTCTGCGCGCCCTCCCGCAACACCCTCTTCCTCAGCTCGCGCTCCACCTCGCTCGGCATCTACGGGCTCTCGACGAATTTCCGCCAGGTGCAGCCGCAGGCCGTCACGCTCTCCCAGCACTTCATGCGGCACGGCTGGCGCGCCGAGGCTGTCGGCAAGATTCTGCACAGCGGCCACGGCAACCACGACGACGAGGCCTCGTGGAGCGTCCCGACCGTGAAGGAAAAGGTCGTCGAATACCTCGATCCCAGGAGCACCGGCGGCGGCCAGCTCACCCGCGAGGAGGCCTATTTCAGCAACCAGAAACTCGACGCCATCCGCACGCTCCCGCGCGGCGCCGCGTGGGAAAAACTCGATGTGCCCGACAGCGCCTACGCCGACGGCCGGATCGCCGACGAGAGCATTCTGCGCCTCCGCGCCGCCCGCGACCGCCGCGCCGCGCAGGACACCCCGTTCTTCCTCGCCGTCGGCTTCGTGAAGCCGCACCTCCCGCTGACCGCCCCGAAGAAATACTGGGACCTCCACGATCCGAAGAAATTCACCCTCGCGCCCGACCAGCGCGATCCGATCGGGATCCCCGCCTACGCCGGCAAGGTCGGGGGCGAGATCGTGAACTACGACCCGCTGTCCGTCGAAAACCTCCGCGAGGCCGAGACGCAGCGGACCTTGATCCACGCCTACTACGCCTGCGTGTCCTACATGGACGCCCAGCTCGGCCGCGTGCTCGACGAGCTCGACCGCCTCAAGCTCGCCGACTCCACCCTCATCGTGCTCTGGGGCGACCACGGCTGGCACCTCGGCGACCACGGCTACTGGACCAAGCACACCAACTACGAACAGGCCAACCGCATCCCGCTGCTGATCGTCGCCCCCGGCGTCGCCCGCCCCGGCAGCGTCAGCCGCCAACTCGCCGAAACCGTCGACCTCTACCCGACCCTGGCCGAGCTCGCCGGCTTGCCCGCCCCCCGCGGCCCCCAGCCGATCGACGGCATGAGTCTGGTGCCCGTGCTGCGCGATCCGTCCCGGACGCTCCGCGATCACGCGTATCATACCTACCCGCGCGGCGAGCGCATCGGCCGCGCCATCCGCACGGCGCGCTACCGGTTCGTCGAATGGAAAAAACCCGGCGCGCCGACCGACACCGCCGACTTCGAACTCTACGACTACGAAGCCGATCCCGCCGAATCCCGCAACCTCGCCAAGGACCAGCCCGCCGTCGTCGCCGAGTTGCAGAAAATCCTCGCCCGCCATCCCGAGGCGAAGCCTCCCTTCACCGGCGGCGGCGGGAAAAAGAAGAAATAGTCCCCCGGCAACCCGCGGCCGGAACACGGCGCGCGCACTTTTTCCGCTTCGCTCCCGGGTTGCGTCACGCCGTGCCTCGGCCGTCTCCCGCCCCGGTCTTCTTCGGCGCCCACGCGATCCGGCATCACGGTTTGCGCGCCGGATCGGACGTCGGCAGGTGCCGCGCCAGCGCCGCAGCCAGCTCCGTCAGGACGAACGGTTTTTCCAACACGGCCACCACTCCTCCCGCCCGCAGCTGATCTTCCCGAAAGTTGCCGGTGAAGCCGCTCGCCACGATCACGGGCAGGTCCGGTCGGATTTCACGCGCGCGCTGGGCGAGGTCCAGGCCGTTCATGCCCGGCATCTGGAAGTCCGACAGCACTCCGGCGAAATCGGCGGGCGCCGCCTCGAGCCGCGCCAAGGCCTCCTGCGGGGCGCGCGCCGCGGTCACGCGGTAACCGAGCCGCTCCAGCAGCGGCACCAGCGAGTCCACCACGGCTTCCTCGTCGTCGACCACCAGCAGGTGCGCTCCGTCGCCCTTCGGCAGATCGCCCCACGCCGAGCGGAGCACGGCGGGCGTCGTCGGCTGCGCCGGCAAAAGGATCGTGAACGTGGTTCCCGCGCCCGGTTCGCTCCGCACCGCGAGGGCGCCGCGATGGCGTTGCACCACGCTCCGCACCACGGCGAGCCCGAGTCCGGTGCCCTGGCCCACCGGCTTGGTGGTGAAAAACGGTTCGAAGATCCGGGCCTGCAGCTCCGGTGCGATGCCGCAGCCGGTGTCCGCGACTTCCAGGCGGGCGTGACGGCCCGGCTTGAGCTCCGGCCACGCCGCACCGGCCTCGGGCCCCAGATCGATCGCGCCGATCCGCACCGTGATCCGGCCCGCGCCCGGCTGGATCGCCTGCATCCCGTTCACCCCCAGATTCATCACCACCTGTTGCAGCTGGGTCGCGTCCGCCAGCACCGCCGGGGTGTCCGCCGCGATCTCGGTCTCGATCGCGATGGTCGCCGGCACCGTCGAGCGCAGCAGGGCCAGCGCTTCTTTCGCCACCGCGGGCAGCAAGACCGCCTCCTGCTTCCCTTCCTCCGCGCGGCTGAAAAGCAGGATCTGGCGCGTGAGCAGGCGGGCCCGCTCTCCGCCCGCGAGCACCCGCGTCAGGTAGCCGGCGACGCGCTCCGCGGACTGCGGCAGGTCGGCCAGCGCCAAAGCCGTGAAATTGATGATGCCCGACAGGATATTGTTGAAGTCGTGCGCCACCCCGCCCGCGAGCGTGCCCAGCGCCTCGAATTTCTGGTTCTGATACAGCCGGTGCTGCAGCCGCGCGTGCTCCGCCTCCGCCGCGCGCACCGCGGTGAGGTCGACCGCCGAGGTCAGCAGGCACTCGCGCTCCGCGATGCGCACCACGGTTCCCGTGCACAGCATCACGCGGCGTTCGCCGGACTTGCCCGTTAACACCGCCTCGAAATCCCGCACCACGCCCGCGGCCTTCACCCGCTCGTGGAACGCGGCGCGCTTGTCCGGCTCCACCCAGAGTCCGAGTTCCTCCGTGGTTCGCCCGATCACCTCGTCGCGGCCGTAGCCGAACATCGCCAGGCCCGCCGCGTTGACCTCCAGCAGCCGCCCGTCGGCCAGCGCGGTCAACAGGATCGGGATCGGACTCGCCGCGAAGACACTGCGGAAGCGCTCCGCATGCTCCCGCTCTTCGGTGATGTCCTGCATCGCCAGGTGGGTGAACTGCTGCCCGCCGATCTGGATCCGGCAGGCGCTCAGCCGCACGAAAAACGTCCGCCCGTCGCGGCGCCGCACGGGCAGCTCCGCCGCCGTGACGGAGCCGGCCGCGCCCAGCAGGGTCCGCACCTGCGCCGCCGCCTCCGCGCTGACGATCACCCCGAGTTCCTCGAGCGTGCGGCCGACCGCTTCGGCGTGTCCGAAGCCGAACGCCGCCTCCGCGGCCGCGTTCAGCTCCACCACGCGCGCCTCCGCCACCGTCACCAGCGCGTTGAGCGCGGGACTGTAGTCGAACACCGCCCGGAAACGCTCCTCGCTCAGGCGCAGCTTTTCCTCCGCGGCCCGCCGCTCCGAGATGTCGCGCAGCACGTTCAAAGAGCCCGCGAATGCACCGTCCTCGGCCCGCATCAGCAGCGTCGTCTGCTCCACCCAGCGCTCCTTGCCGCCGGCCACCGTGACGCGGAATTCCGCCGTGCCGTGCCGGCTGCCGTCGCGGACCCAGCCGAGGTAGCTCGCGATCACCCGCTTGCGGTCCGTTTCCGCCACGCACCGGAACACCGAGGTCCCGCGCAACTCGGCCCCGGTCGTCCCCAGCACGGCCTCGATGCCGCGGTTGCAATACGTGAACAACGCCCGCGCATCCGCCCGGTAGTAACCTTGGTCGATGTTCTCCACCAACGTGCGGTAAAGCGCCTCCGAGGCCGCGAGTTCGGCGGTGCGCGCGGCCACGCGTTTCTCGAGGTGTTGGTTGATGACGCGCACCTGCTCCTCCGCCTCCTTCCGGTCCGTGATGTCGGTGTTCGTGCCGACGATCGTGACGGCCCGGCCGCGCTCGTCCCGCGCGGTCACCCGGCCGAGCGTCCGCACCCAGCGCCAGCTCCCGTCCCCCGACCGCATCCGCTGGTCCACCCGGTAATCGTCCACCCCGCCCAGAATCGCCCGCCGCGCCGTCGCCCACGCCTCCGCCCGGTCGTCCGGATGCACGAGCAGCACCAGCTCCCGCGGCGTCGCTTCCGTCGGCACCGCCGGCCGCCCCGTCATCTCCCCCCACGCCGCGTCGAGCCGGATGCGGCCGCGCGGCACGTCGTTCTCCCATGTGCAGGTGCGCGAGGCGCTCAGCGCCCGCTCCAACCGCGACTGCGTCGCCTCGAGCTCCGCCGCCGTGCGTTGCTGCGGGGTGATGTCCACCACCACCCCGTCGCGCACTTGGCCGCCGTCGGCGCGCCGCTCCGCCAGACAGGAACTGAAGCTCAGCCACCGGTAGTTGCCGTGCGCATCCGCCACCCGCACATCCGCATGCCCCGGACCGCCCGTGCGCAGCGATTCGCCGAGCCGCACCAGGAAGCCCGCCCGGTCGTCGGGGTGCAGGTATCGGAAAACCCGCGTCGGATCCGCCTGGAACTCGGCCGCGGAATAACCGAAGAGCAGTTCGACATTCGGGCTCACGAAGAGCGCCCGCATCTCGCCGGCCGGCGTGTAAAGCATCCGGTAGAAACAGGCCCGGGGCAGATTCGCCGCGATCGAGCTCAGGAGCGCCGTCTGTTCCTTTCGCTCGCGCTCGACTTCCCGACGCTCCGTCAAATCCGCCACGGACACCACCAGACAGGCCCGCCGGTCGAGTTCGATCCGCGCCGCCGAGATTTCCACCTCGAGCACCCGCCCGTCCGGGCGAAACAACGATCCGGGAACGACCCGGCCTTCGTCCGCCCCCGCTGCCAGCGACCACCCCCCGGCCTCCGGATCGACGCCGTGGGCCCGCCCCAGCTCGCCGCTCCGTCGCCCGATCAGTTCCGGGCGCGCCCGCCCGGCCAGCCGGGCAAAGGGCTCGTTGGCGTCCAGGATCGTGCCGTCCGCCGCGTCGACCAGAAACGCCGCGTTGGGCGAGCCGAGAAAAAGCGTGGCGAGCCGTTGGCCGCTGCCCCGCAACCTCTCCTCCCGGGTTCGCGTTTCCGTCGTGTCGACCGCCAGCCCGTCCCGGATTCGGGTGCCGTCGGTCCGGCGCTCCACCAGGATCGAGCGAAATCGCACCCAGCGCGGTGCGCCCGTGGCACCATGCGTGACCTGGGTTTCGAAATCACAGGTCTCCGCCGCCCCCGCGATCTCGGCCAAGTGCCGCGTCAACCGCACGGCTTCCTCCGGGGTCAGAATCCGGCTCAAGGCGCCCAGCGGATCGCCGGTCAGTTCGTCCGCCCGCAACCCGAGCAACGCGTCGAATCCGGGACTCGCATACGTGCACGCGATCGCGCCGTCCGGCCTGAACTCCAGCCGGTAAAGCGCCGCATCGGGCAGATGCGCCCCGAGACTGGCCAGCAATGTATCGGTCCGCGGCCCGGTCGCCGAAGCCGGCTCCCCTCCCCGGGCGTTCGCCGCCCGCAGGCGGCGCGCGAACCGCGCCTTGCGCACCGCTCGGTCGAGCACGGCCGTCACCTCCGCGGGCGACATCGCCTCCGCCAGAAATCCGTCGCACCCGATTTCCTCGCCCACCGTCAACGCCGCCTCGTCCGCCTCCGCGACGCACAGCACCAGCGCGGCGGGCGCGGCGTTCCGCAGCGCCCGCGCCAAGTCGAACCGGCCGGCGTCCTCCCCGTCGGTCGCGGCCAACACCACGTCGGCCCCGGTCGCGGCGATCCGGCCGACCGCGGCGCGTGCGTCCCCGGGTGCCTCCGCCGACGGATGGCCGGCGCGCTCCAGGCGCCGCGCCCAGCTCCGCGCGGCCTCCGGCGCCAAGCCTGCCAAGAGAACCGCGGCCTTGCCGGCCGGTCGGCCGATCGGTCCGTTCCCGACCCCGCGCGGATCAGGGACGCCGGCCGTGACCTGCCGCGATAGCCCTTCCATATGAGACGAGACGCTGGCCGTGCCCCGGTCCGGGGGCAATCCCGCACCATGCCAACCCGCGACGGTGCATCGCGGCTGCCCCGGGCCGCGTCGTCGGCGGCATGTCGGCCGGTGCGAATTGCCTGCGGTTAGCCTGCGTAATTTCCGCGCGGGAAGCCGCCTTTTTCGCTCAAGCCGCGGCCGGATCGAACGATTGCAGGGCTGGCGCGTATCGCCGTTTCCGTGCTCAACGCCTCCCACTTCATTTCCTGTCCGCGCCCGCTGGGGCCGGTCTCGCCCGCCTGCGCGCATGCCGGGGCCGGCAAGGGAGACGCCGCGCCCCGCCCTTTGCCTGCCGTGGGACTCCGGTCCGCGTCCTCCGGTTTCAACGTCACAACCGACCTGTAGCCATGCCCACCGCCTCCCTTTCCCTGCCGGAGCCTCTCTTGCGTCAGCATGTCCAGCGCGCCGTCGCCGAGGTGCTGAGCACCATGATCGGCCACAAGGCCACCCCCAACGCGCAGTCCATCGCCGGCTCCGACCTCGGCACGCATCCGTTCAACATCTCCGCCTCCGTCGGCTTCGTGGGCGATATCGCCGGCGCGCTCCACCTCTGCTTCGGCGACGACTTCGCCATGTTCAGCACCACGCATATGCTCGGCCTCTCCGCCGAGGATGTCGCCGCCGAGGGCGAGGCCGTCATCAACGATGCGATCGGCGAGCTCGCGAACATGACGGCCGGCAGTTTCAAGAACGGCCTCTGCGATCTGGGCTACCCCTGCAAATTGACGCTGCCGATGATTGTGCGCGGCCGTGATCTCGCGATCTCGTGCCCCGGCACGTCCATCCGCTTCCTCTACGGTTTCGACTGTGCCGGCCATCGGCTGATCGCCGACCTGCACCTGAAAGCGGAACCCTGAGTCGGCCCGCGGCAGCGCAGTGCCGGCGCGGTCGCTGACCTGCCGTCACTACCCGCACCCGCGCCCACCGGCTGTCGTCCGGCGCGCGCAGTCGTCCCTACCCCGGCCCGGCTCGCGCCGACCCGCCTGCTTCGCGCGCATCCCCGGACGGGTCGCGCGCAGGGGCCGCTGCGGACTCCGCGCGCCGGGTGTGTTTTCGTAGCCCGAATGTGTGCGGCCCGGACTTTTCGGGAACGGCCGCCGGCCTACGGTCTCGGCGACACCCAACCGGCAGTTCGCTGCCCTGCCCCGCCCCCAGCCGCCCATGACCCCTCCCCATCGCTTCGCCGCGCTTGCCGCCGCGCTATCCGCCTCCGTCGCGCTCGCGCAGACCGTCGCGCCCGCCCCCGCCCCGAACGCTCCGGCCGTGCCGACCGACCGCTCGCCCGTCGTCGAGCTGTCGCCGTTCGAAGTGCGCTCCGACACCGACATCGGCTACCAGGCGCTCAACACCACGAGCGGCAGCCGCCTCAACTCCAAGCTCAAGGACACGCCCGCCGCGATCTCGCCGTTCACGCCCGAATTTCTCTCCGACATCGGCGCCACGAGCCTCTCCGACCTGATGGCCTACGCCGGCAACGTCGAGATGGAGACCGAGGACGCCACCAACGGCTTCAACAACCCCGAGGGCCGTTTCGCCACCAGCACCGACTACCGCTTCCGCATGCGCGGCATGTCGGCCGGAGCGTCCCGCGACTTCGTCGACTCCTCCGTGCCGGTCGACCTTTTCAACGTCGAGCGCGCCGAGGTGGCCAGCGGCCCCAACTCCATTCTTTTCGGGCTCGGCAACGCCGGCGGCAACGTGGCCCTGACCGGCAAACGCGCCAACGGCGCCCGCACGCGCACTTCGCTCAGCAATGTCGTCGGCTCCTGGGACTACGAGCGGCTCACCGCCGACCACAACCACGTGCTCATCCCCCAAAAGCTCGGCGTGCGCGTGCTCGGGCTTTACCAGAACGCCGGCGGCTGGAAGCACTGGGATTTCAACGACCAGAAACGCCTCGGCGGCGCCGTCATGTATCGGCCGTTCCGCGACACCACCGTCCACCTCAACGTGGAGTCCGGCCGCATCCGGGCCAGCACCCAGATCAACTGGAACCTCGCCGACCAGGTGACGGCCTGGTTCGCCGCCGGCCGGCCGCGCGCGGAGGGTGCCGCCATCCCGGGCACCACGCGTTACAACGCGAACATGCGCTACACCTTCGTCGGCAACGACAATGCGCTCTACAATTTCCGTCAGGAGCTCGCCAGCACCCGCATCTACAACAGCGAGACGCTGCTCCCGCCCTCGATTTCGCCCTATGACGTCAACCCCGGCGGTCCCGCCAGCCAGCGGCGGCAGAACTTCACCGCCTCCTCCGTCCTCGTCCAGCAACGCGCCGGCGCCTTCGACTTCGAGCTCGGCTACTTCACCGACCGCAACTTCTCCCGCTCGCACTTCCCCGACGGCCAGCCCGTCATGTTCGGCGATCCCAATCCCACCATCCCGCCGCTGACCTTCGTCGGCTCCGTGCCCAACCCGCGCGTGGGCCAGCTCTACCTCGAGCAACCCTGGAGCCGCGATTGGTTGAAATTGGAAAACGACCTCGTGCGGCTCACCACCGCCTGGGAAAAGGACCTCGGCCGCTGGTTCGGCCGCCACCGCCTTGCCGGCCTCGTGGAATTTTCCGACAACAACCGGCTGCGCTACCTGAAGAACGAGGCGTTCATCGACCAGAACGGCAACGCCATCACCAACGCCGCCAACCCCGAGGGCGCCCAGAATCAGGTCTGGCGCCGGCACTACCTGACCGAGGGCGATCCCCGCACCTACTACATCGCCGACGGCACGATCCCGATCCGGGAATTCACCCTCAACGGCAACACCTACCACACGCAGTATGTGTCGCGGACCAAAGCCAATGCCCACGCGCGCAAGGAGATCACGTCCTACATGCTCGCGGCCCAGAGTTTCTGGTGGAAGGACCGCCTCGTCACCACCGCGGGCTTCCGCCTCGACGACATCACGTTCAGAAACGAACACGAGGCCCGCGTCACCAACGCCGCCGATCCGCGCATCGCCGCCCGGACCATCGCCCTCAACGAATGGGACTACAACGGCGCCTACGACACCAGCCGCTACCAGCCGACAACGTTCTCCGCCGGCGCCGTCTTCCACGCCACCGGCCGCGTGTCCGCGTTCTACAACACCTCCAGCAACCGCGGCACCCCGCGCTTCGATCGCACGGTTTTGCCCAACGGCGACGTGCCGCCGCCCACGCAGGGCGAGAGCACCGATTTCGGAGCGATGCTCGACCTCCTCGGGGACGAACGGTATTTCCTCCGTGCCACCCGCTTTTTCACCAGGCAGATCGGCGACGCCCCCATCATCCCGAACAGCGTCGCCACCGAGACCTCCGTGGCGCTCGGCGGCGACAACCTGCGCAACATCTACGACGCCCTGCTGAATGCCGGCGCGATCCCGATCAGCCGCTACAACAGCGAACTCGTCTTCTACAACGCCGGCATGGTCGACGTCGAAACCAAGGGCTACGAGCTGGAATTCGTCGCGCGCCCGACGCGGAACATCAACCTGCGCTTCACGTATTCCCACTCCGACCGCAACCGGACCAACATCTTTCGCGAGATCTTCGCCTTCTTCGGCACCCGCTCCGCCGAGTGGCGCACCCTCGCCGGCACCAATGCCGCCCTCCGCCAGACGATCGACAACGAACTCGCCCTCGTCGCCGAGAAGTTGCAGGACCAGCTCAACCTCCAGAGCGGCCCGCTCGGCTCCCGCCCCGACAAGTTCACGCTCAACGGCCGCTACCAGTTCCAGCAGGCTTGGCTGCGCGGCGTCGCGGTGGGCGGCGCGGTGCGCTACCAGAGCGCCAATATCATGTCCTACAGCCGCGCCACCGGCGTGACGCAGACGGGCAACGAGATGATGTTCGGCGACGCGTTCGTCTCCTATCGCCGCAAGGCTCCGTGGGTGCAGGCCGGCTCGCTCCTCCTCCAGGTCAATGTGACCAATGTGACCAACGATTACCTCGTCGGGATCGGCCGCCGCAACGCCGACGGCAATGCGGTCCGTCGCGTCTACCTGAACGAACCCCGCCGCGTGCGCTTCACCACCACGCTGGAATTCTGAGTCCCACGGTCGGCCCGGGCCCGGCGGCACGTCGGGCCGCCCTCACCGCTGCGCTGCGCGGCGCAGCGAGCCGGCGGTTTCGCACGAATCCCGGTCGGGGCGGACGGCGCGAGGAAAGCGCGCCTTCTGTTGACGCTCGCGCCTCCAGCGCTAACCGTCCGGGATCGCAGTCGGTTTCTGTCCCGTTTCCCCCACCCGTCCCCGATGAAATATACCCTCAACGTTAACGGCACGTCCCGCACCGTGGACGTGGCCCCGGACACCCCGATGCTGTGGGTGCTCCGCGATCACCTCGATCTGGTCGGCACCAAATTCGGCTGCGGCGTCGGCCAATGCGGCGCCTGCACGATCCACCTCAACGGCGTCCCGGCCCGGGCCTGCATGACGCCCGTCTCCACCGTCGGCCGCATGAAGGTCACGACCATCGAAGGTCTCGCCGCGGCCGCCGACAAACTGCACCCCCTCCAGCAGGCCTGGACCGAGCTCGACGTCGCCCAGTGCGGCTACTGCCAAGCCGGCCAGATCATGACCGCGGCCGCCCTGTTGAAAGACAATCCCAAGCCGACCGACGACGACATCGACGGCGCCATGGCCGGCAACCTCTGCCGCTGCGCCACCTACATGCGCATCCGCCAAGGCATCAAGCGCGCCGCGGCCATCGCCGCCGGCGGAAAGGAGACGGCCCAATGAGCGCGACCACCCTCTCCGCTCCCCTCGCCCGCCGCGATTTCCTGAAGCTGACCGGCCTCGCCGGCGGCGGCCTCGCGCTCGCTTTCTACCTCCGCACCGGGGCCGAGGCCGACGGCGCCGAATCGACCGGGGCGTCCGGCGAATTCAAGCCCAACGCCTTCGTGCGCATCGCCCCCAGCGGCGCCGTCACGATCGTCTCCAAACAGCCCGAGATGGGCCAGGGCGTGAAGACGTCCCTGCCCATGATCATCGCCGAACAGCTCGAGGTGCCGTGGAAGGGCATCACCATCGAGCAGGGCGACTTCAACGAAAAGCTCTACGGCTCGCAAAGCGCCGGCGGCAGCCGCTCGACGCCCGCCAACTACGACAATTTCCACCTGCTCGGCGCCACCGTGCGCACCATGCTGGTCGAGGCCGCCGCCCAGACCTGGGGCGTCCCCGCCGCCGAGTGCCGCGCGGAAAACGCCGCCGTGCACCACGCCGCCAAGGGCAAGCTCACCTACGGCCAGCTGGTCGCCAAGGCGGCCACGCTCCCCGTTCCCGCCAAGGAAACCGTGAAGCTGAAGGACCCGAAGGACTACAAGCTCCTCGGCCAACGCATCGCCCAGATCGACACGCCCGCGATCGTCACCGGCAAGCCGCTCTTCGGCATCGACGTCAAACTCCCCGGGATGGTCCACGCCGTCTACGAGAAGTGCCCCGCCTTCGGCGGCAAAGTCGTCAGCGCCAACCTCGACTTCATCAAGACCCTGCCCGGCGTGAAGGACGCCTTCATCCTCGAGGGCAACGGCAAGGTGAAGGAGCTCTGCCCCGGCGTCGCCATCATCGCCGACTCCACCTGGGCGGCCTTCAGCGCCCGCCGTCAGCTCAAGGTCGTCTGGGACGAGGGCAAGGTCGCCAACGAAAGCTGGGACACCTTCGTCGCCGAGGCCCGCGCCAAGGCCGGCTCCCCCGGCCAGCGCTCGCTGCGCAAGGACGGCAACGTCGACGCCGCGCTCGCCGGCGCCGCCAAGACCGTCACCGCGGAATACGTGTATCCGTTCATCTCGCACGCCAACCTGGAGCCGCAGAACACCACCGCGCTCTGGAAAGACGGCGTGATGGAGATCTGGTCGCCCACGCAGATCCCCACCATCGGCACCGGGATGGTCAACCGCGTCCTCGGCATCCCGCCGGACAAGATCAAACTTCACCTCAACCGCGCCGGCGGCGGGTTCGGCCGCCGCATCGGCGCCGACTACCTCATCGAGGCGGCCGCCATCGCCCAGAAGGTCAACGGCCCGGTGAAGCTCACCTGGTCGCGCGAGGACGATCTCAAGCACGACCAATACCGTCCCGGCGGCCTCCACTTCCTCAAGGGCGGCGTCGATGCCTCCGGCAAGATCGTCGCGTGGAAGAACCACTTCTTCACCTTCGGCGAAGGCGGCCAGCCCGGCAGCGGCGGCAATCTCAGCGGCGACGAATTCCCCGGCCGCTGGATCGCCAACTACCAGGCCGAGCAGACCATGTTCGACACCGGCTGGCCGATGGGTCCGTGGCGCGCCCCGGGCTCGTGCGTGTTCTCGTGGGTCATCCACAGCTTCATCGACGAACTCGCCCACGCGGCCGGCCGCGACCCGCTCGCCGTCCGGCTTGAGCTGCTCGGCGATCGCGACGAGATGCCCGCCGGCGGCACCGGCGGCGCGGGCAAGGGCAAGCAGGGCGGCGGCTACAACGTCGCCCGCATGCGCGGCGTGCTCAAGGCCGTCGCCGACAAGGCCGGCTGGGGGAAGAAGAAATTCGCCAAAGGCTCCGGTGCCGGCATCGCCTTCCACTTCAGCCACGCGGGCTATTTCGCCCAGGTTGCGGAAGTGACGGTCTCGAAGGAAGGCCAGCTCAAGGTCGACCGCTTCATCACGGTCGGCGACATCGGCGCGCAGATCCTCAATCCCAGCGGCGCCGAGAACCAGGTCGAGGGCTCCGTCATCGACGGTCTCGGCGTGCTCATGACGCAGGAGGTCAACATCGAGCGCGGCCGCGTGGTGCAGAGCAACTTCACCGACTATCCGCTGATCCGCATCACGGAGGCGCCGGCGAAGATCGAGACCTACTTCCTCAAGACCACCTACCCGACGACCGGTCTCGGCGAACCCGCCCTGCCCCCGGTGGCACCGGCGATCTGCAACGCGATCTTCGCCGCCACCGGCAAACGCATCCGGCAGATGCCGCTGTCGCGCGTCGACCTGCGCTGGTCCTGATCCGCACCCACGCCCTTCCGGCCGACGCCGGCTCCCCTCCCGGGAGCCGGCGTTTTTTCTGCCGCCAGCCGCGCCGCGGACCCGCACGCGGGGCCGACCGCCGCCGCAGGACGCAAAAAAGGCCGCCCGGGTCGGGCGGCCTTTGAAAGGCAAAGGCGATCGCGACGGCAGAGTCGCTCAGAACGAGTATTTCGCCGTGAAACGCACCATCGTGCCGGGGAGCGGCAAGATCGAGGCGTTGCCGTAAACGGCATTGGGCGGAGCCCAGTTCTCTTCGTCGGTCAGGTTGCTGATGCTCGTGCGGTATTCCCAGTTCTTCGTGCGGTAGATCACGCTGGCATCGATCTGATACTGGCGCGGAATCTTCAACGTGCCCGCGAAGTTGTTGAGCATTTCGCCGGTCAGCAGCGCGTTGCTGGTGACGCTCCAGCCGTTCTCGAACGAATAGGACACCAGCGCGTTGAACAGGTGCTTCGGCAGGCCCGACACGCGGCCTTCCGTGCCTTTCGAGGCGTAGAACTGGCCCACGCCGCCGTCCGACTGGAAGCCCGAGGTCGTGCGCGCGTCGATGTAGGAATACGAGAGCGTGCCGTAGAGCTGCTTGTTCGGCTGGTAGTTCAGCTCGGACTCGAAGCCCTTGGTGCGGAACTTCTGGATGATCGTGCTGCTGGTGCTCTTGAAGGTGCGGGTCTGGTCGAAGAGCGCGAAGTTCAGGAAGACCTTGCTGTCCATCAGCGCATACTTGGTGCCGATTTCCTTCAGCTCGCTGGGCTGCTGGAAACTGTCCTTCTGCAGGTAACCGAGGAAGTCGCCGGCGGGATTGTTGGCCCAGCCGGTGATGCCGCCGCCGTTGCCGACCGCGCCCGAGGTGTTTTTGCTCTTGTTGTAGGTGACGTAAACGCTCGAGGTCGGCGTGAGCTTGTAGATGAGGCTGGCGTTGTAGTTCGGGTTGGTGACGGTGATGCTCTGTTGCACATGGTCGACCGGCCAGATGAAGGCGGGCACCGTGAGCGGTTCGCGGACCGTGGCGCGGAAGCGGTCGAGGCGCACGCCCGCCACCAGGCTGAATTGATCGGAGATCTTCCAGGTGCCCTGGGCGAAGGGCCCGATCGTCGTGCCCTTGGAGTCGTTGGTATCACCGTTCTGGATGCCCGCGGTGGCGTAGCGCCCCGGCCAACCCGGGATCGGGCGGCTCGTCACGAAGGCGGGGAAATTCACCGAGTTGTAGACGTTGATGTAGTTCAGGTCCTTCGTGAGGTCCCAGACGTTGGCGGGCTCGAAGAAGTAATCGTCGTAGGCCTTCGTGCGCTGGTAGCGGAGGTCGAGACCCGTGTTGAGCGTGTAGGACGGCCGCGTGAAGATGATCTCGGTGCGGTTCTCGGCGAACCACGACGGATCGATCACTTCCGAGTAGTAGTAGCTGCTGAGGGTATTGCGTTTCGTGTAGCTGAAGAAGCTGTTGTTCACGACCTTCAGCCCGGCGTCGACCGTCTTGGTCTGGATGACCTGGAAGTTGTATTCCCGGCCGCGGCTGTGGTCGCCGGGTTTGATCAGGCGCTGGTGCCGGCTGATCTTGACCGTGGGGCCGAAGACCACGCGGTTGCCCGCGGGAAAGCCCGAAGTCACCCAGCGCGAGTTTTGCGGATCGGATACCGGGGCCGCGGGGCCACCGATGGTGCCGAGGTCCGAAAACGTGATCGGAACGCCGGCTGCCGTGGCGTAGCCCGTGACGGGATAGCGCACGAAGTCGGGCGCGGCGTTGCTGTTCACGCCGGTGAGATAGTTGCCGTTGTCGATCAGGTCCTGGGTCACGCGGTTGAGGCCCCAGTTCTCGGTGTAGTGATACAGCGCGATCGTCCCGTTGATGAAGATCTCGTAGCCCTTGGCCGGGCGGAGCGTGAGCGCGCCGTAGATCGAATGGTTCTTGTTATAATAGTCCCACGAGTAGCCCTTGCTGTCCGTGCCGGAGTAGCTGAGACGGTAGGCGGCGGTCGGCGAGATCGGGCCGCCGACATCGATCGTCCATTCGCGCTGGGAATAGGAGCCGACGGTGGCGCTGACCGAACCCTTGAAGCCGTCGAAATAGGGACGTTTGGTCACGAGGTCGACGAACCCGCCGACATACATCGAGGTGCCCTGCACCGCCGTCGCGGGGCCCTTGACGATGTTCACGGACTCGACCGCGTTGAAGTCGAGCGGCAATCCGTTGCCGTTCGACGTGATGCGGCCGCGCACACCGTTGATGAAGATGTCGGCGGTAAGGCCGCGGATCGCGGGATTGGACGGCGCGCCGAAGTTGGTCGTCGAATACGAGCTCGAGGTGAGCTTCGTGAAATCGAGCACGCTCCCGATGCTGATGTCGCTCAGCTGCTGGCGGGAGATGATGGTGACGTTGCGCGGCACATCGACGATGTTGTCGTCGGTGCCGAAAACGGAGCTGAAGGGACGGGCCGTGGGCAGGATCTGCTTCTCGAGCGGCACGTCCTTCACCTCGAACTTCTGCATCGTGGTGACGTCGTCGGCGGGTTTTGCCGCGGCGGGCGCAGAGGTCTGCGCCGCGAGGGGGACCGCGGCGGCGAGCCCGAACGAGGCGCGCGCGGCAGCGGACACTAGGGTCTGAAACGGTTGGCGGTGGATCACGAGGCGCGTTTTAGCACACGCCAGACCAACGGCCCGCTCATAAACAAAATATCTGGCGGCGGCTTGAACTATGCCCGCTTTTCAAACAGGGGGACGACCTTCATCCCGAGGACATCGATCAAGCCCTTGTCGGTCAGGCGCAGCTCCGGGATCACCGACAGCGGCAGCAGGTTGAAACCCATGTAGGGCACCTTGCACCCGAGCTTGGTCCACGACCGCTTCAAGGCCGTCGTTTCCTTCGCAACCTCGGGGGCGCGTCGATCCGACAGCAGGCCCGCGATCGGCAGCGCGACCGCGGACAGCACTTTGCCGCCGCGCACCGTGCACACCCCGCCGCGCAGTTTCTTCACCGTCGCAAGCGCGAGCTGCAAATCCGCCTCGTTGGTGCCGGCCAGCACGATGTTGTGGGCATCATGGCCGACGCTGCTGGCGACGGCGCCGTCCTTGAGCCCGAAGTCCCGCAACAGGCCGTAGCCGACCCCGCCGTTCTTGCCGTGGCGCTCGACCACCGTGAGGAAGCAGAGATCCTGCCGCGAAAACTGCTCCGCCCACGACGCCGCGGGCGCCAAGGGAAGTTTTTCGTGCGCCGTCAGGATGCCCGGCGGGACCAGCCGGATCACATTGGCCGTCACGGGGGCCGTCGGCAGGGCCGGCGACAGCACGACCTTCTTCGGCAGCTTCACCGTCCGGTAGGCGGCCTGCGGATAGCGGTAGCGCCGCGTCATCGCCCGTTCGAGCACCGGCGTCGCCTTGCGGCGATCGACCACGAGTTCGCCGCCATACCAGGTGCTCTGCACCTCGAGCGCATCGTTCAGCAGCACCACGTCGGCCCGCCGCGCGGGGGCGAGTCCGCCGAACTCGCCGTCGAGCGCGTAGCGGGTCGCCGGATGCAGCGAACCCATGCTCCAGGCCGTGGTGGTCCCGACCCCGGCGGCCACCGCTTGGCGCACCACCCAATCCATGCCGAAAAGAAACAGATCGTCGGCGTCGCGGTCGTCGGTGCACACGCAGACCCGTTTGGGATTCGCCCCGAGTTCGGTGACGGCCTTGATCGCCTGCGGCAGCGAGTGCCACGGCGTGAGCGGGTTGCCGCCGCGCAGGAAGATCCACACGCCGTTTTCCAGGAAATCGTTCGCGATCTCCCGGTCGATCGCCTCGTGCGTGTCGGTGATGCCGCTGGCGGCGCCGGCGGCGACAAACTCGCGGCCGTAAATGTGGCCGCACACCGGCCGGCCGCGCTTCAGGGCCGCCGCGAGGATCGCGTGGCTGCGCTCGTCGCCCATCGCGACGCTGATATAGTCCATCTTCTCCCCGAGCGCCGCCGCCTCCGGCCAACGGTCGAAGATGCCGCCGATCTTGGCGGCGGTCAGGTCGCCGCCCGCGGTCTCCAGCGCCGCGTTGGTGGCCGGCACCGTGCTCGGCACCGTCAGGTAGATCGAGAGCGGCGCCCGCCGCGCGTCCTCCAGCATCCACTGGATGCCCGCGACGTCGCAGACATTGCCGATCTCGTGGGAGTCGCAAAAGACCGTCGTCGTGCCGTTGAGCAGCGCCGCCTCGGCGAAAGCGCAGGCCGTCATCATGCTGCTCTCGATATGCACATGCGGATCGACGAGCCCGGGCGCGAGGATGCCGCCGCGGGCGTCGTAGAGCCGCGTCTTCGCCTGCTTGAACTTGGCCGCCTTGAAGGCCCCCGCCGGCTTCACCACCGCGATGCGGCCGCCCTTGATCCAGAGCTCACGGTCGCGGTGGATGCGCTCCGTGTAGGTGGACAGCACGCGGGCCCCGGTGATCACGAGGTCAGGGGCGGCGCGGCCCATCGCCACGGCGGCGAGCGAACGGGTCATGGTGTGCAGGGGAGCGACGGAGAAACGCGTGAGCATGCCCGCACCCAAGCAGCCCGCGCGCCGCGGGGCGAAATCAAATCGTGTTTCCTGCGCCCGCCGGCGACCGATCCACGCCGCGGCCCCCGCCCGTCACGACCCGTCGTAGAGCGACGCCAGCTCGAGCAGCAGGGCCTCCAGCTCGGCGTAATACTTCGCTTCGGCGAGCTTGGCCTTGCGTCCGCGCAACTCGGAGAGCTGCAGCTCCAGTTTGTCGCGCCGCGCCCGCACTTCGGGCGCGAGCTGCCGCTCGGCCGCGCTGCGCACGAGATGGAACTGGTGCGCGCGGGTGCCGTCCAGCGCGGCCCCGTCGCGGGCGCGTTTGGTCGCGACCACCCCCCGGAACCAATCCGCGGGCGTGCCGAGACCGTCGCCGTTGTCGTCGAGCAGCGCGTGCTCGGTCGCCAGCCGCCCCTCGGTCTTGTAGAACTCCGCCGTCCGGTGCGACGCGCTCAGGAAGGACTCCAGCAGGGAAATCTGCCCGTCCTTGTCCAGGTCGCTCTTCGGATCGGGCAGGGCCTCCGCCAGGAATTTCCCGAACCGGGCATAGTTCTGTTCGTTGCCGCTGCGCGTGGCGCTCACGACAACGCGCCCCGGCGCCGCCAGCCGGGCCAGAAACGGGGCGCTCGACGACGTCGTGTCGATCACCGCCAGCGGACGCCGGAACGGCTTGAGCCAGGCCGCGAGATCCACGGAGCCCAGGTCCGGGCCGCGCAGATTGAATTTTGCCTCCCTGCCGTCGAAGGTGCCGTGCCCGACGAGCACGAGCCACAGCTCCGCGGCGCCGTCCTTCGGCTCCGCCTGCAACGCGGCCTCGAGGCGGGCGCGATCCGGCGGAGTGCCCGGCGCCTCGCCCCCGTCCGCGCCGATCGCGATGTGCTTTGCCTTGGCCTCGGCGCTGACCTTCGTCCAGGCCTCCACCTGCTGCTGGAGATCGGCGGCAAACTCGGCGTCTCCCGCCGCGCCGGCCACGACGATGACGGTCGGCGGCTGCGCCTCCATGGCGGGCGCCGCCAGCGCGGCCCCGAGGGCGGCGCAGGCCGCCAGCACCGATCGACGAACGGCGCGAAAAACAAATCGGGTCATCACGGCATTCCTTTCCAGCGGCGCAGTCCCCACTCCGCGAGCAGGCAGGCCAGGGCGAAACCGAACATCAGCGGGGTGTGCCAGGCCGGATACGACCAGGTCTCCATCACCGGAGCGCGCAGATCGGGCAGTTTTCTGGCGAACGACTCCAGATCGGCGGCGGCGACCATCTGGCCGCCGGTCTTGCGCGCGATCTCCTCCAGCAGCGCCGTGTTGGGCGCCAACGAGCGGAATTCCTCCGCGGCCAGATCCGAACTCCAACCCGCTTCGCCGCGGCCGAGGTCCGCGCCTGCGTTGTTCTTGACCGAGGCCACCGCGCGGAACCCGCCGGTCTGGCGCGGCACGTAGGTCGTCTGGTAGAGCCCCGGCTCCGTGAGCGCCGGTTCGGCTTCGAGCTTCAACGTCGTTCCCGCGGCACCGCCGGTGCCTTCGAAAACGATCGGCTCCACCTCGATCGTCACGGCCGCGTCGTCGACCGGCTGGAATTTCTCGTCGCGCACCCGCGTCTGGATCCGGACCGCCCCGTTGGCGTCGCCGGCGACGGGCTCGACCGTGGTCTGCACGCGCAGGGGCACGTCGGAAATCAACCAACGCACCATCTGGCGCCAGGCGCGGTTCATGTCCGCCATTGCCGCCGCATCGTTGAAGCCCCAGCGCCAGAGATCGCCGACCATCAGGGCACCGGTGCGGCCGCGGCCGAACCGCTGCACGGCCAGCGCGGGATGCTCGCCGCCCCGCTCGTCGCGCACGTTGGCGATGGCGCTGGCGCCGGGCTTGAGCGCCCGCACGCGGTTGAACACCTCGAAGCCTTTCATCTGCTCGATGCGCAGGCGCTCGTCCGCTTCGTTGTCGCGCAGACGGGCCCAGGGCTGCAGCCAGCCTTCGCGGCCGAGTTGGAATTGCACCTTGCCGAGCGGCTCGGCGTGCTCGTCGTCGAGATCCAGGTAGACCGGAAGCATGTCCCCGATCGGGGTCCGCAGATACTTGCCCTCGCGAAAACTTTCCATGCCGCCGAGCATCAGGAGGCCGCCGCCGCGCTCGCCGACGAACCGCTGCAACAGTTGCGCCTGGTCCGGGGTAAAAAACTCCGCCTCGAGGTCGTCGAGGATCACCGCGTGGTAGCCGTAGAGATCTTCCGGAGTCCGCGGAAAGCCGGCCCGCAGTTCGAGTTCGTCCCGGGTGTTGAGCCGCACGAGCACCGGCTGGTCGTAGCGCTGCACTTCGTCCGGCGACTGGCTGCCGAACCCGCGGAAGAGCGGATTGCTGGTCTCGCCTGCCCGGCCGCGGAAATCGAATTTCGGCTCGCGTTTCGCGACCCGGACGAGCGCGACGAGCTGCACCTGCTCATCCTCGGAAATCGCCCGGTTGAGAAACTTGAACTCCCAATTCGGCCGCCCCGAAACGTAAAGCACGCGGAACGGCCCCTGCCCGCGGTCCACCGCGATCACACGGCGATTGTTGGCCAGGGTCGCTTCCTCGCCCGATGCCGCCGCGGCCGGTGCCTCGCCCGCCCCCGCCGCCGCGGGCTTGGGCTGCTCCGGGCCGTTCACGCGCACCTGGTAGAACGAGAGTCCGGCCTTTTCCGGCTTCAGCTGGAAGCGGAACGCGATCGCTTCGCCGTCCGCGCGCGCCTCCGCCGTCTGCTCCTGCACCGTCTTGCCGGTGCGATCCACGAGTCGCGCCGTGATGGGCCGGCCACGGTAACCGGCCGTCGTCACGTCCGCCTGGACCGTGACCGGCGCATCCTCGAACGAGGTCTGGCCGACGGAAACCTGCTGCACCGCCACGTCGTTGATCGCGTCGCGCTTGCCCAGCACCACGGGATAGATCGGCGGAAAACCCCGCAGGTCGGGGCCGCCCGCGGCGCCCAGATCGGTGGCGTTGCCGTCCGTGAGGAGCAGGACTCCCGCCAGCGGACGTCCCTGGAAGCGGTCGCCGAGGGTCCGCAGCGCGGCGCCCAGCGCCGTCGCGCGCCCTTCGAAAGTCAGTTCCGAAAAATCCTTCGTCGACTGGAGCCGCGTATCGAAAACGTAGCGACGCACGTCGAAGGTCGCGGCGAGGGCCGACTGCCACGCCGTGGCCTGCGGGTCGAGCAGCCCCCGCAACTGCTCGCCGCGGGTCTTCGACTCCCCGCGGTCCTTGATCTGGAGTCCCTGCGAGTTGTCCGCGACCACCGCGAAAAGATTGGCGCCCGGCCGCGCGCGTTGCCCGAGCCAGAGCGGCTCGAGCAGGCAGAGCGCGAGCGCGGCGAGCCCGAGCGCCTTCAGGGCGAGACAGACCCAGCGCAGGGGATGCCCGCGCGTGGCGCGGTAGCCCCATGCCAGCACGGCGACGGCCAGGACCGCGAACGCAAGCACCGGCGTCAGCCAGTTCCAGCCGGAAAAGGTCAGGGAGGTGGTCATGCCGCGTGGGTCACGGACGCCGGATCACGGCGGGAGAGTCGACGGAGGGTCATTTGTCTTTGCCAAGGTCCTCGTAGTAGCGCCGCACGGATTCCGCGAAGCGGTTGGGCACCGGATCGCGGTCGATCGGCGTCAGCGAATCCTTCGATTCGCGGCGGGCCAATTCCTCGGCCACCCGGGAGCGCACCTCGACCAGCGGTTTGATGATCTGCAATTCGACCACGGCCCAGTCGGGCTTCTTCTGGTCCTGCCGGAAGTCGCGGCGCAACTGCCGCGCCCGTTCGCGCGCCGCGGCGATCGCATTGCGCAATTCGGGCGAGTCGACGAGGTCCTCGACGTCGCGCAGGCGTTCGGCCCAGCGGTTGAATTCCTCGCCGGTCAAGGGACCGCGATAGACGGGACCGAATTCGCCGCCGCCCAGGCCGCCGCCGCGGTAGTCGCCGCCGCCGATGAGCCGATCGAGGCCGAGGCCGCCGCGGTCCGCGCCGCCCCGTTCGCCGCCTTCGCGGCGTCCGTCGGCCAGGCGGGCATCCCCTTCCCGGCCTTCGCGGCCCCCTCGGGCGCCGCCCGGCTGGTCCTGTCCGCCCCCGCCGCCCTGCCCGCCCGCCTGGGCGGTCTGGCTGGGTTCCGACCCGGTGCCACCCTGGCCGGGCTGCTGCCCGTCCTGCCCGGGCGCGCTGCCTTGGCCGCCTTGCCCCGGCTGCTGCCCGCGGCCGGACTCGCCCTTCTTGCCGCGGTCGGCCACCTGCTGCCCGCGGTCGCCGGCTTTGCCGGATTTGCCGGATTTTCCGGCCTCGCGGCCTTCGCCGCCTTGGCCGCCCTCGCCGGGCTCCGTGCCGTCGCCACGCTGGCCGGGTTGATTGCCTTGGCCGGCTTGGCGGCCGTCGCGCTCGCCGGGACGTTGCCCGGGCTGCTCGCCTTCGCCGGTTTCCCCGGGTTTGCGAGTTTCGCCGCCGCCGGCCTGGGCGACTTCGCGCTGCAATTGGTCGGTCAGGGTATCGAGTTCGGACCGGGCCAGCCGGAGCTGCTCGGCGTCGTCGCCCAGGACGCTCTCCGCGGCACGCTCGACGCCGCGCTTGAGTTCGTCGACCGCACCGCGCGCGCTCTGCCCGGCGCGCCGGGCCTGCGGCAGGTAGCCTTCGCGCAGCATCTCCTGCGTGAGGTCGAGAGTCCGGCCGCCCTCCTCCCGCTCCATCGATTTCGTGAGCCTGTCGTTGAGATCGCGGGTCAGCATGCCGCTGCCGAGCAACTCGGAACGGGTCTGCTTCACGGTGTTGGCGTCGTCCTGGCTGACCTTGCGGATGCTGTCGTAGAGCTGGCGGGATAGGAGCGGCTCGCTGTTCTCCGCCTGCTCGCTGAGTTGCGTCGCGCGGTCGACGAGGCGGTTCATCTTCTCCTTCTGCTCGGTCAGCTGGTCCAGCAGTTCCTTGCGGTCGCCCGAGTCGGAGAGCGTCTTGCGCTGCTGCTGCTTGCCCTCGGCGAGCTGGTCGAGTTTCTGCGAAATCTGTTCCTGGCGCGTCGCGAGATCGCGCGCCTCGCTCCGCATCTGCCGCAGGTCGTCGGCAAACTGGCTCGAGTTCTGTTTGCGCATCTCGTCGCGCATCTCCTGCAGCTGCCGCTGGGCGCGGGTGCCGGAGGCGAGGGCCTGCGACACCGAGCCGTCGGCGGCGGCGTCGGCCGCCTTCTGGATATCCTCGCGGGTCTGGTCGAGCTGCTGCCGCTGCTGCGACATGTTCGACTGGTTCTCGGCGCGATCCATGCGCTGCCGCACTTCGTCGGCGTCGGCCAGCATCTGGCGCTGCTCCTCTTCGAGGCGTTTCAGGCGTTTCCGGATCTCTTCCTTTTCCCGCTCCGTCCGGGCCTCCTGGAGCGAGGTCTGCAATTCCTTCAGGCGCTCGTTCAGATCCTGCTGCCGGCGGGCCAGCTCCTGCAGTCGGTTCATCACCGCCAGCTGCTCGCGGCGTTCCTTGTTCTGGGGCGCCTGCGCCTGCCGCTGGGTCTCGTAGCGGTTTTCCGCCTGCTGCAAATCAAGTTGATCGATCTGGCGTTGATTCCCCCCGCCGCCGCCCCCGCCGCCCTTGCTGTTGCGTCGCGTGACGTTGGTTTCTCGTCCCTGGAGCTTGAGCAGCGACTGGTAGGCGGTCTGCTCGGCGGCGAGCGCCGCGGTGAGCGGGCCGGGATCGTCGGACGCGGCCGTGAGCTGCTCGATCGCCTTCTCCATGTCGGTGGTCGCGGCCTTCCAGAGCACCTGCTGCCGCGGGGAGCGCGCTTCCTCCGCGGCTTCCTGCGCCTGCATCAGCACCTGCTGCTGGGACTCGAGCACGACCTTGACGTCGGCCTTGTAGCCGGAGTTGGCGCCGTCGCGCTTCAGTTTCCACGTGGCGTTGATGATCTGCTTCTGCAGCTCGGTGATCTTGCGCTGCTCCTGGCCGCCTCCGCCGCCGCCACCGCCGCCCTCCATGTTTTGGGCTTCGCGGAAAATTTCGTCGAAGGGCCGGACCTCGGCGAAATACAGGTCGCCGTTGGTCCGCCGCACCTTGCCGTCGGGCCCGATGTCGTCGGCCCAGGCAAACCACGAGATCAGGTCGTCCGGCTTTGCCTTGAGCTCCTCCAGGTTGAGGAGGTGCTGCAGCGGGCGCTTTTCTTTCGGGCCGCCGTCCTTGCCGAGTTCGATGAACTTCGGCTCCGCGCCCGCGAGCGCGTAGGCGATGCCGTAGGCGGGCGTGCCGAAGTCGTCCCACACGGTGCCGTCGAAGGTCACTTCCTCGAGCGCGGACGGACGCACGTCGCCGCGCGGCGACGTCAGGCGGATCTCGGGCGTGCGGTTGGGCTGCACGTCGATGATGAAGTTGGAGGCGATCTTGTTCGCCCGGCCCTCGTCGTCGACCAGCTGGAGTTCGTAGGTGCCGCTCTTCGCCGGCACGAAGGCCGGCAGCGACGCGACGGCCTTGTCGGGCGAAACGGCGAGGTCGATCGTCGCCTTCTGCTTCGGGTCGCGCGACACGAGTTTCGCCGACTTCACGGGCTTGTTCAGCTGCAGCGCGAAATCGAGCCGGGTGCCCTCGACCGCGCTGACGCGCCTTGTATCCTCGATGTGTTTCGGCGGCAGCTTGGTGTAGTCCGGGAAATTCAGGTCGACGTCGGAACGGACCAACCGCGGATGCTCGTAAACCGTGACCTTGAAATCGCGGGTCCGCTCCCCGCGGTATTCGAGCCGGTAGGTGAAGTCGGCATTTACCTCGGCGAGGCTGCCGCCGTAGACGGGGTCGGCCAGGCTCTTCACCAGCGGCACCGTGCGCGGCGCCACGTTGGTCTCCGACACGACCATGGTGACACCGGGCGGCAAGGCCCCGCCGAACCGGGCGAGAACCACGAAGCTGTCGCCGCGTTCCACCTTGGCGTCGCCCGGCGAGACCGAGACGCCGTCCACGCTCACCCACTTGGGAGTCTCGCCGTGGATCGCCGGGATGCGCAGGTAGGAGAGCGCGAAGCCGAACAACACGAGCGCACCGACATGCACGGCCTGTCCGACGACCAGGCGGCGCGTCGGCAGGATATCGCGCCAATCCTGCTCCTGGCTCTTTGCCGTCGCCTCCTGGATGATGCGGTATTCGAAATAGCCCGGCTCCTTCGTGCGATCGAGGCGGGTCTGGACCGCGGTCAACAGCACGCCGTTGAGGTCGGGGTGCTTGGCCTCGATCCGTCGCGCCAGCCACCGGTAATCCGTCGGCACCGTCAGGTGCAGAACGCCCACCCCGACGGACACGCCCAGCGCGACCGCGACAAGCACCGGCAACGTCAACGGGGAAACCCAACCGGTCTGCTGCTGCACCCACGCCATGCCCACACATCCGAGGGCCGCCGCCGCCCAGCACGCCGACAGCTTGCGCCACAGGCCGAACCAACGCTGCCGCCGGGCCACACGCTCGAGCCGGATTTTCAGGAAGTCGTCGTTCATGGTGTCACCTCGTTCGGTTGCGACGCGGCTCGTTTTGCCGTCCACCCGGCCAAGGCCGATTCGAACAGCAGCACGGCTAGGGTCGCCGCGATGAACCAACGCCAAAGTTTCTGGCGGCTCTCCGCCTCGATGCCCTGCAGCAGCGTCTTTTGCGCCGCCGTGACCTCCGGGCCCGCCGGTTTCGTCCGCGTGACCGGCACGCCGAGCTGCTCCAGTTCGTCGAGCCCCAGCGGCACCGTGCGGCTTTCGTTCGCGTCGAGGTTGACCGCGAAGCGCTGCTCCCGCCCGCCGCCGACCACCGTGTAGATTCCGGGCGACCGCGTGTCCGCGAAGGCCGTAGCGCCCGCGGCCAGTGCGACCGAACTTCCGTCCGGCACTGTCACCGCGGTCGCCGTCGGGCCCGCCGGCAGCGCGACGGGTTCGGCGACGACGTAGTGGGAAACAAACGTCGCGACGCTGCCGCTCGATTCCAGGAGCGACCACACCAGCGGCACGAACTTCGACGACACGGCGAACTGGCTGTCCTCGGGATGCCAGCCGCTCGCGAGCACGAGCAGCCGGCCCTGCCCGACCGGCAACTCGACCAGAGCCGGCGCCCCGTGGTCGAATCTTGCGAGCACGCGCGCCGTTCCGCCCAGTTCGGCGGCATCGAACTTCCGCGTGCGCCAGAACCGGATCTTGGTGAAATCGCTGTAGCGGGGATCGGCAAACGGCGCGAAGAGCGGATGCTGGAAATCGATGTCGGCGAACATCGCGTAGCTCGGCGGCCGCCAGTCCTCCACCCGCACCGGCTCGCGCCCGGCCAGCGCGCCGAGCGTGGCGCCTTCGCCGGCGCCGCCCTTGCGAGGCAAGAACACCACCGTCTTGCCCGCCGTCGCCTGCGCCCGCAAGGCGGCCGCGGTCTCCGTCGGCACGGCATCGGCCACGAAAATCAACTGCGCGGCCGCGACCTCCGCCGGCGCCAGCGGCGCGGTCGGAGCCGAGCCGACCACCTTCACGGCCACCCGGGGCGTCTCGGCCAGCGCGCGCTGCAGGAAGAAAAGCGGCTGCCGGGTGTCCGCCGGCGCCTCGCCGCCGACCCACAGCACGGTGGCGCGCTGCTGGACGGGCGGGATGAAATACGCCGTGTTGTCGAAAGCCTCGTCGTCGCCCTGCAGGGCGACGCGGCCGGCGGCCGCCCGGCCTTCCTTCGGCAGCGGCAACGAAAAGATGCGGCTCTGGCCCGGCGGCACGTAGGCCTCCAGGGGTGTCCCGAGAAACGGTTCCGGCCCGGGCGGTGCGACCGTGCCGGCGGGCGCCGGGGCCAGCCAACCGAGCTTGAAATTCTCCCCCTTGGAATCGGACGCGTTGCTGACGCGCACCCGCACCGGTGCATCGGGCGCGCGGGCGGACTCGGGCCCGTCGGCCACGATCTGCACTCCGGCGTTGGTGGGATTGGCCGCTTTCACGGCCTCGACCGTCAATTCCACGCCCTTCGGCCACTCGTAGGCCTGCAGCGCATCGAGCCGGCTGCCGGCCTGCAGATCGCTGATCAAAACAATCTGCCGCGGGCCCGGAGCGCTCTTGCCCTCGGTCTCGGCCAACGCTTCCGCGGCGGTCACGAGGGCATTGCCGAGATGCGTGCCGCCCCAGCCGGGGGCCAGGCCGCCGACCCGCGAGAGCGCGAAGGCGACGCGATCCGACGGCGCGGCGCGATCCCACTCGTCGAAGCCCATGAGCGCGGTGGCCCGGCGTTCGAAGGTATACAGCGCCACCTGGTCGGTCGGCGCAGCCTGGCGGAGCACCGCCTCCACGCGGGCGCGGGCCGCGGCCCAGACGCCCTCGCGGCGCATGCTCGCGCTGGTGTCGACCAGCAGCACCACGCGGCGCGGCTTCGCCGCCGTCGGATCGTCGATCGGCGTCTGGCGCAGGAAAGGACGCGAGAAGCCCAGCGCGAGCAGGGCCAGCGCGGCGCAGCGCAGCAGCAGCAGGAGCAGGTGTTCGAGCCGGTGGCGGCGCGACAGCCGCGGGGGACTCGGCTGGAGAAACATGAGCGAACTGAAGCGCAGCTTCTCCCGCGTCGTGCGGCGCACGAGGTGATAGATGATCGGACCGGCGATCGCGAGGCCCCCGAGGAGAAACAGCGGCGTGAGGAAATTCATGCGGCGCCTCAGGTATTCCGGGCGCGGCGGAATTGCCGGCCCTTGCGCATGCGCGCCTGCAGGTATTCGAACAACGCGAACTCCAGCGGCTGGTCCGTCGTGAGTTCATGGAAACTCACCCCGAGCTTGCGGCAGATCGCCCGCAGCGCCTCGGCGTGGGCTTCGAACTTCCGCAAATAGCCTTCGCGCGCCGCCGCCGGATCGACGTAGAGCGTCCGGTTGGACTCCACGTCCTCCACCAGCGACGGCTGGTCGAGCCCCAGCGTGCGCTCGGCGGGATCGAGCACCTGGAAAATCGTCAGCTCGTGGCCGCAGGCCGCGAGGGCCGTGAGGTTGCGCTCCAGGCGGTCGAGCGGAGCGAGAAAATCGGAAATCAGCGCCACCATGCCGCGGCGTCGGATGAGCGAGGTGATGTTCTCCAGCGGCGCCACGAGGTCGGTCGAGCCGCCCGCGGCGGGCCGTTCGAGCGCGTGCATGATCTGCCGCAGGTGGCCGGCCCGGTGCCGGGCCGGCAGATACTCGCGCACCTTCTCGTCGAACGTCAGCAGCCCCACGGCGTCGCCCTGCAGGTGGAGGAAGTAAGCGAGCGTCGCGGCCAGCGTCGACGCGTAGGCGGCCTTGGTCACGCCGGCGGAACCGTAGTCCATCGAGCGGCTCTGGTCGGCGAGCAGCTGCACGCGGAGGTTGGTTTCGTCCTCGTATTTCTTGATGAAGTAGCGGTCGCTGCGCGCGAAAACGCGCCAGTCGAGGTAGCGCGGATCGTCGCCCGGCGTGTATTGGCGGTATTCGGTGAACTCGACGGAGAACCCGTGGTAGGGGCTGCGGTGCATGCCGCTCCAGAACCCTTCGACGACGGCGCGCGCCCGCAGCTCGAGGCTGCGGATCGACATCAGCGTCTTCGGATCGATGAGGTTCGCCGAGGCGAGCGAACCCGGGTTGGAAGTGGCGGCCATCCGGGGGGAGCGGCGGGCGCCGGGTTACGCGGACTTGACCGGCGCCTTGGCGGTGGCGACGAGGCGCTTGATCACTTCGTCGACCCGGATGCCCTCGGCCTCGGCGCGGTAGTTGAGCAGCACGCGGTGACGCAGCACGGGGACGGCGAGCGCCTGGATGTCCTCGACGGTCACATGGGCGCGACCGCGCAGGAGCGCGCGGGCCTTGGCGCCGAGAATGAGGAACTGGCCGGCCCGGGTGCCGGCGCCCCAGCTGACCCAATCGTTGACGAAGTCCGGCGTGCCCGGCTGTTTCGGCCGGGAGAGCGCCACGAGCTGCACGGCGTAGCGCACCATTTCCTCGGCCACGGGGACCTTGCGCACGAGATCATGGAAGCTGAGCACATCGTCGCCGTTGAACAGCGCCTCGATCGGCGCGGGCCGGCCGGCCGTCGTCGCGAGCACCACCTTCACCTCGTCGGGCTCGGGCAGATACTCCATGACGACGTTGAACATGAAGCGGTCGAGCTGGGCCTCGGGCAGCGGATAAGTGCCCTCCATCTCGATGGGGTTCTGCGTCGCGAGCACGAAGAACGGCTCTTCCAGCGGATGCCGCACGCCCGACGCCGTGACCTGGTGCTCCTGCATCGCCTCGAGCAGCGAGGCCTGGGTCTTGGGCGGGGTGCGGTTGATTTCGTCCGCCAAAATCATGTTCGCGAAGACCGGGCCGCGCACGAACGCCAGCCGCCGGCCGCCGGCACCGTCGTCCTGGAGAATCTCCGTGCCGGTGATGTCGGCCGGCATGAGGTCCGGCGTGAACTGGATGCGCTGGAATTTCAGGTGGAAGACCTGCGCGATGGATTTCACGAGCAGCGTCTTGGCCAGACCGGGCGCACCGGTGATCAGACAGTGGCCGCCGGCCATGAGGGCGATCATGATCTGTTCGATCACGTCGCGCTGGCCCACGATGACTTTCGCCAATTCCGCATCGATCCGCGCGCGACCCGCGATCAGGCGTTCGGCCGTTTCGCGTTCGGTGGCGTAGCCCGGGGCGGGAGCGGCGGCGGGCGGCGGGGTGGCGGGAGTCGGGTTCGGTTCGGCGGGAAAGCTCATAGGTGAGGTGGAAGCGGGGAAGCGAAATGCGGGCGAGGTGTGGCGGGAGACCGGGAATCAGATTGGGGTGACGGAGCGCGGACGGGAAAGTAGCGGGAAGAACGAGGACGCGGGCGGCGCGCGAGGGCGGGCAACCGGGCCCGCCGCGGCAGGGCGCCGCGGCTCAATGGGTCATCAGGTAAAAGATCAGGTTTACGCCGAGCGGATAGGAGACTTTTTCGGAGAAGGTGGCGAAGTAGTCGGCGTGTTCGCCCTCGCGCTCCCAGCCGTCGCTGATGTCGCTGTTGTGAAACGCGATCACCATGATCCGGCCCTTGTCGTCGAGCAGCGCCTTCACGGACATCTTTTCGGAATCGGGACCGCGGTCGATCTGGAGCGGGGCGTTGGGATCGTTGGGATTCCGCGCGCGGTTCCAGAACTGCATCGTGGGCACCTGCAGGGCTTGGAGCGGCCCCTTGATGTCGAAGACGCAGTGGAACAGCGGGTGATCCATCGCGAGGTCGGTCCAGGACCGGTCGGGCAGCACGCGCTTCATGGCGGCGGCGAACCCCGCCCATTCGATGGAATTCCAGAAATCCACGATCAACAGCACGCCGCCGTTCTGCAGGTAGTTGCGCAGCCCCACGACCTCGGCTTCCCGGAGGACGATATACCCCGGGTGGGTCATGAAGAGGAACGGGTAGTTCTTCAGGTCAGGGTCGTGCAGCTTGATCGCCCGGCCGTCGGGGTCGGCGCGGATCGAGGTCATCTGCTGGAGGCGATACGAGAGGTTCAGGTCCGCGTCCGGAAAATCGACCCACCAGCCGATGCTGCGGCCGCGGTGGAAAATCGGCGACATCGCCGTGGTCGGCCCCGCCTTGAACACGGCGCGCGTGAAGGTGAACACGTCCTTTTCGAAACCCACGGGATTGGTCCAGTTCGGCGTCCCGGTGCTGTGGGAGTCGATCTCGCGGGCCGTCCGCACGGCGTTTTCGTCGATCACGCCGCTGCCCTCGGTGCGGATGAACGAGCTGCCGCCGTCGGATTCGTTGCCCCATTGCTCGGCGGCTTTGGGGGCGGCCCGCGGCGCGGCCGGCACCGGGGTCGGACGGGGCACCGCGGCCACGGCGAAGGCGCCGACGACCAAGGAAACCAGCACGAAGGGGCGGATGAAAAACACGCGCGGCATGCTCAGTGGGTCATCGCGTAGAAGACCACGTTGATCCCCAAAGGATACGCGATCTTTTCGGAGAAGTTCTTGAAGTAGTATTCGAACTCTCCCTCGCGCTCCCAGCCGTCGCCGTTGTCGGTGTTGTGGGCCGCGAAGACCATCATGCGTCCTTTGTCGTCGTGGATCGCCCGGTGGTGCACGGTGCGGGTGTCGCCGTCGTGGCGGTCCTCCCAGGTGACGCCGGTGAACTGGCTGTTCTCGCCGGTGTAGGCGTTGGGCACCTGGCCCTTGGCCTTGATCTGGAAAACGCAGGAGTAGACGGGATGATCGAGCTCCAGCTCGGTGAAGCCGCGGTCGGGAAACACCCGCTTCATCTGGCGTTCGACATTGAGCCACGCGGACTCGCCCCAGAAATCGTCGAACATAAGAAAGCCGCCGTTGAGCAGGTATTTCCGCAAGGCGGCCACCTCGAGTTCCGTAAGCGACAATCCGCCCGGCTCCACGATGTAGATCCAGGGCTGATCGGTGATTTCCGCCTCCGTGAGCTCCAGAATGCGTCCATCCGGGCTGCACTTCAGGGACGTCATCTGCTGGAGGCGGTAGGAGAGATTGAGGTCGCTGTCCGGCAAATCCGTCGCCCAACCGCCGCCGCGCCGCATGTAACCTCCGCTGTAGCCGGCGCTGTAGCGGATGCGGGTGAACGTGAACACGTCCTTCTCGAAGCCTCTGGGATTGGTCCATTCCGGCGTGCCCGTGCTGTGGGACGGGATCTGGCGCGCGGTGCTCGCGCCCTCCGCACCGTAACCGGCTTCACCGCTGCCGTAGCCCCGCGACATGCCCCCGCGACGCTGCGCCGGCAAAAGACTGGCGCAGGCGATCCAGACCGCAAGCAGGGCAAGGAAGCGTTTCATTCGGTTTTCTTGGCCGGCACCGCGGCCTCCGCCGGCTGGGCCCGGCTGAGTTCCAGCAGCAGTTTCAGGGCCTCGCGGTAGCGCGGCGTGTCTTCGAGCGCGAGCAGCACGTGACGCCGGGCGTCGGCCAGGTCGCCGCGTTTGAACAGGAGGCGCGCCAAGTGGTAATGGGCATCCGCGCGCTCGGGCACATCCAGCTGGATCAGGGTCCGCCACGCCACGACGGCCTGGGAATCGTCGCCCGAGGCCCCGGCGGCCTGCGCGAGATGACGGTAGGGCGCGGGCACGAGGGGATTCACCGCGAGGTAGCGCTCGGCGTTGCGGCTGACCGCGGGCCAATCCTTGTCCGCCGCGGCCAACTCGGCGAGACGCAGGTAGCCCTCCGTGGCCTCGTCGTCGATCGCGCACCATTGCTCGAGCGCCGCGCGCTCCGCCGCGCGATCGTTGAGCGCCCGATGGGCGGCCACAAGCGACCGGTAGGGCGAATCGGAGCCTTTCTGGCCGGGATAAAGTGTCACCAACCGCTGGAGGGGCGCGCGGGCGCCGGCCCAATCCTGGGCCTCGATCAGGCGCTGGGCCCGGAGTTTCAGCAGCCAATAGTTGTCGGGGTGTTTCTTTTCCCAAGCGGCCAGTTCGGCCGTGGCGTCGGGCTGGAGGATCTCCGGGTCCGGCTTTTCCCAGTCCATGCCGGGCGCAAGCTGTTCGGCCCGCTCCTTCGCATAGGCGGCGAAGTCCTTTTCCAGCTGCTCCAGGGGAACCGTGTGGCGCGCGAGCGAGGCGTTCACATCGATCGCACCGCGCAGATCGCCCAGCACGGCGCGGATCTTGTCGGCGCCGTAGCGGCTGACGATGAACTCCACGACCAGCGAGGATTGCAGGTAGGCGAACTGGAGGTGGCGCGGGGATTTCGGCGCGAGGAAGGCCGCGCTGAGCTTGCCGACGGGCACAAGGTCGTCGCCCAGGATCATCTCGCGATACTTCGGATCGATGCGCATGCCCCAGGAGGGATCCGCCTGGCGTTCCTCGTAGACCGAGATGCCCTCGCTCAACCACCGCGGCATCTTGTTCTTCGTCATCTGCAGCGTGACGACGTGGCAGAACTCGTGCCACAGGACCGCCTCCCAATTGGTCGGGGAACTGCGCGACGCGGGGCTGTTGGCCGTGACCACGCGACCGAAGCACACCCCCAAAAAGCCGGCGACGTCCGGCAGTCCGAAGGTGCGCACGGCGAAATCGCGTTCGTCGGCGAAAATCTCGATGTAGGTCGGCCGGGCGAGCTCCACGCCGTATTTCTTCACGAGCGTGTCGGAGGCGCGGCGCAGGAGGGCCAGGACGCGGGGGCCGTAAACCGCGACCTCGGGAGCCGCCATCCGGATCACGAAATCGTCCGTCGTGAGCTCGGCATACTTGTTCATCGTCTCGCGCAACGTCACGAGATTGAAGGCCTCGACGTCGTATTCGTCCTTCTCGTGCACTTCCTTGGCGAGGGCCCAGCCCTCGGCCTCCTGCCCGAGCCGGAGCAGGTCGCTGGCGAGCCGGGCCTTGGCGGGGAGATAATCGGGGTCGAATTCCTGGGCGCGGCGCTGGGCGGCGGCGCCCTCGGCAAAGCGGTATTTCGCGGAAAGTTTTTCGCCGATGAGGGAATCGACCCGCGGGTTGCGCGGCCAGGCGCTGAGGGCCTTCTCGCGGGCCGTCTTTTCGCCGACCAGATCGTGGCGCAGGTGGGCGATGACCGCGCGGTAGGCCCAGGCCTCGGGGTGCACCGGATTCACATCGAGAATCGTTTCGATGGTTTCCTCCGCTTCGGCGTAGGCCTCGCCGTCGATGTGGTTGTCGACGAGCTGCAGCAGGCTGGGCACGTGCCTCGGGTTGATCCGGAGCGCCGCCTGGAGCGATTTGTTCGCCTCCTCGCGGCTGCCGCTCTCGTAGGCCTGCGCCCGCCCGCTCAGCAGATCGGGATCTTCCGGCAACACTTTCAGCCCCTCCTCGAAGGCCCGCGCGGCCAGCGCGCTGTCGTGCTTCTGCAACGCAAGTTCGCCGCGGGCGAGGTAAACCTCGCGCAATTTCGGGTCGGCCTTCTGGGCCGTCGCGAAGAGGCGCTCGAGCACTTCCTTCGGATCGAAACCGAGCAAAATCGCCGTCCGGCCGAAGACGACGAGGTCCGCCGGCGCGCGATACATCCATTGGCTGTCGCGGACGGCGCGCACGATGTCCTGGACAAGTTGCGCGGCTTCCTCGCGCCGGCCGTTGGCCAGCGCGACCTCGCGCGCGGCCCACCGGAGCCGGATGCTCCGCGCATCGCGCAACATGGCCTCCTTGACGACGGTGTCGGCCTCGGCGTAGCGGCCCGTCTCCATCAGGGCCCGCACCAGCAGCACGGCCCAATCGGAGGTGGCGTTGCCGTCGCCGAGCTCGGCCCGGGCCTGCTTGATCACGGCGGCGTGGTTGCCGGCGAGCAAGCCGCGCTGCACCTCGGCGATGTCCGCGGCGCGCAGCGGGCCCCCGGCGGCAAGCAGCGCGGCCAGCGCCGCCCCGCCAAGCCAGCGCCCGGCGGCCCGGCGCAGTGCCGACCGGAGCGGACGTTTGCCGGAGAAAGCCAGGGCTGTCCGGGGGCCGGTCATGCGGGCAAGAGGGGCGTGGGGAGAAACATGCGTGCGGGGAGGCGCGGCGCCGAGACTAGACGCACCGCCCGGAAAAGAGTGATGCGCGCCCGCGCGCATTTCTCAAGCCCGGCGACGAATGTTTTCCGGCGCCGCGCGCTTGCCTGCGCCGGGGCCGTCCGTTGTCCTCCCGGCCATGCTGCGTTCGGCCGTTTTCAGCCTGCTTTTTTCCGTCGTCAGCGCGGTCCATGCCGCGGATTTCGGGGGTCGGTTCGAAGAGCTGAAGCGCACCCTCTCGCCGGCCCAACTCTACGCGCTGCTTTACGACCTGCCGAAAGGCGGCGACCTGCACAACCACAGCGGCGGATCGGAGATCCCGGAGTGGATTTACGACGTCCTGACCAATCCGGAGCGCACCGGCGGGGATACGTTCTACACGCGGGCCCGCATCTCGACCGAACCGACCGCCCTCGCCGCCGGCGTCCGTTTCCGCACGATCCGGCAGCGCACCTACGACCAGTTGTCCCCGGTGATCCGCGCGGAATATGTGCCGCTGGCCAAGCTCTCGCCGGCGGAAAAGACCGCGTGGCTCGACGCCTTTCGCCTCGACGCCCCGGGCGAAGGCCGGAACGAGTTCTTCAACGGTATCTGGGCCCGGCGCGGCGACATCGGGCAGAATCTCCAGGTCCGGCTGGAACTGCTCGCCGAGAACATCAAGGCCTTCGCCGCCGAAGGGGTGCGCTACCTCGAAACCCAGTTCAGCGCCGACAACGCGATCACGGTCGACGGCCGCGTGATCCCGCCGGAGGAAGCCGCCGCCGCCATCCGCCAGCGCCTCGCCGGCGCCGACATCGTCGCGACCGGCCTGACCGTCCGCCTGCAGGACACGGTGCTTCGCTTCCGGCCGGACGCCGAGGCCAAGCTCGCCGAGACCTACGCCTTCGTGGACGCCAATCGCGACCTCTGGGTGGGCCTCAACATGGCGGGAATCGAGGAAAACGGCCGCGGCTACCCCCGGCGCTTTCTGCCCACCTTCCGCCAGCTCCGCTCCCTCTACCCCACCCTCCCGCTTTCGATTCACGCCGGCGAAATGGACGGCCCGGACTCCCACGTGCGCGACACCCTGCTGCTCGGCGCCACGCGGATCGGCCACGGCATCAACCTGATTCACGACGAAAACACGCTCCTGCTCCTGCAGCAGCACCGCCGCGTCCTCGTCGAGGTGAACCTGATTTCGAACCGCCTGCTGGAATACACGCCCGACCTGACCCAGCATCCGTTTCCCGAATACCTCCGCACCGGGGTGCCCGTGTGCCTGAATACCGACGACCGCGGGATGTGGGACTCCAACCTGACGGACGAATACTACACGGCCGTAACCACTTTCCGGCTCTCGTGGACCGAGGTGGTCGCCCTCGGCCGCAACTCCCTCGCCCACGCCTTCGTCCAGCCCGACGTGAAAGCCAAACTCCTCGCGGACTACGACGCGCGCGTCGCGGCCTTCGAGGAAAAATTCGGCGCCGGCACGATCACCGACGCGCTCGCCAAAGTGCAGGTCGTGCGGCCGGTCGCCTACGGCTATGCGCGCCGGACCTGGGGCTTCGATTTCCGCTGAGCACGGGCGCGCTCACGGCACGGCCGCGGCCGCCCGGCGCCGCTGGCGGCGGGCGGCGAGGAGGCCGTGTTTCGGCGCGAACGCCAGCGCGACCAGAAACAGCGCCGCCTGCAGCAGCACGATGCACGCGCCGGTCGACGCATCGATGAAGAAGCTCAGGTAGACGCCGCCGAGGCTCGAACCGACGGCCGCGGCGACCGCGATCGTCATCATCCGGCCGAAACGGTCCGACAGCAGGTAGCCGATGCAACCCGGCGTCACCAGCATCGCCACGACCAGAATGATCCCGACCGCCTTGAGCGAGACGACGATCGTCATCGCGAGCAGCGACAGCAGCAGGTAATAGAGAAATGTCGTCGGCAGACCGACGGTGCGGGCCTGCGCGGGGTCGAAACAAAAGAGCAGCAAGTCGCGGCGGCGGGCCAGAATGACCGCCAGCGTGACGCCGGACACGACGAGCGTGTCGCGCAGGTCGCCGGGCGCGAGGCCGAGGATGTTGCCGAAGAGAATGTGATCCAGGTGCAGGTCGCTCTTGATCTTGGTGAACAGCACCAGGCCGAAGGCGAAGAGCCCGGTGAACACGACGCCCATCACGGTGTCCTCCTTCACCCGGGAGTTGGCCTTGATGTAGCCGGTGAGCACCGCGCACAACAGGCCCGAGCCGAAGGCCCCGAGCGCGAGCGGCACGCCGAGCGCGTAGGCCACGACGATGCCCGGCAGCACCGCATGCGAGACGGCGTCGCCCATGAGCGACCAGCCCTTCAGCACGAGATAGCAGGACAGCACCGCGCAGACCGCGCCCACGGCAACCCCGACCACCATGGCGTCCACCATGAAGGGAAACTGGAAAGGCTCGAGCCAGCGGTTCATGCGCGCGCCTCCGCGACCGCGGTCCGGCGCCGGGCCCGGGCCGCGAGCAGCCCGTGCTTCCGCGCGAACACCAGCGCCACCACGAACAACGCGCTCTGCAGCGTGACGATGCAGCCACCGGTGGAACCGTCGAAAAAGTAGCTCGCGTAGGCCCCGACGGCGGAGGTGACCACGCCCATCGTCACGGCGAGCCCGATCATCCGGCCGAAACGATCCGTCAGCAAATAGGCCGTGGCGCCCGGCGTCACGAGCATCGCCACCACGAGGCAGGCCCCGACCGTCTGCAGCGCGGCCACCGCGGTGGCGGACAGGAGCGTAAGCAGCAGCAGATGCAGCGCCGCCGGCCGGAGCCCGAGCGCGCGCGCCTGGGTGGGATCGAAGCAGAAAAGCAGGAGATCGCGCCACTTCAGGCCGAGGACAACCAGCGTGACACCGGAAATCACCAACACCTGCACGATGTCCCCGCGGGAGATGCCGAGGACGTTGCCGAACACGATCGAGCGCAGGTCGACTTCGCTCGGATACACCGAAATCAGGAAGAGCCCGAGGGCGAAGAAGGCGGTGAAGACGACCCCGATGACGGCGTCCTCGCGCAGGCGGGTCTTCGTTTTCACGAATCCCATCCCGACGGCCGCGAGCAACCCGGCGAAGAACGCGCCCGCGGCGAAGGGCCAGCCGAGGTAGTAGGCGATCGCGACCCCGGGCACGACCGAATGCGAGAGCGCGTCGCCCATCAGCGACCACCCCTTGAGCGTCACATAGCAGGAAAGGAACGCACACACGCCGCCGATCAGCGCGCTGACGCCGATGGCCTTCAGCATGTAGTCGTAGTGGAGGGGCGTGAGCAGCGTTTCGATCATGGCCGAACCGCGGAGGAGGTGCGTGGGCGGGTGGAAAACATCATTCGTCGCCCTCCCCTTCGGCGCGTTTGCGCACGACATCCTCGCGTCCGGCGCGCTCGCGGTATTCCACGTGTCCGCCCTTGCCGAACACCAGCGGCCGCTCGTCGTCGGTGAGCAGGGTCAGCGCCTGGCCGTCGTGCTTCTGCACCGTCGACTCGTCGAACCGGAAGTGCCGGAGCACCCCGCCGAACGCGCGCAGCAGATTCTGCTCGGTGAAGACTTCCGCGGTCGGCCCCGCGGCCAGCACGGTCCGGTCGACCAGCACGACCTGGTCGCAGAATTCCGGCACGGATCCGAGATTGTGGGTCGAGACGAGGACGATGTGGCCGTCGGCGCGCAGTTCGCGGAGCAGCGCGATGATCGCCGCCTCGGTGGTGACATCGACGCCGGTGAACGGCTCGTCGAGCAGGAGCACCCGGCCCTGCTGGGCCAGGGCCCGCGCCAGGAAAACGCGTTTGCGCTGGCCGCCGCTGAGTTCGCCGATCTGCCGTTCCTTGAACCCGGACATACCGACCCGCGCAAGCGCCTCCTCCGCGACCCGCCGGTCGAGCGCCCGGGGGATCCGGAGGAAATTCATGTGCCCGTAGCGGCCCATCAGCACCACGTCCCAGACACTGACCGGAAAGGTCCAGTCGACCTCCTCGGCCTGGGGCACATAGGCGACGAGGTTGCGCTTGAGCGCGGCCGCCACCGGCTCGCCCGCGATCCTGACCGAGCCGGCCGCCGGCGTCACCAGTCCCATGATCGCCTTGAACAGGGTCGACTTGCCGCTGCCGTTGACGCCGACCAGCGCGCAGATCGAGCCGGGGCCGAGGGCGAACGACGCGTCGCGCAGCGCGACGTGTCCGTTCGCGTAGGTCACGGTGACGCCGGCAACGTCGATGCGCGGGACGACCGGGGAAGGAAGACTCATGGCGCGGCGAATCCCCGCACGATCGTGCGGGCGTTGTAGGCCATCAGTTCCAGGTAGGTCGGCGCGGGACCGCCGGCGGCGGTGAGCGAATCCACGTAGAGCACGCCGCCGTAGCGCGCCCCGGTCTCGGCCGCCACCTGGCGGGCGGGCTTGTCGCTGATCGTGCTTTCGCTGAAGACGACCGGAATCCGGTTCCGGCGCACGCCGTCGATCACCTTCCGGACCTGCTGGGGCGTGCCCTGCTGGTCGGCGTTGACCGCCCAGAGATAGAGCTCCTTCAGTCCGTAATTGCGGGCCAGATACGGAAAGGCGCCCTCGCTGGTGACGAGCCAGCGGCGGTCCGCCGGAATCCGGTCGAGCTCCGCGCGGACGGAGGCTTCGATCGCGGCGAACTTCGCGGTGTAGGCGCGCGCGTTGGCATCGTAGATCGCGGCGTTGGCCGGATCGATTTTCACGAGGGCCTTGCGGATATTCTCCACGTAGATCGCGGCATTGCGGGGCGACATCCAGGCGTGCGGGTTGGGTTTGCCCGAATAGGGCCCCTCGTCGATGCCGATGGGCTCGACACCCTCCGTGAGGACGACCCCGGGCACGTTGCGGAGGTTGCCGAAGAAGCGCTCGAACCAGCGCTCGAGGTTGAGGCCGTTCCACAGCACGAGGTCGGCGCGCTGCGCCTTCACGATGTCCTGCGGCGTCGGCTCGTAGCCGTGGATCTCGGCGCCGGGCTTGGTGATGGATTCGACGATCGCGGCGTCGCCGGCGACGTTCCGCGCCATGTCCTGGATGATCGTAAACGTCGTGACGACGCGCTTCTTGGCGGCGGCGGCCTGCAGCGGGGCGGCCAGCCACGCAAAACCGGCAACGGCGACAATGAGTCCAGAAATGCGGCGGAGGTGCATGGGCATCGGGTCAGAATTTGCGGGCCAGGCCGAGGAACAGCGTGAGATCGGGCGCCGACTTCGAAATGCCGATATAGGCGCCGGCATCGAGCTGCAGGCCGGGCCCGAGCGCGCGCGTGAGCCCGAGGTTGAAGGTCGCGACGTGGCGACCGTCGCCCGCGGCGGAGGTCAGCTCGAAGAACGCCCCGAGGTCGGGCGCGATATCCCGGGCGACGGTGACGGTGTTGGACCAGACGGGACGGTAGCCGCGCCCCGGCCCGAGGTGATTGCAGCCGAGCGACGTCATCGCGGCGCCCTCCCACCCGGCACCGAGCGCAAAGGCGACGGGAAAGGTGAGCGCGCCCTCGACCTTGTCGTTGCCAAGGCCGGCGGCGGCGGTCGGGAGCTTGAGATCGGCGATCAGGCCGAAGGCGGTCTCGCCGCCGTCGTTGCCCAGGAAATTGGACTTGGCGCGCAACGTCAGGTCGCCGAAGCCGCGGGTGCGCGCCGTGACGCCGCCCGCCTTCTCCGCGACCTCGACGTGCGGGGTGACGAAAAAGCCGAACTCGACGTCGGGCGTGACGCCGACCCGGACGTTGAACGGCGCGACCTCCCAGGTGACCGAACGGACCCCGCCGGACCGATCGCGCGTCCACGTGGCGGCATCGAGCTCGATCTGGACGCGCCCGGCATCGACGGTGAACGGACTTTCCGTGGCGTCGGGCCGATCGGTGGAGAGTTCGCGCGGCGCGGACGCGGCCGGCGTCGACGCGGGCGCGAAGGCCGGAACGGCCAGCAGGGCGAGCAGGCCGAGAGCAAGGGAGGAACGACGGGGATACGAAACGGCGCAGGGCATGCCCAAGAGTAAGGCAGGAGTTATTTTGAATCGTCAAAATAAATCTTTTGGTTGCGCAGAACTACTCACTTTGTATTTCCGATCTGTGGCCACCGTAGCCGTCGAAAACTATCTCAAGCACGTGCTCCTGCTCTCGGAGGACGACGTCGAGCTGGTGTCCATGGGCGCCCTCGCCTCGGCGCTGGCCGTGGTGCCGGGCACGGCCACGACGATGGTGAAGGCGATGGCGGACGAGGGCCTGGTCGAACACCAGCCGCGCCAGGGCGTGCGGCTCACCGCGAAGGGGCGCGGCGTCGCCCTCAACGTGCTGCGCAAGCACCGGCTGGTGGAAACCTTTCTCGTGAACGTGCTCAAGATGGACTGGTCGAAGGTGCACACCGAGGCCGAGCAGCTGGAACACGCGATCTCGGACGAGGTGCTCGACCGGCTGGACGCGCTGCTGGGGCATCCGCAGACCGACCCGCACGGCGACCCGATCCCGAGCCCGCAGGGCAAATTGAGTTCGCAGGTTTACGCGACGCTGGCGACCTGCGCCACGGAGCGCGGACTCCGGATCGTGCGGGTCACGGATCAATCGGAGGAATTCCTCCAGTTCGCGGAATCCAACGGCCTGCAACCGGGCACCGTGCTGCGCGTGACGGAGCGCAACCTCACCGCCGGGCTGGTCAACCTGCGCCGGACCGGCGGCAAACCGGTGGCGCTCAGCGTGAGCGCGGCGGGCAAGATTCTTGTCGAGACCGAGCGCTGAGCGCGGAGGCGATGCGGGCGGGACGGCGTTCCGCCGCCTCCCCTCCCCGGTCACCAGCCCCAGTTGAAGCGCAGCGTATGGGTCCAGTCGGTGGCGGCGCGGCCGATGCCCCGCTGCAACTCGTAATCGACCGACAGCGCCTTGGTGAGGGAAAAGACCGCGCCGCCGCCGACCGAGAGGTTCGTGAGCGAGGTGCCGGCCGAAGTGACGGTGAGAATCGATTCGCCGTAGACCGAAAACCGGGACGTGAGCGCGCGGTTGAAGTAGGCGGAGACGGTCCACCACGAATCGTAGCCGTTGTTGTCGGGATTGCGCAGGAGGTCCCAGGCCGCCATCGCCCCGAAAGTGGCGCTCTCACCCCACGTTTTCTCCCACGGCACAATCAGGCCGCCCTCGACGGAGTTGTTCCCGATGCCGCCGGTGTTGGACGGGAGTTTGAGGTAGGGAATCACCGCGGCGGACTGGCCGGACGCGCTGTCCTGCCAGAAGCGCCACTTGGAGCGGAAGTAGAGATCGCCGAACCCGGAATCGGTGGTGCGCAGGCCACCGAGGTCGAAGGTGAAGCGCTGGAAAACATCGACGCCGACCTGCACGTCGAAGTCCCGGGTGATGCCGGCGCTCGCCAGGGTCGACAGGAGTCCGAGGCCGCGAAACGAGTAGCCCGCCGTATCCGCGCGATCGCGACGCACGGTGAGGGCGTCGACCTCGAGCAGGAACGAGCCCGGCTCGACCGGCTGGGGAACTTCCGTGGTCTGGCTCCGGGCCGGCAGCGGCAGGAACAGGGCAAAGACGACGGCGGCCGGGCACAGGCACGGACGGAGGGGCGGGGTTGCCATGGGGCAAGGAAGGCGCGGCGGCGGGGGCGCGGCGAGGCGGAAACGCCGCCGCCAACTCCGGGCGGCAGCGCCCCCTACCCGCCCGCGCTCCGGCGGGGACGAATCCGAAACCAGGCGCGGCGACCGGCGGCGGAGCGATCGGAACGGTCAGGGATCGACGTCGTAGACTTCCACGATGCCGACGCCGGTGGTGTTGCCCACCCCGCTGAGCTGGGCGGTGTAGGCGCCGGGCGGGAGCATGACGATCATGGCCGCATCGCGGGAGCCGTTGGCAAACGGGAAGGCGCCGGCGGCCGAGGCGGCGGACGCAATGATGGCGGCATCCTCGCCGCTCGCCCAATTGTCGTTGGTCCGGAGCACCTCGCCGGTGGCCTGGGCCGTGAGGGTGAGTTGCGGGTCGGCGAGCGCGCCGGCGACGCCGAAACCGGCCAAGGTCGGGCCCGCGCCGCGGATCAGCATGCGGCGGGAGACCGCGCCGTTCACCACGAAGCCGGCGATGAGCACGTTGGTGCCGGTGCCGACCATGCCGCGGGTGGAGACGTTGGCGGCCTTGGGACCGGCGGCACCGCCCTGGGTGACATCGTAGACTTCGATCAGCACCACGCCGGTGGCGTTGGGGTTGGCCGCGGGACTCTTGGCCTGGACCGTGTAGGGTCCGGGCGGCAAGGTCGCGAGGACGACCGCGTCGTTGGAATTCTGATTCAGGGTAAAGGCGCCCGCGCGCTGGGTGGCCTGCACGATGGCCTGGACCTGCTGCTGGCCGGCGGTCTGCGTCGCCCAGTCGTCGTTGACCAGAACCGGATTGGGATTCGTGCCGGAGTAGACCTCGAGGCGCGGATTGGGCAGGAAACCGGCGACGTTGAACGGTGCCTGGCCGAGCGTCGGACCGACGACACGGATGAGCATCTGGCGCGTCTGGTTGGCGGTGCCGCTGACGACGAAGCCGCCGATGAGGACATTGGCGCCCGCGCCGGTCGTGACGCCGCGCGTGGAAATGTTGGCCAGGCGGGTCGGGGTGTTGGAGAGCGCCAGCGTGGCGGCGTCGCTCGTCGCGGTCGCCTGGCTGCTGGTGATGGCGACGGTATACGAGCCGGCGTTGCCGGCGCCGACATTGGTGAGGCTGAGGAAGGAGTTGGTGCCGCCGGGAATCGGCGCGCCGTTGAGCAGCCACTGGTAGGCGAGCGGCGGGGCACCCTGCGCCTCGACGCTGAAGATCACGCCGGAGCGGGGCGAAACCGTGAGCGACTGCGGGTGCTTGGTGATGGTCACGTAGCGATAGCTGTAGAGGACGTCCTTCAGGACCGCGTCGGCGATCGCCGTGTCGCTGGTCAGCGGCAGGAGGGCGTTGATGCGGGCGGTGATATCATCGACCGTGACCGAGACGGCGGGACGGGCCAGCTGGTAGAACAGCGCGGCGGCCCGGGCCCGGGCGAAGAGCGCGGTGTTGGTGGAGTTCGTATTGGTGATGAACTCGGCGATCGCCTGGTTGAGGTTCACCGCGTTGTAGCCGCGGCCGAGCGTGGCGGTGAGCGTGTTGTTGCTGCGGAATTGCAGGTTTTGCAGGGCGGACGGCGTGCCGAGGCCGGCGGCGGACCAGAGGCGGGCGATGAAGGTGTCGGCCGGGATGGCGCTGGTCGGGCTGTTCAGGAGCGCCTGCGTGGGAACGACGCCGTATTTGGCAAAATACTCGTTGGAGAAGAGGATCTGCCCGACCGCATTGGCCAAGCTGCCGCGGGCGGTGGCGAGGACGGTCGTGTAGTTGGCGGGCGTCGGCCACTGGCCCATCAGAACGTAGTAGGTCGCGAGCACGTTCACCGGGGCGGTGAAACCGGTCTGGCTGGTCAAGGTCGCGACGAGATCCGCCCGGGACAGGGTGCCGGCGCCGAGCTGGGCGTCGAGCTGGTCGAACACGAGCGGGTTGATCGTGGAGGTGTTCGCGATGTCCTGGTAGGACTGCAGAATAAAGGCGGCGTCCTCGAGGACCGGGTTGTTGCGGCGGACCGTGACGGGCACGGTCGCGGCGATGGTGGTGTTGCCGGTATTGTCGGTCGCGAGCGCGTAGACGTTGAACGTGCCGGACGTCGTGGGCGTCCAGTTGACGAGGAAGTTGGTGCCGGAGTTCGTCGAGGTGCCGAGGCTGGTGCCGTTGGCGAAATACTGCACGGACGAGACGGTGCCGTCGGAGTCGCGGGCGTTGGCCGTGAGCTGCACCTGCCGGTTGAAGGCGGGATTGGTGGTCGACGGCGAGATCGAGATGGACGGGGCGATGGAGGAGGCCGCGGTGACGGTGATGTTGTTGGTGGTGGAGGCCGCGACGTTGCCGGAGCTGTCGCGCACGCGGGCCACGACTTCGGTGGCACCGAGGTCGGCACCGATGAAGGAGGCGGTGAGGCGCCAGGTGTTGCCGATGGGATCGCGGGTCGCCTGACCGATGCTGTTGCGGTTGACGAAGAACTCGACGCCGCTGACGGAGCCGTCCGAGTCGGTGGCGGTGGCGGTGAAGTTGACGGTCGAGGCGGTGGTGGCGGTGCCCGGGATGCTGATCGACACGGTCGGCGCGATGCCGATGAGATTATTGACGACGACGGTGCGGCTCACCGTGCTCGTGCCCTGAACGCCGGAGACCGTGGACTGCGTGCTCAGCGTGAAGGTGTCCGCGGTCGTGGGGGTCCAGATGGCGCGGTAGGTGGTGGTGTTGCCGACGCGCGTGCCGTTGATGGTGGTGCGGACCTGGTTGCTGCCGGTGACCACGAACTGGAGGGTCGGGATCAAATTGGTCCCGGTCGCGACGGACGTGCCCTCGAGGAAGATCGGGGCGCTGACGGTGGAGACGGTGCTGTTGTCGCCCGGGCGCGTGATGGTGGTGGACGGGGCGTTGACGGCGTTGACCTGCACGACGATGGCGGGCGAGGAGACGGCGGTGTTGCCTGTGTCGTCGGTGGCGACGGCGAAGAGGTTGAAGCGGCCGGGGGTGTTGGCGTTGTAGGTGATGAACGTCTGGCCGGAGGTCGGATTGCCGACGGCGGAATTGATGACGCCGTTCACGTAGAGCTGGATCTGGGTGACGGTGCCGTCGAGATCGGCGAAGGTCGGGATCAAGATCACCTGGCTGCCCTGCGTGACCGTGGTGGCGGTGAGCGCGTTGAGCTGCAGGGTCGGCGCGGCCGAGGTGGCGGCGTTGATCGTGAGGGTGGCGGTGGCGGAGACGGTCTGGTTGTTGTTGCTGTCGCGGGCGATGGCGTAGAGCGGCAGCAGGAACTGCGAGGGATTGTTCGGGTTGACCGGCGCGTTGGCGAAGTCGACGCGGCTGAAGTCGTAGGTGAGCCGGTAGAGGTTCGTGGTCTGCTCGCGGGCGGCGAGGCCGATGGAGGCGTCGTTGAGGAAGAACTCGACGTTGGTGAGCGTGGTGCCGGTGCCGTTGGCGAAGGCGTTGGCGATGAAGTTGACGGTCGACAGCGTCTGGAGGCCGGCGCCGGGGATGGGCGTGGTGGAAATGGTGATCGCGGGCGGCGTGCCGACGGCGTTGGCGACGTTGACGTTGACCGGGGCGGAGGTGGCGACCTGGGAGTTGGTGTCGGTCACGCGGGCGGTGAGGCGACGGGTGCCGAGCTGCGCGGCGGTGGGAATCCAGGAGAACGAGTAGGTGCCGAGGTTGGCGTTGGTGGCGGTGGTGCGGGCGCCGATCTGGACATCGTCGAGGAGGAACTCGACGAGCAGCACGGACGCGCCGGTGCCGGTCTGGACGGTGGCCTGGGCCGTTATGGTCAGGGGCACGTTGGGCGTGGCCCGGGCGGTGGCGTTGGGATTGGGCGACGTGATGGCGATCGTCGGGGTGTTGAACGCGGCGGTGACCGTGGAGGAGTTGGAGACGGTGGTGTTGCCGCGGTCGTCGGTCGCGATGGCGTCGATCACATAGGTGCCGGGCTGGGTGGGCCGGAACGTGGCCGTGTAGGGGGCGTTGGCGACGGGGTTGGTGGTCGTGATGCCGGCGGTGTTGCCGTTCACGAAGAACTGGACGTTGACGATGTTGGCGCCGTTGGCGCCGATCGCGGTGGCGGCGAGGCTGATGTCCGTGTTGGGGAAGGCCGAGGCGCCGTTCGCGGGAGTGATGAGGTTGACCGAGGGCGGCGTGCCGACCGGGGAAACGATGAGGAGCGGCACCTGGGCGTCGCGGGCGGCGCCGGCGTTGTCGGTCGCACGGGCGGTAAGGACGACCGCGCGGCTGTTTTCGCCGTTGGTGAGGGCGGGCGCGACAAACCGGTAGGTGTAGGGCACGGCGGTGTCTTCGCCGACCTTGGTGCCGTCGAGGAAGAATTCGACGCGCACGACGGCCCGGCCGGAGGCGGGCGTGGCGGTGACGACCAGATTGCGGATGGCGCCGCTGGGCAACGTGGCGCTGGCCGGGGAACCGGCGGTGCCGGGCAGCAGGAGCGTGGCGACGGCCGGGGACGTGCTGTCGGTGACGTTGACGCCGACGGTGGGCGCGGCGGTGGCGTTGCCGGAATTGTCGGTGGCGATGGCGGTGATGGACGCGACGCCGGTGGCGGTGGGCGTCCACGCGATGGACCAATTGCCGCCGTTGAGGGTGGCGTTGCCGAGCGAGGCGCCGTTGACGAAGACCTGCACGGACGAGACGGAGCCGTCGGGGTCCGACGCGGTGCCGGTGATGGGGGCGTTGGCGCCCGCGGCCACGAAGGAGCCGCTGACCGGGGAAAGAATGCCGACGGCGGGCGAAGAGCCGGAGGCCGCGATGACGGTGACCGCGATGTTGGCCGAATCGACGGTGTTGCCGTTCACCTCCACCAGGCGGGCGCGGAGATTTTGGGTGCCGGTCTCGGCGGGGGCGGTGAAGACGATGCTGTAGGGGAAGGTGGTGTCGGTGCCGACGAGGGTGGAGCCGTAGTAAAATTCCACATACGAGGCGCCCACGAGCGAACTGACCGTGGCCGTGAGCGAGCGGGCGGAGTTGACCGGGATCGCGGTGCCGGCCGGGCTGATCGCGAGGGACACGGACGAGGTCGCGGAGGCCGAGACATTGACCGAGACCGCGGTGGAGGAGGTGGACACGCCGGCGCTGTCGGTCACGCGCGCGGTGAGGGCGACGACGCCCGCCGCGGTCGGAGTCCACGAGACCTGATACGGCGACGTGAGCGCGGTGCCGATCGTGGTGGCGCCGGCCAGGAAATCGACGCGCGAGATGGCGTTGCTGCCGGCCGTGACCGACGCGGTGACGGTGGTGGCAGCGTTGATCGCAAGCGTGGTGCCGTTGGTCGGCGCGCTGAGGGAGATCGTGGGGGCGGTCGACGCGCTGACCGTGACCACGACCGCGGTGGAGGTCGTGGACGCGCCGGTGGAATCGATCACCCGGGCGGTAATCGAGGCGTTGCCGGCGGTGGTGGGCGTCCAGCTCGCCTCGTAGGGGGCGGTGGTGTCCGTGCTGACGATCGTGTTGCCGACGAGGAACTGGACCTGGGAAACGGTGGCGCCGGAGGTGGCCGTGGCCGAAGCGGTGAGGTTGACCGCGGTCCCGAAGGTCAGGAGCGCGCCGGGCGCCGGAGCGGTGATCGACACCGTCGGTCCGGCGGCGGCCGCCACACTGACGTTCACGGCGGAGGAGGTGACGATGGCGCCGTTGGAGTCGACGACCCGGGCGGTGAACGCCACCGTGCCCGCCGCGGTGGGCGTGTAGCTGACACTGTAGGGCGAGGTGGTATCCACGCCCAGGCTGGCGGACCCGGCGAAAAATTCGACGCTGGAAATGGTCGCGGAGCCGACGGGCGTGGCTGTCGCGGTGACGGTCGTGGCGGTGCCGACCGTGAGCGTGGTGGACACCGTGGGCGCGGTGACGGCGATCGACGGCGCGGTAACACTGACGTTCACGATCGACGAGGTGGAGGTGGCGCCGTTGCTGTCGGTCGCGCGCGCCGTCAGTGCGAAGATACCGGCCGCGGACGGCGTCCAGCTGATCGAGAAAGGCGAGGCCAAGGCCGTGCCGACGACCGTCGTGCCGGCTAGAAAGTCGACGCGATTGATGGAGGCTCCGCCGGTGCCGGAGGCCGTGGCCGTCAGCGTCGTGCTCGTGCCGAGGGCGATGGCGGTGCCATTGGTCGGGGTGGTGATCGAGACGGTGGGAACCGCGGTGGCGACGGTCACGCTGGAGGCGGACGACGTGACGACGGTGCCGTTGGAATCAGTGACGCGGGCGGTGAGGGAAACGGTGCCGGTGGCGGTGGGTTTCCACGTAAATGTGTAGGTGCTGCCCGACGAGAGCGTGCCCGTCCCAAGAACGGTCGTGCCGGAGAGAAACTGGACCTGGGTGACGGTGGCGCCGGTTCCGGCGGTGGCGGTGGCGCTGAGCGTGGTGACGGTGTTTACGTTGACCGAGCTCGGAGCGCTGAAGCTGATGGTGGGCGGCGCGGCGGAAACGGTGACATTGACGGCGGCCGAGGTGACGACGGCCGAAGCCGAATCGGTGACACGGGCGGTGAGCACCGACGTGCCGACGGTGTTGGGCGTCCAGGAGAAGGTGTAGGGCGCGGTCGTGTCGGTGCCGAGGGAGCTGCCGTTTTCGAAGAATTCGACCTGCGTGATCGTGGCCCCCGGGCTGGCCGTCGCCGTCGCGGTGAGCGTGGCGGCGGAGCCGACCGTCGCGGCGGTGGCGGCGTTGAGCGAGATGGTCGGAAGCGAGGCCAGGGCGGTGACCGTGACCGCGGAGGAGAGCGTGGAGTTGTTCTTGTCGTCGACCGCGAGTGCGCGGAGCGAATACGCCTTGGCGATCGAGGGCGTCCAGGACACGGAATAAGGAGCGGTGAGGTCGGTGCCGATGGGTTCGCCGTCGGCGAAGAACGTGACGCCGCCGCCGGTCGTCGTCGGGATGAAGCCGTCGGTGTCGGAGGCGGTGGCGGTGAGCGTGACGGCCGAGCCGGTCGCGACGAAGGAGTTGTTGGACGGAGACGAGATGGAGACGGTGGGCGCGGTGCCGACCTTGTCGCTCACGGTGAAGGTGAAGGTGGACGAGTCGAAGGTCGTGGTGCCGTCGGCCGCGGTGGCGCGGGCCAAAATGGTGTGGGAGCCGGTCGAGAGGCCGGCGGGCACGGTGTAGGCCACGCCGTAGGGCGAGGAGGAATCGGAGCCGATGTTGGTCTCGGAGCCGGTGCCGGGATCGAGGATGAAGTCGACCTTGGAGACGATGCCGTCGGTCATCAGCGCGGTGCCGCGCAGGAAGATCTGCGACTCGCGCGCCAGCGTGGTGTTGGCGGCGGGCGAGAGGAGCGTCGCGACGCGGGCGGCGTTCACGGTGACGACCGAATTGATCGTGGCGGTATTGGTCGAGGCGTTGGCCCCGGTGGTGATCGTCGAGGTATCCGTGACCGTCGCGGCGATGGTGAAATTGCCGGTGGTGGTCGGCACCCAGTTGACGACGAAGGGCGAGCTGCCGGTGGCGATGCCGATGGCGGTGCCGTTGACGGACACACTGACGTTGACGATCGAAGCGCCGGCGGTGGGCGACGCGGTGACGGAGATGTTCAGGCCGGACGGCGTGCTGGCCACGGACACGGGCGAGCCGGTGGCCGGAAACGCGCCGCCGGTGAACGAGATCGTGGGCGTCGCGAGGGCGGCGGGCGCGGCGAAGGCGGCCGCAAGCGCGGCGGCCGAGCCGAGTCGTCGGAGAAGGTTTTTCATGTCGGGCGTCGGATCGTTCGGGCGGCGGGGCGGACGTTGGGAGCGCGGGGCTTACTTGGAGCCGCTGCGGGTGCGGGGCTCGGCGCTGGCCGGGGTGACGATGGTCGGGTTCTGGAAGAGCGAGTTGGCCGGGGTCGACTTGAGGGACTGCTTCTTCGGGGAGCCGCCGGGGCTGACGAGGTTGGCGGTGACGAAGATGAGCAGGTTGCGCTTCTGGGCGCTCTCGCCCTTGGAGCGGAAGAGGCGGCCGACGAGCGGGATGTCGCCGAAGAACGGGATCTTGTCGTTGACCTTCTTCACTTCCTCGCGGGTCAGACCGCCCATGACGAGGGTGGCGACGTCCCAGATGGTGACCTTGGTGGAGATGTCGCGGACCGAGAAGATGGGCTGGTAGAAGCCGGGGGGCACGGTGACGGTGGTGGTGCCGGAGATGGCGACCGAGGGGCCGCCGTATTCGACGAAGCCTTCGAATTCGGTGACGCGCGGGTTGAGGTCGAGGGAGATGCTGTAGTCGTCCTCTTCGACCGTGGGCGTGACCTTGAGTTCGACGCCGACGTTGCGGGCGGTGAATTCCTGCGGCGTGCCCGCGGTGATGGTGACACCGGCCGCACCGCCGGCGACGGCGCCGGTGCCGACCTGACTCTGGATTTCACCGTAACTCTGGGGATAACGGAGCTCCTGGGCGACGGTGATGTTGGCGGGGTTGCCGGAAAGGACGGTGAGTTTCGGCGAGCTGAGGAGGTCGGTGCCCTGTTTCTGGGAGAGGGCGCGGACGGCGGCGCTGACGTCGAACTCGCCGACGAAGCCGACGATGTTGGCGAGGGCGTTGGCGGTGGCGGCGAGCTGGACGCTGCCGGGGACGGTGGTCGGGGCCACGGGCACGCGGAGCTGGCCGGCGGTCTGGTTGGGATCCGTCTCGGACGTGGTGATCGCGGGGTCCTTGATCACGAGGGCGTTCGCGTTGGACGTGCTCGGGAAGGCGTTGACGAGGGGACGGGTGACGCCGGCGCTGGTGTAAAGCTCCTGCGGGTCGAAGATCTGGCGGCCGGAGGAATCGAGGACGGGCGCGCCGGTGGCGGGATTGACGCGGGCGACGCCGCGGCGGCTGAGGTTCCAGGTCACGCCGAGTTCCTCGAGCGCGCCTTCCTGGACTTCCATGAACTTCGCCTCGATCTCGACCTGTCGGACGTCGTTGTAGCGGGCGAGAATGTTGCGGATGCGCTCGTTGTTGCGGGCGGTCTGGGTGACGATGATGGCGGAGCCGTCGTAGGCGAGCGAGCTGCCCTCCACGGTGAAGCTGACGCCGGCCTGCTGGAGAAACGCGCGCATCGACGCGGCTTCGCCGCCGCTCGGCGCCCCGTCGGCGGCGCCGGCGCCGCCGGAGGAATAGGGATCGCGGGACGCCGCGGCGGAGGTGCCGGCGCCCGCCATGCCGGTCATGCGGAGGACGGTGGCGCGGGTGACCGGGAAAAAGACGGTCTCGAGGGTGGTCGTTTCGCCGCCGGGCCGCACGACGACGGCATCGGCCTGCACTTCATACTGGTAACCGATCGCCTCGGTGACGAAATCGAGCACGCGCTTGAGCGTGGCGTTGCGCAGCGTGAGGGTGACGACCGGGTTCTTGTTGGTCGGGTCCAGGAGGACGACGTTGACACCCTTGGCGGTGCCGGGCGCGGCGGACTTGTCGAATTCCTCGGAAATGGCGCTCAGGGCAGCGACGACCTCGCCGATCGGAGCGCGGGTCCAGCTGACGGCGGGCAGCACGATTTCGGAAAGCTTCTTCTGGAGCGGCGCGACGGCGGCGGCCTGGTCGGGCTCGCGGGTGCGCTCCTCGTAGATGCCCGGGCGCTGCCAGCTCTTGGCGACTTCCTCGAGCAGCTGGGCGCGGGTCTTCTCGCGGTTCAGGGCGCCGGTCTCGGCCTTCTCCTCGGCGATGCGCAGGAGGAAGCCCTTGGCGACGGTGTTGTCGGGCTCCTGGGACTCGACGGCGCGGAAGGTAGCCTGGGCGCCGTCGATGTCGCCGGCGACGTATTGCGCGCGGCCCTTGGCGATCAACTGGGCGGTGGCGGCCCGGTCGGACACGAAGGACGGATCGACCGCGGCGGCGACGGGCTTGGACTCGGCGCGGGTGATCTGGCGCTGGATGCCGGCGGAACGGGAATCCTCCGGGGCGAGCTGGTGATGCGCGGCGAGGGCCATGCGGGCCCCCTCGGTGTCGCCCTTCTTCAGCAGGGCCTGGGAGCGCTCGAGGAGCGCGGAGGCTTTTTCTTTCTTCAGGTCGGCGATGACTTTCTGCGTGAGCGAATTGGCGGGCAGCGTGGCAAGCGCGGCGTCGGCGGTGACAAGGGCGTCCTCGTAACGGCCGGCGCGCAGCTGGGTGCGGGCCGCGGAAAGCTGGGTCTGCGCCGCGGCGACCGCCTCGGTGAGGCGGGCAGTCTCGGCGCGGGCAAGCGCTTCGGCTTCCTGTTCGGGACTCGGACCGGACGGGACGACCGGCTGGCCGGGCTCGGGAATCTTCACGTCGACCATCGCGGCGCCGGAGGGAGCGGCGGCCGGGGCCGCGTAGGCCACCTGGCGGGGCGCGGGCGCGGCCTCGACGACCGGG